>WNFD01025071.1_pt1 | contig 11084 bp, 8 predicted proteins | sample 5400491 | NCBI WGS metagenome assembly WNFD01 (sample SAMN13153343, study PRJNA577476) | soil metagenome | isolation source: 120 cm saprolite under Douglas fir tree site 2 hole 2 replicate 2 | place: USA:California | collected 2015-04-18 | reverse complement strand
GAAACCGCAGCGCCGGGTGCAGATGTCGCCGAGCAGCATGAAGGTCGCGGTCTTGTGGTTCCAGCATTCGCCGATGTTCGGGCACTGCGCGGACTCGCAGACGGTGTGTAGGCCGAGCCCACGCGCTAACTTCTTGAGCTGATGAAAGTTCTCGCCCCCGGGGGCTTTGGCGCGCAGCCAGGAGGGCTTGGGCTGGCGGACGGGCGGGCCGATATCGATTTGGACCAGCTCGGTCTGCCTCAGCTCAGTGTGCCCCAGTGGTGAAGCGCTGCCCATGTGAGTACATTCTACAGGCGGTTGACGGGCCGATGCCAATTAGGCGGGATATTATAGTACTTGAAGCGGCCGGACCGAGTGCACACTGGCCGCCCATCGTGACTTTGCGATGGCCTACTTCCTCCGAGGCATTGCGTGGACGGCATTCGCAATCGCCGTCGTTTTGTTGATTGGCAGCAGTGTGTTCCTCTATCGCGCGACGCAAAAGCTCACCGCCAGCGAAGTCCTGGTTGCCAATACCCATGAAGTGGAAACCGCGTTGGAGGACCTTGGCTCCAAAGTTTTCCAGGCCAGCAATTCCGGGCGGGCTTTCCTACTTACCGGAGAGGACGAGTTGCTGCGCGGATACCGCTCGGCGGTGGAAGAAATTCCCGGTGACTTTGACAAGCTTCATCGTCTGACGGCGGACAATCCCAGCCAGAGCGGCCAACTGAAGAGTCTCGAGGCTGATATCGAGACCGAACTAAGTTTGATCTCGCGCTCGATTCAGCAGCACCACCGGGGGCTCTCCAGCATGGACTCGGACGCTGAGGTCGCCCGCCAGACCGAGGACTTGGGAGATCGCGTGCAGCAGACATTGCAGCAAATGGAGGCTACAGAAAATCGTCTGCTGCAACAGCGGCAAGCCGTGTCACGGACCAACTACCAGCATACCTTGAACCTGATTGGAGGTTCTTTTCTGGTTGCTCTGGTGCTGTTGGGCGCGCAGATGTTCACTTTGAACTATGCCTTTACGCAGTATCGCAGAACGGAGTTTGCCGCTCGCCAGAGCCAGGAAATCGTAGATGCATTTTTCTCCGTCTCCACCGTGCGTTTTGGAATCCTGGACTCGCAGTTCCGCTACACCCGGATCAACGAAGTCCTGCCGCGCATGCTGGGCGTCAAGCCAGAAGACCTGTTGGGCAAGTCGGTGTTCGAAATCTTTGGCGAGCGCGGGGCGCGCACCGAAGTGGTGCTGCGCGAGATGCTGCAGACTGGCCGCCCGGTGCAGGACCGCGCTATCTCTGCCGAATTGCCCGGGAAGCCCGGCCAGGTCCGGCACTGGCTGGTGAACTACTTCCCAATTCCCGACTCCAGCGGGGCCTATACCCAGGTGGGATTGATTGCCGTAGACGTGACTGCCCGACGCAATGCCGAAGAAGCGCTACGCAAGTTGAGCGGCCGATTGCTGGGCATTCAGGACCAGGAACGCCGCCGCATCGCGCGCGAACTGCATGACAGCCTGGGTCAGTATCTTGCCGGCCTGAAGATTGCCATCGAAATGCTTGCCAGTTCTTCCCAGTCGGAGAAGAACCAGGCGCTGCTCGTCGAGTGCAGCGAAATCCTGGAAAAATCCATCACGGAAACTCGGACCCTTTCGCACCTGCTGCATCCACCGTTGCTCGATGAAGCCGGGTTCGCCTCTGCCGCCAGCTGGTTTGTGAGCGGTTTCTCCGAGCGCAGCGGCATTCCGGTTTCGCTGGATCTTCCGCCCGACCTGCCGCGTCCTTCCGAGGCGGTCGAAATCGCGCTCTTCCGCGTATTGCAGGAGAGCCTTACCAACGTCCACCGCCATTCTCGCGCTGCCTCTGCGGAAATCAAAGTGGAAGCCGACGCCGAACAGATCACCATTGAAATTCGCGATCACGGCCGGGGAATGCCTCGGGAAATTCTGGAACAGGTCGGAGATGGCACCAGGTTGGGCGTGGGATTAGCAGGGATGCGCGAACGCATCCACGAACTGGGTGGGGAATTCGAGGTGAAATCCGACGAGAATGGAACCACGATCCGCGCCACGGTGCCGTTCAGCGTCCGTCAAGAGGTCCAACCGGTGAGCAGCGCTACTGACGTAAGCGCCCCTCGCGACGAAGAAGAACGAGAAGAGCGAATCGCAAACGCCTTCTGGCGCCCGCGAGGAGGGGCTTCTTAAACTGTCTCCCTCCGCGCCGGCGCGGAAGAGGCTTATCCAACTCCCACGCCGGCCCGAATCTTTCCGCTCACAAACTAGCTTGCTTTCCGGTCGAGGTCGCGGTCGGTTGCGTACTTTTCCTGGTCGCTCTGGACCCGGCTCCAGTCATCCACCTGACGCTGCGCCTCTTCTTTCGCAATGCCGTACCGCTCCTGGATCCGTCCCACCAGCTGTTCTTTCTGCCCATTAATCACGTCGAGATCGTCGTCGGTGAGCTTGCCCCACTTGGCTTTCACCGCACCTTTCATCTGCTTCCATTTGCCTGCCATCTGGTCTGAATTCATGATTTCCTCCTGAAATGATTTACTAAAACAGGCTAGCGAGACAGGTTTGGAGTGGCAATACCGTAAGCACTGCACGTAATGCTAGGTGCGGGTGTGAATCGAACGGCAGGTTGTCGGGTTCTTGTTTAGCAGAGAGTCGTGAGGCGTGATCTCGCGCTTGGAGCGTGAAGCTAAGAGCTAAGAGCCGAGAGCGGAATCCCTCAGCTCTCCAGATACGAATCCACCCACTCTTTGATTCTCAGCCGCCGTTCGTCATGTGGATCAAACCGCACTCCGAAGGTTTGGCTGGCCGGCTTGTACCAGCTCACGCTTCCTCGGATCCAGATGCGTGGCAAAGTCAGCAGCGCGAAGGAGACTTCCACTGGAGTCCCGGGAGAGACTTCTTCCTCGCTCTTCAGCGACATGCCGCCGCTGCTCAGTTCGTGGCTGCTGGCAGAGAAACGCTTTTGGCCCGCCAACACGGAAACCTCAGTGATCACCGGAATGCGCACGTAGCGCCGGAACTCGTGCAGCACCAGCATCTGCGTTGCCCGTACCAGCTTCAACGCTGCCGGCCGCTCCAGCGGTTCATTGAAGACTGCATTGATTCCGTACGGGGAGAGCTTCATCGCGTCCTTGAGCGTGCCTCCTAGCCCGTAGATCACCATGCGACTGTTGGAACGCGATTTGCGCGCCGATTCCAGCACGGGCGCAGCGTGGCTTCCCACCCGGATGACGCAAGCCTCAAATTTTTCCGTAGCTAGCCGCGCCGCCTTCTCGGAGGTCATGGGAACAGTGTCAATGCCAAACTGACGGAAGCACTCCGTCAGCAGGCCGCGGGACTGTTCCTGCAAGTCCACCAGTGCCGCTCGAGCCGAAAACTTCTTAGAGGGGGATAAAGGCACAAGAGAGTTTCCCAAGTCATTCTCCGTTTAGTCGAAACGTGTGGGTCGGACACTCCCTTCGACATCGCTCAGGGCAGGTTTTGTCCGACGCCTTTGACTTTGTCTTTGACTCTAACTCTAACTTTAAGTCCGCCTGCGTGTGGGGGCGCCCTCGCCCGCCCATCTTGCCCCGCAAACCCAAGGCAAAGTCGCGGTACCCTTCGGGCCCCGTCCACCAAAACCCTATTCTGGCGCGGGAATCCGGGCATGGCAACCGTGCAAAAGGACAATCCGGGGTACCAAGGTGCCATTACCTGAGGTGACCAGAAGCGCGCCGGGGGTAATGGAAATACTCCCCCTCTGCGGCAGGTGTGATTAGAATTGGTTCTTGGAGGCTAGTTCGGCCAGCAGTTGTTCTGCCTGATCCATACGAGAACGTAGCTTCTGAAGCGATACGCTCATCGCGTTGACTTTCTCATTCAATCCGCGCTGGCCGGCCAGAGTAAGCACCGAGTTGGCCTGATCGAAGATCGCAGTGGAAGCATCCAGCAAGAATTTGAGCGAACCGGCGTGCGGCTTCCACAGGTGCGACGAATTCTGGCGCTGCCTGAGTTCCTCGAGTTCCGTGCTTATGCGGGCCACCAGAGCCACAATCCGCGAGAGGGCACGAGTATATTCCCCGCGAAAACTTTTTTCGTCCCAGTAGTCCGCGGCGCACGCATCGGCTTCGAATGGCGTGAGCGTCAGATTGAAGAAGCGCATAGGTACAATTTCCCGGAACTTAGGATCGGCGGCGCGTACGAAAACTCGAATGGAGTCTTCTACACCGCGCAGCTTGCTTTCTTCCAATTGGACGTCGTAGATTTTCGCCGACTGTGGCGCCGCAGCCTGCCCCAGGATGGCGCGAACCGGCAAACCTCGCGGCGCGGTCATTGTCGCAGGCTGCGCGTAGTGTGGCGGATCGGGGGACAGCGGGACTACGACCCGGGGCGGCATTGGCGCCGCTGGTACCGGCGCCCTCAACTCTCGATCATCCCTTGCCACCGTTGTCAGTGGTTGAGGAAGCTTTATCGGAGCGGGCCGTGTGCTGCTGGCCGTGGGCGCCGGTTCCACTTCGTCCCGCGTCGTTTCTACAGGGCGCTGGGGCATGGTCGGGCGTTTGTTCTCAAATTTGCGGAGATCGACAGCTCTCTTCACCTTCGATACCCGCCGGAATTTTTCCTGTGCCGCCGCGTACTCGGTATTGAGAATTTCGCCTTCCTCTATTTGCGCCAGGTGTTGCACCGTCACTTTGCCCTCGACGGGGCTGGTGACGTCGCCACCTTCCTGGCGCACTGATTCAGCAAAGCTCTTCAACTGCCGGGTAGTCGCGCGGAACAACTCCTCCAGTTTTTTCCCAACTGCGGCGTTATACGGGCCAATAGTGGCCAGCACCCCGGGATGATAGAAACACGTGCCCAGTGCCTGCTTCAGATCACGGCCCTTTTGCACCAGGCCAGCATCGGTGAGAGCCTCCAGCGTAGTGCAACTTTCCAACTCCTGCCGCAAGGCGTCGAATTCCCGCAACACGGGAATGTACTCTTCCGATAACGGCGTCGGCTCTGAATCCGCCAGAATCTCTATCAGGGCAATTTCAAATGGCGGAATTGGAACCACACCGTCAAGAGAGAAACCATGTTTCTCCCATTGCCCAGGAACTCTCGGATAACGGTAAAGAAAGGTTGCAACGAAGTCTGCCTTGTCCCGATCGACGTCAGTGGCGGCCTTTTTCCGCGCATAGTACCGAAGGAGGGTCTCGGCTATTTCTGGGTCGACCTCCGGCGTGAGCGACTGCCGCAGCATAGACGGAACGACCGCCAGGTCAAAAAGCTTCAACCATCCCCGGAGTCGCGCTAGAGGGTCGGGGAAATACTCCCAGGGAGATGAGGTGCAAGTCCCCAGGTAGAGGGACCGGTTCCTGCGCACAATCCCGCAACAGCTTCCTGTAGAAGCCGTAGACGGTCTCAACAATGGCGAGTTCCCACTTTGAATCCTCGACCACGTTCTTTGCGTGCCTGGCTCCTCGGCAGACTGCGCTGCAAAGGTTGCCTATTGCCGTTGTCGCACTTTCATCCCCGCGGCAAGCGGCCCACGCTGATGGGCTGGTCTGTCCGTTCGCGGGAAAGTAAATCCCCCGGGACACAACCTCTCTAAGCTCTCAAGTTCTACTTGCCGGTGTAGAGATCCGGAAGCTGCTCACGGAGATGAGCAACTTTCGGCGCATCGTTGTAAACGATATACGGGTCGTGCGGATGGTTTGCGGCGTAGTTCTGGTGGTAGCCCTCAGCCGGATAAAAGCCTTCCAATGGGACAACCTTCGTCACGATGGTGCCCGGGAAGACCCTGGCCTTTTCCAGTTGTGCGATATACGCCTCGGCAATCCGCTTCTGTTCGTCGTTGCCATAGAAAATAGAAGACCGATACTGAGTGCCTTCGTCGGGGCCTTGCCGGTTCAATTGCGTGGGGTCGTGGGCCACGGAGAAGAAGACGCGAAGGAGCTGGCCGTAAGTGATCTGCGAGGGATCGTAGGTGATTTTCACCGACTCGGCATGGCCGGTCTCGCCGGTGCTGACGATTTCGTATGCCGCGGTCTTAGCTGAGCCTCCGGCGTATCCCGACGTTGCATTGACTACCCCCTTCACGTGCTGGAACACGGCCTGAATTCCCCAGAAGCATCCCCCCGAAACAACCGCTGTTTGCTCGGATTTGGCGGCCGCGAGGGGAGCGTCAACGGCCGGGTTCGGGGCAGCGCTACTCGAGCGGTCTGCTGCACTGCAGGCGGTGACTCCGGTAAACATGAGTGTGAAGATTATGGCGGATAGGCGCGAACAGAAGCTGGACATGACAGACTCCTTGATGGTCCCTGGCAAGTCAATTAAGGGGCCAGTTGGTTAGAGTCGGTGGGAAGGCAAAAGTTACGGGTTTTTGACGCGATTAGCTACTCACTCCACTTCTTGAACAACAGCGCCCCATTCGTCCCCCCAAAACCGAACGAATTCGACATCGCATATTCCAGCGCAGCCTTTCGCGAATGGTTGGGGACGAAGTCCATGTTGCCAGTGCCGGGGTCCTGGTTTTCGAGGTTGATGGTGGGGGGAAGAATCTGGTCGCGCAGGGCGAGGACGGTGACACCGGCTTCGAGGCCTCCGGCGCCGCCGAGAAGATGTCCGGTCATGGATTTGGTGGAGCTGACGGCGAGTTTGTGCTCGCCGAAAAAATTGCGGATGGCGTGAGCTTCCAGGGTGTCGCCGATCGGAGTCGAGGTGCCGTGAGCGTTCACGTAGCCAATGTCGGTAGGCTCGATGCCGGCGTCGCGGACAGCGTTTTTCATGACGCGGAATCCGCCTTCGTGCTCGGGCGCGGGCTGCGTGATGTGGTAGGCGTCTCCTGACATACCGTAGCCAACGATTTCCGCGATCGGCTTCGCTCCACGGGCGCGAGCGTGTTCGAGTTCTTCGAGGACGAGGATGCCCGCGCCTTCGCCGATGACGAATCCGTCGCGATCGCGGTCCCAGGGGCGGCTGGCTTTTTCCGGTTCGTCATTGCGCGTGGAGAGCGCGCGCATAGCAGCGAAACCTCCGACGCCCATGGGGGTGATGGCAGCTTCCGAGCCGCCAGCAATCATGACGTCAGCATCACGATGCTGGATGATGCGGAAAGAATCGCCGATGGAATGCGCGCTGGTGGTGCAGGCGGTGGCGGTGGCTTCGTTGGGCCCCTTGGCGCCAAAGCGCATGGAAACGTGGCCGGCCGCTAAATTGATAATCGCCGCCGGAATGAAGAAAGGAGAAATCTTGCGCGGGCCGCCTTCCATGAGCGCTGTGTGCTCGCGCTCGATGATGTCGAACCCACCAATGCCGGAACCGATGTGCACGCCGATGTTCTCAGCATTCTCCGGCGTGACTGTCAGGTCAGACATCTTCATGGCTTCATCCGCGGCCGCGATGGCTAGGTGGATGAAGCGGCCCATTTTCTTGACTTCTTTTTTTTCGATGAATTGCAGCGGGTCGAAGTCCTTGACCTCAGCGGCGATCTGGCAGGCGTGCTTCGAGGAGTCGAACTGGGTGATCGTGCCAACGCCACTCTTGCCCGCCAGCAGGTTCCGCCACACCTCTTCAGTTTTGTTGCCGACTGCGCAGATCAGGCCGATTCCCGTGACGACAACTCTTCGCACCAGTTACTTCCCGCCCTTCGCGTGCTTGCCAATGTAATCAATGGCATCCTGGACAGTGCGGATTTTCTCCGCGTCCTCGTCAGGGATTTCGATCTCGAACGCTTCCTCGAACGCCATGACCAATTCCACGGTGTCCAGCGAGTCGGCGCCAAGGTCATCCACGAACGAGGCGCTGGAGGTCACTTCGCCCTCGTCCACTCCCAATTGTTCCACGATGATCTGCTTCACTTTGTCATCAACGGCTGCCATGGTTTTTCCTCGCTTAGAAGTAATAGGGACTGCTGGGGCAAAGGGAAATCCTAACTGCTGCTGTCGGTAAGGTCAAACTTGAGAAATCAGGATAACGGGAAAATCGCTATTATTTGAGACTGCGATCTCGTCGTGGTCGCAGCTTTCAGGAGGATTCATGTCCATCCTAGGTTCGGTTGCATGGCCGCTTGGCTGGATGCTGGCGGTGGTCGTCCAACTTCCGGCTCAAGCAACCGATGCGGCTCATGCGAACGCAAGCGGTTTCCCTCCACCCGCGCGCCTGACCGCGGAGCAAGACCACCAGCGGCTCATGGATCTTCTGCACATCACCTCGCTGCGGCACGGAGCGGACGGAGATCCCAAGTCCCCCTACGCCGCCAACTACGATGAATCCAAGGCCAACCCCTATTCCACGTTGCCGGACCCTCTGCGGCTGAAGAACGGGAACAGGATCACGAGTGCCAAGGCGTGGTGGAAGCAGCGCCGCCCGGAAATTGTGGAAGATTTCGACCGCGAAATCTATGGCCGAGTCCCGGCGAACACGCCCAAGGTCAATTGGGAAGTCGTCAGCACGACCAAAGAAATGAATGGAGACGTGGCGGTCATCATTAAGAAGTTGGTCGGCCACGCCGATAACGCAGCGTACCCGCTCATTTCGATTGATATTCAGTTGACGCTGAATATTCCAGCTAACGCACCCGGCCCGGTGCCGGTGATGATCGAGTTCGACCTCAGCCCCGAGGTTATGGCGGCTCTGGCAAAGCGCTTTCCAGACTTCTTCAAACCCGGTCAGGGCCCTACCTGGCAGCAGCAACTGCTAGCCAAAGGCTGGGGTTACGCCTTGCTGATCGCCACCAGCGTTCAGGACGACAAAGGCGACGCATTGACCGAAGGCATCATTGGCCTCGTCAATAAAGGCCAGCCGCGGAAGCTAGACGACTGGGGAGCGCTGCGGGCCTGGGCCTGGGGCGCGAGCCGGGCTTTGGATTATTTCGAGACCGATCCATCGGTTGACGCCAAACAAGTCGGTATCACGGGGCATTCGCGCTATGGCAAAGCTGCGTTGGTCACCATGGCGTATGACCAGCGATTCGCCATTGGCTACATCAGTTCATCGGGCGAAGGCGGTGCCGAACTTTACCGGCGCCATTGGGGCGAGCAGTTGGAAAATCTCGCAGGCGGCGAATACTACTGGATGGCCGGTAACCTTATCAAGTATGGCGGCCCGCTCGCGCCCAACGATCTGCCGGTGGATTCTCACGAACTCATTGCGCTGTGCGCTCCGCGGCCGGTGTTCATCAGCGCCGGTTCCGCGACCGCCGGCGACGGCTGGGTGGACGCCAAAGGAATGTTCCTGGCCGGGGTTGGCGCCGGCCCGGTGTATAAGTTGCTCGGGAAAAAAGACCTGGGAACTACGGAGTTTCCTCCCATCGAAACGCCGTTGATAGAGGGCGACGTCGCGTTCCGCCAGCATAGCGGCGGACATACTCCCGCCCCGAACTGGCCGACGTTCCTTGAGTTTGCCGGACGGTACATCAAGCCTCCGCAGGTGCGGAAAGCGGGGAATGTACGGCAGCGGCAGCCCGTCGCGAATCCCGTTGTTCCAGCCGCATCCGGATCCCCTGCTTCGGGCGGAGCGTGAAACTCGGTGTCGGCGTCACCAGATGTCCGGGCTCGGCCCGGAACTGAAACCGCTGTGCAATCGTGGCCAGAAGAAGAGTCGCTTCCATCATGGCGAACGACGCGCCGATGCACTGCCTCGGCCCTCCGCCGAAAGGGAAATAGGCAAACTTAGGGATCTTCTGCGCTTTCTCGGGCCGCCAGCGGTCGGGATCGAATCGCTCTGGTTCTGGAAAATATTTCGGATCACGATGCATGATCCACGTGCTCATCACCACGTTCGCTCCCGGAGGGATGCGATAGCCGGCAAGTTCGAATTCTTTGATCACAGTTCTCGCCAAGCCCCACGCTGGCGGATAAAGCCGCAAGGATTCCTTGATCACCCTCTCGGCGTAGCTTAACGCCAGCAAATCGGCGAAAGTTGGTACCCGCCCGTCCAGCACCCGGTCCAGTTCCTGATGCAGTTTCTTTTCTGTCTCGGGATTCTGCCCCAGCAAATACCATGTCCACGAGAGCGCGAGCGCAGTGGTCTCGTGCCCGGCGAGGAGGAAGGTCAAGACCTCGTCACGAAGTTGTTTGTCGGTCATGCGGCCGCCGTCTTCGTCGCGCGCCTGTATCAGCATCGAAAGCAAATCGCCGGAGTCGCTCCCAGATTCACGACGCTGAGCAATGATTCGATAAACCGTCGAATCCAATCGCCCGACCGCGCGCCGGAACTCGATCATGGCCGGGGTCGGAAGGTAACGGGCGATCGGGGGCAGGAGCAATCGCAGACCGACGGAGTTCCGCATCAGCACATTCATTGCCGTGGAGATTTCCCCGACCTCCTCCGATTCCACGTTGAACAGCGCCCGCACCACGATGCGCAGCGTGAGTTGCATCATCTCCTGATGGAGGTCGCGAGTCTCACCGTCTTTGTTCTTGTCTTGCCACGAGGTGAGCATCTGCTCGGCGTAGCCGGTCATGATTTTCGCGTAGGACGCGATCCTCTCGCGGTGAAATGCCGGCTGCGAAAGCCTTCGCTGCCGCAGCCATGATTCGCCTTCGTTGGTGAGCAGGCCGTCGCCAAAGAACCAGCGGCTCTTGCGCACCACGTGGTCCTTGAGGAAATTCTGATAATTGCGCACCAGTACCGCGTCGATCAGATCAGGATGATTCAGGAAATAAACGTGGATCCACGCCGCGCGATAATAGAAGATGTCGCCAAACTCTCGCGCCCATCCCAGAAACACGGCCAGCGGATCGGCGCTCGCAAGCGGCATGTTGCCGATGAGAAAGTGCGGTTTGGGGCCGGGCGGGCGTCTCATGCGTTCACTTCGAGGAAGAACCCTGGGATGAACCGAGTAGTGTATCGTGAACTTCGCATGAACCGGAATCTCATGCCCTCGGCGTTGCTGCTGGCGTGCCTTGCAGTTGCTGCTCAGAGAATGGTTTACGCCGAAACTGGCGCCGACGCCTGGTTGCGCTACGCCGTCCTGCAAGAGCGTGCTCCTTCTCTTCCGAACCGCGTGGCCGTGGTTGGCAATAGCGTAATCGTCAAGACCGCCGGTAGCGAACTCGTTCGCGCCCTGGAAGGGAGGCCAGGAAAGCGGATTCCGACTCAATCCATTCCCGCTGACGACGCATTTGTG
>WNFD01012610.1_pt1 | contig 11084 bp, 10 predicted proteins | sample 5400491 | NCBI WGS metagenome assembly WNFD01 (sample SAMN13153343, study PRJNA577476) | soil metagenome | isolation source: 120 cm saprolite under Douglas fir tree site 2 hole 2 replicate 2 | place: USA:California | collected 2015-04-18 | reverse complement strand
CACGTGCCACGTCCCGTCGCCGCGCTTTTCCGCGACCCGAACGGCGCCGCGGTCGAGAAGATCAAGCGCCTCATCGACGGCGTCGCGCGCCGGACCCTTGGTGGCGGGATTTAGGTCGTTTCGTCCTTCGAAGGCCTCGTCGATGATTTTGGCGAGCTGGTCGTGCAACATCGCGAAATATTCCCGGGAAGAGCCGCGCTGCGCCCTTCCGGACGGGATCGGCCGGATCAGGTGCGGCGCCGCTGTGTCGCGGACCGCCGGGCCAATGTCAACGGTCGCCTGCCCCCACCCTACCCTCCCCCGCAAGCGGGGGAGGGTAGGGTGGGGGCCGCGCGCTGTGCCGCAATCGCCTCCAGGAATCCCACCAGATCGTCGGTGACATGGTCCACATGGGCGGCATCGCGCCCTTCCAGTTCCCAACTTTCGCGAAACACCTCGCGGGTGCGCTCCGGCACCACCAGAACGGTCGTCATGCCGAGCGCATGAGGCACTTCGAGATTGCGAGCCAGATCCTCGAACATCGCCGCCTTGCCGGCGTCGACTCCGTGCCGGGCGAGAAAGCGATCATAGGTCTGAGGGAACGGCTTCGGTTCAAGCTCGCCTGCGATGATGTCGAATACGTCCTCGAAATGGCGGTCGACGGCGAGCCGCTTCATGACGGCGTCGGCGTGAGTGCGGGTTCCGTTGGTGAGGATGAGCTTGCGGCCGGGCAGCCGTTCCAGCGCGTCGCCGAGCGCCGGGTTCGGCTCGATCGGCGAATGATCGATCTGGTGGACGAAATCGAGAAAATCGTCGGGATTCATCCCGTGCTCGATCATCATGCCCCGCATGGTGGTGCCGTAGCGCCGGTAGAAATCCTTCTGCTTGCGGAAGGCATTGTCATAGGTGGTGTCGAGGAACTTGGCGATGTAGTTGCGAATGCGCTCGTCGACCTGCTGCCAGAGGTTGAGGTGGTGCGGATAGAGCGTGTTGTCGAGATCGAACACCCAGGTGTCGATGTGAGCAAAGGCCCGCGGCGTGGCGCGCGCCGTTGGGTTTGACAAAGGTGCAGGGGTCATAGAAGGGGTCATGGTGGAGCTTCTGGTCACTTGCGAGTCTGAATTGGTGATTTGTCTCGCGTCCCTCAACCTCCGCCCGTGCGGTCGCTGATGTAGGCGCGGACGTATTCGCTTGCGGTTTTGGCAGTTCCCTTAAACGCAATCTGTCTCAGCAATTCGGCGTGCCGCTCGCGGTCCGGTGTTTCCACCATGAGTTCGTGGTAGGTGATAAGCAGGTCCGGACGGATATCGTTCACCGTCGCAGCCCATTGGTCGAGTATGTCCGCGGCGTCGAGATAATGCCGGGACGTCGTCCTCAAGCGCCGGCCTGTTTGTCGAAGCTGATTGGCCGCCGTTCTGAAATCGCGCTGCAGGACCTCCGCGATCCTGGCGACTGACATCGTTGTCATGGTTCACCTGCGGCGCTTGGTGTCGATCCGAAAGCCGACGGATGCGGCGAAGGCCGAGAGGCCCATTGACCCGATCGGAACACGAGGGCGCCGAGGGGCATCAAGGGAGCGCCACGTCCCCTGCTACCGAGAAAGACAGAGATAATCACAAAACCCGCTCGGGTCCCACCACTAAAACGGGCTGGGTTTCTATTCCTTCCAAGGACGCTCGCTGACCGAAACTGAGACGAACTCCGCAGGCTAATTCGCGACGGTGGTTTCGAGCCTGGATGGGTCGTCCGACCAGGGGCAAAAACTCGTGGCGGCCCCCAGTTCGTCATGGCCGGGACAAGCCCGGACAAGCCCAGCCATGACCAAGTAGAAACCGCAACGAGTTTTGCCCTGTTACTTTGGGGTGTGCACAAGCCCTTGATTCGACGCTATTTTTTAGGGGTATTTCGTTTTGCCAAAATGGCGCTGGCCGACGCCAGAACTTGGCTCACGCCAACCATATGAATAAATTCCTATAAGGCACAGCGCGCCGATTATCGAGACGGCCGAGGACAAGCCGGCCATGACCACTCAATCCGTCAGTCGCACGACCTCCCTCTTCCCGCTCAGGACGCGGGCGAGCATCTGTGGGCCGGGGATGATCGGTCCATACACCTGCCGGCGCCGGAACCGTATATCAGCGTCGGAATCATAGCGCGTGCAAAAGTCGACCATTTTTCTCGACGATCAGACGGGTTTTACTTGGTGAGGATGGGCCCACCACCACCACCACCACCGCTACGGGAGGTGCACGTGGACACCGTGATGTGCACCGACGAGCCGACCGGCGCCATGCCGCCCCCTATTGGGTGCTGGGCGATCACATCCCCGGGATCCACACAGTCGTCGCTGTACGACACTCCACCGAATGTGAGGCCGGCGTAGGCGATGAGACTCTGCGCCTCGCTCTGCTTCGTTCCGAGCAGGGAGGGTACGCTGGCGGTCACCTCCCAGATGATTGTGGCGCTGCCGATCTGGCGGTGGACGTCGCGGACGGTGGCCGTCACCAGGTAGAAGGGCGCGGCACCAGCGGCCGGGGTTCCCGAGATCTGGCCGGCGGCGTTGGCCGACAGTCCCGGTGGCAGCCCGGTCACGGCCCAGCTGTACGGCCGGCTGCCGCCGGTGGCGGACAGGTTCAGAGCGGCCGGCGTACCGAAGAGGGTGCTGACGTGGCCCGGGGTCCGTGCGAACGGCAGCGGATCGGGGTTGAGGAACACCTGACCGCGCGCGGAAACGTCGCAGCGGCCGTCACCGTCGAAGTCGCCGAAAAAGACCTCATCGACGCGTGCGGGGGACTGGCCCAGGAATACCCAGCGCCCGCCGAGCACGCTTGAGGAGTACCAGAACGTCACTCCGGTGGCGATGAAGGGGTCGCTGATGCCGTCCCCGTCGAAGTCGCAGCTCCTGACCCGTCTCGTTCTGCACCATGGCGCCGGGAAACGGGTACCCGCCGTCCTTGTCTTGATGCGCGAACACATTGTGCTTCACATCCATCCCGACCGCCGGGGTACCGCGCAGGTGGATGCCGTTGCCCGCGATATACAGTACCGTGTTGAACTCGATGTCCATGTACTCCCCGGCCGGACCGCAGTTGTAGTTCGAGAAGTCGGGGGAGTCACCCACGAACACGCCGTTATGGCAGGTTTTGCGGGCGTGCATGTCGATGGCGTGGGTGTGGTAGATCAAATCATGGTCCAGCGCCTCCGCGATGATGTACACAGCCCCCGCAAAGGGATTCAGCACTAGTCCGATCGCCAGTCCGATCCCGATGTCTTTTAGGTCCGGGCACCGGAAGTGCACCCCACCGTTGGTAAGGATGAGATTGCGATACGCGAGGTACCCGGTGCCCGTCCTGCCGTCGCCGGAGATCGAGTGACGGTTCCAGTCGAACACGTTGCGCTCGATCAACGCGTACGCGCCGTCGGCGGTCTCGACGCCGTAACCAGCCGAGTGCCCGCTGGAGAGGGGGTTGCAGACGTTGCTGGCGGGATGCTGGTTGTGGTGGATGTAGTTGTCGTGTACCCACACGTTGTCCGCGTTGTCGCGGTTGATGCGGCCTACGAAGGCGGGGTCGTCTTGGTTGTTGCCGTCGACCACCCTGACCGCGGAACCACGCCAGCGGTAGATCTCGTTGTGGTCTATCTGCACGTCCAGGCTGGAATTCACCACGATACCGGAGGCATCCTCCGTCCCCACGGCCGAGAACGGGTCGTCGCTCTCGCCGCCGTCGAGCCGGATCCCGCTGATCCGCACGTGATCGCTGCCGGGGCCGACGTTCAACAGCACATGGGGAAACGTCGTGGTGAACAGGCGCGGCCCGGCGCGAACCGCCGTCCGGTCACCGAGGATCTGCACCCCCGGCGCGACCTGCAGGTCGTGCATGCCGCTCAGGTCCAGATCGAGGGTTCCGGCGATGCGGACCACGGCCTTCTCGATACCGATCGCCTGAGCGAACAGACCGTTTTGGTTGGGCTGGGTGATATCAACGGTCCTCTTGCCGTTCACCACAGGCAGCGCGAGGTTGACCGTCGCGGAGCCGGAGTCCACATGCTGACTATTGTTGAAGAGAACATGCAGGGAGTAGCTACCACTGCTCGGCGGCGCGACCACCATCATTCCAGTGGAATCGAACGTCCCTACGGCCACGCCGGTGGCTATCGGGACTCCGGTCGTCGCGTCCCGGAAGTACAAGTGCAGCGACGCCGGCTCGCATGCATCGCTAGCAGGGGGCCATTGAATGTTCCAGTTGATAGTTGTCGACTGCCCGAGGCTGATCGACGCCGGCGATGCCGACATCGAAGCAGTTACCACGCAGGCAGTGGCGCCATTAGAATCGCTCGGAATCGCCCAGGCCACCATCGCGGCCGCCCCGACCATCCCCGCAATGACGACGCGGCGCCAGGCGCGCGCCCTTTTCATCGCCATTTGGACGTCATGGTCCATGTCATCCTCCTCAAGTTGAGTTCAATAGCGGTCGCCCACGGCGTCCAAAGCCTATCGGCTCGCAGCCGGCGGTTGTGTGATCCATCTCACACCTGCGATGAATAAAGAGAGGAGAGACACGGGTGTCGCCGGCGGCGGCTCGCGCGGCGATGCTTGCGTGTTGCCGTCCGACAGCTTCGAAATCACCGGTCGATACAATTGCCTCATCAGGATCTACCGACGCGTCGTTCAGTCCACCCATCGAAAACGTGTCGACCTCCACCACCTCCGTTCAAACAACTCCCGCCGAAGAGAAATTTCTTTCCCGCCTCCCGCGACGACCTCGGAGACAAAAATGAGACAAAAGCAAAACAGCGGCGTCGCTAACGCATTGATGTTGTGGCGGGCCTTCCTGGATACGTATCGAACTCTGTGCCTTGCGCCAAGCCCTGAAATTCACGAAATCTTTGAGCAAGTTAGAAGCGGGAGAACGATTGCATCTGCTTGCTAACTGCCCGCGTCTGCAGCGCAGCGCGCCGAAGTCGATCGCTCAAGGCCGGCTTCCAACGTCATGGACCAGCGCCGCTGCACTAGAATTGGCACCTGCCGGATGAAGGTCTTGCGGCGCTCCAGGGTGACGGTGCTCTCTGTTCGGGGGTTCTGGTCCGCAAGCCGAAAGTTGTAGGAAAAACAACCTATTATAGAACTATATCGTATATGAAATACGGGAAAGTTTGAATTTCTTGTGTTTCGGGGCTATTGTGGTACACTTTCACGTATCTGACATACGCGAAAGTTAGAGATGGCCCTCTACCTAGTTGGCGAGAACCTCGACAAGACACGCAGCCACTACCGGGCTGAGACCGGCAAGCTCGTCCAGCTGGTGCGTGGCATCTACGTCGACCACGGCGACGACATTGATACCATGGTGCTCAAGCATGCCGTCCGCATCGCCAAACATCTCTATCCCCGTGCGTACCTCTCCGCCGCAAGCGCGGTTCTTCTCGCGCCCACGCGGGACGGACGCCTTTTCTTGAGTGCGCGCCGTATCCAGCGCACCCGTATCCGCGCACTTGAGATCATCCAGAACCAAGCGCCTCCCCACCCATCCCTCGGCTCTGCTGTCATCGACGACGGCATGGGAGAATTCAGGGTCGACGTTTCGTCCATCCGGCAGCGCTTCCTCGAAGCCTTTCGTCTTCGCAGCGAACATGCCTCCTCGATTGACGAGGCTATGCGTGGCGCCATGGCGACGCGACTCACCGAAGAATATGGCAGCCCGGAGAAGGCTGCCAAAGCCATTTGGACCCTCGCCCGCGAAAACGGCTGGCTTCGCGAGGGCGAAGGCGCCGAGAGGTACCTATTGCGGAGGCCTACCGTGAGCGCCCGCAATGAAGCCGCGCTTGATCTCACAGTCGCCTGGCACCGGGACCCGATTGGGCATTTGCGCCATGACGGGTTCGAGTGGCGCTGGACCGCGCTCGACAAGAAAATTCCACCTCTCATTCGGCAGACAACCCCCGGCAAGTTGCCGCCGTTCATTGTGTCGCTGCTGCCGGAAGGGTGGCTCGAATCCGTTCTCAAGGACAAGGATGAGCGTGCAGCCCTGCGCTCCGGCAAGCGCTACATATCCAACATCACTATCGTCGAGAACGAGGCCGAGCTCAAAACCTTGCCGAAAGACGTATTGAAGACGCGTCTTGTCCAGTACTCCAAGGACGGGCTGTTCACCGGCACCTATGCGGGCCCAAGCCGAGGCAGCCTCAATGAGACGTTTGAGCGCAATCTCGCGCGGATGTTTGAAAGCAAAGAGACTCCGCGTCTTTCGGGCATTCAGATAAAAGCGCCCCTCTATCTCGATGAGCAGGGGAAATTGCTTCCGAGCACTGGCAATCCGTTCACACACATCTTCAAGCCTGCAGGGATGAGCGGTTTTGAGGCGCTGCCCATCGTCGAATGGCTTTGCCTGACGCTTGGCCGCGCTTGTGGTTTCGACGTGCCGACCATCGCGCTCATCAACATGCCGGATCAGCTGCCTCCGGCACTCGTCGTGGAGCGTTTCGATATCCGCGAAGGCGGAAACGACACGCGCATGCTCGCGCTTGAGGACTTCTGCTCCGTCCTTGAGTTGCCGACGCAGGCGAAATACGACGGTACTATCGACCGGGTCGCACGCCAGGTGCGCCCGCTTTCCACCGCGCCCGACGAAGACATTAGGACGATCATTCGCCGAGCCTTGTTCGCCTGGCTGGTTGCCGATGGCGACATGCATCTCAAGAACATGGCGCTGCTCAAGGTCGCCGAGCCCGGCGAGGAGAAGTTCGATAGCGTACGGATGGCGCCTATGTACGATGCGGTAACGACCCGGGTGTTTCCGAATCTTGCCCATGACCGCATGGCGCTGAAATTGAACGGCAAGGACGACAAGTTGCGCCGCGCCGATTTCAAGACGGTGGCCACCCGGGCAAGCCTCAAGGCAGCGACCGCCGACGAGATCATTGATGGACTGATCGCCGCCATGACGAATGCGGTCGATAAGGTGAGCCTGCCAGTTCTTACGCACTATGGCCCAGACGGGCGGGCGGTCGCTGGTCAGGTTCTAGACATCGTCCGCAACCGTCTCGCTGGCTTCAACTAATCGGCGGTACGCTCTCCTGTCCGCGCGCCCGATAGGACGCACGTTCCCTTACATCTATCGAGCGGCGATGGAGGTCGGTTGGGACCCTGTGCGCGGTGTCCTATTCAGCCCCCAAACCGCGTGAATGCTCATATCGAGACTGGTTCAGGCAAATCTTAGCGGCAGTCACCGATGAATATGGCATTCGTCTCACAGTTGGCCCCAGAGCCATTTGGTCAAATGTTTCCGATGAGCTTCGGAAGCAAATTGAAACAGACCAAGGTCAGGTGTCATGACGTAGAATGGGAGCGGGCCATGTGGAAGCCCGACTTGCCGATCAGGCCGTGACCGGAACCGGCTCCGCCGGAGTGGTCTGAATTGGTGATGTACATTCCAGCGATGGCGGTCCCGACAGGACTCGAACCTGTGACCTTCGGTTTAGGAATATCGCCTTCGGCCGGTAACTACCTGATTTCGATCACGATTTTTGAGCATCCGTATTTCCAACCGCAGCTCCGTCGCCTCCGGGCACCAAGGGCCGGCCTCCATGTCCGCTGATCCAAGGTGCAGCGGACTCGTTATGCTCAATTTGAGTTCTTCCGAAGATGACCCGAAGCTGTCATTCGTTCGTTTAGCGTCTGGCCTACTGTGAAGTGAAAATCGCCTTCGGGATCATGCCGTGGATGCCCTTTGTGCCGTCGACCACCTGGGTAACATGATAATCGGCCGCGACGCTTGCAATCATGTAGGCCTCCTCACGCGAAAGCTTGGGGAATCGCTCTCGCGCGAAGCCAATGCCTTGGCCAACACTCAGGACTTGGATGCCTGCCGGCAGACGACCTTGCCCTATGGCAATTCCGTGCGCACGTTACAAGTCGATATGGTCGCTTTCGATAGCGCCGACGAGTCCATCCGACGCTTGGGACAGATGGGAGAGCCGGTAAGACCATTCAGTCAGCATTCAATACAATCCCGCATCGCGTGTCTGCCGTCCTTGCCGCCTTTAACCTGGCGCAAGCCAGTGGCGATCGGCATCGATCTTGGGTTCGTTGGCCTTGAGCTTTCACAGCTCTCGATCGGTGAAAAAGTGCGCAAGCAGGTTGCTCGGTTCGCTCGACCGGCAATCCTGGGCACACTCGCAGGGTCGGCAGCGATGAAACGCATTTGCGTTCGCGGCTTCGACAGTGACATGGCCGATGATGGCCGCCGCAAATTGGTGGCGGGATACCGCGAGCGGCGGGCATATCGAGAGGTGTGGGCAAACGGCCCGCGGTTCGTATCAAAACGGGGGAATCTCGATCTTCTTCGTAGGGCCAGTTGGATTTTGAACCTGTGAAATAAAATCAAAATAGTCCTCGCGCGGTGGCGGTTTTGGATTGGTGCAATAGACCGCTCTCTTGGAAACGCTCACCGCCCAATAATCGGCAACCATGGAGGCTTGCTGCTCGATGTTGTAATCATAGAAATCGTCTGATTTCATCAGGTCGTAATAGTAGTTGAGCTCGTAATTCACCGGATGTCTCATGACGTTTTGGAGCCACCCGCTGATCGGGTGCGTGGCGTACCTGAACTGCCAGACATGCCCGAATTCGTGAACGAAGGTCCAGGTTTCCGCGGTTGCGGCGCTAAAATCCGGGCACCAGATCTTCTTGGAGTAATGCGGGATATCGTTGTAAGTGATGCTGTTGTCTTCACCGCCCCTGTTCGCATCGTTTGTTGTGATCAGCGGGTACGGAGTCAGGGTATCACCGAACACGAATTTCAGGATCGCGCGCTCACCTATGGTCAGGCCTCGAGTCGGCATTTTTTCGTCTCCTCATCCTACATTCACCAGCGGACGATCCCCCAACGAGGCGTCACTCCGGGAATAATATCGCTCCGATATCGCGGTCCTCAACCCAGCGAATGTCAGCCGGCCCACCTTGGTGATCACCAGACACTCCGAGCGGCATGCGCTGCACGCACTCCCATGAACCAGGGTGAGATGGATCGAGCGACGCAAACCATCAGTAGTCGCTCGTAACGATGAGGAGGTTCGAAGAATTCAGAATGTGCCCCCTACGCGCTCATGGCGCGGATGCTGTCAGCCATGGGAGAAGCGGTGTCGCGGTCATCTTCGCTATGTGTGCGATAGGCTTAGTTCGCTGCGGTTCCGGGTCGCAGAGATCGCCGGCCTTCCCACGCTCCTCGATCGATGCCCGGATGTCGTGAGGGATCTCAAGCAAGCGCTCAATGACGCAGCAAGAGCGGAACCATGATGGTCGGCTAGAAGTCGCAACCATCACGCCGCTGACGACGGGCAATCGCGCGGCGCGCCCAAGCGCAATCAGGATGCCGGACGACACGCCCGCAGCAGGCCAGAACACAGCAACGCCGTCAGGTTCGGCGAGAAGTGCAAGGCTTAGCTGCGCCGCAACGAAGTAGGCGATGCCAACCGCGATGGCGAGCCCGATCGCACGGATCGAAGGCAGCATCAGGGCCGCGCGAGTTCTGAAACGAACTTCCTTGGTCAAATTCTGCAGCATATGTCCCCCAAAAATTCTCAACCCGGCAATCTGCGGGGCAAATTTACCAGCAACGCGGATGAAGCGAAATCTAGCCCACAGATCATGACCGCACGTTTCGGCCGCAGCCGGTTTCAGGAAGACCGCGGAAAAAGGGACCCGGTACGGACTTCAATCCGATCAATGTTGAGGGCTGCAGAACTCCAATATCGACGTGACTCACGATTTTCGCCACCGCGTGGCGCGACGCCGCGCTGTTTATATTCCAGCGCGAGCATGCCACACTCGCCTGGGCGGAAGCCGTCACATCCCGTGCAATTTCCGCGCAAGGGCACACCTCGTTTGCGCGGTACATGAGTCCGCAGTTGGCCCAAGGCCGCCATCATCGGCATCCGCCTAGACCGGCAGCTATCTGGGGATAAGCTGCCGTCAATTGCGATAGGGCATCACGGCAGAAGATGACCCACAAGAGACATCCGGATCGAAATCCCGCAATGCGAGATAGGCGCTACGCGCCCCGATCTGGGACATGTTGCCCGGTCGTAACCCCGCCGCCGTAGCCGATGCGCTGGTCACACTGCTGCTGGCACATGTGATCGTACACAACGCCCACGATCCGGCGACGATGGACGCGGCACTCGCACTCGCGGTCGATCAGGACGACGCCGACGTAGAGCCGGGCAAGCGTGGCAACCAGCGCGACACGTTGGCGCAATAGGTGTCGTACTCCGCTCCAAATGTCCTACGCAGCGTCGGCTCCTCATAAGCCAGAACGAAGATGTGGAAGCCGATCCACAGTAGCGCGCCGTAGACCAGAAGCCTTGCGTTTCCGAGGATCAGTCCTTGGCCAAGTACAATCGCCACTAGGGCAAGATAGATCGGATTGCGGACATAACGATTGGGGCCGGTGATCACCAAATGTTGCGTTGGTGCGACCGGCGCTGGCGTGCCGCCGCCTTGCAGCGCAAATCGTGTGAAGGTTTCGACCAACACCGGAATGCCGAGCAGGATCAGAACCACGCCGAACCATCGGATAAGCTGGAGATCGAAGAACGGCGCTTGCAGACGCCATCGCGAAATCCACCACGGCACGACACCGGCGACCGTCGTGGGGGCAATCAGAAAAAAGACCGCCGACCCCAGAGCTGCCAAGCCTCTGGTCATGATGTTGCTCCGGCCTCACAAATCCCAGCGTGGCGAACGAATAGTGCCCAGTTTCATCGACCGTGGCGCGCCAGCCCCGACATCGAGGCGCCGGCTCACGCACGCCAACAACTATCTTATCGTTGAATCGCGACGGCCCTGCGAAAGCGTCTCGACCAAGCCCACAGTCCAGCACATCGGGCATCCGCGTAGCGCGACGAGGGTGGCAACGCCCGCGCCCAAGGATAGCCAAGGGTGCGCGGTCTGGTGGACGATGGCCCAAGCGAGTAGCGCCGCCGCAGCTGCGCCGCGCATCAGGTGTGCGCCCAGGAAGGCGCTCCCGAACATGCCGACTCCACGAAAGTAATTCATGTGCTCTCTCGTCCGCTGTCCTTTGTGCCGAGCAGGTATTCGCGCACCA
>WNFD01010015.1_pt1 | contig 11084 bp, 9 predicted proteins | sample 5400491 | NCBI WGS metagenome assembly WNFD01 (sample SAMN13153343, study PRJNA577476) | soil metagenome | isolation source: 120 cm saprolite under Douglas fir tree site 2 hole 2 replicate 2 | place: USA:California | collected 2015-04-18 | reverse complement strand
TGAGGGCGGCGTTGCGCCAGGCGCCAAAGGTGATCCTGGTGGGCGAGATGCGAGATAAAGAAACCATTGAGATCGCGCTCGAAGCCGCCGAAACTGGCCATCTTGTTCTCTCCACGCTGCACACCATTGACGCCTCGAAAACAGTAGAGCGCGTCGTGGGCGTATTCCCCATGGCTGAGCAGCATGTCATTCGCAACCGGCTGGCAAAAAGCTTCCGTTACATCGTTTCGCAGCGCCTGATCCCGGCAAAAGATGGCAAAAGCCGGGTGGCGGTTCTGGAAATCCTAAAGGCAACCGTGCGCACCCGGGAATACCTCGAAAAAGGCGAACAGGACGGCAAGACCCTGCTGGACGCCATGCGAGACGGTGACACGGAGGGTATGCAGCACTTCGATGGCGGTATCGAGCAGCTAGTTCGCGCTGGCACAATCGAACTGGACACCGGACTGGCCTATGCCACCAACCCCGGCAATTTACGACTGCAACTGGCCGACATTGCTGGAGAACCGCCGCCCGAGGCGTCCCAGCCGGCGCCCGCGCAGAATGCAGATCGCGAACCCGAAATGGTAATTGAGTAGAAGCTTAGGCTGCCACCCTCGCATGCCGGGGAGGGTGGGATATGAGAACCACCGCGTCTATACGCCTACGAGCTTGATGCACTCTTCAAGTACGTCGACGGCAACGTCGGCTTCCTCTTTGCTGACGACCAGCGGCGGGCAAATGCGAACCGTGCTGGGGCCACATCCCAGGAAAAGCACGCCGCGCTCGAAAGCCCGCTCGACGATGCGGTCGCGCTCGGCGGCGGCATATTCTTTGGTGGCTTTGTCTTTCACGATTTCGACGCCGATCATCAGGCCTCGACCTCGAACGTCGCCTACCAACTTCAGTTTCGAAGGCCAGTCTGCCATGCGCTTGAGCATGTGATTGCCTACCTTGGTTGAGTTCTCGAGCAGGCGCTCCTTCTCTATCACGTTAAGCGTAGCCAGCCCGGCTGCGATACAAACTGGATTGCCTCCAAAGGTTGAAGCGTGCGAGCCGGGGACCCAATCCATGATTTCGGCGCGGGTCATGGTGATGCCCAGCGGCATGCCGGAAGCGATGCCTTTGGCCATGCAAACCATGTCAGGCTCGACCCCGGTGTGCTGGACTGCCCACCACTTGCCAGTGCGCGCGATGCCGCTCTGGACTTCATCCACGACAAGAAGGATTCCATGACGGTCGCAAATGCGGCGCAGCTCCTGCATGAAGATAGTAGGAGCGACTACGTATCCGCCTTCGCCCTGGATAGGCTCGACGAAGATCGCGGCTACTTCCTCTGGCGGGAGGGTGGTCTTGAACACCTTCTCTTCCAGGAAGCGCGCGCAGCCGAGCGCGAAGGCATCGGCTTCCTGCTGGCCGCCGCTGCATCCGCGGTACACATCGGGATAGCGAATATGGGTCACGCCGGGGACGAACGGAGCGAAGCGGCGATGCTGCTGGGGCTTCGAAGCGGTGAGTGAAACCGCGCCCATCGTCCGTCCGTGGAACGCTCCCAAGAACGCGATGATATTCTGCCGTCTGGTGTGATAGCGCGCCAGCTTCAGGGCGCACTCGATGGCTTCGGCACCAGAGTTGCCATAGTAGATCTTGTGCGGTCCCGGCATGGGCGCGATCTTTGAGAGACGCTCGGCCAGTTGCACCATGTTCTCGTAGTAGAAGTCGGTGCCGGACATGTGGATCAGCTCACCGGCTTGCTTCTGGATGGCAGCGACGACATCGGGATGGCAGTGGCCGGTGGAGGTCACGGCGATGCCGGCGGAGAAATCGAAGAACTCATTGCCGCTTGGCGTTGGGACCGGGCAGGGCGGTCTTGAGCTTGGGACCGAAGGTCTTTGTTTCGCGAGCGGCGGGCGCGGTCATGGTCTTGATGGTCATGAAGTCCTCCGAGAGAGTCGTGCGTGGTTAGTGGTTGGTCGCCGGCTAGTCACACTGAGGATGGGTACAATGTGACCAACAACCGGAACTTGTGATCAGGAGGATTAGGAAGTTAATCGCTACCGAACAGGCTGGGACGCAGACGCGATGGCAGGACAGACCGATAGCGCCGCGGACACACGAGGCAGTCGAGCCAGCACTCGGGCAGATGCGAATTGGGATTCTTGCATAGCATCGGTAACGGTCGGCATTACTGCTTGATTATAGCTTGAAGCGGTCAACTTCGTAACCCCCAATTTCGCAGCGGAACAGGATAGACGCAAGCTGCAAGCGTGCCGAACTCTACGCACCTCAGCCCGAGTAGCGACATTCTCCATCCCTGTGACGTCGCCTTGACCTAGTAGAGTAATTTCATGAAGCGCAATCGCAATCCCAAGGGATCCCTTGGCAAGCATTCACTCAGTTTGGCGGCATTGGCAGTCGTGGTTCTATTGATCGTGCTCTACCGCCAGTCTAACCTGGATACCCACATGGGGGCGTTCTTTGGGAACGCTATCGCGGACTGGACTGGAGTCTTGATAACCGTTGTAATGACCAAGCACCTCTACGAAAAGGGCTGAGCAGAGAGCAAGCAGCCGAAAGGTAAAGTGCGGTGGGCGGCGGTGGAATGGCTGCGCGAGCACTCGCTCACTCTGTTTCTTCTGGTCACGGGCATCGCCTGGGTAGTGGCATTCAAGGCTATGGACCCGAACAGTAAATGGGGACAAGTGGTCGGCAACATCGTTTCCGAGTGGACCCAGATCCTGGGTTTGGTTCTGATGACCAAGCGCCTGATGGAGGTTGGCTCCAAGGCGCGCTGACTGCGGTGCCTGCTGCTTATACCCCATCTCCGATCGTTCAAATCAATAGTTCAAATCAATTATTGAACCGGCCGCGCGCTTACTGCATACTTCGCGCCCAGTTCTGGTCTGCACCACGCGTTTGCGTCCGCGAGGATTGGATCCACGTGGCTCGCGCGCTCAAACAATTCTCGTGAGGAACTTTTCATGTCCACTTCAGTGCCGAGTCCTTCGATCTCTTCTCCAATTTCCACGTTCCGCCCGCGCATCTGGGCGCAAACATCCATCGCGACCTTCATCAGCCTCACCATCGCCCTCTACTTCTGGATCGACTCGCGCTATCCCGCTTTGCTCAAGAAACTCCACAACGGCAAGGGGATTCAGACCAAGGGTGCTCTGAGTTTTGATGCGCTCATGCCGGTGACGCCTGCCATGTCGCTGATGACGCGCATCGGACACACGACGGTGAATTGGATGTGGACCAACCGCATCGGCATGACCTTCGGCATCTGCTTTGGCGCGGCTATGCTGACGCTGCTTTCGACGTTGCCTCGAATACGCGTCAAGAGCACCGCGGGAAATACTCTGCTGGGCATCGCGGCCGGCGTACCGCTCGCTGTTTGCTCAAATTGCGTTGCTCCAATTGGCCGGAGTCTGTTTGTCGCGGGGGCGAGCCCGAATACGGTTCTGGCAACCATGATCAGCTCGCCGACGCTGAATGTCGTGGTGCTGGCGATGGTCTTCGCATTATTTCCGCTGCCTATCGCGTTAGTGCGGGTAGCGGTTCCGCTGGTGCTGTTAGCTTTGGTGCCAGTCATGGTTCGCAAGACAGCGCCAGCAGCTTGGATTTCGCATGCGGTGAACCCATCGCTCGTCGATCAGAACGGATGGTGGCAACCCCTGGGCTTCACGCTGAAAAGCTATCTGAAGAACTTTGCGGGCCTCACTGTGGCGACCGTCCCGCTGATGGTGGTCGCGGCGTTTCTGGGCGCTTTGATCGCAGAGGTTCTTCCCGTCAATCACATTCCCACTACCGTCAGCCTGGTTGGCATTGTTGCCGTGGCATTGGCGGGCACCTTTCTGCCGGTACCCATGGCGTTCGACGTTGCCATCGCATTCTTGCTCATGACGCGCGGAGTTCCAACACCATACGTCGTCACGCTGCTTTGCACGTTGGGCGCATTCAGTATTTACCCAATGCTGATTCTGGGACGCACCATCTCCTGGCGCATCGCAACAGCCCTCTTTGGCTCCGTGATGCTGCTCGGGATCGCAGCGGGTGTGGGTACGGCGTTAATCCAGCACGCCCTCTAACATGCGAGCTCAATCGCGGAAGCACTAGGAATTCGAAGCTTTTTTTGACTTCCCGCAGACCTGGCCTTAGCATTGCTCCACCACGAGAGTGGAGACCTTTCCTTGCTCGACCAGACCATCTCCCATTACCGGATCATCGAGAAGCTCGGTGGCGGCGGCATGGGGGTGGTTTATAAGGCTGAAGATACACGCCTCGGCCGCTTCGTCGCGTTGAAATTTCTTCCTGAGAACCTTTCCCAGGATCGGCAGGCGTTGGAGCGTTTCCGCCGCGAAGCGAAGGCCGCTTCCGCTCTCAACCATCCCAACATCTGCACCATGTACGACATTGGCGAGGAAGACGGACGCGCTTTTCTCGTCATGGAATTTCTTGACGGGGCGACGCTCAAGCACCTGATTGCCGGCCGTCCCATGGAGTGGGAAACGATCCTGTCGCTGGGTATTGAGATTGCTGACGCGCTCGATGCGGCGCACAGTGAAGGCATAGTCCATCGCGACATCAAGCCGGCGAACATTTTTGTGACCAAGCGCGGCCACGCGAAGATCCTTGATTTCGGGTTGGCCAAGGTGAAGCTCACTCCTGGCAAAACCAGTGAAGTGCCCGACGTCACCGCGCCGCAAAGCGCGCTCATAGAAGAACATCTGACTAGCCCCGGCTCGACCCTCGGCACGGTTGCTTATATGTCTCCGGAGCAGGCGAAGGGCAAAGAACTCGATTCTCGTACGGATCTGTTTTCCTTCGGCGTTGTGCTCTACGAAATGGCCACGGGTACATTGCCCTTTCGAGGCGAAACCTCGGCGCTCATTTTTCAGGCAATTCTCGATCGTGCGCCGACTTCTCCCATCCGCCTGAATCCGGACCTGCCTGCCAAGCTGGAAGACGTCATCAACAAATTGTTGGAGAAGGACCGCAACTTGCGCTACCAGCATGCGGCGGATATTCGTGCGGACCTGCAGCGCCTGAAGCGCGATACGGACAGCGGGCGCGCAGTCGCGGCCGGATCAAGTTCGACTCCAGCCGCTGAGGAGCATGGCGCACAGACATCGGTAGCGGCGCAGCCTGCGCCCTCTGGCTCGGCGAAATCGGGCGCCGCATCGTCAAGCGCGATGAGCGCTGAACAAAGCAGCGTCACTCCGACGAAGAAGCCATGGAAAGTTCTGGTGCCTGCGGCCCTGGTCGTGCTGGCTGCGCTGCTTGCGGGCGGCCTCTACTGGCGCTCACGGCAATCCGCAAAGCTGACCGAGAAAGACAGTGTCCTGCTCGCTGATTTTGTTAACACCACCGGCGACGGAGTTTTCGACGGGACGCTGAAACAGGCGCTGGCGGTGGAGCTGGAGGAGTCTCCTTATCTGAATATTTTCCCGGAATCGCGGATTCATGAAGCCCTGCGCTTCATGGGGCGCTCTCCCGATGAACGAGTAACCAGCGCTGTGGCACGCGAGATATGCCTGCGCGAAGGCGTCAAGGCTATGCTGATCGGTTCCATCTCCAGTCTCGGCAGCCACTACGTGATTACGCTTGAGGCCGTGAACGCACAGAGTGGGGACTCGCTGGCCCGTGAGCAGGCCGAGGCGGAGAGTAAAGAGCAAGTGTTGAAGTCCCTGGACAGGGCCGCATCCAGCTTGCGGAGAAAGTTGGGTGAGTCCATCGGTTCGGTGCAGAAGTTTGCCACACCGCTGGAGGCGGCGACTACGTCGTCACTGGAAGCCTTGCAGGCGTTCAGTCTGGGGCAGGCGGAACACCAGAAGTTTGACGACGCTGCAGCGATCCTGCATCTGAAGCGCGCCATCGAACTGGACCCCAATTTCGCGATGGCGCTGGCTACGCTGGGAGTCGCCTACAGCAATGAAGGCGAGAGCCGTAGCGCAGTCGGATACATTCAAAGGGCATTTGATGTGCGAGACAGGGCTAGCGAACGGGAGAAGTTCTATATTTCTTCCCACTACTACGACACCGGCAGGAGACAACTAGAGAAGGGTGTCGAGATCTATGAGCAATGGAAGCAGACGTATCCTCGTGACAGCGTTCCTCGAGACAACCTGGCGCTCGCCTATGAATCGATGGGCCAGCACGAGAAGGCAGTGGCCAATGCCAGCGAAGCGATTCGCCTTGACCCGAAGGACCGGTACGCCTACCAGAATTTGGCGAGCGGCTATCAATTTCTCGGCCGCTACGACGAAGCCAAGGCCGTCGCGGAGCAGGCAATCAGCCAAAAGGTTGAGCCGTGGACCATCCACTTAATACTTTACAGTCTGGCGTTCATCCGCGGCGATGAAGCCGCCATGCGGCAGGAAGTGGAACGCGCGCAGGAGCAACCTCAGGTACCGGTGGTACTGCTTTTGCAAGCTCAGAGCGAGTGCGCTCAGGGAAGAGTGAAGAAAGCCAGGTCAAGCTATGCTCGTGCGGTCAGCACGGCCAAGATCCACAATCACCTGGAATTTGCGGCCAGCGCCATGGCGGCCGAGGCAACCTGTGACTCGGAGTTGGGTTTTCCGAAAGAGGCGCACCAGATAATGACTGCGGCGCTCGCCCTCTCTGACGGCAAGGATTCGCGATCCAGCGCCGCTTACGTGTTCGCCCGCGAGGGGGACAGCGCACAATCCCAGAAGCTTGTCGGTGAACTTAAGAAAGAATGGCCGTTCGACACTCTACTCAACCAGGTTTGGCTGCCATTAGCGCAAGCCACGAACGATATCCAGCGCAATCAACCGGCCGAGGCGATTGCGCGGCTCGAGTCAGCCGCGCCCTACGAATGGGGTGGCCCCCCGTTCGGCGCCCTTTACTGGTCAATCTATATTCGCGGCGAAGCCTTGCTTAAAGCGCGAGACGGTGTGAAGGCGGCTGCCGAGTATCAAAAGATTCTTGATCATCGCGGCATTGATCCAACTAGCCCGCTCTATTCCCTGGCGCGGCTGGGGGTGGGGCGCGCTTATGCCCTGCAGGGCGATTCTGCAAAAGCGAAACTGGCTTACCATGATTTCGTCGCTCTTTGGAAGGATGCCGATCAGGATCTTCCAGTTTTGAAGGCGGCCAAGGCGGAATACGAAAAACTGAAGTAGTCAGAACAGCAGACAACAGATGTCTGTTCCCGGCCCTGCAGCCCCGCACCTCCGCAATCTTTAGAATCCACACAGCCATCTTGTGTGTCTGATAGTTGTTAGCTGCCGCCGGTTTTTCCCAACGCAATGTCACAAGCACAACGCCCAAGCCGGTGGATGGTCATTCTTGCCTTTGGATTGGTCTATCTCTTCTGGGGATCGACTTATCTGGGCATCGACATCGCGGTGCAGTCGATTCCTCCCCCGTTGATGTGTGCACTGCGGTTCTCCATTGCCGGCGTGGTTATGCTGGCGTTTTGTGCTTTGACCGGACGCAAAGTCTGGTATTCGCCTAAGCAAATTGCGCTGGCCGCAGTGGTCGGACTCCTGCTGCTAATGGGCGGGAACCTCACGCTCTCCTGGGCGGAGTTGGTGGTTCCTTCGGGACTGGCGGCGTTGATAGTGGCCATCACTCCGCTCTGGTTTCTGGTGCTCGACTCGTTGCTACTGGGCGACCATCACATTTCCGGCCGCGGCAAGGCTGGCCTCGCGTTGGGAATTCTTGGACTGTTCGTGTTGTTTTATCCTCAGCTGACTTCATCCACTGCGTTGAGCCGCAAAGAATTCTGGGCTTCAGTGAGCTTAATCGGCGGGTCGTTCAGTTGGGCGCTGGGGTCAGTGCTCTCGAAGCGCTGGCAATCTGGGGTGGATGTGTTCAGCGGAACGGCGTGGCAAGTTACAGCCGCGGGGGCCGGAAACTTTATTTTTGCGTTCGCCCTGGGAGATCTTTCGCCCGTGGTGTGGACGGCCCGCGGGATTGGCGCCACGCTGTATTTGGTGGTGTGTGGTTCATGGATCGGCTACACAGCTTACATCTGGTTGCTGGAGCATGTCCCCACGTCGAAAGTGTCGACGTACGCTTATGTCAATCCTGTGGTTGCGGTCTTCCTGGGATGGCTGATTCTGCACGAGCGGGTCGATCGCTTTATTCTCGCTGGTAGCGCGATTGTGGTGTTGTCGGTCGTTCTGGTTACCAGCGCCAAGGTTAAGACTAAGACCGTGGCAGGAGAGATGCCGGCGGTTGAGGCCACGGGGGACTGAAACAAGGATTCACGTGTGAATGGGCGTCTTACAGGGTTATTCAGTCGCTAGCGCGGATCTGCCGCCGCAGTGGCACCCGCGACCTCATCCAAGAAAGCGACATAAGCCGCGAGCAAGCGATAGGTTTGGTAGTAGTCGTCGAGACGGATAACCGAAAGCTTGTCCTTCGATGAGTGAATGATGTGGGCATTCCAGGTCTCTTGGGTCAGTGAGTGTATCGTGATGCTGGGAATTTTGCGCGCTGCAAACTGCTCCGAGTCTGTGCTGCCAACTTGCTCCACATTAACTCCTGAGATGGGCACGTTCAACTGCCTGGCAATGTACCCAAGCGCACCCTTTAGTCGCTTGTCCGAATGACTCGACCAGATCTCTGTCGGTGCCAGCCCCAGCGTGTCCAGATTCACCATGGCCTCGGCCGCAAAGACCTGTTCCTTGGTCATTTGTCGGACATAAAACCGCGATCCGACTTCACCCACCTCTTCGTCCGTGAAACCAATGAAAATGTAGGTGTGCTTGCGCGGTTCACTCTTTACCGCTTCGTACAGGGATGGCAGCAGCGAGGCACCGCTCCAGTTGTCGACGACTCCGTCACCTTCGGAAACACGATCGAAGTGCGCTCCTACAATGATGACCTTGTCGGAGCTGCCCGGTAGCAAGCAAATGACGTTAGGCAGTCTGGATCCCTTCACTGCCTGTGCGGAAACGTGCTGCTGGTCGCAACCAGCTTCAGCAAACATCTTCTTGAGCGTTGCCTCGCGTTGCCTGTTATCGCCGCCATATCTTCTCAGACGGGCTTCGACGACCTGGCGCGAGACCGCATTGTCGCGTACGCTATCGGCGCTAGGGCCCATCCCGTGCAGCAGCAACATAATGGCCGCTGTAGCACAACACGTTGACCGCGGAATCAGATTAGACATGTGTCTAAGATAGTGCCGCTGAGTCGCATTGTCGTCAGAAAAGCCAATCTGACCGACGTGCCATCGTCGCCTTTTTTGAAGTTCGGGTATGCTGATGGTTAGGGCTCTTCCACTTGGCGAATTGCAAAGATTGCGGACGTGAGTTGTCAGGACTTTCATGGGGAGATGCCAGGGGCGTGTGTCCTGATTGTCGCAAAGCGACGGTGACATATCCCAAGGCCTCGGCTGACATACCTCCACCAGCAGCCCAACCTGAGTCCAAACTGGCCTTCACAGCTCGGCGGGAACCTTTCACTCTGGCCCTGGTCGCAGCCAACCTTGCGGTATTCGTCTTAACGGTGGTTAGCGGCATATCTCCACTGCAACCCACCGTTCAGCAACTCCTGCGGTGGGGCGCAAACTGGGGTCCGCTATCGCTAGGGACGCAGCCCTGGCGCCTGTTGACGTCGAATTACCTGCACATTGGAATCATTCACTTGTTCTTCAATATGTGGTGCCTGTGGAACCTGGGGGCGCTGGCCGAACGCGTATTCGATGGCTGGACTTATTTTCTGGTGTACACGTTGAGCGGTTTTGGCGGCAGCCTGGCAAGTCTGTGGTGGCATCCGATGGTGATCGGGGCGGGCGCCTCGGGTGCGATCTTTGGATTGGCGGGCGCCCTGATTGCGGCGCTGTACTTAGGCAAACTTCCCATTCCGAAGGAAGCGATCCAGAAAACGCTGAAGAGTTTGCTCCTTTTTGCCGGCTACAACCTATTCTTCGGACTTAGCGCCGGCATCGACAACTCGGCACACCTGGGCGGATTGCTTACCGGGCTTGCGGCCGGTGCCTTGCTCGCCCGCTTCATGCCGAGCCCGGAAGAAGTGTGGAAGAGTTGGCGCAACAAAGTTCTGATTGCGATTGCGCTGGTGTTGTTGGCGGGCGCGGTCTATCTGAGATCGGAGGCGCGAAAGAAATCCCCGAGCACGCTCTACTTCGAACCTTCGTCGTTGTCCTCGGCGTCGTTCATGAGATCTACAACTTGTCGGCGAATTGCAAATGTTTGTTTCACGCCACCGACGCCCTCGAAGCTTACCCGAGCGTTGCCAAACTGGAGTGGGGCAGGCGGAGTCGGGAGCGGCATCGTCGCTGAGTACGTGGCTCGCGCCATTCGCCCCGTCCATGGGCTCTTTCAGCACCAGTTTGCGGCGACTACGTTAAGCGACGATGGCGTATAGCTTCTTGCCTTCCTTGGAAACTCCGCAGTCGGCAACGTAACCCCCGGTATCAGCTGGCGACGGAATCGTAGGGGTCGAATTCCGCTAGAGTAATTTGCAAGATGTGAGAGCTAACGCGGTCCAGCAGAAGCCAGCCGCCGCGTTGCCACTGCCAGCGGGCGGGGAAGCGGAATCTGAGGAGGGCTTTCATTCACTCCAAAGGCACGGCGGACTACGAAGAACCGGTCAGTGATTTCGCGCAGGGGGCCGAGCGTATATTCCTGGAGGCGATCGCCCACCAATCGCACGCGCACCTTCAAGGCCACCGGCTTGGTTTCTTCAGTTCCAGCAAACCATTGGACGGTTAGTTCCTTACCGAAGTGATAATGTGGGGTGCCGCTGCCGCCACTCCGGCGAGTGCGGCCGCAGCTCATTATCCATCGTCATCGTCCGACCGCACCTCGTCCGGCAGCACGTCTGTCGGCAGCCATCTTCCGATACCCCAGCGACGCAAGTCGAACATAATAGAGAGTAATCAGCAATCCGACAGGGAAATAAGGTCTTGGGTCACAAACCGCGAAGCTTAGTTCCAAAGCGAGAACAATTCCATCGCGACAATCTGAAAATCGATTTTTGGTTGCTGTGAACGATACTCCCAAACCTCGATGGAAATTCTGTAAAATAGAATTGCGTGACTTTCCCGGTGCATTCGCGTAAGCCTTCGCAAGACGATCCCCGGACAACTTCAAAGCAGCCGACAGCTTCTT
>WNFD01009657.1_pt1 | contig 11084 bp, 7 predicted proteins | sample 5400491 | NCBI WGS metagenome assembly WNFD01 (sample SAMN13153343, study PRJNA577476) | soil metagenome | isolation source: 120 cm saprolite under Douglas fir tree site 2 hole 2 replicate 2 | place: USA:California | collected 2015-04-18 | reverse complement strand
AAATCCTCGGAGAAGGTGAAGCTCCAAAGTCGCGTGCCAAAAAAGCTTGACGGGCGCAAATGTTGTTCTTCGCCAAAACACATAGCGGCAAATCCGACGAAAACCTGTAGATAATTTTGTCAGGTCAACTTCACTGGAAGGCACCTGACGATGTGGAGTGCAAACAAGAGGCTCCATGCGATCATACCGCGTAAGACGCATGCGAATTAGTAATGGTACGGCTGTCATAAAAACGTAATACTAATGGTGGTAAATGGCGGCAAAATGCGAACGAAAGGTGAATAAAGAAGGAGAACGTGATTCGTCCCGTTTCATCGCAACTTGCTGAATTCCTTCGATTAGCACCAACTCCGGCAAGTTCTGATTAAATTGGTTGTTCGGCTGTTAACCGAGAGGCTGTAGGTTCGAATCCTACCCGGGGAGCCAACCTGTGTCTCGCCAAAACTCCGTCCGCCTTTGAAATCAAGAGCTTAGAACCTTGCCTTCCACAGGTCGTTCGCGCTACCACCCAGGCATGTTACACGCTATCGGTTTCTTACTGGCCTCGATTATTTGCCTTTTCCGCACGCACCGGAACCTCTGGCTCGAAAACCTTGCACTTCGGCAGCAACTAGCCGTGTTGAAGCGCAAGTACCCCCGACCGCGCCTCACCGCGTTTGACAAGCTCTTCTGGGTTCTTGCGCAAAGGTACTGGCCGCGATGGAAACAAGCCCTGATTGTTGTGAGCCCAGAGACGGTTGTTCGCTGGCACCGTACCGGCTTCCAAATGTATTGGTCATGGCTATCCCGCCATCAGATTTGCTTCGGAAGGAAGCGAATCAGCAGGGAGTTGCGAGAATTGATATGCAAAATGGCGGCAGAGAATCCCAGCTGGGGCGCACCTCGCACCCACGGGGAATTGCAATTGCCTGGCTTCGATGTTGCAGAACGCACGGTATCTCGATGGGTGCAGAAGGCCCCGAGAGATCCGGAGAAAAGGAATCGATGGAAGTCATTCTTGAAGAACCATCGGGAAGCCATCGCCGCGATGGACTTCTTCACCGTACACACCGTCACCTTCAGGATTCTCAACTGCTTCTTTCTCATCGCCAACGACCGTCGGCGCATCCTGCATTTCAACGTTACGCGCAATCCGACGAGCCTATGGATCGTGCAACCGTTCCGCGAGGCATTTCCGTTCAAGGCCCTTCACAAATACCTGATCCTTGACCGCGACAAGAAGTTTGGGCTGGATGTGATTGCTGCCATTCGCGCAATGGGAAGCAGGCCCAAGAGAACTTCATTCCAAAGCCCCTGGCAGAATGGAGTTGCCGAGCGTTGGGTGGAGAGCTGCCGCCGCGATTTGCTCGATCATGTGATCGTGCTCAACGAGAGGCACCTGAAACGCCTTCTCAGCGAATACGTCCGCTACTATCACGAAGACCGCACACATCTCGGACTCGACAAGGAGACTCCCGGTGGGAGGGTGCGATCTGCGTTGGATGGCCGGGTCATCGGGCGCGCAAGGCTGGGCGGCCTGCACCACCGCTACGACCGAGTTGCGTAGAAAAAAGGGAAACAAAAACTTTCCAGCGGGAGATCTCTGTCCAAGTTCGACTGTTTGCCTCAACAGAAGCACGTGGGGCCCTTCCAGGACCTTTTCTTTGCTGCTGGTTTCCGGCGCGAAACAACTCAAGCTCTGATTCTGAGTCCCGCCTTGCATTTTGGCAAACAACAACATGACATCTGTAGCATGGAGCAGCAGCCGTTTGCGCAACCATCCTGGGGCAGCAGCTGTGTTGATGAGGATCCGCGAGCTTCATTTTACAATTTGGGGCTGAAGTTGCGAGAAGACACGCCGTCGGCACGCGATTGTTTTGCGTGCGCGCCATCGCCCTCGGCGAATGATGAAGAATTATTAATCTAGATTTCAGGATTGAACGCGGGAAAGCACTTGACACCGGACCGATCAAGATATTCAATTCGCGCACGCCTCTAGCATCTACGAAGTTCGGAGTTGAGGACTCAATCGAAATCTCGGGCCACTATCACTGCGTGATCATTCAGGAGAAGCTGTGGACCCACGAAAACTCACAAGGATTTTAGCACCGTTGATCGTAATTGTTTTTAGTCTATCCCTCGCCGTTTCGATGTATTCGCAGGTAACGGGAGCAACTCTCTCCGGCACAATCTCAGACCCGTCTGGCGGTGTGATACCCGGAGCACAGATCTCTATCAGAAATACTGCCACTGGTAGCAGTAAAGACATTCAGGCCGATTCCGACGGGTACTATACGGCTCCGAACCTGGCACCGGGAACTTATGAGGTGAAGGTTACGGCTAAGGGCTTTAACACGACAGTCTCGACGGTGACCCTCGCGGTGGGGGCTCAGCAGCAGCTCAACATCCCGATGAAGGTGGGGGAAGCATCGGAAATCGTCCAGGTGACACAAGCTGCGCCGCAAATTGATCTCACCTCGTCAACCCTGACTGGACAAGTGGAATCTCAGACGATACTCGATTTGCCCCTGAACGGCCGTGACTGGACTTCGCTTGCCACTCTTCACCCAGGCGTCAACCTGATCGAAACCCAGGTGGACTATGCGCAGTCCGCGCGCGGCAATCGCGGCTTCGGAGCGGAACTCACCATCTCTGGGCAGAGGACAACAAACAACAACTACCGGTTGGATGGAATTAGCGTAGACGATTACGCCAACAGCGGACCCGGCAACGTTATCGGCGCCGCCCTCGGTGTGGACGCCATTCGCGAGTTCTCCGTTCTGACCGGCGGCTTCTCGGCCGAATACGGGAAGGCCACCGGAGGAGTCGTGAACGCCATCACCAAGTCGGGCACGAACTCCTTCCATGGCGACGTGTACGAATTCATACGGAACAGTGCGTTGGACTCGCGGGATTACTTCTCCAGGAGCGGCAACACCCCTTTGGCGCAATTCAGGCGCAATCAGTTCGGCGGCGCGGCGGGCGGGCCAATTATCAAGGACAAGACTTTTATCTTCGGAGACTACGAAGGATTCCGCCAAGCGAAGGGGATTACCACGACAATTACCGTCCCTTCTGATAGCGCGCGGGCGGGGACCCTCCATTACACGGCAGGAACCAAGCCCCCATCTGGATGCACTCCGACCGTCCCAGACACAGGCGTATGTACGGTGACGGTGGACCCTGCAGCAGCCGCGGAGTTGGTTATGTTCCCCCATGCCACTCCCGGAACCTCCTCTAAGGACAAAGGGCAATTCATCAACTCCGGATTGCAAATTGTGCCGGAAAATTTCTATACCGCCCGAGTGGATCACAAGCTTTCGATGAATGACAGCCTGTTCGGCACGTACCTGTTTGACGACACGGACTTCACGCAGCCCGACAGCTTCAACAACGTTCTTCTCAAGTCACATACCAGACGGCAGACCGTTGTGCTCGAAGAAAGCCACACGTTCGGTTCCAGCTTTGTCAATACCTCGCGAGTTGGTTTCAGCCGCAGCCATGCGCTCAACCTTATACCCTTCGGGGCAATCAATCCCGCAGCGGCACTCACGTCGCTGGGCAGCACTACGGGACAGACGGCGCCCCTCGTGGCTATCAGTGGCTATACGAGGAATCAGGGGGGTGTCGGAGCGGCCTCCAATTACGAGCACACCTTTAATAATTATCAGTTCGCTGACGATGCGTTCTGGACGCATGGGGCCCATACCCTGAAGTTCGGTACGGATATCGAGCGGATGCAATACAATTTCATTGCGAGGGTCACGCCGGGTGGAAGATGGAATTTCTCAAACCTGGCGGCTTTTCTCACCAACAATGCCAAGTATTTCGAGGCGGGCATACCCTCCACAATTACACCGCGTGAATTGCGACAGACCCTTATTGCGGGGTATGTCCAGGATGATTGGCGCCTTCGTTCCAATCTGACATTGAACCTCGGCCTGCGCTACGAAATGACTACCGTGCTGAACGATGCTCAGGGCAAGATTACCAGCTTGTTGAATATTTCCGACCCGGCGCCTCAATGCGGGGTTCAGTTTACGTCCTCATTCGCTCCTGGGGGCAAACCGCCTGCAGGAGCTGCCTGCGGCAGCGTTGGCCCTTACTATCACAACCCTACGCTCCGTAACTTTGAGCCTCGGATTGGATTTGCGTGGGACCCGTTCCGCGATGGAAAGACCTCCGTCCGCGGGGGCTTTGGCATCTACGACGTGCTGCCGCTGCCCGGATACTTCCTCGTGCTGCAAGCGCAGGCCGCACCGTTCATGATATTTGACAGCGTAAATAAACCTGCAGCTTTGAAGGGACAATTTTCCGCGGGAGGGCAGAATCTGCTGACGAACCCACCAGCGGGTGTCCAGCCGGGCAAGCTAAGCACCTCCACGGTTGAAGCAAACCCGCACCGAAATTACGTGCTGCAATGGAACCTCAACATGCAGCGCCAAATTAGCTCGGACCTGTCGATAACGCTGGGCTATATAGGCTCCCACGGGGTACACATGCTGATTCGCGGAGACGACGGCAATGCGACCATTCCTACTCTTACTTCCGCGGGATTGCTGTTTCCATGTGGCTTTGCCAAATCCACTGACACTTTTTGCACGCCAGGCCTCACCCCGAATGTACCCGCGCCCGCACCCTCTGCGAAGATTAACCAAAATTTAGGGACCATTCGGTATCTCTATTGGGGAAGCGACTCCTTCTACCACGCCATGAACCTAAATGTTGACAAGAGGATGAGCCACGGCCTCCAGTTCCAGGTCGCCTACACATGGTCAAAGTCGATTGACGACAATTCGTCAACCATCGCGGGCGATACGTTTTCAAATAGTCTCAATTCTTTGTACTGGTTCGCCCCGAAATCACTCCGAGGCCTTTCCGACTTCAACGTCGGCCAGAACGCATCCATTAATGTGCTGTGGGCCCTGCCCACGCCCAAGTCATTCGATGGGTTAGCAAAGGCGGCGGTGGGCGGATGGCAGGTGGGCGGCATCTTCAAAATCAATACTGGGATTCCGACAACTGCCATCATCAATGGAGACCCAGCAGGTCTGGGAAATGACGGTGCAGACCAATTCGGCATTCCGAACCGCATTCCCGGCTGCGATCCCGTCAATCACAGCTACATAGGTGGTGCAAGCCCTTCCTACATCAATGTGAATTGCTACACTCTTCCGACGGTATCGGCTTCATCGCCACTTGCGGCCCAGTGCGGAACCTTCTCAGGAGCCGCAACCCCGCCTAGCGGGCAGGTTTATTGCGCGAATCTCCTGGGCAATGCGGGCCGCAATTCCGTCATTGGACCCAAATTTGTAAACCTGGATTTCTCGGCCACCAAGAACTTCCCTATCCATCGCATTTCGGAGACTCTCAACGTTCAGTTCCGGGCGGAGATCTTCAACATCTTGAATCACTCCAACTTTGTGCCTCCGGAACCACTCGCTGGCGCGTCGATCTTTCAGGCAAACGGAGCGGCACAAAACAACGGATTTATGGACAACTTGGCGTCACAGCCTCGAGACGTTCAGTTTGCACTGAAAGTGATTTGGTAATAGCGAAGTGCGAATGGCCGGTCGCTCCGACCGTGATTTTGGGGACGGAGCGGCGGGCCGCTAGACTAGCACTTTGTCCTCGAGAGTGCACAGAGCATTTATTTCAAAGCGCCCGCCGGTAGCCAACTATATCTATCTGAGGGCCGTCGAAATTTTCGATTGAGGAGAGAAGAAATGAATAGGTTTCTCGCGATTCTCGTGACTTTGTTGGCGGCCTTCGCTTCGAAAGCGAATGGTCAGCAGTCAACGAGTCAGCAACTGCCCATGATGCATATGTCAGGCATTCTGGGGCTGGTTGAGACCATCCCATTGCCAGGGGATGGCTACATGGACCATCTAACGGCAGACGTCAAAGGCCAGCGCCTATTTATTTCTGGGGAGGCCGCAAAGAGCCTTATGACTGTGGACCTGCGCGCAGGCAAGGTGATCCACGAGACCAAAGGGCTTTCAGCTATGCCTAAGAAGCCATTCTATCTCTCCGACACCAATGAAGTCTGGATGACCCTGACAGATAGCACTGTTGTAGCCATTAGCGGAACCACGTACGAAGTAACCAAAACGGTCAAATTGTCTGGATATGGTGATCCGAACCGGGGAGCGGATAACGCGGCTTACGATCCTGCCGCCCATCTTATTTATGCCGGCGTCGAAGTCTTTGAAGACTTTGGCGGCAGCGGCCAGCACGGATCTACGGATGCCTCCATCGACATAGTCGACACAAAAACGGCCAAATTGGTGGGCAGCATTAAGCTCCCCGGCGGCGATCCCGCGGGCATCACAATCGAGCCGTCGGGAAAAAGATTGTACGTCACGATGGGAGATATTGTGGAAGGTGACAGCCATGTTGCGGTCGTTGATCTCGAAAAACGCGCCGTGGTCGCCCAGTGGCCAATCACCGGAGGCCCGGTGCCCCATACCGCGGGTCTGGACGCAGCCCATCATCGCCTGTTTGTCGGTAGCCGGACGATAGCTCACACCGGCAATATTGGAGGCGGGCACCAGCATGAACCGGGGAAGCTAGTTGTCATGGATACAAAGACGGGGAAAGTGGTTCAAGCCCTGGACAGCGTGGGCGGCGCAGACGACCTCCAATATGACGCGGCTACCGGGCGCATTTACTTCGTAGGGACGACTGGCACTGTTGCTGTTTTCAAGGAGCTGGACCCGGATCACTTCCAGCTTCTCGGAAAAGTTCCGACCGGGGCAATCTCTAAGACAGGGCTCTGGGTCCCTGAGCTGAAGCGGTTCTACTCGGCTGTCCCGAGGCACTACGTTCTCACCGCCCGCCATGGGACACAGGACCTGCAGGCCGACTTGCTTAAGGAATTGAACATCGCGCAAGGTGTGTCGGCGCGCGAAAAGAAGTCCGGCTGGCAAACCTCGATGCTTTCTGACCTGGTAATCGAAGAAGCCCATCTTATGATCTTTGATTACTTACCTTAGCGGACCAATGAACATCCGCCCATAACTTGCCGCAAGACACGGGCTTACCGAGGCCTCGCGGACACGCCTATTACAGGCAAGGATTCTAGGGCATGTCACCGTCGAGAACTTTTGTAGAATCCTAAATCGTTTTGTCCGGCGCACGGTTCACCGCGCGGTGTGCAGGTGCTGTTAGAGGTGATGAGGCAAGGCTGGGGAAACCACCTTGCCCATACGGAATGATTGCAGAGTCGAGGTTGAGATCATGAGCGAAACCACCAAGCCCGCGCCGGGCCACCCGCGTGTTGGGATAACTGAGATCGAGGGATTCGTCACGCGGGCGCTGGCGTCCGCCGGGATTCCCCCGGAGGATGCCACTCAAGTTGCGGCTCTGATGGCCGAAGCCGACGCGCGCGGCGGGGACGCGCACGGCGTGTTCCGGCTGCCGCAGTACGTGAAGCAGATCCAAAGCGGGGGAATCAAGGCGCGGCCCAACATTCGGATATTGAGCGAAAAAGTTGGTACGGCACTCGTCGACGGCGACAACGCCCTGGGGCATCTGGTTATGAAACGAGCCGCGGAACTGGCTATCGAGAAAGCCCGCCAGTGCGGCATCGGTTGGGTGGGGACGCGGCGCAGCAATCATGCCGGCCCGGCGCAGCTTTACGCGCGGATGCCCGCGGCGCAGGACATGATCGGATTGTACTTCTGCGTGGGTAATGCCAATCTTCTACCCCCATGGGGCGGCACAGAGGTGCTGCTCAGCACTAATCCCATTGCCATCGCCGTGCCCGCTTGGCAGCATCCGTCGATCGTGCTGGACATGGCCACGACCAACACCGCTTTTGGCAAGATTAGGCTCAAGGCGCAGCGCAATGAGCCGATGCCGGAAGGGTGGATGATCGACCGGCAAGGTCAGCCCTTGACCGATCCGAAGCGCGCGAGCGAAGGCTTCCTGGTCCCCATCGGCGGCCCGAAAGGGTATGGACTGGCGCTGATGTTTGGTTTGCTGGCCGGAACATTGAACGGAGCCGCGTTTGGCCGGGACGTGGTCGACTACACCGCGGACTCCAAAACCGCAAGCAACACCGGGCAGGCCATTGTAGCGGTGGATATCGCGACGTTCGCGGACGTGCAGGCCTTCAAACAGCAAGTCGACGAGGTGTGGGAGGTCATGAAATCGTCCCCGACGCTGCCGGGCACCGATGAAGTCCGGCTGCCTGGAGAGCGCTCGGCGCAGCTTTACCGCGAGCGGATGGCCCATGGCGTTCCGCTGGGCGCCGAACAGCGCAAGGTTCTGGATGAACTCGCTGATCGCCTGGGCATTCAGCGGTTGCAGTAGAAGGCGCTTGCGCCTAACACTACTGCGCGACGACCTCGTCGTCGGTGGACGGCGCACGAAATCATCCGCGCGATTTTTATTTGAACTTGACCGGTGGAGACGATCTGAATTTAAGGTATGCTCCGCGGTCGTTTTCGATTCGTTGGCCATAGCAATTCAGGAGATCGCTGATCATGCTGAACCAGGATGTAACCGGTGTGCGCCCCGTCGATATTCACGCGCATTTTTTCCCGCAAGCCTATCTCGACGTGCTCGCGGAAGAGGGGCCGCGCTTCAATGTGGAGTATCGCGCGGCGGAGGAAGGTTTTTACATCAAGACGGACGCGCGCTTCCAGGGACCGCTTCCTTACCGGGTCGTCGACTTGAAGAAGCGGATCGCGGATATGGACGCGCAGGGCACCGCCGTGCAGGCGATGTCGCTCACCGGACCAATGGCGTATTGGGGCGACGAAGAAGTCTCTCACAAACTGACGCGCGCATGGAACGATGCCGCCAGCGCCGCGCACGTGCAATATCCGACGCGACTGCTCGGACTTCTGACGCTTCCCATGCTCTTCCCGGATCGCGCCATCGATGAACTGAATCGCGCGAGCAAATTGCCGGGAATACGGGGCGTTTACATGGGCACGAACATCAACCACCGCGATCTCGACGACCCGCTGTTTGAGCCGATTTTTGCCCGCATCGAGGCACTGGATCTTCCCATTTTCCTGCACCCGCTGCAGGTGGTTGGCGGACAGCGCACCGCGCCGTTCTATCTCTCGAACATGCTGAGCTTCCCTTTCGACACCGCCATTGCCGCCTGCCACCTTATTTTCGGCGGCGTGCTCGACCGGCACCCGAAGCTTCAGTTCAGCCTGCCGCACGGCGGCGGCGTGCTGCTGATGCTGATGGGACGCATCGACCACGGTTCGGCGGTGCGGCCGGAAATCGAAAAGCTGCGGTTGCCGCGGCCTCCTAGCAAATATCTGCAACTCGAAATCCGTCATGGAGTTCGTGATCGGAGAAGTGGGCGCCGAGCGCATCATGATCGGGAGCGACTACTGCCTCGACATGGGGTACGAAAGGCCCGTGCATTTTCTGGATCAGGTAAATATAACGAGCGTGCAACGAAAGATGATCTTAGGCGACAATGCCGCACGAATCCTCAAGCTCTGACCAAACAACAAGCACTAGCGGCAGTTCCGCCACGGATCGGATTACGCCGCGTTCCTTCAGAGTGAATTCTTTCTCACTCCCGCTGGTACATAAAACGGGGTCAGGTCATTGTTAGGATCGCACGGACGGATGTAACGTAATGAAACGTTTGTTTTTTTGAGAGGACGATACCCTGATGAAAAAGCTTACTATCATTCTCATTCTTGCGACCGTATTGCCGCTCAGCACAGCATGGGCGCAACTGCAGGCCCCGAATGACGCTGGCGTGGCCATGGGCCACTTGCATCTGCTGGTGAAGGACGTCGAAGCGAACAAGCAGTTCTGGATCACAATGGGAGGGACGCCGGTCAAGTTTGGGACGGGCGAAGCCCTGAAATTCCCGGGTGTTTTGATTCTTCTCAGGCAGGGCGACCCATCTGGAAATGGGTCCGTAGGGTCGATAATAAATCATGTGGGCTTTCATGTGCCTAACGTTGAGCAAGCGATGCCCAAGTGGAGGGCGGCGGGATTCAGGATAGAACCAACCCAAAGGCAGGGGCAAGCTTATATATATAGTCCAGACAACTTGAGAATTGAGATTTTAGAAAACTTTGCGATCTCTGTTCCGATTCAATTTCACCACATTCACTATTTCGTGTCTCAAGCGGCTCCTTTTGGCTCTAAAGATGACCCTATTCTGCAAATCCAGGCCTGGTACGCCAAAATATTTGGCGCCAAACCAGGAAAGCGAAAACAATGGGAAGCTGGCGATCTGCCCGGAGTAAATCTAACTTTTGCGACGTCCGACACAGCGACCGTGGGAACGGACGGGCGGGTGCTGGATCACATCGGTTTCGAGGTCAAAGATCTCGAGGCCTTTTGTAAAAAAGCGGAAGCCAACGGAGCTCACTTCGACACTCCCTATACCAAGAAACCTGAACTAGCTCTTGCGCTGGCATTCCTGACGGATCCTTGGGGGACCAAAATCGAGTTGACCGAGGGCCTGAACAAGTTGTGAGCTGTCCCTGCCAAAAACTCGGTTGGCCGACCATCAGCGAAATAAGCTGTGTTCAGCTGCGTGATGTGCCGAATCAATCTTCCCGAGGGCGAGTTCCCGCGCCTCGGTGTAAGCCAACCATCCGCCTCCAAACTTCGAAAGGCCTCGATCCGAGAGCTCTCGCACTTCTTCGCAAAGATCGAGGCACTCTCGATCATGCGAAATCAACAGCACTCCGTTTTCGCGCTCCCGAAGGAACTGCAAGACGGCTTGGCGACCGTCGCGATCAAGATCGTTGGTGGGCTCATCGAGATACTTTTCCCTGGACGCAGGTTTGGCGAAGAGCTTCGCCATGACCGAAAGGCTCAACCCGCGTCTGCGCGGCGATGTGTTCAACGCGACCAACAGTGTCCGCTTTGACTCCATGACGATGAAAAACCGAATCGACAATCCTGATTCTTTCGGGAGATACACATCCACTCTTACTAGCTCGCGCGTCATGCAGGTTGCGTTGCGTGTCCCTCGCCAAAACTCCGGCCGACTGTGAAATCAATAACATAGCTGCCGGGTCTCACCAGGTTTCTGTTATAACTCCTAACCATGTTTCGCTTCGTCAGACTCTGCTTCGGAACGCTCGCCCGCCTCTTTCGCGCGC
>WNFD01032025.1_pt1 | contig 11089 bp, 10 predicted proteins | sample 5400491 | NCBI WGS metagenome assembly WNFD01 (sample SAMN13153343, study PRJNA577476) | soil metagenome | isolation source: 120 cm saprolite under Douglas fir tree site 2 hole 2 replicate 2 | place: USA:California | collected 2015-04-18 | reverse complement strand
GTTCGCGATGGGTTCGATTATTGAAGTGAGGAAGTTTGTTCCACTTCATGCCGTTGTACCAGACAACATTTCCGCCAGCCTTTTTTAAATCTGAAAAAAAGTTCTTCCCCACGCCGGCGCTGCCCACTCCATCCAGGACTACGTTGACAGTTACACCCGCCTGGGAGCGCTCGGTAAGGGCAGTCACAAAACGCTGTCCGATCTCGCCCTTTTGAAATATATAAGCTTCCAGATTCACGCTTCGCTCTGCCCCGCGAATGGCTTCCAGTTCGGCTTCATAAAATGTGGGGCCATTGGTCAGAACGGTAAGCCGCGTGGTCTGATTCACCTTGGCGTCTACTAGTGCCTCCAGCATGTGGAGGAAGTCGTCCGAGTCGTTTGACTCCGAGGGAGAAGCAGAGACTCTGTACCGGAGGCCGGGATCGAAAAGGGCGACGATAATGAGGACCGCCATCGCAAGGATGGATAAGTAAGCGATGACAATGAAGCTGGTCGAAACCGTTACTTCAGCAAACATTATTCCTGGCATGTCCGCCCCCCTCCAGCCAAGCGCAGTTTAGATGCGTCAATTTGTGTTCGCGACCGGGGAAACGGGTCGGTCAAGCGGACCTCACTCGGCCGGATGGTCAGCTTCTCCTTTGTTGTTTCCTTGTCCCGCTCCCATTACACTGTGGACCCTATGTCGATTCCAACGCAGCCCAACATCAAGCTGGTCAATAGTCCGGAATACCGCGAGAGCTACGCCAATAGCGTTCAGGTAAGAGTGAATGTCTGGGATTTCTTCCTGGTGTTCGGCACTCTCCAGCAGCAGACCGAGAACCAAGTCGAAGTGCTTAATTTTCAAGGAATCTATCTGAGCCCGCAACAGGCCAAGGCGTTGACTTCCATCTTGCAGCAGAACGTGGCCAGTTATGAGAGCACTTTTGGCGAAATCAAACTCGATCCGCGCATGACCGCTACCGGCCCAGTACACTAGACCGCGCCTGTGCTGCGCGACGACCTCCAGCCCCGCAGATTTCATCCAGCACTGCTCTTCGTGTTGGTCTTTTTTTTGTTGGTTGTGCTACACGCGCCTCTGCTCCGGCTGTCGTATTTTTGGGACGAGGCTGGATATTATGTTCCGGCGGCTCGCGAACTATTATTAACCGGAAGTTTGATTCCGCGCTCCACGCCTTCCAACGCGCATCCTCCGCTGGTGATGGTTTATCTCGCGGCCTGCTGGAAATTGACTGGGTTCGCCCCCGTTGTGACCCGCACCGCTATGCTGGCGCTTGCTGCGTTTTGTTTACTAGGCGTCTTCCGGCTGGCAGAACGAGTGTCGAACCCTCAAGTGGCACTTGCCGCGACGATCTGCACCGCCCTCTACCCTGTGTTCTTCGTGCAGAGCTCACTTGCCCACCTTGACATGGCAGCTGCGGGGCTAACGTTATGGGGTTTGCGCTCTTACATCGACAACCGAAGAGCACAGACGGCATTTTGGTTTTCACTGGCAGCGCTGGCAAAAGAAACGGCGATCCTTACGCCATTGGGTTTGCTTGCCTGGGAAGTGCTTTGCCCATGGGTGGGGAGCAAGTCCCGTGAGTCAACTTGCCTGTATCCGCGACGTAGGTGGAGCTCTGCTCTGCTTCTAGTTCCCGTGATTCCGCTGGGGATCTGGTACGCCTACCATTACCTACGCACCGGATTCGTATTCGGCAATCCGGAATTTTTTCGTTACAACGTGGAAGCTACTCTACATCCGCTTCGCATTCTTCTGGCGCTGATACTGCGCTTCTGGCAAGCGCTTGGGTATCTGAATCTGTATTTGCTGACTTTAGCTGGACTGCTTGCGCTACGCCGTCCTCCCCTGCAGGACGAAAACGGTGAGCGGCCGAAGATCGCACTGAACGTACAGTTAGCCTTTCTCGCAGTGATCCTGGCGTATGTGGTCGCGATGGCTGCGGTTGGGGGCGCTGTGTTGGCTCGTTACATGCTGCCAGTGGTTCCTCTGATAATCATTATTTGGGTTTCGACGCTATGGCGACGCGTGCGGCTGTGGTGGACTGTAGTCGCCATGGTAGGACTGGCGTTTGTCATCGGACTATTCGTCAATCCTCCCTACGGATTTTCCTTCGAGGATAATCTCGCGTACCGCGATTACATTCTGTTGCACCAGCGGGCGGAGCAGTTTGTGGAAGCCCGATATCCTATGGCGCGGGTTTTGACCGCTTGGCCTGCCAGTGATGAACTAACCCATCCCTATCTGGGTTACATCACTCGGCCCATGCGTGTTGTCCGTATTGAGGATTTCAGTGCCGAGCAACTGCTGGCCGCAGCCGAGGCCCGGTCTGCTTTTGAGGTGGCGCTATTATTCTCCACCAAGTACGAGCCTCCGCATCCCTGGTTTGAACACTGGCGTGCCTGGCAAAGTTGGAAGACACGATTTTTTGGATATCACCGCGACCTGCCTGCCGCGGCTGCGACAGAAATTCTCGGCGGCAAATTAGTTTATTCAGAAACACGCGATGGGCAGTGGACCGCCGTTGTCGAAATCCAGCAGATTATGGAGGCACAGGCTGGAACAAGTATGCAGAGTGATTGGTTATCTCAGCATCAGATGACAGGAGTAGGTCTTCACCACCAGCCAGACTTGGCTTCCAGGGCGGAGATGCAGCGAATCCCGAGCCGCCAATGTGAGATGGACGGCTATTTCCACTCCGCAATCCACCGTTGCTACAACTACCATGTCGCGTTGCTGCACCGAGATGATTGTGCCCCGGATTATGTTGCGGGCGCTCAATCCACTGGGCTGAACTGTGGCTAGCAGAATGTCCCCTGCACGAATTCCAACCCGCAAGGTCGAGCCCACGTCCGCTCGCACCATCGGCGTTTCCCATTCCACGTCGCTGCCAGTGATGCGGCAAGTCATGGTGCCACGGTCTTCGTGCACAGCGACTACGGTCACATCAAAAATGTTTTCGAAGCCGGAGAGTTGCGCGACGGTTTCCTGACGTGGAGCTGACATCACTTCGTGCGGCGTCCCTTGCGCGATGATCCGGCCATTTTCGAGAACCAGCACACGCTCGCCTAGAGCAAAAACTTCCTCGCGGCTATGAGTGACATAAAGAATCGGAATGCGGTGGCCACGGTTCCAGGCTCGCAGGTCTTCGATGATCTTCGACTTGGTCGAGGCATCCAACGCGGCCATAGGTTCATCGAGCAGGAGCAAACATGGATCGGTCACCAGCGCGCGAGCCAGCGCCACCCGCTGACGCTCGCCTCCAGAAATCTCCGCCGGCTTTCGTCCGCGTAGATTCGAAATGCGGAAAGAAGACATCAAGGCCTCGCTCCGGTGGTGACGCTCGCTCCGGTCAAGAGACTGAAGGCCGTACTCGATATTTTTTTTGATGCTGAGATGAGGAAACAGCGCTAGGTCTTGAAACACGTAGCCAATTCTGCGCTGCTGAGCCGCCAGATTCGTGCCGCGCTCGAGGTCAAGTAATTCCTCCTCCGCAATCTCAATCCGTCCTGAATCCGGAGTAGCCAGGCCCGCGATGCAATCCAGCAAAGTGGTCTTCCCTGCTCCGGAAGCGCCGAACAAAATGGTAATTCCGGCCGGAACTTCGAATGCCGCATCCAGCTCGAAATTCACGCCGCTGCCGGCAAACCGCTTGCGGATCTGGACGGAGAGGAGGTCGTTTAGAGACGAGCTTGACGCTGTCGGGGAGTCTTTCATCCGGAGCGCTTTTACTTCCACGGCCACACTGCCCACACTTTCCGATTCAAAGCGTACACCATCGAAAGAATCGCGAATGACATCGCCAACAAGATTAACGCCGTCATGTTCGCAGCGCCGTATTCGAGCGCCTGCACCTGGTCGTAGATTGCGATCGATACCGTACGTGTGACGCCCGGAATGTTGCCGCCAACCATTAGCACTACTCCGAATTCGCCCATGGTGTGAGCAAAGCTCAGCGCTACACCAGTCACTAATCCGGACAGCGAGAGGGGCAGAATCACGTGAAAAAATGTCCGCCACTTCGAAGCGCCCAGTATCGCCGAAGCCGCAATCAGCCTGGTGTCTACTGCGGCAAACGAGGCGGCGAAAGGCTGCACCGCGAAGGGCAGACTGTAAATGATCGAGCCGATCATCAGCCCTTCGAAAGTAAATGCGAGACTATGACCGGTCAGGGATTGCCACCAGCGTCCCAGCGGGCTTCGCGGACCAAGCGCCACCAGAACATAAAATCCCAGGACCGTAGGAGGGAGAACGATGGGCAGGGCGACCACTGCTTCGGCGAGAAACTTCCACCGCCAATGCGAATAGGCTATCCAATAGGCGATCGGTAATCCGATGACCATCAAGGAGGCTGAGACCAACACTGCCAGCCGGGTGGTAAGCCAAAATGCCTGCCAGTCCATTAAACGCTTCCCTTTCGGGACGGTTTTTCTTGGGAAAAAGGGATCATCCCAAGGTGAATAAAAATTAACGTAAACTTTTGTAAATATTGCACAAAACCCGCACCGAGGCAGCAGAATATACCATCAATTAGGGTAGAGTCCGAAGGTTTCGAGCTGGCAGTATTTAGCGCTTGGCGGTTGGCCCTCCAAGGCTTGTCTGAGTGTTAAACGGACCATCACCGACTTGTAATGGTTAAATGCTAAGTGCTGATTGCGAATAAAAGGATAGTTCCGTGGAAATGCTGAAACGTCACTGGTTGATCGTGGGTCTGGTGGTGGTTGCCATCGCCGTGTTTGCTGCCTTTCAGTTTAAGGGAGCGGATAAGCCTCAATATTTCACTGTCAAAGTGGACCGCGGAGATGTTCGCGAAGTGGTCGAGGCGACCGGAACCATCAATGCCGTGACCACAGTGCAAGTGGGCTCGCAAGTTTCAGGAACGAGGGCACGTTGCTCCAGGCAAAGGCCGATTTAGCCAACGCTCGGGCGAATCTGCTCACCGCAAAAGCTAACCTGGAGAAGGCACAAGCTACCGCTTTACAGACCAAAGCCGATTACGACCGGACGGTCAATCTCACTAAAGAAGGAGTGATGAGTCCGCAGCAACTCGACTTGGCGAAGGCCAACGCGGATAGCGCAACAGCAAGTGTTTCCGGAGGGCAGGCCCAGGTAACTCAGGCGGCGGCACAAGTGCAGCAGAAAGAGGCAGCCGTCACGGTGGCGCAGACTAATCTTAATTACACCAGCATCCACGCGCCCATCGATGGAACTGTGATCGCTCGCAACGTCGACGTAGGCCAGACTGTGGCGGCTTCTCTGCAGGCTCCGACTCTGTTCACGATCGCGCAGGATCTGACCAAGATGCAGGTCTACGCCAGCACGGACGAGTCCGATGTGGGGATGATCCGCACCGGTCAAGTCGTGAACTTCAAGGTAGAAACGTTGTCACCTACAACACGGTAATTGATTTTGATAATCCTGACACCAAACTTTTTCCGGGGATGACGGCGTACATCACTATCCCAGTGGCCAGCGCGAAGAACGTATTGCGCGTCCCCAATGGGGCACTGCGCTATAAGCCGGACATGAAACCTGAAGAGATCCGCGCGCTCTACCAAAAATATGGGTTGACGTCTGGGGAACAGGCTCGAGCGGCGGGGAGCGGCGATGCTGCCGGAACCGGCGCCGCTGGCAGGCAGGCGCGAGCGCAAGGCGCTCAAGGCGGTGCAGGCGATATGGAGCAGACGCGTGCGCCCAGGATGGATATATCGATCGTCTGGAAGTTGCGTCCGGATAAAAGCTTGGAGCCAGTAAAAATCCGCACTGGGATCACGGACCACACCGTCACCGAAGTGGCGCAAGTGCTGAATGGTCAGGCAAACGAGGGTGATCAGTTGGTGACTGGGGCGGTTTCTCCGACGGCCAGCACTGCACGACCACCCGGGGCGACGGGTCCGGCAACTCCGCGGGGGCGATAAGGACGCAGTTGCCTGGGCACCGCAGCGCTTTGCCGTGAAGAGAAACAAGATGGCTACTGTTTCACAACCTGGCATACAGACGATTCCGACCAGCGCAGCTGGGACAATCATCCAGATCGATGATGTACATAAATACTACGACCTGGGCGAAACCCGGGTGCATGCTCTGCGTGGCGTCAGTCTGCAAATTGAGCGCGGTGAGTTCGTTGCCATCATGGGCGCCAGCGGAAGCGGTAAGTCGACTTTCATGAACATTCTGGGATGCCTCGATAAGCCCACCAAGGGACGTTATCTGCTGGAGGGAATTGAGGTCTCAAGTCTCAGCAAAAAAGAACTAGCCGCGATTCGCAACCGCAAAATCGGCTTCGTCTTCCAGGGATTCAATCTGCTGTCACGCACTACAGCACTGGAGAACGTGGAATTACCCACACTGTACGCGCACATCAGCAAAGAAGAAGGCAGAAAGCGTTCCGAGCAGGCGCTAAAATTGGTCGGTTTGGGCGACCGCACCATGCATTTTCCATCGCAACTGTCCGGTGGACAGCAGCAGCGGGTGGCGATTGCGCGCGGGCTGGTCAACCGCCCGTCCATCTTGCTGGCGGACGAACCTACTGGCAATCTGGACAGCCGCACCTCGGTCGAAATCATGGATATCTTTCAGAAGTTGAACCGCGATGGCTTGACCGTAGTGCTGGTGACGCACGAGCTGGACGTGGCTCAGTTCGCCAAGCGCAGCATTGAGTTCCGCGACGGCAAAATCCGCCGCGATGAAGCGATCCACGACCGCCCTATCGCGGCAGACGTACTAAAAAATATGCCGACTTTGGAGGATTAGTACCGACGGCGTCCCCGCCGGCAAGAAGTATGAAGTTCAAATGGCGAATCACTTAGAAATTATCACCGGCCCAAATTGGCTAAATGCTAATTGCTAAGCGCCAAGTGCCCGATTTTAGGAAGTCAATATGGATGTAATGGCAATCATTCGCATCGCAATGCGGGCTCTGGCCCGCAACAAGATGCGTTCCGCTTTAACCATGCTAGGCATCATCATTGGTGTCGGAGCTGTCATTGCCATGGTGAGTGTGGGCCAGGGTGCGCAGCAGCAGGCACAAGACCAGATTGCCGCCATGGGTTCGAACATGCTGTTTGTGGGATCCGGTACGGTCACCCGCGGCGGGATGCGCATGGGATCAGGAGCTACCAAGACCCTCATCTACGAGGATAGGTTGGCAATTCTGCGCGAAGCTCCAGCGGTGAAGGCAGCCGCTCCTGGCAGCCAAAGCTCCGCCCAAGTCGTCTATGGAAACGATAACTGGGCGACACAAATTAATGGTACCGAGCCGCAGTACTTTGATATCCGTACCTGGCCGTTCCAGGAGGGGACTTCGTTTACTCAGGGCGATGTGGATATGGCCGCCAATGTCGCCGTCATCGGCGAAACCGTGCGCAAGAATCTGTTCGGAGCCACCGACCCCATCGGGGAGACTATTCGCATCAGCAACCTGCCATTCAAAGTAGTCGGCGTGCTTGCGCCTAAGGGAACTTCGGCGGCGATGGGTCAGGATCAAGACGATATCATTATCGTTCCCATTACCACCCTTCAGAAGAAAATCACCGGTCAGGACTGGCTGCGCTGGATCATGGTGTCCGCTGTCTCGCGCGATGCAAGTTACACCGCGCAGCAACAGATCACCAGCCTGCTTCGCGACCGGCACCGCATTCGTCCCGGTCAGGATGACGACTTCATGGTGCGCAACCTGGCTGACGTCGCAGATCTCGCCGATCAGCAGGCTCGACTGTTTACCGTGCTGCTGGCCTCGATCGCCAGCATTTCCCTGATTGTGGGCGGCATCGGCATCATGAACATCATGTTGGTCTCGGTTACCGAACGAACGCGCGAGATTGGAATCCGCATGGCAATCGGTGCCACCGAGGGCGATGTGCAACAACAGTTTCTGATCGAAGCCGTAGTACTCAGCCTGGTGGGCGGAGCAGTCGGAATCATGTCTGGGGTCGGAGCGTCCTACCTGATTACGCAGACTTTAGGATGGCCGGTGCTGGTCTCGCCCATGGCGATTGTGGCTGCCGTAGTCTTCTCTATGGCGGTTGGCATTTTTTTTGGTTTCTACCCTGCACGCAAGGCGGCGCGTATGGATCCCATTGAAGCGCTGAGATACGAATAGCCAACACGTTCCAGTGCCGAATTGGAACTCGATCCCGCAATGAAACTCCTTTTGCGTTGACAACGCATAATTTCGGCTTCGATACTAAGGCATCGGCCGTTCCTTACGCGTTTCCCTTCCGGCCCTAATCCTAATGACGATTTATCGATGCAGGCACTTGTGTGTCGCCATGGCCGTGGTTTTCCTCCTGGCCTTTCATCAGGGGCTTGTTTTTGGACAGGGGACCAAAATCACAATGGAACACGATCCGGTTATTGACACGAACCGTGACAAGCCCGGCGAGCGCGAGCAGTGGTTCATGCGTGGCCGGACCCTACCAGGACAGGCGACAGCCGCGCTGCGCTACCAGGCTCACCTTCGAAAAATGCAAATGCGCGCGGCTCGCAAGGCGGCCTTGCAGATTCAGGGACTGGCCGGAGTTTCTACGATTTCCGGAAGTTGGACGCCCTTGGGTCCCTCTCCGCTCGCCTCGGACGCAACCGGCTTTGGAGGGCAGGATTACGGCGCGGTATCGGGACGCGCGACGTCCGTCGCAGTCGACCCCGCGGATCCAACCGGAAATACGGTTTACGTTGGGGGTGCCTATGGAGGAGTCTGGAAATCCAGCAACGCACGATCGTTTAGCCCCACCAATGTTATCTGGACTCCCGTCACTGAACACGAAGCCACGTTGGCTGTCGGCGCGATCGCGATTCAACCTCAGCCTGTTAACCCTGTTCCCGCACGGAGCGTGATTCTGGTTGGAACCGGAGAAACCAACAGCTCGGCCGATTCTTACTACGGCCTGGGCATTCTGCGTTCGGCAGACGCAGGCATGAGCTGGAACCTGATCACACAAGACAGCACAGGGCGCTCTTTCGCGGGAATGGGCTTCAGCAAGATCGCATTCAGTACGGCTAATCCCAACCTGGCGGTTGCGGCAGTCGCGTCGGCGTCTCAAGGGATTCTCGAAAATCTGGGAAATCCGAGCACAGTGAATCGCGGAATCTACTATTCGGCGAACGGCGATAGCGGCGTCAGCATTGCCCCAGGCTCGGCGACGTCTGTCGTTTTTAATTCGGTGACACGAGAGTTCTTTGCCGCTATGCGTTCCCACGGCATTTATTCTTCCAGCGACGGACTGCATTGGACTCGCCTTGCCAACCAACCCGGCGCCGGGCTCAGTGCCGGCTTCTGTCCCGCAAATCCGTCATCTTCGAGCTGCGCGATCTATCGTGGCGAGATTGCCGCTGTACCCGGACGCAACGAAATGTACGTCTGGTATGAGATGGAAATGAAACCAACCAGGGCATCTGGAAGACCACGAACGGCGGCGCATCCTGGACCCAACTTGACGACACCGCTCACCAATTGCGGCGATTCATTCGGAGGTTGTGGAACCCAGCAAGGCTTTTATAATTTGCAACTAGCAGCAGTTCCCAACGGCGCAACCGCCACCGACTTGTATGCCGGAGCAATTAATCTCTACAAGTGCACCCTTACAAGCCTCTCTCCCGCATGTGGCAGTACAGGGGCGAATAGGTTCCTCAATTTAACCCACGTTTATGCATGTCCGCCGAACTTCGGATCGATCGCACACGTCCACCCGGATCAGCACGGCATCGATTTCTTGGTGATCAACAGCCAGGCAATTATGTATTTCGCCAATGATGGCGGAATCTATCGGGCCCTCGACGGATACGCCGGCCTGACCTCAGGGACTTGTGGCAGCAGCAATTTATTCGACAGTTTGAACCAGACGCTGGGATCGATGACGCAGTTTGTGTCCTTTTCCCAGCATCCCACCGATCCCAATATCATTCTGGGTGGAACCCAGGACAATGGCTCGCCAGCGACAGCCTCTTCGCAGAACAATACCAGTTGGCTGAACGTGAATTCGGGGGACGGCGGCTTTAACGAAATCAATCCTACTAATCCCACTGAATGGTTTACGGCTAATACCAACGTCAGTATCCAGAAGTGTTCTTCCGGCATCGCTTGCCACGCGCAAGACTTCCAGATCGTGGTGGACAATTCAACCGTGGGCGGAGATTCCGTCGGATTCTATACACCCTACATTCTCGATCCGCAGAATTCGGGCGAACTACTAGTGGGTACTTGCCGCATATGGCGGGGAACGACTACAGGCACGTGATTCGTGCCGCTCAGTCCAAATTTCGAAACTGGGGTCGGTGTTTGCTCCGGCAATGAAGTCAACCTGGTGCGTTCGTTAGCAGCCGGCGGCACGCCCGGAAGCCTCTCTAGCGTGGTTTACGCGGGGACGGATGGCTTTGGGCCGATAAATACCTCTCCGGCGGGCGGACATTTGTGGGTAACCACGAATGCGGCCGGAGAGCTGGAACCTGGGCGGACCGCACCGGTGTAATCAATCCTGGCTCATTCCCCATCTCGGGCATCGCCCTCGACAATTCAGACGCAAGCGGCCAGACTGCGTTCGTAACGATCATGGGTTTTCATGTTTCTCATGTGTGGAAGACCTCGAATGCGGGCCAATCGTGGACTGACTTCAGCCTCGGTCTGCCGGATTCTCCGGCGAACGCTGTTGTAGTGGACTCGAACTCAGTTCCGTCAACGGTGTACGTAGGTAGCGATGAAGGTGTTTTCTCCACTAGCACGGCCAGCCCAAGCTGGATCGAAGTCGCACCCACGCCAAACCAACCCGGATTCCTTCCTAACGTCTCAGTGACCGCATTGCGCCTGTTTAATTCTGGCGGGATAAAAAGACTACGGGCTTCGACCTACGGACGGGGAATATGGGAATTCTGGTCGGATTTCCAAGCTGCTTTTTCCAACAATCCCCTCACCGTCTTTGTCGGTCAGACAGCCGTATTCGCGGGTACTCTGACAGGCTCGAATGGATACACCAGCTCAGTCGTCAGTCGATTTGAGTTGTACGGCTCCGACGGCACTGGTTTGTATCGTTTCACCCAACAAAACGACGCCGACGACCAGTGGGGTTTCAATCACGGTGACTGTCACTGGTCCCGCGG
>WNFD01019652.1_pt1 | contig 11091 bp, 11 predicted proteins | sample 5400491 | NCBI WGS metagenome assembly WNFD01 (sample SAMN13153343, study PRJNA577476) | soil metagenome | isolation source: 120 cm saprolite under Douglas fir tree site 2 hole 2 replicate 2 | place: USA:California | collected 2015-04-18 | reverse complement strand
TGCGCACCGCTTCAAGGCGGTCTGCGTCGTCCACAACGAGACCTCGACGGGCGTCGCCAGCCGGATTCCGGAGATCCGCGCCGCGATCGACCGCGCCAAGCACCCCGCGCTCTTCATGGTCGACACCATCTCTTCGCTCGGCTCGATCGAATACAAGCACGACGAATGGCAGGTCGACGTCACGGTCGCCGGCTCGCAGAAGGGTTTGATGTTGCCGCCGGGGCTCGGCTTCAATGCGGTTTCCCAGAAGGCGCTCGCCGCCGCCAAGACGGCGCGCCTGCCGCGCGCCTACTGGGATTGGCAGCCGATGCTGCAAGCCAACGACAAGGGGTTCTTCCCCTATACGCCGGCAACCAACCTGCTCTACGGCCTCAAGGAAGCGCTCGCCATGCTGCAGGAGGAGGGGCTGGCTAACGTCTTCGCTCGCCATGACCGGCACGCCGAGGCGACGCGGCGCGCCGTCACCGCCTGGGGACTCGAGATCCTGTGCCTCGAGCCGCGCGAGTACTCAAGCTCGCTGACCGCCGTGCTGGTGCCTTCCGGGCATAGCGCCGACGCGCTGCGTCAGACCATTCTTGAGCATTTCGACATGTCGCTCGGCTCCGGCCTCGGCCGCCTCGCGGACAAGGTCTTCCGCATCGGGCATCTCGGCGATTTCAACGACCTCATGCTGGCCGGCACGCTGAGCGGCATCGAGATGGGGCTCGGCATCGCGGGCGTCCCGCATCGGCGCGGCGGCATCAATGCCGCGCTCGACTATCTCGCCGGCAACCGGGTGATCTAGACCACCGCACGGGCGGTCAGCCCAATTAGCGAAAATCAGCCCAATCAGAGAAAAATAGAGGGATCGGGGATGGCGCGCAAATCGGGCTTCTACGCGACCAGGATGGTCCTTTTCATGCTGTGCGCGATGTACATGATCACCTATATCGACCGGGTGAACATCTCGACCGCGGCGGGCGTGTTCAAGGAAGAACTCCACCTCAGCAACACCCAATACGGCACGATATTCTCCGCCTTCGCCTATACTTACGCCGTCTTCCAGATCATCGGCGGCTGGCTCGGCGACCGGTTCGGACCGCGGCTGACGCTTGGCGTCTGCGGTTTCATCTGGGCGACCGCGACGCTGGCGACCGGTCTTGCCGGCGGTTTCTGGTCGCTGTTCCTCGCGCGTCTGCTGCTCGGCTTCGGCGAGGGCGCAACTTTTCCGACGGCGACGCGCGCGATGTCGAACTGGACGCGCGCGGGCGGACGGGGCTTCGCGCAGGGCATCACGCATTCCTTCGCGCGCTTCGGCAACGCGGTAACGCCGCCGCTGATCGCTCTGCTGATCGCGCTGTTTTCGTGGCGCGCCGCCTTCTTCATCACCGGCGTCATCAGCCTCGCCTGGGTAGCCGCGTGGGTCTGGTACTTCCGCGACAATCCGCGCGACCATGGTGGCGTCAGCGAGGCCGAGCTCGCCATGTTGCCGGCCTATGCCACCGGCTCGCGGGCGGCAGCCGATGCGGTGCCATGGCGGCGCCTGCTGCCGCGCATGATGCCGACGACGATCGTCTATTTCTGCTACGGCTGGACGCTGTGGCTTTATCTCAGCTGGCTGCCGCTCTACTTCCAGCACGGCCACGGGCTCGACCTCAAGAACTCGGCGTTGTTCTCCTCGGCGGTGTTCTTCGCCGGCGTCGTCGGCGACACGCTGGGCGGCGTGGTCAGCGACCGGCTCTACAAATCGACTGGCAGCCTGACGATCGCGCGGCGTAATCTCATCCTGGGCAGCCTCATCGGCTCGCTGCTGTTTCTTCTACCGGTCTTCTTCGTGGAGAATCTCGTGGTCCTGGCGGTCTGCCTGAGTGCTGCCTTCTTCTGCCTCGAGCTGACGATCGGCCCGGTATGGGCGGTCCCGATGGATATCGCGCCGAAATACGCCGGCACCGCGAGCGGCATCATGAATACCGGTTCGGCGGTCGCCGGAATCCTGTCGCCCACCATCTTCGGCATCGTCATCGACGCCACCGGCAACTGGGATCTGCCCTTCGTCGGCTCGATCGGGTTGTTGATGATCGGCGCCGTTGTTACTTTCTGGATGCATCCCGAGCGCGGGCTGACGGACGTTGCGTCCGGTGTCGTGATCGCTGGCAAACCTGTCACAGCGACGCGATGAATGCAGGACCGCGCGAACAATCCGAGGTCGGCATCGGCACGCCGACGGTGATCCGACTCTACGCCGACGAGGCAATATGCGGCATCGTGCAGCGCGGCGTCGGCGATCGGGCAGCGATCAACCGCCAATTCGACGGTTAGTTTCAGATGCTGCGCGTGTTCGCTCCACATAGCGGCCGTCCGGTCGTGCTCGACGCCAACGCGGCGACGGCTTCCCTGCCGCCCGATGCTGTATGGATCGACCTCGACCATCCCACCGAAGCCGAGGAGGCGCTGCTCGAAAGCGCTCTCGGTATCGATATCCCGACGCGCGAGGAGATGCAGGAAATCGAGGACACCAGTCGCCTCTATCATGAAGGGGAGGCGCTGTTCATGACGATCAGCCTCATCGTCCGCTTTGATTCCGACAAGCCCGAGATCAGCCCGGTGACCTTCATCCTTGCCGGCAACCGCCTGGTGACGCTGCGTTACGTCGAGCCGCGCTCCTTCATCACGTTTCTTGCCCATGCCGAGCGTCATCCCTCGGTCTGCGACACCGGCGCGGCTGCGCTCGCCGGACTGCTCGAGGCGATCGTCGACCGCATCGCCGACGTCCTCGAGCATGTCGGCCGCGACATCGACAACGTTTCGACGGCCATCTTCGATCACGACCCGAAAAGCGGTGGCCGCTTGTCGGGAATCGACTTTCGCGAATTGCTCCGGCTGGTCGGACAGAACCAGGGTCGAACAGCAAAGCTGCGGGACAGTCTGGTCAGCCTCAGCCGCTTGCTCAGCTTTCTTGCCTTGCCGCGCGAGGAGCAGCATCACAAGCTCCTGCACGGTCACGTCGAAAGCTTGACGCGCGATGTCTCGTCGTTGACTCAGCACGGCGCCTCGGTCGCCAGCATCATCAACTTTCAGCTCGACGCGCTGCTCGGCATGATCAACGTCGAGCAGAATGGCATCATCAAGATCTTCTCCGTTGCATCGGTCGCACTCATGCCGCCGACGCTGATCGCCAGCATCTACGGGATGAATTTCAAATCGATGCCGGAGCTCGATTGGAGCTTCGGCTATCCCATCGCGCTGACATTGATGATCGTCTCTGCCGTTCTGCCCTATCTTTATTTCAAGCGCCGCGGCTGGTTGTGACCGCGAACGGGAAACAGCGATGACCAGTGAACTCTTGGATCAACGAGATGGCGGCATCGTCACGTTGACGATCAATCGGCCGGCAAAACTCAACGCGATGACGAAGCCGCTATGGCAGCTGCTCGGCGAGACGGTACGGCGGCTCGATGGTGACGAAACGGTGCGCTGCATCGTCCTCCGCGGCGCCGGCGGCAAGGCGTTCAGCCCGGGCAACGATATCGCCGAATTTGAAACCGAGCGTTCGAACGCCGAGCAGGCCCGCGCCTACGGCAAGATCATGCATGCGACACTCGGCGCGCTGGCATCGTGTCGCCACCCGCTGGTCGCGCTCATCGAAGGTATCTGCGTCGGCGGCGGGCTCGAGATTGCCGCGCTCTGCGATCTCAGGATCTGCGGCGAAAGCAGCCGCTTCGGCGCGCCGATCAATCGCCTCGGCCTCGTCATGGCCTATGCCGAGCTTGCCGCCCTGCACAAACTCGTCGGTCGCGCCGTCGCCCTCGAAATCCTCCTCGAGGGCCGCATCTTCGGCGCCGGCGAGGCGAAGGAGAAGGGATTGGTGACGCGAATCGTGGCCGACGACAAGGTGGCCGAGGAGGCCTACGCCGCGGCGCGCCGGATCGCCGAGGGAGCGCCGCTCGTTGCCCGCTGGCACAAGAAATTTGTCGCTCGTCTCGAGCAGCCGGCGCCGTTGAGCCCCGCCGAGATCGACGAAGGGTTCTTGTGCTTCGATACCAAGGATTTTCAGATCGGTTACAAGGCGTTCCTGGAGAAATCTAAACCGAAATTTGAGGGAAGATGAGGGTGAACGGTGCGCTGAGATTTCCCTCTCCCCTTGCGGGAGAGGGAAGGGACCCGCGAAGCGGGAGGGTGAGGGGGCTCGTGCCGATGCTCACATCATCCCGATGCGGTGAGTTACCCCTCACCTTCCCATTGCTTTGCAATGGGCCCCTTCCTCTCCCGCAAGGGGAGAGGTGATATGACGGCGCAAGGTCCTCTCGCCGGCCTCAAGGTCGTCGAGCTCGCCCACATCATGGCGGGGCCGGTTTGCGGGCTGATGCTCGCCGACATGGGCGCCGGCGTCATCAAGGTCGAGAAGATCCCCGGCGGTGACGATTCCCGGCGCTTCCTGCCGCCGGCGATCGAAGGCGAGTCAGCCGCCTTCATGATGATGAACCGCAACAAGCGCGGCATTGCGCTCGACCTCAAGCATCCCGCCGGCAAGGACGTGCTGCGCCGCCTCCTCGCCGATGCCGACGTGCTGATCGAGAACTACCGCAGCGATACCATGACGAAGCTCGGCTTCGGCTATGAGGAACTCCGCAAGAGCAATCCCGGCCTGATCTATTGCGCGCTGTCCGGCTTCGGGCGCACGGGTCCCTATGCCGAACTTGGCGGCTTCGACCTCATCGCGCAGGGGATGAGCGGGTTGATGAGCATCACCGGCGAAGGGCCGGGGCGCCAGCCGGTGAAGTCCGGCGCGCCGGTGACCGACATCACCGCCGGGATTCTGGCGGCGATGGGCGTTCTCGCCGCCTATGTCCATCGCTTGAGGACCGGCGAGGGCCAGATGGTCGATACTTCGCTGTTCGAGGCCGGAATCACACACACCTACTGGCAATCGGCGATCGCGCTCGCCACCGGGATCGCGCCGGGTCCGATGGGCTCGGCCCACCCGCTCAATGGGCCTTATCAGGCGTTCGAGGCGAATGACGGCTGGCTCACTGTCGGCGCCGGCAACCAGGCAAACTGGCTTCGTATGCTCGAGGCGATGGAATTGCGCGGGCTCGCCGACGATCCGCGTTTCGTCGATAACGCGGCACGGATGAAGGACCTCGCTGCGCTTGTCGACATACTCGCTGCGCGCTTTCGCCAGCGCAGCGTGGCGGAGTGGCTCGCGCGCTTTGCCAAGGTCGGTGTCCCGGCCGGTCCGGTGCTCGACGTCAAGCAGATGCATGACGATCCGCAGACCAAAGCGCGCGACATGCTGGTCGAGGTCGAACATCGCAATGCAGGCAGCGTCAAGACGATCGGACTGCCGATCAAGTTCTCGGCGACGCCGGGGAAAGTCGCGCGTGCGGCACCGGTGCTCGGCGAGCACAGCCGCGCCATACTCGCCGAGCATGGCTATTCAGCGACGGAGATCGACGGGCTGGCCGCCGAGCGCGCGGTGCTGCTTGGCACCTAGAGGGCAACGCAACTGGAAGGATCGAACGCATGACCGATGACCGTGCGACGCGTGCCGCGGCGCTTCTCGTCGAGGCGCGCAAGACCGGCAAGGGGCTTGGCGAGCTTCCAGCCGATTGTCGGCCGCGCGATGCCGCCGAAGCCTATGCGATCCAAGACGCGGTGGCCCGGCAAGTGGGTGCCGTCCAGGGTTGGAAGACCGGCGCGCCCGGCCCCGAGGCCGAGCCCGCCTATGCGCCGATCTTCACGGTGAGTGCCGCGCCGGGCCGTTTTCCGGCCAAGACGCAACGGTTATTCGGCATCGAGGCCGAGATCGCTTTTCGTCTCGCTCGCGACTTGCCGCCGCGTGACAAGCCCTATGACCGCGACGAGGTCGTTGCCGCCATCGCCACGATGCATCCCGCCGTCGAGCTCGTCGATACGCGTTTCGCCGATTGGCGGAAAGTCGATGCCTGGTCGAAGATCGCCGACAACCAAGCGAACGCGGCGCTGATCTACGCTCCCGCGGTCGCCGACTGGCGTTCTCTCGGGCTCGATCTCGCGCGCCCGCCGATCACCGTGACAATCGATGGCAAGCTGGCGGCCGAGACGACCGGCAATAGCGGCGGCGATCCCCTGCGGTTGTTGACTGCGCTCGCCAATTACTGCACGGGGCGAACCGGGGGATTGCGCCAAGGCGACATGATCACGACGGGTTCGATCACCGGCGTGACCTTCGCCCGCCCCGATGCCACAGTGGTTGCCGATTTCGGCCCGCTCGGCACCGTCCGGCTGGAATTTCCGCTTTAGCCTGAACGGCCTGGATAACGGCCTGGATCCAACGGCCCCAGCCCGTGGGCGGCTGATTTCGCCGCCCACGCCATCGCCAGCCGCGATTTTTGTTGTTGCCGTTATACCAAGAGGGCTTCGACCGCGGCAGAAAACAATTCATCGGCCGCTTCGGCATCGGCATCGTCATTGGCCGTCGCGAGGACGGCGCTGCGGGCCTTGGCAGCGACCAGGTTGAGCCGTTCTTCGTTCACCTGCTCGCACTGCGACGCGGCCCCGACGACGACGCCGAACGTCTCGGCTATTCTCTCGGCGCGGGTCAGTTGATTGTTTGCTGCCATTTGTCACCTCTCGCCTCTCTGTCCGCGCGCTTCGCTACTGCACGAAACGCGCGTGGACGGTGCGCGTTCGTTGCGACGGGATCACAAGAATTCGGTGTCTTCGTCTTGGCTGGTGCTGTCGCTTGAATTCTGGACGCGCCCTAGGCCATGTCGAGTCGGGGCATATCGCATTCAATACGCGCTCGACGCGAGGCTCGCCTGCGGCAATCGCAGACTGGTTATTGTCCCTCGATTTGCTCGAGTTTGGCCAAGGAGACCTCGACGGTGCTGCAACTCGCAGCACCGCTTTTCACCGCGGCCTTACCCACATCGGCGGCGTCGGTGAAGAGCTCTTGGGCGGAGGTCAACTCATCGTCGTCGGCAGCAACCGATGAGGTAAGCGAAGAAGCCTTTTCCGTGGCCGCCGAGACTCTCTCCTTGCTGATCGTGTCGCATGCCGACGCGGCCCCGATGATCTTCCCGGCTGCGGCGGAGAATGCTTGCGCGTCGGTGAGCTCGGGGCCGGGTTGCTGCGCTCCGCCCGGTGGAGCACCCTGCTGGGCCAGAGCTGGCGAGGCGACGAGCAAGGCGCCGGCCAGCGCGAGAGGAAGGTAGGATGTCATGACAGATCCTTCTGTTGCTATGCAACCTGTGCCAACAACGTTTGCGGCCCAATGTTCCCGGGCCGAAGGCCCATCGGATGATCGGGTTTCCTGTGACACCTCTGTGTCTCCGGAGGGTGGAGCGGTTGACGCGATCGTAGTTTGTAATCGCGACGAGCCGGTGGCATCCTCGCGCTCATGAACACTCAGAGCGGCGAGATCGCAGCCATCCGCGACGGCGTCAAGGCGCTATGCGCCCGTTTTCCGGGCGAGTACTGGCGCGAAAAGGACCGCGAGCGGGCGTATCCCGGCGAATTCGTCCAGGCCCTCACCGAAGCCGGCTATCTCGCCTGCCTCATCCCCGAGGAATACGGCGGCAGCGGCCTCGGCATCGGCGCCGCCGCCGCGATTCTCGAGGAGATTCACAAGAGCGGCAGTAATGGCGGCGCCTGCCACGCGCAGATGTACATCATGGGGACGGTGCTGCGGCACGGCAGTGAGGCGCAAAAGCGTCAGTACCTGCCGAAGATCGCCAGCGGCGAGTTGCGCCTGCAGGCATTTGGCGTCACCGAGCCGACGGCGGGAACCGACACGACCTCGATCCGCACGACGGCGGCGCCGCGCGATCAGGTCAAGAAGAAGACCGACGGGATCTCGGTCTTCCTCGTCGACATGCGCAAGGCGCGCGGCCATGGGCTGACCATCCGGCCGATCCGCACGATGATCAATCATGCGACCACCGAAGTCTTCTTCGACAATCTGGAAGTGCCGGCGGAGAATTTGATCGGCGAGGAGGGCAGCGGTTTCCGCTACATTCTCGACGGCATGAACGCCGAGCGCATCCTGATTGCCGCCGAGGCCATCGGCGACGCACGCTGGTTCATCGCCAAGGCGGCCGCCTATGCAAAAGAGCGTGTCGTCTTCGGCCGGCCGATCGGCCAGAACCAGGGCATTCAATTCCCGATCGCGCGCGCCTATGCCCAGTCCGAGGCGGCGGACCTCATGGTTCATCGCGCGGCAGAGCTCTACGAGACGGGACAGCCCGCCGGCAAGGAAGCCAACATGGCGAAACTGCTCGCCTCCGAGGCGGCGTGGCAGGCGGCGGAGGCCTGCATGCAGACGCATGGCGGCTTCGGCTTCGCCGAGGAATACGATGTCGAGCGCAAGTTCCGCGAGACGCGTCTCTATCAGATCGCGCCGATTTCGACGAACCTCATCCTGGCGTACCTCGCCGAGCACGTGCTCGGCTTACCGCGCTCATACTGAGAGGTCACTACTCGCATGTCCTATCCGCAAACGGGTGACCTTCTCGTCGCCCTGCAGGACAACGTCGCCACCGTCACGCTCAACCGCCCGCAGCGCCGCAACGCCGTGACCCTCGCGATGTGGAAGGGGCTGGCCGAGCTGTTCGAGCGCTTCGCCAAGGACGGTGCCGTGCGCGCCGTCATCCTCACCGGCGCGGGCGAGCATTTCTGCGCTGGCGCCGATATCAGCGAATTCGCCACCGTGCGCAACAGCGCCGAATCCGGCCATGCCTATGATCACGCCGTCGATGTCTGCTCCGACGCCATCCTGCATCTGCCCAAGCCGACGATCGCGGCGATACGCGGATTCTGCATCGGTGGCGGCAGCGGCTTGGCGCTCGCCTGCGATTTCCGCTTCGCCGCGCTATCGGCCATCTTCGCCATCACCGCGGCCAAGCTCAGCATCGTCTACGGCATGCGCGAGACGCAGAATCTCTTGGCGTTGGTCGGATTGAGCAATGCCAAAAAGATTCTTTTTTCGGCCGAGCGCTTCGACGCCGCGGAGGCCGCGCGCATTGGTTTTCTCGACCGCGCCGCCGACGATCCAGTCGCGGCGGCGCACGACTTCGCCGCGCTTCTCGCGCAGAACGCGCCACTGTCGATCGCAGGCGCGAAGACGATTCTCAATGGCCTTGCGCAGGGCACCGGCGCGCTCGATTTCGCCAAGGCGCACGACGTCATCGAGCGGGCGATGCTGAGCGAGGATTACCGTGAAGGACAACGCGCCTTCTTGGAGAAGCGTGCGCCGGTGTTCAAGGGCCGTTAGACCGAGGCCAAGCCGCGCTTAGAGGTCGAGCGATCGACGCAGAGCTTCCAGCCATTCCATCGCGATGACTCCGGCTTTGATATCGGGCGCCGGCGAGGCCTCGCCGCGCAGCGCACGGACGACGTCGCCGAGCATTGCATGATAGCCCTTGAAATCCTCGTTGGCGGCGGCAGTGAGGTTGGGCTTCCAGGTCAGGCTGTCGACATCATCGGCCAGCGTCGCGGTCGGATCGTCGGTCTTGAACGGCGGGTTGCGATGCCAGCGGATCTCACTGACGTTCTCGATCTCGATGCGCTGGTGATCTGCCATCAGCTCGATGCGTTCGACCGGCGCGCCGCGCGACTGGATGGTGCCCATGGCGATGGTGCCGACGGCGCCGCAATCGAAATCGATCCCGACATGGAAGAGCAGGCGGCCCGGCGCGCTCTCGACCTTGCGCGCGCTCAACGCGCGCACCGGCGAGACCAGGAACGACGCCAGGTCCATATAGTGCACGCAGTGATGCAGGAAGAAGCCGGTGTAGTCGACATTGCCGGTGAAATAGGTCGGCGCCGTCATGTAGTAGCCGGTCAGCCCGAGCACCCGGCCGAAGCGGCCGGAGACGATGATGTTGCGAGCGATCTTGTTGCCGATCGAGTAGCGTTTCATGAAACCGAGCAGCAGTGGCTTCCCCGCGACCTCCGAAGCCTTCAACAGCTCGCGGGCGCCGGCGGCCGTGCCGGCCGGCGGCTTTTCCATGAAGACCGGCAGGCCGCGACCAAGAGCCGCCAGGCCGAATGCCAGATGCTGGTCCGGTCCCACCGCCATGCCCACGGCGTCGAGCCCCGGCGTGGCGATCAGCTCGGCGGCGTCGCTGGTCAAGCGGGTGACGCCGAACTGGCGGGATGCATCGGCAAGGCGACCGGGATCGACGTCGCATAGCGCCGCGATCTCGACATTGTGGCGCACAAGCTGCGGCAGCAGCATCTGAGTCGCATGCGTGCCGCAACCAATCCAGCCGATCTTGATGGTCATCGCCGATGACTCGCCAGGGTGAGATGAGAGCGCAGGAATGCGACGGAGGCTGCCAGCCGATCGTCTTCGCTCTCGTGCGGCGGGCGCCATTGCGCGAGCGGGACGCCGAAGCGATCGTCGTTGCGACGGAACGGTTCGAGCGAGATCGGGCCCTGGTAGCCGACTTCGTGCAGCGCGCGGCAGACTGCGACCCAGTCGGTAGCGCCAGTGCCAAGGAAGCCGCGGTGATTTTCATTCGCTTGGAAATGAACCGTGCGCGAACCGGCCAAACGGATGGCTTCGGGGATCGACGCCTCTTCCATATGCATATGGAACGTATCGAGCATCAGCCCGACGGCAGGATGGTCGACCGCGTCGAGCAGCTCGAGCGCCTGGAGGGTGGTGCAGAGGACGTCGCTCTCGAAGCGGTTCAGCGGTTCCACCGCAAGCACGATCCCAGCAGCGCTCGCATGCGGGCCCGCCAGCTTCAGCCCGGCAACGCAGCGCTCCTTACGGGCCAGCCTCTCGCTCTCGGCGACTGGCGCCGGCGGCCGGCCGGCGAAGACGAGAGGATTGCCGGTCAGCGGGCCGCCGACGATGCGGGCACCGAGCTCCGCCGCACAATCCACCGCATAGCGCAAGTAATCGATGCCCTTCTGCCGCGCCGCGGCCTCGCTGCTCGCTAGGTTGCGCTGCAGATTGACGCGGGCGGCCAGCACCACGGCAAGACCGGCATCGCTGATGGCGCGCCGGGCGGCGGTGACGTCGAGCTCTCCCGGCTCGGGCACCAGCAGCTCGACGAAATCGAAACCAAGCGCTTTCATCCGCGCGAAGAGGGGAAAATGTTCGGCCGTGAAAGGCCGGGC
>WNFD01008828.1_pt1 | contig 11096 bp, 8 predicted proteins | sample 5400491 | NCBI WGS metagenome assembly WNFD01 (sample SAMN13153343, study PRJNA577476) | soil metagenome | isolation source: 120 cm saprolite under Douglas fir tree site 2 hole 2 replicate 2 | place: USA:California | collected 2015-04-18 | reverse complement strand
CGCATGCAGATTGAATTTTCCACTCGCAAAGTGCGTTGCCAGGTTGGCCTTCGCACTCAGCTTCCCCGACGCGAGATTTCCCGCGAACGCCGACTGCGCAAATGCTTGCAGCGCCGGCAAATCGATCTGATCGATCGCTACGTCGCTGGTCGCCTGCGATTGTGCGAGATCCAGTCCGCCTTTGACCGCGATCGATCCGCCGCTGCGAATTTTCGCGCTCACATCGTAAGTCGCGGGCACCTGCCCGCTCGTTCTCAAGTTCAACATTCCGATATGGATCGCATCGAGCGCCACCACCGCCGGCGTCGCGGCGCTATTGTCCTTGAATTCCACAACGCTGTTGGTCAACTCGAACGAGCCCAACGCAAAGTCCATCGGCGAGCTCGGCGGAGCTGGCGCCGCAGTCTTGCTTTCAACGATTGTCGCTGGCGGTGGCGCCACCGGCGGCGCCGGATTCTGCCCGGCGATCGCCGCGAGATTGTTGCTCCCGTCAGGATTTACCACCAGATGCGTCGTCAACCCGTCGATTCGAATCGAGCGCAAATACACAACCCCACCGAGCGGCTCCACATCGGTAAGCTTCACCTCGCCATGCGTCAGCGCGATAAGCGGCGCATCCACCGAGTCGCGCACGTCGAGCTGATCCAGCGCGACCGTTCCGTTCAGCCGAATAAGTGGCCGCGACCCCTCGAGCAAAAAATGCACATACACGTCACCCGACAGCGTCCCGCTGGGAATTTTAATAGGAATCTTCCGCGGCACATAGCCGAGATACTCGCGCAAGCTGAGCCGATGCAATTTCAGATCGACCACCGAATCGCGCGTGGCGCCGAACGGCTTCGCAACTCCCGCAAGATGCAGCCTGCTCCCATCTACCACCATCTCGATCAGCGGCTCGACAAAAATATCAACGTCCTGAGGCAGGTTCGCGATAAAGGGAACGTTGACGTTGATATGTTCGACCGTGTGCTTCTCTCCGAGCAACTGATCGTCGAATTTCACGTCACCGTCGCGGATTTGAATATTGGAAACGGCGAAACGCATCGGCGAGCTCGGCGGGGGCACAGGCTTCGATTTGTCGGCCGGCGCACCTTCAAGCAGATCGGAAAAATTGAATCGTTGCTCGTTCGCGCGCACCACATGAATGGCAGGCCGATCGATCGCGACCTCGCCGACGACCGGCGCAAATCGAAACAGCGAGGCCCACGAAACCTTGAGCCTCAGGTGGCCGATATCGACGAACGCCGCCGGACTGTCTCGCTCGGTGACGTGCAGCTTATCGATATCCAGGCGGAGCCGGTAAAGATTGAACCCAATTTTGCCGACGCTAACGCGGCGATGAATACTCGTAGCCACCGGCCCGGTCACGACATGACGAAGGATAGGCGGCACCGCGAAATACGTCACGATCCCCAAAAATAAAATTACCGCAACGACGATGACGCCGATCTTGCGCGTCCGGCGCGATCTAGCTACCCGATCGAGGCGCGGCCCCCACGGCCTCAAGTACTCGCGCGACCTGTCGAAGAGAACGCGTCGCGCAGATTGGGCCAGCCGGTTACTCTCGCGCAATCTCTTGAAGATGTCGTTCATGATCGCCAGCAGCGTTCACCGTGCAGCTTGACGGGCGATCCGACATCGCGTCAACCTCGCCACGTTCCTTAAGAAACAATGCCGACGATGGGCTGGTCGCAGAACGCGCGCCGGCCGGCCAAACAGCTCATGTGAATGCTGTCTTCGCCGGCCGACTTCGCGCCCGGCCTGACTTTTCAGCTCAGCGCCTCGGGCGAATCAATAGGTATTCGACTAGTTATACCTATCAGCTATATTTCCGCTTCTCCCACCATGGGAAGTATGGCGGCATATCTTTCGAAATCTTGTCGGGAAATTTCGCGGGCCGCTTCTCCAGGAATGACGCCACCCCTTCTTTCACATCCGCCGAAGAACCGCGCGAAAAGATTCCGCGGCTGTCCACCTTGTGCGCTTCCATCGGATGATCCGCGCCCGCCATTCGCCACATCATCTGGCGAATAAGCGCGACCGACACTTGCGACGTGTTGTCCGCGATTTCGCGAGCGAGCGCGCGCGCCGCAGGGATGAGTTGATCCGGTTTGTAAACCTTTTTGATGAGCCGCCCTTCCAGAGCCTCCTCAGCCCCGAAAACCCGACCCGTGAACGTCCATTCCAGCGCCTGCGAGATGCCGACGACTTTCGGCAGGAACCAGCTCGAACACGCCTCCGGCACGATTCCCCGGCGCGCGAACACGAAGCCGAAGCGCGCATTCTCCGACGCTAGGCGCACGTCCATCGCTAGCTGCATCGTCACGCCGACTCCGACCGCCGGGCCATTCACTGCCGCGATCACTGGTTTCAGACACTCGAAGATACGCAGCGTCAGGAGGCCGCCGCCGTCGCGAATCGCCTCGTTGCTCCAGTCCACGCTGCCATCGACCTTGATCGCCGTGCGCCGCTCCGGGCGATCCTCGCGCGTCGCGTCGAAGGTCCTCGGCCCCGCGAAGAGATCGGCGCCGGCGCAGAATGCGCGCCCCGCCCCGGTCACGATTATCGCGCGGACGTTGTCGTCCGCATCGGCTTTGTCGAATGCGTCGATCATTTCGTTCATCATGATGCCGGTGAACGCGTTGAGCTTCTCCGGCCGATTGAGCGTGATCGTCGCGATATTTTCCGCAACTTCATAAATGATCTGTTCGTACGCCATGAACTACCCTCCGTCGCCGCCATGCTTCTACTTCACGAATAGCATCAGCGCTTCGTAGACTACCGCGGGCTTCTGCTGACCCACCACCTGGATTTCAGTCTCTCGCGTGACCATCGTGCCCATCGGCCGCGGCTCGACCGCGATTACCCGCGAGCGCGCGTGAACGCTGGCGCCTGCCGGCACCGGTGCGACGAAGCGGAGCTTGTTCGCGCCGTAATTCACCACGTTGCGAAATCCCGCAATCGTCCAGTCTTCCGTCGTTTTGAACGCGGGCAACAGGCTGAGCGTGAGGAATCCATGGGCGACCGGCCCGCCGAAGGGACTTTCTTTTTTGCATCGTTCGACGTCGATATGAATCCACTGATGGTCGCCGGTCACGTCGGCAAACTGATTTATTTTTTCCTGGGTGACGTGAATCGGTTCGCTCCACGGACCAAACTCTTTGCTGATTTTCGCCGTGAGCGCCGGCACGTCGTCAAATTTTATTGTCTGCATCGTCGTTGCTCTCCTATGTTTCGATAGCCCGAACCCTGTCAGGGTTCTAGCCGACTCCGGTTTCATAATGCAACTGAAGCACGCGCGGCTGCACGATGCCACGATATCTGGCTGCGCGAACTATCACGTACTCGAGCGCTTCAATCCGCGATCACTGGTTGAGGGAGTTTGGAATTTCGACTGGGCCCGGACACAGGGTTACGTGATCAGGTCGGCGCGTCATGGTAAGCGAAAGTCCCGGCGCGTACATCGAGCCGCCGCGTTGCCAATTTGCTATCTGCGGAAAACTGGGAGAGGTGCTCCGCGCCGCGGCCTCGGGCGCGCATCTACTACGGGAAAGCCTGTCGCTGGCCCGTGCGTCACTTTCAGAATGTCGATTTTCATCTTGTAACACCGAAGTCGCGATCGCGAGGTTTTCGGTGCCGGCGCCGCACTTGATCGACCCTGCTGGGCAGACGTCGCCGAGCGCGTAGCCGAACACGACGAACACCGCGATCGTCACCCAAAATCCTGCAGAAAGAATAATCCTGGTCACGTCGGCATCCTCCACTGGATCGAAACGAGCATTTTCCATGCCCGAACGATCCACAGGAGATGCCTGCACGGCCGCTTCGGCTTACCTGTAGAAGTTACAAAGTCGTCGGCGAAAAGTTCGCGAACTTTCTATTTTCCGCGAAGCAACTATTACTGATTCGCGACCTCGAGCTCGATCCGATCCGCATACTTCTTTAGTGCCGCCGCGCGCAGCTTTGGAATGTGCTGCGACGGGAACAGATCGTTGGTCGGCTTGTAGTCGCGCAACACCTGACGCGCCAGCGTAATTTTGTGAACCTCGGTCGGCCCGTCGGCGAGTCCCATGTGGAAACTCTGGATGACCTGCTCGACGAACGGCATTTCGCCGGTAGCGCCCAATGAGCCATGCAGAAAAAGCGCGCGCGAAGCCACGTCGTGAAAAACTTTCGGCATCAGCGCCTTCACCGCCGCGATATCGCGACGCACCTTCAGATAATCTTTGTAGCGGTCGATCTTCCACGCGGTGCGCAGCACCAGCAGGCGGAACTGCTCGATCTCCATCCACGAGTCCGCGATCTTTTCCTGCACCATCTGCTTGTCCGCGAGCCGCGATCCCTGCGTCTCGCGCGAGAGCACCCGCTCGCACATCATGTCGAACGCCTTGCGGACCTGGCCGATCGTGCGCATCGCATGATGTATCCGTCCGCCGCCTAGCCGCGTCTGCGCGACCACGAACGCGCCGCCGCGCGGTCCGAGCATCGCGTCTTTCGGAACGTGCACGTCGGAGTAGCGGATGTAAGCGTGACTGCCTTCCGACTCGTGCGTGCCGACGCCCAAGTTGCGCAGGATCTCAACGCCCGGCGTTTCCTTCGGCACGATGAACATCGACATCCGCTCGTATTCTTTCGCCTGCGGATCAGTCACCGCCATCACGATTAGAAACGACGCGAGATGCGCGTTCGAGGAAAACCATTTCTCGCCGTTGATTACCCAGTCGTCACCGCGCAGCTCGGCCTTGGTCTTGAAAACTTTCGGGTCCGCGCCACCTTGCGGCTCGGTCATCGAGAACGCCGAAACGATCTCATTGTCGAGCAGCGGTTGCAAAAAACGCTTCTTCTGATCGGGCGTCCCATAATGCGCGAGAATCTCGGCGTTACCCGAGTCCGGCGCCTGGCAACCAAAAACGATCGGAGCGAAGCGCGAGCGCCCGAGGATCTCGTTCATCAGCGCGAGCTTGATCTGTCCGTAGCCCTGCCCGCCGAGCTCCGGCCCGAGATGACACGCCCACAGTTTGCGCTTGCGCACCTCGGCCTGCAGCGGCCGCACCAACTTGTTTCGTTTCGGATCGCGAACGTCGTACGGATGTCCGAGCACGTAGTCGAGCGGCTCGACTTCCTCGCGCACGAACTTATCGATCCAGTCGAGATCCTTCTGGAACTCGGGCTCGGTTTCAAAATCCCAACTCATAGTTGTTCCTCCAATTGTCGTGCTATCCGGCAGACGCGCGGTAAAGATGAAACGCGGACGCTCGGACTCACCAGCGGATTCTCGCCAATACTCGCCGCTTTTACCAGAGCATCACGATCGCAGTTTTCCGTAGCGCCTCGGCGTGGTCGGGTCAATCTTGGCAGCTTGATCTCGTAGCGGCTTCAACTGGGCGCGCAGGATGCGAATAAATGCGTCGCTGTTCGGATCAACCGGAGGAGGATCTCCGGCGAGTCCTCGTTCTATCCACTCGCCTACCGCGCGCTCGTCTGGATTCGATTCCGCAGACGCAGCCCGCTGCAATTGCGAACTGACCGAGCCGAGCCACGCGAACGCATCGCGGATCCGCGGCACCAGGGTCGGTCCGCCATGATCGGCGCCGCGGATCAGCCGGTATTCGTGCGCGATATCGAGGTCCCACAAAACTCGATGCAGGAATTCAGTGCCGTCGTGCGCGTTGAGGAAATCCTCGTCGCCGACCTCCAGGTAAATCGCGAGTCCTGATTTTTTTATCGCATCCGCACCCGCGCGCGCCCGATTGGCCGGATTGTTTGCCTCGAAAACCACATCGCGATTCGCTCCTAGCAACTCGCGCGGCCCGCCGATCATATGATGGAGGCGGTTGCGCGCGCCGATCTCCGAGTCATGAAACCCTGGCTCGAGCAGCGGCTGAATCGCGGCCACCGCGGCGAACTGATCGGGTCGGATGAGAGCAATCTTGAGGCTCCCATAACCGCCCATCGAGATACCGGTGATGAATGTCGATTCGCGATCGCGTCCAACATTGAATTCAGCGCGAAGATGCGCGAGGAAATCTTCCGCGATGAAGCCCTCCCATCGCGCGCTGCCATCAGGATGGTCGAGGTAGTAGCTCATCGCGCCGGTGCTCGCCATCGCGATCACCATCGGCGCAACGATGCGGTCGCTCCACCATCGCTCGAACAACGGCCGCATATCGATCAAGTTCTGATGGCTCCCACCGCCGCCGTGCAGAAACAGACAAAGCGGATACGGACCATCGTCATCAGGAAGAAGCACCGCATACGGAACCTTCGCCGCCGCGAAATCCACGGCCAGCTCCCCAACTTCAATTCGCGACAAAGCCATCGCTCCCTCCTTCTAAATTGCCTCTCCCCTCATTGCCTCTCCCCTCGGGAGAGATCGACGCGAGTCCAGAGCGTCGGGCGAGGGCAGCTGGCATACCACTCGATATCGATGCTGCCCTCACCCGTCCGACAACATGAATGTCGTCGGACGACCTCTCCCGACGTGCGGATGGCGACGTAGTCGCCAGCCGCGGGAGAGGCAATTAGAAGATTCGCGTCAACTATTCTTCTAACCTCAGCGCCCTACCTATGGAATCGCTCGCTCAGCCCAAGCAATATCAAGATCAGAGCGTTCGCCCTCACCCGTCGTGAAACTTTCCATTATCGATCAATCACCAGTCCCGGCCGGATTCACCACCGCCGACGCGTTGCGCAACACGATCGAGCTCGCCCAACTCGCCGATCGTCTCGGCTACGAGCGCTACTGGATCGCCGAGCATCATGCGACCGGCGCGTTTGCGAGTCCCGCCCCCGAGATCATGATCGCACGCGTTGCCGCCGAGACTTCGCACATCCGAGTCGGCTCGGGTGGCGTGATGCTGCCGCATTACAGCCCTATGAAAGTCGCGGAGACCTTTCGCGTGCTTCACGCCCTCTATCCGGGGCGAATCGATCTCGGCATCGGACGCGCACCCGGCGGCAGCCCGCTCGATACCTTCGCGCTGCGACGCGATCGCAACGCCGCGCCCGGGCCGCCCGCCGACGACTTTCCGCGCCAACTCGTCGAGCTGATCGCGTTCTTACACGGTGGCTTCCGGCCCGATCATCCTTTCAGCCGTATCGAGCTTTCGCCCGCGATGCCCGGTGCGCCCGAGGTCTGGCTGCTCGGCTCGAGCATGTGGAGTGCCGATGCGGCCGCGCAGCTCGGACTGCCGTATAGCTTCGCGCACTTCATCGATCCGGCTCACACCCGCGCCGCAATCGAGTACTACCGCTCGCACTTCGTTCCCTCCAACGAGCTAGCGGAGCCACGCGCCACTCTGGGAATCGGCGCAATCGTCGCCGACACTGACGAAGAAGCGGGGCGACTCGCCGCGAGCGTCCGGCTGTTCGTGCGAAACGCGCGACAGGGGATGCGCGGCGCAATCCCGACTCCCGAGCACGCGCTCGCGGAGCTAGGCCCGTCGCCCGACGACATCGCGCTACGTGAGACCGGCGAATGGCCGCGCTCAATAATCGGCACCCCCGACCACGTCCGCGACACCCTGATCGATATCGCCAGCGTGCTCCACATCGACGAAGTGATCGTCGTAACCGTAGTGCACGATCACCAAGCCCGGATGCGCTCCTACCAACTCCTCGCCAACGCCTTCAACCTCACCCCGCGTTCTAACTAAATATTCGACGTCCCATCGCTTCCAAAAAAAACGCGATTGTTCCCCTTCCCTCGAGGGAAGGGGTTAGGAGTTAGGTGTCGGCACACCCTCCCTCATCTAGCCGCGCCAAGGATCTAGCAGTACACTCCCTGACTTACTCGGGGGGGCGACATTGATTCCGCTCAGCTACAACGCGCGCAGCCTCGCGGTCCGATGGGCATCATCGACGATGGCCGGTCTCGGCATCGCGCTCGTCGTGATGATCCTTTTCATCCTGTTCGGTTTCGTCGACGGGATGAGACGCACGGTCGCGAGCACCGCCGAGACGGGCAACTACATTCTTCTCTCCACCGGAGCCGAGGCCGAGCCGAACAGCGTCATCATGCAACCGCAATTTGAACTGCTTCATGCGATGCCCGAATTCGCCGAGCAATCCGGCGCACCTCTTATCTCGCCCGAAGTGGTCGCCGGACTAAACGTAAATCCCGGTCACGCAAAGACGATGTTCGTCTATCTGCGCGGAGTGAAGCCGATCGCCTACAGCGTGCATCGGAACATGAAGCTGGTCTCGGGACATTGGCCGACTCCCGGCGCCGGCGAATGGGTAGTGGGCCGCAAACTGGTCGCGAAGTTTCCGGCGCTCGCTCCTCCCGCGAAGTTCCATTTCGGCCGCCGCAACTGGACGATCGTCGGAATTTTCGCCGACGCTGATAGCGCGCGCGAATCGGAAGTATGGAGCGACGTCGACGACCTCTTCAATGACTACCACCACAAGAACCGCGGCATCGCCAACGTCCTGCACGTCGTGCTGAGGCCGGGAGAGCTGTCGTCGATCACCGAGACTCTGAAAAAAGATCCGCGCTTGCCGCTTCACGCCGAATCGGAAAAAGAATTCTACGCGACGCAAAATCAAATCGCCGATCAGTTTCAGTCCTACGGAATGATCCTCGCCACGATCCTCGCGATCGGCGCTGTATTCGGCGGCATGAACACGATGTACGCCGCGGTCGCCAGGCGCAGCCGCGAAATCGGAGTGTTGCGCGCACTCGGATTCGGCCCGGGCAACGTGCTCGCGAGTTTCGTCGCGGAGAGTGCGATGCTTGGTCTGGCGGGCGCGATCATCGGCGAAGCGATCGGCTTGGCTGTCGCCGACGCGACCGGCCTCAACAGCAATCTGATGAACGTCGGGCTCCTGATATTCCGCTTTCACCTCGGAATACGCGCCGTCGCCGCGGGTCTGGTCGCCGGCGTTCTTATCGGCGTGATCGGCGGCCTCCTGCCGGCCTGGCGCGCCTCCGCCATCGGCATCAACGCGGCATTGCGCGAGGCCTGAGCGATGAAATTAGTTTTGCTGATATTCCGAAATCTAAGCCGTCGGCGGCTCCGAACGCTGCTGAGCGTTCTCACCTTGTTCATCGCCGCCTTCCTTTTAACGGTGCTGATCGCAGTGCCGTTCTCGCTCAACCGGATGCTCGACGACGTCTCCACCGGACTCCGCGTCATCGTCACTGCGCCCAACGCGTACATGCTGCCGATTTGGTATCGCGACGCGATCCAGAAAATGCCCGGTGTGGTCGCCGCGACTGCTGAGCGCCAGTGGGGCGGAATCTACAAGGACGAACGTCAGCCCGTAGTAGCGTTCGGTATCGATCCCGACGTGCAGGAGGTTTTTCCCGAAAGCTATCTCACTCCCGAGCAGGTCCAGCAGTTCCTGCGTGAACGGCGCTCCGCGCTGGTTGGCAACATGCTGATGGCAAAAAATCACTGGCATATCGGCGATTGGGTTACGCTCAAAAATGGCGACAGCAAGCTCGCGCTGCCGTTTGTGATAATCGCGAACCTGCCGGCGAAAGTAACTCAGAATAGCTTCATCTTTCGCCGCGAATATTTCGATCAGGCGGTCAAGCAGACTTACGGCGTCGATATCACCGATGCAGCCTCGTTCATCGCGGTCCGGGTCGCGCACGTGACTGAAATCCCGCGCGTCATCGAGGAGATCGACGGCAGGTTTCGCAACTCGGAATACGAAACCAGCACCATCACGGAGAGCGATTCAATCGCAAATGGAGTCTCGGCGATCGCGGATCTCAGTACGAGTAGTCGTGATCACGGTGCTGCTGGTCGCGGCGAACTCGATGGCGATAAACGTGCGCGAACGAATCTCGGAAGTCGCGGTAATCCGCGCACTCGGCTTCGAGCCGACTCACGTAGCGACGATGCTCTTCGGCGAAGCCGCCGCGATGGGCCTAATCGGCGGAGCGTCGGGCGCCGGCCTCGCATGGGCGCTATTCGGCCGCGGCGTCACGATGGGCGCAGTAGTCGGCGGCCTCGGCTACATGCAAGTAACCCCAGACCTCGCACTCGTCGCAATATTCGCAATCGTAACGGTAAGCCTCGCAAGCGCAATCGTCCCCGTGCTCCAAGCAGTGAAAATAAGCCCAGCGTTGGCCTTCCGCAAAGTCGTCTAGTGGAATGTTGAACGAAGGAAATTTTTTTTATTGTTCCCCTTCCCTCGAGGGAAGGGGTTAGGGGTTAGGTTGCGGCTTCGACCACTACATCTAAGACCGCCCGCTGTTGTAGCGATCGTCCTGCTTGGCTCAGCACTACTGCTCCTCGCCCCTTCACTTCAGGCGCAGGTAAAGCCCGGCGACATCATCTCCCGCGACAATGCCGCAAAGGTAAGCACACTTCTCAGTCCCGGAAACATGTTCCTTGTGAAGCAGGGAATGCAACTCAATATCGTACCGACCAGTCGCATCGATTGGCCGCCTCCATACAAGGAAGCAACCGAGAAGTACTCGGCACAGGTGAGCTTGGCGCAGGACGGTATGCTCAAGAACTATGTAGCCGGACAGCCGTTTCCGCTGCTGGATCCAAATGATCCCGAGGTCGCCAGAAAGGTCATCTGGAACTTCAGCTTCCGTCCGGGCTTAACTGATGATTTCGATATCCGCGATGTGGAAACCGACAGTTACGTCGCGGGGCAGACTTCATCAGAACCCGTTGACCGCATCCGCATCGGTCATCTTGCGTTCTACAGCAACATGGGGCGCACGGAGGTCAATCCACTTCCGACCGATCCCGACTTCCTCGTATCAAATGGCATCCGATACCGTTTTGCGGCTTATCCCTTCCTCGAACCGACCGAGATGCGCGGTTACGGAATAGTCAGACTGCGATACTGGAGTGCCAACCTTCCCGACAATGTCTGGGACTACAGCAGTTACGGTCGGCATAAGCATCGCCTGAAAGACACGATTCTGTCTGACGCCGCACCGCGTCAGTCGCGTTTTACCTACGGCAGTACAATCGATCCCGATTCATGGTTCGGATTCGGCGCCAAGACCGAGTACTACGATTACAAGTTTCTCGGTATCCGGCCGATGCTTGCGTGCGCAAATGCTGCGAACGTTCCTGCGAAGCCGTGCCCCTTCGATGGAGGACGCACAATTTGCCCCGAGA
>WNFD01009956.1_pt1 | contig 11101 bp, 8 predicted proteins | sample 5400491 | NCBI WGS metagenome assembly WNFD01 (sample SAMN13153343, study PRJNA577476) | soil metagenome | isolation source: 120 cm saprolite under Douglas fir tree site 2 hole 2 replicate 2 | place: USA:California | collected 2015-04-18 | reverse complement strand
CGACGGCGGTTCCGGCGGCAGCGCAGCCAACTCAGGCGCCGGCCGCCGCAGCGGCCAAGCCAACGGTGGCGACCGCGGCCGCGGCGGCGAAACCGGGCCGCCAGTTGATTGGTCAGCTCGAAGGCCCGAGCATCATCGTCGATACGGCCCAAATCCCCAAGACGTTCAGCGAGGCGCCGGCTCTGGCGGACCTGGTCAAGCAGGGCAAGCTGCCGCCCGTCGAGCAGCGGCTACCCGAGGAGCCGTTGGTCATCAAGCCAGTCCACGAGATCGGTAAGTACGGCGGCACATGGCGACGGGGCTTCACCGGCCCGGGCGATCGCTGGAACGGCAACCGCACCGTGACCGGCCCGGACAGCCTGCTCTTCTGGGACTACACCGGTGAAAAGGCGGGGCCAAACGTCGCCAAGAGCTTCGAGTTTTTGGATGGCGGCCGGACCTTCGTGCTCCATCTGCGCAAGGGCATGCGCTGGTCGGACGGCGAGCCATTCACGGCCAACGACTTCGTCTTCTGGTACGAGGACATCTACAAAAACGAAGAGCTCATGCCGACGCCGAACATCTTGCTGTCGATCAACGGCAAGCCAGGCAAGCTCGAAAAGGCGGACGATTACACCGTTCGCTATGTCTTCGCAGATCCGTACTACTTGATCTCGGACCTGATGGCCGGATCGACGGCCATCAGCGGCCATGCCTTCCAGGGCGATATGCTGATGGGCTCGTTCGCGCCCGCCCACTACTTGAAGCAGTACCACCCCAAGTACGTCTCGGGCGGCAAGCCGGCGGTCGAGCAGATGGCCAAGGATGCCCAGTACGACAACTGGATCCTGTACTTCAAGTTCCTGAACGACTACGCCAAGAACCCCAACGTGCCGACGATCACCCCATGGAAAGTCACGTCGCCGAGCACGACGCAACAGTGGACGCTCGAGCGCAACCCGTACTACTGGGCGGTCGATACCGCCGGTAATCAGTTGCCGTACATCGACAAAGTCCAGCTGACGCTGGCGGAGAACCTGGAGGTGCTCAACCTGCGCGCCATCGCCGGCGAGTTCGACCACCAGAACATGAGCTACGAGGACGATGCCGAGCTGAACAAATGGTTCAACACGGCCGACTTCCGTCGGGCACTGTCTTTGGGGATCGACCGTGACCAGTTGAACGAAGTCTTCTGGCTCGGTCTGGGCACATCTACGTCGATGGCCCCGGCGGACAACAACAAGTACAACCCTGGGCCCGAATACCGCACGATGTGGGCCGTCTACGATCCGAAAAAAGCCAACGACATGTTGGATAAAGCCGGCCTCACGACCAGGGATGACCAGGGGTTCCGCATGCGTACTGACGGTACGGGGCGGTTGCGCTTGGAGATCACCACGGTCGGCGGCCAGTTCGTCCAGTTCACCAAGATCATGGAGATGGTCCGCCAGCAGTGGACCAAGATCGGCATCGACCTGATCGTCCAGGAGCGGGAACGATCGCTGGCCGAGAAGATGGCCGGATCAAACCAGACGCAGATGTACGCGTGGCTGGCCGATGGCTCAGAGCACCCGTTCACCTTTCCCGATCACATCTTTCCGTTCAACGCCGCGCTTGACGCGGCCGGGGTACTGTTTGCCAAGTGGTTCCAGTCCGGCGGGACGCAGGGCAAGGAACCGCCGCCCAAAATCAAGGAGGTCATGGACAAGTTCAAGCAGGGCTTCAGCGCGCCCGAAGAAGAGCGCGTAAAACTGGGCAAAGAAATGTGGAAGACGGTCATCGAAGAGACGCACGTGATTGCCACGGTTGGGCTCAGCCCCGCGGCGCAGGGCACGCCACGGTTGGGCTCAGCCCCGCGGCGCAGGGCACGCGCATCGTGAAGAACACGATGGGCAATATTCCGACGCGCATGTACAACAGTCCAGATGGCAAAACGCCCGCGATTTCGCGGACGCCCACGTACTACTTCAAGGCATAGGTCGAGTGGTCAGTGGTCAGTGGCCAGTGGTCAGTGGTCAGCGATGATGGGTTCGTCACCACTCGGAGAAAGGGCTTCGCCGTCGATGGCGACACTCATGCAGACTGAGAACCGATCTACAGACCACAGACCACCGACCACTGACCACTCGCCATGGTGACGTTTATGGCCCGCCGGCTCTTGCTGGCGGTGTTTACTACTATCGCGATTTCGATACTGTCGTTCCTCATCATCCACCTGCCACCGGGCGATTATGTGACTACCTACATCGCTCAGATTGCCTCCTCCGGTGGGACCGTTTCAGCGGAGGAGGCGGCCAATCTGCGCATTCTGTACGGGCTCGATCAGCCCGTGTACATCCAGTATCTGCGCTGGGTGGGGCTTATCGCGCGGGGCAACTTCGGCATGGCCATGGAGTACCAGCTGCCGGTGGCGCAGGTGATCGGCGATCGGCTGTGGCTGACGGTGGCCGTATCGACCGCGGCACTGATCTTTACCTGGATCGTCGCGCTGCCCATCGGGATCTATTCGGCAGTGCGCCAGCACTCCTTCCTCGACTACGTGTTCACCTTTATCGGCTTCATCGGTCTCGCCATTCCAAACTTCTTATTAGCGCTGCTGGTGCTCTACTTCGGGTTCAAGTACTTCAACGCGAACATCGGCGGCTTGTTCAAGCCGGAGTTTGCAGATGCGCCATGGTCCTGGGCGAAAGTCCAGGATTTGTTGGCCCACATGCCCATCCCAGCGATCGTGTTAGGAATGGCCGCGACGGCCGCGCAAATCCGGATCATGCGCGCCAATCTGCTCGACGAAAAGCGCAAACCGTATGTCGTGTCAGCTCGGGTCAGGGGCCTGCCCGAGTACCGCGTCATCCTGAAGTACCCGGTGCGCGTGGCGCTCAATCCGTTTGCCAGCACCATCGGCTACACGCTGCCGTACATCGTCTCTGGCAGCGTGATCGTGTCCATCGTGCTCAGCCTGCCGACCGTCGGCCCGCTGCTGTACAAGGCACTGATCGCGCTTGACATGTTCCTGGCGGGCACGATCATCCTGTTGCTGGGCGTGCTAACCGTGATTGGCACGCTGTTGTCGGACCTCTTGCTCATGTGGCTCGACCCCCGCATCCGGCTGGAGGGCTGATGCAACTCGAGCAAACGCCGACGCCAACTCCGACAGTTGGTGACCTCGAAGCAGCAACCATCACCGAAACGGAGGAGCGCATCTCCGTTGCCCCGCAGTGGCAGCTCATGTGGTGGCGCTTCCGCAAACACAAGCTGGCGCTCATCTCGACCGGCCTGGTGGTCCTGTTTTACCTGGTCGTTGCGTTCGCCGATTTTCTGGCCTACGCGGACCCGTCCGCCTCGGAGGCACAACGCTCGCTGATCGCCCCGCAAGCCATGCACCTCTTCGACGATGGGCGGCTTAGCCCGTATGTGGAGGGGCTGGTCGGGACGCGCGATCTGGTGACCTTCAAACGCGTCTATGTGGCCGATCCCAGCATCAAAGTACCGCTGACCTTTTTCGCGCAGGGCTTCAAGTACAAGCTGTTCGGCTTTATTCCCCTGGATCGGCACCTGCTCGGCGTCGCGGGCGACGAAAGCAATACGCCCGAAAACTCGCTGTTCATCCTCGGGACGGACGATCAGGGCCGTGACCAATGGTCACGATTGATGTACGCCACCCAGGTCTCATTGCTCATCGGCCTGGTGAGCGTGGTGATGAGCCTGGTGCTCGGCGTACTCCTGGGCGGGTTGTCGGGCTACATCGGTGGGACGACGGATACGGTGATTCAGCGCGTGATCGAAATCCTCCGCTCGATCCCGACCATTCCGTTGTGGATGGGTCTGGCCGCATCGGTCCCGCGCGACTGGGATATCGTGCGGGTCTTCTTTGTCATGACGCTGATCTTCTCGCTGTTCTCGTGGACGGAGCTGGCGCGCGTCGTACGCGGCCGCTTCCTGTCGCTGCGCCACGAGGACTTCGTCACCGCGGCTGAGCTGGTTGGCTGTTCGCGCTTACGGATCATCTTCCGCCATCTCGTGCCGTCGTTCATGAGCCACATCATTGCCGCGACGACACTGGCTTTGCCGGCGATCATCATTTTCGAGACGTCGCTGAGTTTCCTCGGACTGGGCATGCGCCCGCCCGGACTCTCCTGGGGAGTCATGCTCCAGGCGGCTTCCAACGTGCAGACCGCGGCCGTCTCGCCATGGCTGCTGTTGCCGGCGGTGCCAGTGACGGTGGCCATTCTGGCGTTCAACTTCCTCGGTGACGGCCTACGCGACGCCGCCGATCCGTACGGCGTCTGAAAAAAATGGTCGACCAACCGCTGCTCTCGGTGCGCGATCTGAAAACGTACTTCATGGCCGACGAAGGGACAGTCAAGGCGGTCGACGGCGTGAGCTTCGACGTGTACCCGGGCCAAACCCTGGGCATCGTCGGCGAATCCGGCTGCGGCAAGAGCGTCACGGCCCATTCGATCCTGCGCGTGGTGGAGGAGCCGGGACGGATCGTCGGCGGTCAGATCCTGCTCCGGCGCAACCCCGCCGGACGAGACGCACAGCGCCAGAACGGCTCCGTCGAGCACAAGGAGCTGGACCTCGTCAGCCTCAGTCCAAACGGTCGGATGATGCGCTCGATTCGGACCGGCGTGATTGCCTACGTCTTTCAGGAGCCGATGAGCGCATTCAGTCCCGTCCACACGATCGGCAACCAGATCCGCGAGGCCATTCAGTTTCATCGCAGCGTCAGCAAGCGGGAGGCGCATGCGCGCGGCATTGAGCTGCTCCGTCGAGTTGGCATCCCGCGCGCTGAGCAGCGCATGGATGAGTACGCCTTCCAGTTGAGCGGCGGTCTGCGTCAACGCGCGCTGATCGCAATGGCTCTGTCGTGCGATCCGGAGCTGCTGATCGCCGACGAGCCGACCACGGCGCTGGATGTGACCACCCAGGCGCAAATTCTCGAGCTGCTGGCTGACCTGCAGGAGCAGAACGGCATGGCGATCATGCTGATCACGCACAACCTGGGTGTGGTTGCCGAGATGGCCGACGACGTGGTGGTCATGTACCTCGGCCGCGTGGTCGAAGAAGGGCCCGTCGACGAGATCTTCTACGCGCCGAAGCATCCGTACACCCAGCTACTGCTCAAGTCGATCCCCAGCGTGTATGCCGAGAGCCGAACCAAGTTGCCGACGATCGCCGGGTCGGTACCGCATCCGTACAGCCGACCGCAGGGCTGTCCGTTTCACCCGCGCTGCCCCAGTTTCATGCGAGGGACCTGCGATGCGCACGAGCCGCGACTACTACTAGTGGAAGGGTCGCAGCGGGCGAGTTGTTTCCTGTACGAGCAGTCAGCTGTCAGCAATCAGCCGTCAGGAGACGGAATCCGTGAGTCGATGTCCAGGGATAGCTGAATAGCTGATGGCTGAAAGCTCAACGCTCCGCGCCGATTCGCTGCTCGAAGTGAAGCGCCTGAAGAAGTACTTTCCAATTCAGCGTGGCCTGCTGCGCAAAGTGGTGGGACAGATTCGGGCGGTGGACGACGTCAGCTTTTTCGTACGGCCCGGCGAGACGCTGTCGCTGGTCGGCGAGAGTGGCTGTGGCAAAACAACCACCGCGCGGTGTGTCCTACGAGCGATCGATCCGACCGCCGGCGAGGTCCTGTTTAGAGCCGCGGACGGCTCGGTGGTCGACATTGCGTCGGTGCCGAGACGGAGTCTGCGGCCGCTGCGCCGCGAGATGCAGATGATCTTCCAGGATCCGTTCTCGTCGCTGAATTCGCGGATGACGCTGCTCGACATCGTCGGCGAGCCGCTCGAGGTGAACGGCGTGGGCAATCGCCAGGAGCGCGTGGACGCGGTGGCGGAGCTGCTGCGCCTGGTCGGCTTGCGGCCCGAGTACATGCGTCGCTATCCGCACGCGTTCAGTGGCGGTCAGCGCCAGCGGATCGGGATTGCGCGCGCGCTGGCCTTGAACCCGCGTCTGGTGGTGGCGGACGAACCCGTGTCCGCGCTGGATGTGTCGGTCCAGGCCCAGATCCTGAATCTCATGCTGGAGCTCCAGGAGCGGCTGGGGTTGACGTACCTGTTCGTCGCGCACGACCTGAGCGTGGTCAAGCACATCAGCGACCGCGTCGCGGTGATGTACGTCGGGCAGATGGTCGAGATGGCCGAGACCGACGCGTTGTTTACGTCGCCCAAGCACCCGTACACCGCGGCGCTGCTGTCGGCGATTCCGGAGCCCGACCCGCGGCTCCGCTCGCGGGGAAACAAGAAGGGACGTCGGCGGGTAGTGCTCCAGGGCGAGGTCGCCAATCCAGCGGCACCGCCGAGTGGGTGTTACTTCCACCCGCGTTGTCAGTACGCGGTCGACCAGTGCCGCACCGTCGCGCCGACATGGGAAGAGATCGAACCAGGCCACTTCGTTCGCTGCCATCGCAGCCGTGAACTTCAACTGCCGGGCGTGTCAGCACCACCCGGCCGAAATGGGGGAATCTGAAAAGGAGTATGGGGATGTTTTCGAAGCAATCGCGGGCTCGGGGCACAACTATTACGCGGCGAACACTGCTGACCACCGGATTCGGGGCGGGCGTCGTTTCAGTGCTGGCGGCGTGCACCTCGTCGGCACCAGTAGCGCCGACGCAGGCGCCGGCTGCCGCGCCGACTGCTGCCGGCCAGGCCGCCAAACCAGCAGCTGCGCCGACATCAGCGCCCGCAGCCGCGCCGGCTCAACCGGCAGCCGCGGCGACCCAGCCTGCCGCGGCGGCGCCGAAGCCAGCGGCCAAGACCGATCTCGGTCAACTGGTGGGCAAGCTCGAGGGCGCGACCATCGTCACCGACCCCGCCGCTATGCCCAAGGCATTCAAAGAAGCGCCCATGCTGGCCCAGCTGGTCCAAAGCGGGCAGCTGCCCCCAGTTGATCAGCGGTTGCCGCAGGAACCGATGGTGCTCAAACCCGCGCACGAGGTCGGCCGCTACGGTGGCACCTGGCGGCGGGCGTTCACCGGTCCGGCTGACGGCGAAAACATGAACAGGATCATGGCCACCGACAAGATGCTCCACGTCGACTTCACGGGCGTGAAGATCGTGCCCTCGGTCGCCAAAGACTGGAAGCTCGAAGACGGCGGCCGCACGACGACGCTGTTTTTGCGCAAGGGCTTGAAGTGGTCTGACGGGCAGCCCTTCACCGCCGATGACCTGATGTTCTGGTACGAAGACCTCTACTCGAACAAGGAGCTCACGCCGACCCCCGCGCCCGAATTTTCGATCAACGGCAAGCCAGGCAAATTTGTCAAGATCGACGATTTCACTGTGCAGGCGCAATTTCCTGAGCCGTACCCGATGTTCGTCGACGTGTTGGCCGGCTTCACCACTGTGGGCAGCGGTCTGGCGCTCGGCGGTGGTGGTGGCGGCGGTGGCGGCGGCAACGTCCAGGGACCCTACGCACCTGCGCACTACCTGAAGAAGTTCCATCAGAAATACGCGACCCCGGCTGAGCTGGATCAAGCGCTCAAGGCGGTTGGGGTCGACAACTGGGTGACGTTGATCAAGAACCGCAACGACTACCAGATCAACGTCGATTGTCCGGTGCTCACGCCGTGGCGGACAACATCGCCGAACAATACGCCCAACTGGGTCCTCGAACGGAATCCGTACTACTGGGCGGTCGATACCGACGGCAACCAGCTGCCCTATCTCGACAAGGTCTCGCTGACCCTGGCGGAGAGCTTGGAGGTCGCCAACTTGCGGGCGATGGCCGGTGAGCTGGACCTCCAGACACGGCACATGGACCTGCAGAAGCTGCCGGTGTTCCTCGAAAACCGCGAGAAGGGCAATTACGCGGTACGCCTCGATCCACAGGCGGAGGCGGCGCAGACGAGCCTGCAGTTTAACCTGTCGTATGCGGCGGACCCGGAGATTGCCAAGTGGCTCCAGAGCAAGGATTTTCGCCGCGCGTTGTCCATGGGCATTGATCGGGCGCAGATCAACGAAGCATTCTTTCTCGGCACCGGGACCTTGGGCTCCGTGGCACCGGCCGACGATGCACCCGACAGCCCGGGCCCGGAGTGGCGGACCAAGTGGTCAACACTCGATATCAAGCAGTCCAACGACCTGCTCGACAAGATTGGGCTGGACAAGAAGGACTCCGAGGGCTACCGCCTGCGCGCCGATGGCACCGGTCGCTTGCGCATCGAAATCACCACCGTGGCCGCGGCGTTCTTACCCTGGGCGCAGCACATGGAAATGGTCGCCCAGCAGTGGAAAAAGATTGGTATCCAGGTCGATATCAAAGACACCGAGCGCAACCTGGCAATCACCAAGAACCTCAACAACGAAACGCAGATCTACATCTGGGGCGCCGGGACTGAAGACCTGTTTCTCTTCCCGCGGCATGAGCTACCAGTCGAACCCATCGAGCCCTTCACCGGCCCGCTATACGCCAAGTGGTTCGCGTCGAACGGCGAACAAGGGACGAAGCCGACCGACCCGGACCTGCTCAAGGCCATGGACTTGCTGCGGTCTGGCGCAGGTGTTGAAGAGGGCCCGCGGATGGAGATCGGCAAGCAGATCCGCCAGCTCATCGTCGACAACCAGTGGGTCATCGGCACGGTCGGGTTCGTGCCCAACGTGCGCGTGATCAGCAACAAGATGGGCAACGTCCCCGAACGCATCTCGTGGCGCTCACGCTGCCGCACGCCGGGGGCGACGCACCCGTCGACGTACTACATGAAGAGCTAGTTTCTTAGCGCGTCTCCACGAACCTGGCTGGTTCCAGCGTTTGCTTTGTCAGCGCTGGACCAGGTCCAGGCAAAGGAGAAGCGTGATGCGATACCGCGGAGCACTCGAAATCAATAGGCAAGTACGTGACGCGGAGCGTCAGCAGCTGCTGCTCCGTGCGAGCGAGTGGTCGTACGTGGCTCGCCCGGCGCGGTCCGCGCGTGGTTTGCCGCTGCGGGGCTGGCTGGCTGCCGCCCTGCACGGCCTGGCAGTCCGCATCGAGCCGCAGGCGAGCTACAATTGGGGTGTGGGAATGACTCGCCGGATCAACTGAGCGGAGCTCCGTAAGGGGTATTCCGCTCACCGCCGCTCCACCTCGCCTGGAGGTGGCCGCGGCTTTTTTGTGCCTTCGCCTGGTGAAAGGAGCCCCCGATGTCTGCCCCACAACGCCCATCCACGTTTTCGCAGAATTTCTTCCACAGCGCCGCTCTCGTCGATGCGCTACTCGACAAATCGAGCATTCAGCGCGGTGACCTGGTCCTCGATCTCGGAGCAGGCACCGGCCTGATTTCGGAGCGGTTGGTGCGCCGCGGCTGCCGCGTACTGGCGGTCGAGAACGATCCGGCCCTCGTTGCTTGTCTCGCGGAGCGGTTTGCCGATGTCGCAACCGTGCGGGTCATCCCCGTTGATGCGCGAGACATCAAGTTGCCGCGCCAGCCATTCAAAGTCTTTTCCAACATCCCGTTTGAGAGCACAGCGGCGATCGTCAGCAATCTCACTGGCGCAGAAGGCCCGCCCGAGGACACGTACCTGGTGATGCAGCGCGAGGCCGCCAAGCGGTTCATCGGCCAGCCGCGTGCGACGCTGGTTTCAGTGCTGCTGGCGCCATGGTTCGAGGCCACGTGCGAACACCAGTTCCGCCGCACGGATTTCACGCCCACACCGCGGGTGGAGGTGGTCATGCTAAGACTGCGCAAGCGCGGACCCCCATTGATCTCAGTTGAGCACGCGCAGGTCTTTCGCAACTTTGTCATTCAGGCCTTCACGAGTCGGAGCATCTCGCTAGTTGGCAATCTGCAGCGCGTGGTCGGTCCGCGCCGGGCAAGGCGCGTGGCAGCGCACCTCGGGCTAGGCGAGACAGTCCCGAGCACGCTCGCACCCGAGCGCTGGGTCAACCTCTTTGAAGCGGTGATGGCCTGCGCCGCGCACGACCTGGATTGGCGCGTCGCCGGCGCCGAGCGGCGGCTGCGCTCCCAGCAGCGGCGGTTGCACAAGGTCCATCGCACGCGCTGGCGCCGCCTGCGGCCGCCACCTCCGAGATCAGCGGCAGTCGGAATATACTGCGGGGCGTTGAACTGGGGCTTCAGGGGGACGGTGTTATGACCGCGAACAAACTGACACGTCGCGAAGCGCTGGCGCCACCGCGCGGCGAACGGCGCTCCACTCATGGGCAACTACCTGCTTCGCCGCGTCCTGCTGTGCGTGCCGGTGCTCATCGGCATCACGGTGATCAACTTTACGTTCATGCGACTGGCTCCGGGTGACCCGGTCAGCATGATGATCCCGCCAGAGGTACTGGAGGCGGGCGGCGGGGTCGTCACTGATGGATGGCGGCACGAGATGGAAGGTACGTGCCAATCCGCGACCAGTTCCTGCCGGGTGCACGGCGGTTGCAGGAGCAAGGCAAGTGCCGCTTCCTGGGGATTACGGATGCGTTCTCAGACAACGATAAGCGCGGCCAGCTGATGCAGGCGATAGCGGACGATGATTTCGATTCGGTCATGGTTGGGTACAACTTGCTCACACCGGGTCCCGCCCAGGATGTACTACCCGCCGTGTCGGTCACCGCGGCGGCATACAAGTTCGCGGCCAATCACCCGGCCGTCTCCTGCGTGCAGACGGGCACCGCAAACGTCGAGCATCTCGAAGACAACGTTCAAGCGATTCTCGGCCCACGACTCCCTGTGGCAGATCACCAGCGGCTCGCGGAGGTCTTCGGTCCGATCGGTCGCAAACTCGGCAACTGAGCACCGTCTTCGACCCCGGAGGGGACCCCTCGAATTCCCCGAAGAAGACCGCCTCGGCTGGCGATCGTGCCGACCGCCGCTGCGCGGCTCCTTGGCGAGTGACGACGTGATTTCATTCGAGGGGGCTCGGTCCCGCGACGTGGGCGGCTACCATACGCCGGCTTGTCTGGTTTGCCACTGTCTGGACTGCGCATCGTCGAGCTGGCGCGGGACGTCGCCGGGCCGTACGCGGCGAAGCTCCTGGGCGATCTCGGAGCGGAAGTCATCAAGGTCGAGCCACCGCAGGGCGACTCGTCGCGCGGGTTTGGGCCTTTCCCGGGCAACCGGCCCGACCCAGACGCCAGTGGGCTATACATGTATCTGAACGCGGGTAAGCGTGGCGTTGTCCTGGACCTGATCCGG
>WNFD01007914.1_pt1 | contig 11101 bp, 8 predicted proteins | sample 5400491 | NCBI WGS metagenome assembly WNFD01 (sample SAMN13153343, study PRJNA577476) | soil metagenome | isolation source: 120 cm saprolite under Douglas fir tree site 2 hole 2 replicate 2 | place: USA:California | collected 2015-04-18 | reverse complement strand
TGGTGCATCCGCGATCGAGGTTGAGGTAGTTGATGTTCTGGGTGTAGCTGAGCAGGCGGTAGAACTCAACGGCCCGACCCGGCCAGCCGGCTGCCGCTTCGGCAAGATCTTCGAGCACGGCGATGGTGCCCTTGCGACGGCGAAAACGGACGGTATCGGCGACTTCCGCGCGCGGAATCACCGCGCGCTCCCGCGCCAGCGCCCGGCCGTTCTTCACATCCACGGGCTCGCCGGTTTCCGAGCCGGGCGCATAGCCAACCAGGTCGCCGATGTAAGGCACCACCCAGTCCTCGCAGGTTTCGATGAACCAGTTTTCATAGAGCTGAGCAATGTCGGCCTGCACGACGTTGACTTGCTCAGAGATCACCTGAAGCAGCCCGCGCAGAGGATAGCCGATCTCGGCATCTCTGATCCGGTGGATGACGGGCAGCAGTTCGTATAAACGGTCAGCCTTGTTCGGGGTCATACAGTGATCTCCGTCAGGGTCAGGGTATCGGCAACAGCGGGTGTAAGAGTCACGATCTCGGCGGGCAGAATATATTTCGCCGGGTCGGTGGCCGTAGGATCGGGCGTCGCGAGTTCAGCGGTCACAAACTCCCGGGCTTTCAGAGCCGAGTCGAAGACGCGCAGGTCGACATATTGCACGCCTGCCACGGCCTGCATCACCGCGATGGCCTCGCTCATGAACGCGCTCTGCCCCAGCTCGCGCCGGTCGAAGCTGTAGAAGTCGAGCAGCGCGGCCTTGATATTCGGCCCCACCACCTCCCACAGGTAATCGGGCAGCACTCTGATTCCCGCATGAATCACCAGCAGTTTGAGGCGGCGCACCGCCACCCGCAAAGGCTGGTACGGATCGCCGAACTGCTCCAGCGTCTGCACCAGGTTGCGGTAGAGATCGGAATTGCCATCAATGGGAATATCGTCTTTGCCCGCGATGGTTACGTGGACAAGCAGAGTGTGTCCGTCGCTCAGGCGCGCGGCGGCGGCCTTGCCGATGCCGGCGTAGGTGCGGGAGAAATCCGCATAGTCGCGCACCGAAACCAGGCGGTCGAGCGCCATCACCGCCAGCGGCGCGTTGCGGCGGGCCTGATCGCGCGTGTCTTCATCGGCGCCGCCGGAAGAGCGCAGCGGATTGATCACCGACTTCGTACCCAGCGGCTGCGACGCGAGCTGGCTGATCTGTTTCTCCTGCACGTTGCCGACGCTGCCGCAGCCGTACCGATAGACGGCCTTCACGTTGGCGACTCCTGTGGAAACTCTCATCCCATGCTCGCCGTTGCCGAAGGTCACGGTCACATGATCGGTGTCGTCGATGTCGGTGACATACTCGCGGTCTTTGGGACCGAGAATCGAGAGGTTGTCGGCTTCGTGCCACTCCACCTCGTTGACCCGCACCGTCAGGGTGCTTTGCGCGCCCGCCGGCGTGGCGGCCGAGAGATACGTGAGCGGAACCTGATGCAGGCCAAACTGCTGCAGCGACTGAGAGGCGTCGCCGTTGCCCAGCACCTCGCCGGTGGTCTGCCCGTGCGTGGCCTTCACCACATTGCCGTAAATGGTGATCGTCTCGGGATCGTACTTGTAGGCGAGGGGATTGGCGAGCGTGAGGATTGTATGCACGTCCTGCACGGAGACCCGCCAGGCAAAGACCTGAAGTCCGTCGGGAGTCGTCTGCTTCGAAATCTGGCCGCCTTCGTAAGGCAGATTCGTCGCCGGATCCACCAGCAATCCGTTGAAATCGGGAAACGATCCGAGAAGTTCTCTGAAAGATGGCAGATAGGCGTTCGCATAAACCCCCGGCGCCAGCTGCACCTGATCGCAGAACTGCCGATTGAAGGTCGGCCTGTTGCGATTCACGCTGAGCGTTGACCCACCGGCGGTACCGGTCTGCGGATCGAGAATATCTGCGATTGCCTTCAGAACGGCCTTGAGGTTGGCGGGAGTTATGTAACCCACCACCAGGCGGTCGCCATACTGATTCGCATCCGTGGTATAAGCCCACTGCGAGAATGGTATGAAGTTCAGCGGGAACGGAACGCAGAGCAGCGGGTGCGCGCCCTGCACGATTCCGCTGACCATGACCAGCTCGCTGGCCGTGACTCCGCTGGTGTTGGGGATATCGGTGCGCTCGCCGGAGACGATGATCCAGCGCCCGGCTTCCAACCCGTCATAGAGCTGCGCCAGTTCGATCTTGTCGCCTTCAATATCGTTATCGAGCGGTTCTTCGGCAAGGACAAGTTCTTCAGGCTGTGCGTACACGACTGTGCCGCGAATTGCGCGGAAGTCGTGACTGGTGGTTTCCAGGCGATCGGCCTGAGAGTGATCGAGCCAGTTGACCGCCGTCGAGTTATCCAGAGGAGAAACCAGAGGTATGCTGGTGGCTTTGCCGCTCATGCCATAGTCGGCCCTGGAAATAGCAGCCGTCAGAGCGCCCGCCTTCGCATACAGCAATCCGGGCTGGGCCACGACTTTGGTCAGAGTAACGGCAGAGGTGTCGATCACCAGCCAGCTTCCCGGCCGGATTTTATCGTTGGCCGAGTCCAGAACAATGACGTTGTCACCCTCGTGGTCAATCTGGCCTCCCCCCGCTGCGTTTTGCTCGTAGACCATCCATTCATGAAAGGTCGGATTTCCATCGCTGACGGTGACTTTGAACGGCGCGCTGTTCCCGAAGGGCGCGGCCTTGGCCCGCATCGCGAACACCTGGACTTCGCTCACGGGCGTCGCAACTCCCGTCCATGCGGGGTAAACGGTCTTCGAGATCGTGGGACGAAACGCCGCAAGAATGCGCGGGGCAACATCCGCCTGAGGCGCGAAAATCTGACTGACGCTGCGGGAAAGCTGCCACTCATTGGCGGGTTGAAGCGACGCGGGTTTCGACAGGTTCCCCATGATGGTGGAAAGATTTTCCAGAGGCGAAGATGACAGACCCGACTGGAGCAACTGCACTGCGCCCGGCACGAAGCTGACAGTACCTCCGGGGGGTTCCGAGCCGGTCGCGGCGAGTTGCGTGGACTGGGCCAGCGCGGGCGCGAGTTCTTCCAGTGTTTCTTTCAGATCGTTGAGCCATGCCTTGACCCGCGTAAATCTGCGCCGGCCCGCGGTGATCCTCAGGTTCTCGACATCCGCAATGAAGCCACTCACCATTTGCGCCGCCGTAACCTGGCTGGCCGCCTGCTTGATATTGGTGAGCAGCGCGGCCAGGCCTTTGGCCGCCTCGGCGGCGAGGTCGTTATCGACGAAGATTGTGCCCGCCTCCTCTATATAAGGAAGCAGCGCATCTTCCGCCGCCCGGTCCGTTGTGGAGGAGCCGAGCGCAAACGGCTTTTCCTCCAGCGTGATCGCGGTGCGGTTCTGGTCGGGCTGCGTTTCCACCGCTTCGACCTTGCGCAATACCTGATGGGCGGCCTGATTGCCCAGCACAAACAGCAGCGCATCCCCGACGTTGAGGTTGGCCGATATACCCTGAAGATAGATCGTGTCGCGCGTATCGGCATCCGTGCCCGGATTGTTAGTGCCGATGGTGATGGTCTGCGGACGGGTCAGGCGCGGCTTAAGGTTGTTCCACAGATCGCGCGCCGGAAGATTGTCGCTGGTCTCAAAAAACTGGGGCTTGTCTCCGCTGTTGATCGGCGTGCTCTGCGCGCGCGTGCCCGCCGGTATCTGCCCCTGAAACCCGTCGTTCACCGTAAACGCCAGATAGACGCTCGCCGAAACCGCCGGACGCAGCCGGTAGCCGATCAGCTTCGCCAGTTCGAGAATCGACTCGCGCTCGGTGGCGGTGCGCAGATAGCCTTCATTGGCAATGCGCTCCTGATAGAACGTGAGCACGTCGGCCACGGTGGCCCAGGCATCGAGCAGGGCGATGGAAGAGTCGTCAGGCTCGCGCGTGGTCAGACTGCTCAGAGGCCGGATGCGCGCAATTTTGCCGCTGCCATCCGTTGCCGGAATATCTATATATAAGGATGTCAGCCGGGCGAGCATGGTCTCCATGAAGCTCTCATGGGTCCCGGCGCGATACGACAGGGCCGGCAATCCGGGCCGGTTGGCTTCCGGTTCGGGTGTCACCACCTCGATGCCGGCGCAGCATCCGCAGGGTTCTTTCATCGTCCACCTCGCATGGTCAGCACCAGCCGACCGTTCTCGGGAAAGTCGAGATCGTTATCGAGCCGCGCGATCTCCATGGGCCCCAGTTGGAGCACGGAGTTCGACGGGACCTCTTCGCCCTGGATATCCACGGCAGGCTCACTGCTCTCGAAGCGTTCGAGTTCGTTGACGGTCACATCCTGCACGCCGGGGATGGCCTGCACGGCTGCCAGCAGGCGGCTGACGTAGATGCCGTCGCCAAAGCTGAGATTGTCGGGATGGAAGAAGCCAGGCGTTCCGTTGGAAAGCCGCCGGTTGCTCAGGACATCGAGCACCGCGCTTTCAACATGACCGCGCAGGTAATTGGAAAGCACGCACACCGTCACGGCCACGCTCAGCGGCACGTAGCGCGCCGGACCGACCAACAGATCGTGGCCCATGCGCCGGAAGGGCGCGAGGTAGTCGATGATCTCCGTGATGAGTTCAGCGCCGGGATCTTCGGAATCCGCGGGATCGAGCGCGACCTGCGCGGTGTACCAGCTTCCGTTCCAGCGGAGCGTGGCTTTGGCCTGCTGCAGCCGGCGAAAAGGCTGCGCGCAGATAGCGGGGTCAAAGGCTTGCAGCGTTGCCCGCGTCAGCAGCCGCCGGTCGTTGTCTTCGGCAATCGTCGAGTAATCGGCGGCCGTGATTGCCCGCTCCAGCGTTGCCCTGAAAGCGTGAGGAGCGAACAGCTTCACGTCCGCAATCGGCTCAGGGTCCTGGCCTCCGGTGGCGGACATGGGATTGACCGGCTTGAAAGTTATGCCGCTCAGCTTCTCATTGCGGATCACGATGTAGGTAATGGTTTCGGCGCCGACGTTGCCGGTGCGTCCGTTGCCGACGCGATAGTCGGCGCGGAAGGCTGTGCCCGCTTCGGGCTGCCGCCCCAGAAAGCCGTTGCCAAAACGCAGATGCGCGAATCCCTGGTTGTCGGTTTCCAACACGAACACGCGATCGTCCGGCCCGCTTTCGAGCAGATCGAGTCTCGGCTGCCAGGTTTCGAGCATGCTCTGTAGATCGACCGGCAGTACTTTCAGCGGGCTGGTCCCGTCCCACGCGTTCAGTTCCGCCCTGGCGGCGGCGCTCAGGCGGGCAAGCAGGAATTGCAGAGAGACATCCTGCCCTGGATTTTGCAGGTTTTTTGCCAGCACGGCAGGATTGGCGAGATCGTCGAAAGTAAACAGCGGTGCAATCTCGCAGGGCGGCTGCGCGTTGCTGTCAGACTGCTCGCCGGCGGTCAGGTCGGTGGAACTGACTGCGGGCTGCATACTGCAAGTCGGGCCCGGCGGAATGCTGACCAGCGAGATCCACGGCAGGGCCTGGCGCGGGTCCTGGTCCATAAAGTCGGAAGCCGAACACGGTGGCGGCAGCGGCTGGCTGAAGGTCAGCGGCTGGTGTGTCAGCGCGGGACGGAATATTCCCGGCACAATACTTACTTCGCCGGGCTGACAGCATGACGGGCATTTTTCGTCCGTGGAAATCGTCGGCACGGTGCCCAGCGTCTCGCTGGTCGTGCCGCCGTTATCGATCAGAATCACGTTGCCGAGGGCGACACTCACATCTTCCATGCAAACGCATTTGGGCGCGGGGCCTTTGGCCGAGATACACAGCGGAAAAGTGAGCGCGTCTTCGCTGTCCCATTCAATTTCGAGGACCGGCTGCCCGTACTGTTTGCCGAACGAATCTGCATACGGATGGTAAAGCGGATCGATGACCGTTGTGACCTTCGTAAGCCGCACCGCCTGACGATGCCGGGGATCGGCGTCGCTCGGGTTGCCATTCTTCGCTCCTTTGACTTCTTCGAAGATAAGAATGTCGCCGACTTTCAGCTTCAGCAGGCGCTCGGTTCCCGGCGGCGCATCCTTCTCCTGCGGCGGCACTGCGACGGCGGCGGCGACAGCCGCCGGCTGCTTCTGGCTCGCGCCCGCAACCGGCTTCGTGGCGGTCAGGGATGCGGAAGATTTGTCGGCTGCCCCGGATTTCTTCTTTGCATCCGGAGCGGGCGGTTTGACCGGGTTGTCGGTGGTTGAGGGCTTGCCAGGCGTCTGCGGTGTTCCGGAAACCTGGGTCGTGCCCGGCGTGCCTGTGGTGCCGGTTGTCCCCGTCGTTCCGGTCGTTCCGGTCGTACCCGTCGTTCCCGTTCCCGTGCCGCCCGTTGTGCCGGTCGACGGCGGAGGTGGCGGCGGTGGCGGAGCCGGCAAATTCACCCACTGGTCCACAAGCGTCGCGCTGGTCGTCCCCGTCGCCAGGCAGCATTCGCAATCGCCCCAGGTATAAAAACCGATGCGATTGTGCGCGGGATAGAAAGTGATGGTCTGCCCGTCGGGCGGCGGAGTCACGCCCGTTCCCACCGTAAGCGGTTCGAAAATTTCGTAGCTCGACGAGGGGACATTGATCAGATCGTCGCTGCTCAGCAGCCGGTTCCCGGGCGCATTCGGGTACCGGGTAATAAAGAATATCTTCGCCGGATCGAGGTCGATCTTGTCGCTCGTCCAGACGGTCATCCATGCGCGGGCGTTGCAGCCTTCGTGCATGGCATAATCCACCAGCCGCGCGTGCCGGCGAACGGAGATGCGCTCGCGGGCCGTCCCCAGATAGGCTTCGGTGGCCACTGCGTCCTGGTAATAGCTGAGATAATCGCCGGTGTAGGCGAGCAGTTCCACCAGGGTGACGCCGATATCGGGAACGTGAGTCTCGCTCCAGTCGGGCATGATCAGCGACAGCCGATCGAGCATCAGCTGCCGGAAGCTTGCATAATCCTTCGCCAGATAGTTGATGTCGGGTTCCTTGCGCTCGGGCGGAGGGCAGCCGCAGGGCTGTTTGCAATCGAGATCGCTCGGGCAGGAGGCTTTGAACGAAAAGGTGACCTGGCGATACCGCGAATCGAAGCCCGCCATCGGCATCTCCGTGGAGCGCCCCAGGTCGTCGGTTTCAACCACGCTCAGCGCATACGGCGAGAAATCCCCGCTCTTATTGACTTCGACTTCCAGATAGTCGTCGAGCGTCGGGTCCTTCAGACGCACCACGCGCAGATCGGTGATGCGAACATCGCGGATGCGGCGTCCGCCGGTCAGGACCAGATTCGCCATTTCGAACTTTTTCGGGGCCTTGCCCAGAAAGAAGACGGTAATGGTGCGCTGGTCGTCCGGACCTTCCGGGCTTCCCACTTCGGCATAGTCCAGGCCAAACAGGCTGGCCGCGCGAACGTCTTCGCGCCGCAGATCTTCCTGGCAACTCAGTTCGGAACCATTCATGGAAACACCTTTGCGATCGGATCTTTTATGAGGCGGGCGCGCTGCGCACGAAGTTCTCGGTGCGGCTGTCGCCGGTGATTTTGACAACATATTTCACAGTCACAGTCAGGCTTGAATCCTGCGAGACGACATCGAGCGATTGCAGATCGATCACATCGCCGAGATAACGCTGCAAAGCCGCCTGCGCTGTGAACTGGAGGGCGGCGGCGAGTTCCGGGCTGTTGGAAGCAAAGACCATCTGCAAAAGCCCGCTGCCGAAATCGGGCCGGTTCACGCGCTCGCCCGGGTTGGTGAACAGCAGTTCCTCGATCATGTCGCGGATGTGGTCGTCGTCGCCGGTCGTGGCCGTGCGCCCGCGCTGGTCGAAGTGAAATGGGAAGTCGATGTTCATGAGTTGTCCTCGGAGGCTTTCGCGGGCTTTAGCCACTGCAGGTAACAGGGCACGACTTCAGTCGTGCCGTTAAGGTCGAATGGAATTGGGCTTTAGCCCCTGTGGGGCACTTTAGTGCCCCGCGTTCGTGAACGCATTTACTACTTCGAAAATTTCTGAACAGATGATGGATTACTACATCGCCGTCACCCGAATCTGCGTCACAGCAATGATCAGCGGCGTCCCCGTGGGAACACAAAGAGCCTGGCTGCTCTGCACCACCAGCGGCTGGCCGTTCGATAACACACGCACCGATCCGCTCGGGGGTATCCATGTGGCGCTCACACAGGGGCCGTTGGCCGCGATAGGCGGCGGAAATGCGCAGCCCGCAACCATATAAGGTCCGGCGACGGTCACCGTGGGTTGTCCGCTGACCAGGACGCGCGGATTGGGGACTGTGGGCTGCGCCTGCCCACCGTGCGAGCAGGTCACGGTTGCACCGACGTGTACGAGAAAGCCCGGCATCGCTAGGTCACCACCAGCGCAACTTTGTTGATCATGATGCTGGGTCCCACCATCTCGATGGTCGCGCCCTTTCCGTTGTTGATGTAAATGCCGGTGTCGTTCACCACAATCATCGCTCCTGTGGGGCTGCGCAGAACGATTCCTCCGGTGCCCGGCGGCGCGGGCGCGGGGATGGGAGCCATCATGGGAATCGGCACGCCGTCGCTGATCATGAACAGATGCTTCAAGCCTGTCTGGAAGACGATGTTTTGCCCGATCACCGGAGGCGGAGGCGGAATTAATGCCGCCAGAGGAAGCTCCTCGGCCCCGCCCCACCATCCGCCGGTGTAGACCGGCTGGTCCGGGTCGCCGGCCTCGAACTGTATCCAGACGCCCGCGCCCATCTGCGGGACCATGTAGGTGCCCGACTGCAGACCCGTGAGAGGTACGCAGGGTTTGGCAAAGGTCGTTGGCGTGACGCTGCTTACGTCCGTCACCGTTACATTGATCCGACCCATCTGCATCGGATCGATATTGTTGATGACTGTGCCTCTGTAAATCCCGTAGTATTTGGGTCCTTCTCTCATATGCCCACCGTGGAAACTGAAGATCCTGTGCCGCCGCGCGACAGGGTGAAACTCTGCTTGTACTCGCCGCGCTTGATGTTGTGTGTCACGCTTTTGACGTAATACTTTCCGTCGTAATAATCGCCCGCGCCCCGGACGGCGGCGAGTTGCCGCGCCTTGAAGATCTGTCCGTAGCGCAGCACATCGAGCTGTCCGCTGCCGCTCACCACGTCGGCGGTCTTGAACAACGCCGCCAGCCCCGCCAGGGCCGCGCCCATGGGACTTTCGTTGGCCGTGGGCGTAAGCTGCTGACTCTTCAGAGGAGTCGGAGCATGGGCCGAGAGCGAAGCTTTCAGGATATCGAGGTTGGGCACGGGAATAGGAATGGGGATCTTGGTGTTCGGTTCGATGATGGTCACGAAGTATTGCGTGGCCAGCGTGCCGTCATAGGAAAAACTGAGCGAATCTATGTTCGAGGTGCTGTCGAAGTTGATGCTGAGCGCGGGCTGCACTCCGCCGAACATTTTGCTGATGTCAGGACCGTAATAGGCGAGGCTCTGCCCCGGCTTCGGGCCGGGATCGAGATAGAAGACCGCGCCCTCTTCCCTTGCCATCGAAGAAACATAACTGTAGTCGGTCCCCTGCTGCTTGTTGAAATGATCGAGCGGATTTTCGAAGGTCGGAATGCTCGCGGGCAGCGCCACCGGAATTACTCCGAGGACCAGGTACTTGGCGAGGATTGCCTCCACGATCAGGAAGTTCGGCAGCGCGGGATACGGAATGCCGGTGAGGTCGAGGAAATCCATCAGCGCGGTCAGATCGAGGCCGGTAATCGTCAGTGTGGACTTTCCCGGCGAACTGCTGGGCGCGAGGTCCTGTTTGGTGATGATGCCATCCATCAGAACTTCCACCGAGCCGTTCACCGTCACCGCGATGATCACGCGCCGGCGCGGATCGAAATAGCCGGTGTTGTGCATCTGCTGCACCGGCGAATTCTTGCCGAGGGTGAACTTCAGCTGGAAGCCGCCCTGGCTGCCCACCGTCGAAGACACCTGCACCTCGGTCAGCGCGTCGATAACCGGCTGAGGCACGGGATCGGCGTTGAAGGAGCCGATCATCAGTGTGAGATAAAAACCACGGTTCATAAGGACGTTCCGGTAATCCCCTGAGGCAGAGTGATGCGCAGCTTGCGCCCGATCTTCTCCACCAGTTCTTCGGGCCTCATGGCGGAGTTGGCATCCGCAAGGCGCCAGAACAGCCCGGGGTCTCCCAGATAGCGCGCCGTAATGTTGTCGAGCCGCTCGGCCTGGCTCACGGAGTGCTCCTGCAACAACTGAAAGCCGTCCGCGGAGGGAACGAAGCGGCGGAATATATAGACGATGGTCCTGCCGTCGCCGGCGGTCATGGTTTTGGTGTCAATGCCGTAATAACGGCTGGTCGGCGCAAACAGAGTCCGCTTAAGAGAGGTCTGCGCCAGCATCGCCTGGACGGGGTCGGTGGTGCTCATGGAATGCCTCGGATTCCCAGGGCTGAGAAGCCGCCGCCCTGATACAGCTTTGCGAGAGTCTCCTTCTGCTGCTGATAGACCATGTAGAGACTGCCGCCTTTGTCGGTGAAATTCAGATCGTCGATGCTGAGCACACGCATGCCCAGGCTGACCTTGGCGCGAATGGGATTGAGCTGCGGATCGAACGCCTCTTCCGTAATGCTGAAATCGGTGAGCCGCACCGGCACGATGCGTTTCGTGCTCCAGACAAACAGCGTCAGCGGAGCTTCCATGGGCATGATTTCCAGAGTGCCCTGCTGTGACAGATTGAAATTGTTTTGCAGCGTGGCGCTGGCCGGATAGACGATGGTTTCCAGCGCCGACAGCTGCGGAAAAAGTCCGTTCTGCACGGTGTCGGCATTCTGATCGGGAAATTCCAACTGGTCGGTGGCGTCGATCTCGGCATCGAGCTTAAACGTTTCGACCGGTGGCCCTTTGAGACGCAACGCTTCCGAGCGGTCGCCGCCCTCCTCCGCGCCCTGGATCTTCAGCGTGCGCGACAAGGTGTCGGGGTTGTATTGCAGAACGATGACACCGTTAGGCAACACGGCAAAGGTGTCCGGATCGAGCAGCACGAGGCCGCCCTTCAGGACGCGGGGTGAACCGGGAAATGTACTCATGATAGGTCCTGCAGCGGTTGGGTGATTTCATCTGACCGTGAGAGTTTGAATAGCTGAATCGGCGGCGGAGACAGCGCCGCTTCATCCGAGACACATTCCGGCCGGCATCGGCGCGGAGC
>WNFD01007148.1_pt1 | contig 11104 bp, 9 predicted proteins | sample 5400491 | NCBI WGS metagenome assembly WNFD01 (sample SAMN13153343, study PRJNA577476) | soil metagenome | isolation source: 120 cm saprolite under Douglas fir tree site 2 hole 2 replicate 2 | place: USA:California | collected 2015-04-18 | reverse complement strand
TGGTGCAGCGCTTCAATTTTCTGCAAATCGGGCGGCAGAAGAATCTTGTGTACGCGGTGTCGGCTACATTTTTGGCGCTGCTGTATTTGAGCTTGGTGCGGCGGTTGAGCGGCTGGCTGGCGCCGCACATTCCGCCAGAAGCGACCGCAGCCATTCTGCTGTTTGTGCTGGTGATCTTCTTCGAGCCGTTGCAGCGGCTGTTGGGGCGGCGGCTGCAAGAGACAGCGCACCAGGAAATGGATCGAGTGCAGCGCTTGATGGCGGAGATTCAGCAGGAAGCGCGCAAAGGAAATGAGAAAACGCTCGCGCGTTTTGTTGAGAAACGCGTGAAGGAAACCTTTGAACTCGCCGCGGTGCGGGTCACGTTTCACAAAGAACAGGAGATCGGCGAGCACCTTCGTGCGTTTGCCAAACAAGCAGGGCTCGGGCCGCCGACACTTGGGAAGCCCAAGGTCGCTTTCTCCGAGGGAAAAATTTCGGAGCCTTTTGTGATCTTGGGTAACTTCGTGGGAATCGTTCGCGCAGAACCTCACGGGTCGGCCTTGTCGGGGGAAACACGGGCGACGCTGGAATTCTTGTGTGAGCAACTGCTTGGGGCGCTGGATTTGTGCCGGTTAATTGACGAGAAAGTGCGGCTGGAGAGGGAATTGGCGGAACGCGAGCGGCTGGCGCTGCTGGGGCAAATGGCCGCGAGCATTTCTCACAACTTGAAGAATCCGCTGGGCTCGATCAAGACGATTTTGCAGGTGCAAATGGAGAATCCGGAGTTGCCGGAGTCGTTGCGGGGGGAAACGCAGATTGTGCTGGATGAGATTGGGCGGTTGTCATCGAAGCTGAATCAGTTGCTGCAATTCAGCCGGCCGGCGGTGCGCGGGGGAAGCGTTGAGGCCACGTGCGATGCGGCCCTGGTTGTGGAAGAAGTGGCGGGCGTTTTGCGGCATGAGGCGGAGCGGCGGGGCATTGCGCTGAAGCTGCAGCTTGGCACGAATGGCGCAAGGGCGTCGGCTGCGCCGGATGCGGTCAGCGATATCGTTTCGAATCTTGTGGTGAACGCGCTGGAAGCGACGCCGCGCGGGGGCCGCGTGAACGTGACTGCGGCGGCGAATGACGATTCTTGTGTTTTGAGCGTCGAAGACAGCGGATCGGGGATTTCTCCCGAGGCCCGGGAGAAACTGTTGCAGCCGTTCTTCACCACGAAGACACAGGGGACCGGCCTGGGACTGGCAATTGTGGCGCGGCGTGTCGCTGAGGTTGGAGGCAAGTTGGAATGGAAGAGCCCGGTGAGTGAAGGCCGGGGGACTCGATTTGAAGTGAAGTTGCCGATGGAAGTCGGAAGGAAGGAAGCGCCGAAGTAACCTGCAAACGGATGGGGACATGAAAACAATTCTGATTGTGGATGATGAGCCGGCAGCGCGGTACGGTTTGCGGCGGGCGCTGGAATCGAAGTATCACGTGACGGAGGCGGATTCGGCGGAGGCCGCGCGCGAGGTGTTAGCGCGCGAGCAGCCTGATCTGGTGTTGCTGGACGTTGTGCTGCCGGGGCAAAGCGGAATCGAGTTTTTGCGTTGGATGCGTGCGCAGGGAAGCGAAATTCCAGTGCTGATGGTTTCGGCCCTGGACACGGCGAAAACGGCGGTGGAGGCGTTGCAGTTGGGCGCGGCGGATTATTTGGTCAAGGGATTCGAATTGGAGGAGCTGCGGCAGCGCGTGGCGAATCTTTTGAAGCTGGCGTCATTGGAGAAAGAAAACGATGCGCTGAGGCGAAGGCTGACCAGCGAAGGACAGTTCGGGCAGATGATTGGGCGCACGGCGGAGATGCGGCGGGCCTTTGAAATAGCGGAGCGCGTAGCGCCGACGGATTCCACAGTGTTGATTCTCGGCGAAAGTGGCACGGGTAAAGATTTGCTCGCGCAGGAGATTCACGCGCGTTCGCCGCGGGCGGGTAAGTCTTTTGTGGCGGTGAACTGCGCCGCGCTTCCAGAAACTTTGATTGAATCGGAATTGTTTGGATACGAGCGCGGAGCGTTTACCGGAGCCGCGCAACAAAAGAAGGGAAAATTTGAGCTGGCCTCGGGCGGGACGCTCTTCTTGGATGAGATCGGAGACATGAATCCGGTTACCCAGGCCAAGGTACTGCGGGCGTTGGAGAACCGCACGATTGAGCGGCTGGGCGGCGCGCAGACGATTCCGGTGGATGTGCGCGTGATCAGCGCGACGCACAGGAATTTGCCGGCGGAAATCCGTGCCGGAAAATTTCGCGAGGATTTGTTCTACCGGCTGCGCGTGGTGAGCGTTGAATTGCCCCCGTTGCGCGCGCACAGGCAGGACATTCCCGTGCTGGCGGAGTCATTCTTGCAGATGCATGCTGCGCGCCTCGGACGCGCGGCGCGCCTGACGCGCGAGGCTATGGCGGCGATTGATCGTTACGACTGGCCGGGAAATGTGCGCGAGCTGAAGAATGCGCTGGAGCGCAGCTTGGTGCTGTGCCGCGGGGAAGAGATCGGCGTCGCGGAGTTGCCGGAGGAAGTGGCGCGCGGCGAGTCGCTGGTGCAAAAGCCTTCCGGAGAAGGGCGCGACAATGGGCTGGGCGAGAGGGACTTTCGAGAGGCCAAGCGCAAGTTCGAGGTGGCGTATTTGACGAAGCAGCTCGGGGATCATCGGTGGAATGTTTCGCGCACCGCGGCGACGATCGGTTTGCATCGCCAGAGCTTGCAGGAAAAATTGCGGGAACTTGGAATTCGGCGTCCGGGGCGAGAGCCGATTGAAGAAGAAGAGAAGAATTAGGCAGAGGCGCAGAGTGGGCGGTGACGGCACGGAAACGAAACTGGTGTCGGGGTACGTGTTGGCGGGCGGCGGGAGCACGCGCTTTGGGCGCGACAAAGCGCTGGTCGAAATTGGCGGAGCGCCGATGCTTTTGCGAATGCGGTCGCTGCTTGCCGGCATCACGAATCAAGTGAACGTGATTGCGGCTCCGCGCAAATATGCCCCGCTTGGCGTTACCTGCATAGCTGATCGCTGGGAGGGCCAAGGGCCGCTGGCCGGAATCATCACCGCGCTACATATAACCAAAGAAACCGGCGGCGGGGCCGAGTGGAATTTGATCGTTGGATGCGACATGCCGTTTCTTACGCGTGAATGGCTAACGTATCTTGCGGAGCGGGCCCAGGCGAGCAGCGCGGAGGTCGTAGCGCCGCGATCCGCGCAAGGGCTCGAGCCGTTGTGCGCTTGCTGGCGGACGAGCGCCGCCGCCAAGCTGCAACAGGTTTTTGAAGGCGGCACGCGCAAAATCACCGAGGCCATGAAGCGCTTGCACATGGAAGTTGTTGACGAAGCGGACTGGAAGCGATTTGATACAGCGGGCAGGCTATTCTGGAACATGAATACGGCCGCGGATTACGATGAGGCCAAACGAATCTTGGAGGCGCAGCGCGCGTGAGTGAGATTCTTACCAGCGACGAGGCACCGCTAGGAAGCAGCGCGTCTCCGAATTATTTCGAATTTCGCGGCGTGAGCAAAGGTTTTGACGGGCGGCCGGTGCTGGACAATGTGAGCTTCGCTGTGAAGCGCGCCGAAACCTGCGTAATTATGGGGCGCAGCGGCGTGGGCAAGTCCGTTTCGCTGAAGCACATCATGGGATTTCTCAAGGCGGACTCCGGGCGGATTTTCATTGATGGCCAGGATGTCACCGATTTCAGCGAGAAACAGTTTGCGGAGATTCGCCGCAAGGTCACCATGGTGTTTCAGTCCGGCGCGCTTTTCGATTCGCTGACGGTCGCCGACAACATCGGGTTTCCCATGGAGGGGCAGCCGGGCCTGACCGCTGACGACATCGACGCCAACGTGGACAAGCTGGCGCATTTGCTGGAAGTCGACCAGGTGCTGGACAAATTGCCTGGCGAGCTATCGACGGGCATGCGGCGCGCCGTGGCCATTGCGCGGGCTCTGGCGCAGAATCCCGAAGCAATCTTGTACGACGAGCCGACCACCATGGTCGATCCCATCATGGCCGGGCACACGGGCAGCCTGATTTTGCGCCTCAAAAACGCGTTTCATAAAACTTCGATCGTCGTTACTCACGACACGCATCTGGCCAAGCGCCTTGCCGACACCGTGGTTTTTCTGCAGGAGGGCAGAGTCACGTTCTTCGGGTCCTGGCCTGATTTTGAAAATTCCGATGATCCGTTCCTGCAAAATTTCCTCAAACAAGACGAGCTTGTTCCCGCGCTGGACGTGACTCTGTGAGCGCGGTTGCGGCCAGCGCATCGGATCCCATCAAACAACTGCGCAGGGAGATGGGCTTCTGGGATGTGCTGCTGTTCAACATCGCCACGGTGCTGGGGCCGCGGTGGATTGCGGCGGCGGCGCACAACGGCACGTCTTCGATCAGCTTGTGGGTGATTGCCGCGGTTTTCTTTTTTGTGCCAACCGCGATGGTGATCAATGAGCTTTCCTCGCGGTTTCCGGAAGAAGGCGGATTGTACGTCTGGGCCAAGGAAGCATTCGGCGATTTTCACGGCTTTGTGGCCGGATGGAATTATTGGATCTACACGGTTTTTTATTTTCCGGGGCTGCTGCTGGCCAGCGCGGCGATGAGCGCCTACATCATCGGCGAAGGTGGAGACACGCTGGCGCAGGATCGCTCATTCTTGCTGCTGGTTTCGCTTGGATACCTGCTCGTCGCCGTGATCTTGAATCTCATTGGGTTGAATGTCGGCAAATGGTTGCAGAATGCCGGCGGGGTTTCCACCTATGCACCGTTGCTGATTCTCGTGAGCCTGGCAGGAATCCTGTGGCTGCGCCAAGGGTCGGTGACGCACTTCACATTCTCGAACATGCTGCCGCACTGGGATTGGGATACGGTCAATTTCTGGTCGCAGATTGCATTTGCGTTCACGGGGTTGGAGCTGGTTTCCGCGATGAGCGCGGAAGTTCGCGATCCGCGGCGCACGTTGCCGCGCGCGGTGTTCGCCGCCGGTGCGCTGATTGCCTTGATGTATATCGCCGGTACCGTTTCGGTGCTGGTATTGGTGGCCGCGCCGGATGTTTCTGCGACGTCCGGCGTACTTCATGCCATTACGGTGGGAGCCATCGCGCTGAAGATTGGCTTCGTTGGCATTCTTGCGGCGATTCTGGTCACCATCGGAAATGCAGGCGGCGTCGGCAGCACCGTGGCGGGAATCGCACGCGTGCCATTCGTTGTGGGCATCGACCAATATCTGCCGAAAGCGTTCGGCAAGATTCATCCACGCTGGAAGACGCCGTATGTTTCGATCATCGTGCAGGCCGTGGCTTCCGGCGTGATTCTGCTGCTCAGCCAAGTAAGCGAAACAACCCGCGGCGCGTACCAGGGCTTGGTCGACGTCGCCATCATTCTGTACTTCATTCCGTTTCTGTACATGTACGCGGCGGCGATCAAGCTGGCCGGCCGCAAGGACCGCCTGGAAAATCCGCATGCCGTGCTGATTCCGGGTGGAAAGCCAGGCGTGTGGATTGCGAGCGGCATCGCTTTTGCAGTGACCCTGCTGTCGATTATCGTTTCGGTGCTGCCGCCGGGCGATTCCGCGAATCGAGCCCTGTTCCTTATCAAGGTCGTAGGCTCTACGCTGGCTGCGATGGCGCTTGGGTTGACGTTGTACTATCGCGGCGTGCAAGCGAAGAAAAGAGACGCGCGCGCGGTCGGCGGCTGAGCCGCTGGAACGCGCCCTTCGAGGCTCAGGATAAACTAAAGCGCGCCGCCTACAATTTAGAAGCCTTGTTCGGTGAGATCGGCGATCGAAATCTTTGTGACGGTTGCCGATCCGCGTGCTTCCAGGTAGCGCTCGACGTATTTCCCGAGGATGTCGCCTTCGAGATTAACCGCATCGCTGGGTTTGCGGTCGCGGATGTTGGTGTGCTCGTAGGTGTAAGGGATGACCGCGATTTCGGCGATGCCGTCGTGCCAGCGGGCAACGGTGAGGCTGATTCCGTCGACGGTGATCGAGCCTTTCGGCACGATGTAGCGCGCGAATTCCTCCGGCACTTGCACCCCGTACCACCAGTTCTCGCCTTCGGGCCGCAGATGCGCCACACGGCCCGCTCCATCGACATGACCAAGCACAAAATGGCCGCCGAATTCCTTTCCGGCGGTGAGAGGCTGCTCGAGATTCACGCGAGCGCCTTTCTTCAAGGCGCCGCTGCTTGCGCCGAAGGAAGTCTTGCGAATGGTTTCACCGGAGAGATCGGCGGAGAAGCGATCGTTTTCAACGGAGACAATGGTGAGGCAGCATCCGTTCACCGCGATACTGTTGGACACGGCCAGCGGCGAGGCGAGCATTGGCGCGTGAATGGTGACGCGGCCACCGTCGCTCTGCAGCGAGAGAGACTCGATCGTACCGAGGTGTTCGATAATTCCGGTGAACATTCGAATTGAGAATAGCACTGCGCATGCGAAATCGCAGCGGACAGCCAGAAATGGCTGTCCCACAGTTTCATTTGCGATAGACGTCTTGAAGATAGGCTTCGATCGCAATGTCGGGGCCGAATTGCTGCGTGCGCATGTCGCGCAGAGGCGGGAGCATGAGTTTGGGAGCGATCGCGAAGGGAACGCGATTGTCGCCGGCGATTTTAGGCGCATAGAACAGCGCCAGTTTGTGCACGATGCCGGCGCCGAGAGCAGCGCCATTGAGCGTAGGACCGGCTTCGAGGAGTGCGCTGAGAATGTCGCGTCGGCCCAGTTCGGCTAGTACGTTATCGAGATCCAACCGGCGATTCCGCGAAGCAGCTTCGACCACTTCGACGCCGGTTCTTTGCAGCGCGCGGGCATTCCACGAGTTGGTGGACTGCCCCGTAAAAACCAAGAGGTCGTCATCAGCCGTTTGCACCAGGCGGCTCCGCGCGGAGAGGGAAAGGCCGTAATCAAGTACGACGCGCAGCAGACGGCGGCGCCGGGGAAGTCCGCTGCGATCGGTCAGCAGCGGATCGTCAATCCGCGCCGTTCCGATTCCGGTTAGCAGCGCGTCGGAGGCATGACGCATTCGATGCACCTGCGCGCGCGACTCCTCTGAAGTAATCCATCTCGACTGATCCTTTGTGTCTGATTTCTTGAAGGGTCTGCCACGTAGGCTTGCGTACTGTCCAGGAAGCGCAAGCTGGCCATCCAGCGTCAGCGCCGATTTCAGCGTGACGAACGGCTTCTTCGTACGAATCCAGCAGGCGAAAGCCTCGTTGAGGCGGCGCGCGTCGTCTTCGAGCACGCCGCAGACGCTTCCGATATTCGCGGCGCGAAGGCGCTCGAGGCCGCGGCCGGAAGTCGAAGGATTCGGATCTTGCATGGCGGCAACCACGCGGTGAACGCCGGCGGCGATAATTGCTTCGGTGCAAGGACCCGTGCGGCCGGTGTGATTGCACGGCTCAAGATTCACGTACAGCGTCGCGCCTCGCGCTTTCTCTCCCGCGGATTTCAGCGCGACGATTTCCGCATGATCCCGCCAGTCGTATTGATGAAAGCCTTCGCCGACGATTTCGCCATCGCGCACGATCACGCAGCCCACGTGCGGATTTGGGCTGGCCAGGCCGATGCCTTTGCGCGCCAGCGCCAGCGCATGTTCCATCAAACGGATGTCGTGTGCGTCCACGAATTAGTCGAACAGCGAGTTGACGTAGATTTCGGCGTCGAAGGGAACCAGGTCGTTAATTTGCTCTCCGGTGCCGACGAAGCGGATGGGCAGCGCGAGTTCGCGCGAGATTGCCACCACGATGCCGCCCTTGGCGGTGCCGTCGAGCTTGGTGAGAATGATTCCGGTGACACCGACCGTTGATGTGAACTCGCGGGCTTGCGCGAGGCCATTCTGGCCGGTGGTGGCGTCGAGCACGAGTAGGATGTCGTGGGGCGCGCCAGGGATCACTTTCGCGGCGGTGCGCTTCATTTTTTCCAACTCGGCCATGAGATTCGACTTGGTGTGTAGGCGCCCGGCGGTATCCACGATAACCGCGTCGGAAGAGCGCGCTTTGGCGGCAGCGACCGCGTCGTAAACCACTGCCGCGGGATCGGCGCCGGATTTTTGCTTGATCACTTCGATGCCATTGCGCTGCGCCCAAATCTCGAGCTGCTCGACGGCGGCGGCGCGGAAAGTGTCCGCTGCGCACAGAATTACGCTCAAGCCTTCTTTGCGCAGGCGATTGGCGAGCTTGCCGATGCTGGTGGTCTTGCCGGCGCCGTTCACACCGACAATAAAGATGACGCGCGGGCCTTTGCCGTTGGGCGTGCCGACGACGACGCCCGGCTGCAGCGTTTTCGAGGCCGCAGAGGCATTGAGGATGCGCACGATGTGCGACTTGATTTCGCTTTTGAGCTGCGAAGCATCGGCGAGCGCGTTGCGATCCAGCTTTTCGCGCACGGCATCGAGAACTTCGCGCGTTGTGCTGACGCCCAAATCGGCGGAAAGCAGTGCGGTTTCGAGCTGCTTGAGGAGCACCGGATCAACTTTCTTGTCGCCAAGAAAGATCGTGTCGACGGTTTCGGAAAGCGCCGCCTTAGTCTTGCTGACAGACGCTTTCAGTCGTTCCGCTAGACTCGGTTCCGGTTTGCCGAAGAGAGTAATCATGCAATCTCGCGCGCGAGGCAGCGCGATAGAAAATTGTAGCAGATTGTGATGGAGCGTCGGGCGAGGCCTACACTTGGACTTCGACGGCGCTGAGGCGGAGCCTGCCGGCGTTGACCGCGGCATCGAGCGCGTTGACCACGACAGCATCAAATTTACTGCCCGCGAGCGCTTTGATTTTGCCAAGCGCGTATTCGAGATCCATCGCGGACTGATACGGGCGATTGGTGGTCATAGCGTCGAGCGTGTCGGCCACGCCGATGATGCGCGCCATTAGCGGAATCTGCGGGCCTTGCAAGCCGTAGGGATAGCCGCGGCCGTCCATGTGTTCGTGGTGCAGCTCGATGCCCGGCAGCATGTTCTTGAGCTGCGAGACGGGGCGCATGATGTTGGCGCCTTTCACGGTGTGTTGCTTCATCAAATCGAATTCTTCGGTAGTGAGTGCGCCGGGCTTTTTCAACACGCGATCCTCGACGCCGATTTTGCCGACGTCGTGCAGCAGCGCGGAAATGCGCAGCGTGTCGAGATCTTGGGGATTCAGGCCCAGCTCGCGGCCGATCAGCGTGGAATATTTCGCCACGCGGCCGGAGTGACCGCGCGTATAGGGATCCTTTTCGTCGATGGCTGCGGCGAGCATGCGGATGGAGCCGACGAACAGCTCGCGATTTTCTTCCGCCGATTCCTTCAGCCGCTCGATGTACTCTTCGATGTCGCCGGCCATTTTGTTGAAATTTTCCGCGAGCTCGCTGATTTCCGCGGCGCCACGCACCGGCGAGCGCTGGTGGAACTCACCGCGGCTGATGGCGCGCGTGGACGCGGCGAGACCGCGGATGGGTCCACTAATGCCCACGGCAAAGAAGTAACCGACAAGCACAGCGGCGAGGACCACCACGCTAACGAAAGCCAGCGCCTGGCGGTTCAGCTCGGTGACGCCGGCGTCGGCGCGCGCTTGATCGAGGCTGCGCTGCGCGACGATGGCCCAGTTGATTTCCGGCAGGGTGCTGAAGGTGCCTATCATTTCCACCGAGCGATTTTCCACGCGTTGGGTAAAGCGAATGGTTTGCGTGCTGCGCAGCTCCTGCGGCATGGCGCGAATCTGCTTGACCAACTCGGAAGTGCCGCTCAGGTCCGTGCCGGGCACGAAATTCTTGGTGTCCGGGTGCGCCACGATGTGGCCGGCGTGATCGACGACGAAGACTTTGCGATCGCGGACGCTGGCGTCTTGCAAGCGCAGCAAAACCGGCTCGAGGGAAACCACCGCCGCGAGCATTCCGGTGAAGTTTTCGTTGATGTCTTTCATCGGCACGGCGACCACGAACGCGGGACGGTCGTTCGGCTCCAGTGCCAATGGATCGCTGCGGAATTCGCCGGATTGCTGCATGCACCAGACGAAGGCGCGCTGCAGCGCCTTGGCGACGAAGGGATCCTGGTCGGCGCGGAAATTTCCTTGCGACGCCACGGTGCCTTTGCGCGACTTGCCGACCGCGGTGAGATAAAGAAACGTGTTGCTGTTGCTCTCCGCGAAATTCTCGAGCAGGCGCGTGACTTTGGGCTCGGCGACGGGATCTTCGACGTTGTCGCTCACGCCCATGAGCTGTAGGATTTGCCGCTCGCTGATAAGCTGCTGGGTCAGGTTGGCTTCGAAGAACTGGATTTCTTGCGTCAGGGAGCGGGTGAGATCGGTCTGTTGGACGCGCTCGGTGTCCACCAGCTTTTCCTGGCTGAGCTCCAGCACCTGCCGGTGGTACAGGCCAATCGGCAGCGCGCTAACCAGCAGCAGTGCGCCCAGCACCAGCCATAGGATGCGTACGCGCCCGGCGCGCATACGCTCCCAGGAGGCTTTCAGATTGACGGGCATGGGCAGTTTGACAGACATCACCTTGGCACTAATTTTAAGGGTTTTCGGCTGGCCGCTGGACAATTGCGAAGGGCAGCGTCGCGGACTTGCAACTGGAACCTTGGTACTAGAGGCAGTTGTTAGCTCTTAGTTTTTGGTTATGCGTGGAAACGCATCCAACTCGCGCAACATGCCGGTTTGCATACCATGGAGGTGCCGCAAGCCCACAAAGCCGCAGGAGGCAGCGCGTTGCATGCTGACTCAGGGCTGATTGCGGAGAGCTGATTACTCTCGTTTTTGCGGGCGATTCATGATGTCGCGAATGGCTTCGCGGGGCGCTTTACCTTGATGGAGGATCCCGAAGACCTGGCCAGTGATGGGCAAGTCGATCCTTTCTTGGCGGGCGAGCGCGAGCAGGGCGGGAGTGGTGCCTACGCCTTCGGCGACCATGCGCATGCCCGCCAGAATTTCGCTTATCTGGCGGCCGTTGCCCAACTCGATGCCGACCTGGCGATTGCGGCTGAGCGAACCGGTGCAGGTCAGCACCAGATCGCCGAGGCCCGCGAGACCCGTCAGCGTTTCGGGTTGCGCGCCGAGGGCCGCGGCCAGGCGGGACATCTCGGCAAGGCCCCGCGTGATCAGCCCCGCAAGCGGGTTGGAGCCGAGGCCCAGGCCCTGGCAAACCCCG
>WNFD01007144.1_pt1 | contig 11107 bp, 12 predicted proteins | sample 5400491 | NCBI WGS metagenome assembly WNFD01 (sample SAMN13153343, study PRJNA577476) | soil metagenome | isolation source: 120 cm saprolite under Douglas fir tree site 2 hole 2 replicate 2 | place: USA:California | collected 2015-04-18 | reverse complement strand
TCCCAGCGCAGTCCATAGTTCAGATAAAGCTTCGACGTTGCCCGGAATTGATCCTGGGCAAACAGCGAGTAGGTCGGAACTGTGAACAAAGCTGTAGATTGCCCAAACGATTGCAGGTCAAATTGAAACGCCCCGTTTGCCAGGTCCTGAAGGCTTGCAAAATGAAAATCACCTGCCGGGCCATACACAAAATAGTCTCGGTCATGATTGATGTTGATGTCCACACCAGTCCGCAAAGTGTGCCGCCCTGCCACGTGCGTGAAATTGTCCGAGAACTCAAATCGCCGGTCTGTAGTAGATAATTGGAACCGGTTTCCTCCGAAAACATATCCTGTATCCGGATTCTGGATCACCGTCGAAGGCGCCGTCGGCGGAGAGTTCGGTATGTCGAAGTGGAGATCATTGCCGAAATGGAACCGCGCTTCGTTGAACGTGTACGGGCTCAGCGTGCTCACCACTGAAAACTGAAAAAAATGGCTGGTCGCTCCATCGGTCAGGGCCAGGCCGTCTCCCGTCGACGTGGGCGTGTTGAAGTATCCGTGAGGGCTGCGAAAACGTTGATAATTGTAACTCGCTGTGAAGCTGTTCTTTGGCGAGAGCGATCCGCTCAATTTTGCGAAAGAGGTGTTTTGGTTGAAGCTCCGCGCAAATGATCCCGAGTTGTCGGTAAGGATCTTGGCGATGGCGGGATTCGCAGCCAGAAATACATCTTGGGCTGCTTTGTCTCCCAGCGACTGTAGAGCCGGCTCATCGTTTATCGTGACCGGCTCGTTGCGCACCTGCCCCTCATAATTCACCAGATAGAAGAGCTTGTCTTTTCGAAGTGGGCCGCCGACGGTTCCTCCGAATTGTTGCCGGCGATTCGGTGGCTTGGGGATCCCTAGCTGGTTATTGATTGAGTCATTGGCATTCAATGCCGAGTCTAGGACGTAGTAATACGCGTCCCCGTGAACCTGGTTCCCTCCGCTCTTGGTCACTGTATTCACCAGCCCACCCCCCGACTGCCCAAACTCCGCTTCGTATCCGCTGGTGTTCACTTGAAATTCCTGCACGATATCCTCGCTGAACTGAAAAGGAATCGTCCCCCGGCCGATCTGCTGGGAGAAGAACGCGTTATTGTTGTTTCCCCCATCCACCGTGTAATTGTTGAAGTTTCCGGAAATTCCATTGAAGCTCACCATCCCAAATTCGCCATCGGTGGTTGCTCCCGGCGTCAGGAGCACAAAGTCGGTGAAGTCGCGCCCGTTCAGGGGCAAATTCTCAATCGAGGATTGACCGATCACCGAACTGACCGACGACCGCGTCGTATCCACCAGCGGTGTATCTGCGTTCACCTCAACCTTGACGTCCACGCTTCCCACGGCGAGTTGCGGCCGTAAACTTAAGGTTGTTCCCACTTCCACGACCACGTTGCCGAGTTTCGTCGTTTTGAAGCCCTCTCTTTCAACGGTCACGTGATATGTGCCGGGCGATAAATACGGAAACAAAAAATGCCCGTTTGAATCGCTCGTCTGAGTTGTGGAGAGACCGGTGGAGTCGTTCTGCGCCATCACATTCGCGTCCGCTACGATGGCCCCGCTCGAATCTAGAACCGTGCCTTCGATTCGCCCGCTCCCCAACCCGGACTGCGCATTAGCGGGCCCCTCCATCCATCCAATAGCAACTAAGCCGCACACCAGTAGAATCGACAACCGGATTAAAAGACGTGCTCGTTCCCATCCTAAGAATTTCACTGTCTCTCCCTCGAATTTGATCTCGCCGTCTTCTTACTCATTTTCCCAGTTCGCGAAAGTTAGCGGACGGGCTGCAACAAGACCAGAATCAGCAGGATACCGTGAGGAACGAGCGCATGGTCCACTCCCGCTGCCTGGAATTTCCATTTTGGCCTTGAGAACTGCTCCATAATACACTGGTCTCGTTTGTTCGCGACACAGTGAAACGATTTTCATCGGGAGCGCTCGCGATTTGGCACCGGACAGATCCGTCCGAATACCCGACTTGCCAGATGTAGCCTCAGATTTTTACTACATACCCAGAAAAGTCTTCATTGCTTGCTCAGGTCATTGAACTTCGAAGATTTGCAGCGCCAATTTCGCATCTGGCTTTCCCTTACCTGAATCGGCGACGTAAAGCCGTTTCAGTTCGGGCACAAAAATTGACGACTTCGCACGGTAGGCCGTCGGCACTTCGGCGATATGTTCATAATGGTCTGCATCGCGCTGCTCAAAAACGGACGCCGCGTCACTTCCAGTCACATAGATTCGCTTACGCGCGACATCGAGCGACATGTCGCTGTTCACACCCACACAGGGGAGAGTGGTCACCACTTTTCCCGTGTCGATGTTGAAGACTATAAATTGCGGCGGTTTACGAGTCGCGGTGAACAGTCGATGGTTGGATTCGTCCAGGGCTATCGCATGAGCTACATGCGCGTCCGGCAGGGGCCATCTGGCAATTAGTCGGCGAGTGTTTATATCAATGACTCCAATCTCGTCGGTGCCCGTGAGGTTTACATAGAGCTTTTTCCCCTCATGGTCAATGACCATGCCCTCGTTGGAGTTTCCGGGAAGCCCGGCAACCTCACCGACTTGTTTAAAGGATGTTGTGTCAATAATACTGAACGCGTGTATCCTTCCCTCTGGCCCGCCGCCGTTCTCCACATAAAAGTATTTGTTTACGGGGTTGTACACGCCGTGGTCCACGCCTTGACCCAGTTTGAGAGTGCTAATGATTTTGTATTCCTTACAATCCACGAGTTCGACGGCATCGGTATCGCCTCCGTCCGTGACGATAAGACGGTTGGACTCGGCTAGATAAGCCATTGTGAGCGGTTGGGCGAAGCCTTTGATACTGTGAATCCGCTCTCCGGTCCGGAGGTCGAACACTTCGACGGTCTTTTGATCTTCGGAAGCAAGGAATAAACGGTTACCCTTCAGGTCGAGCCCAAAATGGTCAAAATCGCCCGTGAAACCTGGCATGGGGATGGTCGCAATCAATTTTAGTGGAAGCTTCTCCTGGGCCTTCACCGCTTGCCCGCACAGAGCCAATGTCATCACGCAAATCTTCAGCAACTTTCGCAATTTATCCCTCCTAGGAAATGCAGTCTGATCGGGCCGCCCAAGAGAATAACATCGCAGGAGCGCCATTTCTGCGCCTGCGGCACTTGCCCGAAAGTCTTAAGCGTCGGCCAGGCGGTCGGTGGCGTTCACGCGGACAACTGCCCCCTGGCTCCCCAGAAGTCCGGTTCGAGGACGCACTTAGATTTCGGTCGTTTCGGCTATCAACCTAATGGTGCGTTTTAAGTGCACCACAGCGAGAGTAGGATGGATCGTCACGGGAGCGACGGGACTCGAATCCGCGACTTCCTCGCGTCCGTTGTGGATTTGACTGATGTATACGAACTAGAAGCGCAAAAAAACCTAGCGGTTTTTTGCTCCCCCGGAGGCGATTCTGCGTGTCACTGCCTGGTTAGTTCGCAGTATAGGACCGTCGTTGGGATAGTCTCATTGAGCTGCACGGAGACGAGGCATGAGCATCGATCTCGCCGTGGTGCTGGTCCGTCCGACATTCTTGAGCCCCTACTTGATCTGCTGGTTTTCAGGTAGTGCCTGGTTAATCCTTTTCAATGTCTGAAATCCGTCTTTAACGACTGTTTCCTTGATATTGTCCCTTGTCACGACGATGGGTTTCAACAGGATGGCGGGTACATTTACCTTCCCATTGCTACTTTCCCTGTTCGCGCGCGTCCCTTCGCCTTTGGCGAGCCGAACAGCTTCCTCTGCCGCAACTGCCGCTTCGTTTGCTACCGGCTTGTAGACCGTCATGCTTTGCGTGCCCTGGGCAATACAGATAATCGCTCTCAAATCCGCGTCTTGCCCGGAAACTAACACTTTGCCGGCCAGATTGTGCTCGAGGAGGGCCTGAATCGCGCCTCCCGCCAAGCCGTCGTTGGAAGCGAGAACGGCCGCAATGTTACCCTGAGTAGACTCAATGGCCTTCAGCATAGAAAGGTACGCCTCGGTCGGCAGCCAGTCTTTGGTATACGCATCGGCGATCACCTTGATGTCACCACTATCGACGTATGGCTGCAGAACCTTCATCTGCTCGTCGTGCAGAGCTTTGGCGCCTTCGTCATTTGGAGAACCCGCGATCAGTACGTAATTCCCTTTGGGCGCATGTTTCACAAGATACTCCGCTTGCATCGAGGCGATCTCCACGCTGTCGAAACTCACGTAAAGGTCCACATCACTGTTGAGGACCAGACGATCGTAACTAATGACCTTGACGTTTGCCGATTTTGCTGCCCCGACGATCCGGCTGGCCTTTGTGGTATCGTGCGGTAGCAAAACCAGCACTTTGATACCTGCCTTGATCATGTCTTTTACTTGCTCGAACTGACGATTATCGTCGCCGTCAGCGTCGGCAGAGATCACTTCGGCGCCTAGCTGGTTAGCTCGCGATTGAAAGGAATCCAGGTCCGTCTGCCAACGCTCTCCCTTCATCGCTTCTATGGAAAAACCTATTTTGGGTTTGTTCCCGTGTTGGGCGCGCACAAGTTGTGCGTTAAGGATTATGACGAATGCTGCGAACAGAACAGTTATGCTGCGTAGGGCTTTAGTCAAGACCTTTCCTCCCTAGTCATGCCGACCATAGCATGGCCAGCTGAAATTCAGCGGGTGCTCAGCAGGATGTTGTGCGCTACCAAGAACCGGGCAACGCTGGCATCTAAGCGACTATTCGACCCAAATTGGTCAAAGCCCGATTATCGGTAAGGTGGGTGATAGGATCTGACGCACCGCGATTCTCGCTTGGCCGAAAAGCCGGCTCTTCGTTGGTGTGGACGGGCGACTGTGCACGAATGTATCGTTTTCGGTAGCGTTCAAAGATCTTGTAGCCGGTCTTGCGAGAGATTCCAAACTCCCTGCAAAGATCCGCCATCGGCTCGCCGGCTAGCCGGCGAGCCACAAACTGCAGTCTTTTATCCATTACCGAACACTCCTTCCAAGGCATCTCTCCCTCCCCTTTACCGAGAGAAAGTGTCACCTGTGTGTCCGATACAATGTGTTACCTATGTCTCAGGCCGCTCAGAACTGAAAATAGTAAGAAGAGTCGCTCTTCACCTTTGACCTTCTACTCAGAAAGTAGATGCTCATAATTGAGTAGCACGTATTGGCAGTCCCGTTGCATCCAACTCTTCCGGGACAAGGTAAGGACGATCGCAGCAACAAAGGATAGATAGCCACGACCGGGCAGAGTGGGTTAGCGTTTGCTCGCGGCTGATTTAGCTCGTTGCGAATCGAGAATTTCGCGGATCTTTCGGACCAGCGGTTGACGAGCTTACGAGCCGTCCGAAATAGCTCACCGGCAAATGCTCCGGCGACAATTGCTATTCCCGCGACCTTAGAAAGAGTCGACATGGGTATCGCCACTCTGTACGCTCATGCTGAGTTTGCTTACGCCCTCGTGAATTTGACGTGAGCTCGCGCCGCCGTAACCAAGGATCAGTCCACCTCTCGTCGGTGGTCTCAGATAGCAAGCGGATAAGGGCATTGCGGAAATACCTCTCTGGGCAGCATTCCTTGAAACCTCGACATCGCTCGTGCCACGCGGCAGCAGCGCCACCAGATGCATCCCCGCTTCAGCACCAATCACCTCGAGAATGTCTCCCATCTGAACATGGATCGCTTTCACGAGCGCCCTTCGCCGATCCATATAGAGCATTCGCATGCGGCGGATATGGCGAGCGAAGTGTCCCTCTCGGAGGAAATCGGTCAAGACGGCCTGATACAGAGTCGAGGAAAAGATGTCAGTAGCATCCCGAGCGGCGGAGAAAGCGGGTACTAAATCTTTGGGAACAACCATGTAGCCCAAGCGCAGTGCGGGAAACATGACTTTGCTGAATGTTCCGACATAAATAACTCTCGCATCCGTGTCCAGGCCTTGAAGAGAAGCGATCGGGCGGCTTCCAAATCTATACTCGCTGTCGTAATCGTCTTCGATGATCCAAGCACCGGAGCGCACCGCCCAGTTGAGAAGAAGCATACGGCGTGTGGCACTCATCGTCGCGCCCATCGGATATTGGTGTGATGGCGTGACATACACAGCGCGCGCTTTGCGGCCTCGACGAATGATCTCTCTGACGTTCATGCCGTCGTCATCCACCGGAACCGGAATCAATTGAGTCCCGGCGGTCATGAAAGCCTGGCGCGCGCCGGGATAGCCCGGCTCTTCGATGCAAACGCGGTCTTTGGGATCCAACAGAACCTGTGCGGCAATCTGCAAAGCCTGCTGCGACCCTGTCGTCACCAGAATTTGCGATGACTGGCACCGTACACCGCGAACTGCGCCCAAATACTCCGCGATGGCTTCACGGAATGGCAAATATCCCATGGCATCGCCATAGGCCATGATGCCCCTCGGCGGTCTTCGAGAATGCCGCGCCAACAGCTTCGACCAAATGGCGATCGGAAAGTGATCAAGGGCAGGCAGGCTCACTCGAAATGCGCCCAGGTTGTCCAACCAGGGTTGCGCCGGTACGCGCGTCAACGCAGTCCCGCGACGTGACATTCGGCGCGGACCTCGCTTCTCGGCGATTTCTTGAAGCTCCTTGCGTGCTTTCACGGCCAGGGGGGCCAGCGTGTCATCCGGAATGGATCTAGCCACACACGTGCCGGCTCCAACGAAAGTCTCCAAGTACCCCTCGGCAAGCAACTGCTCGAAAGCTCCCATCACGGGCATGCGGGAAATCTTCAGTTCGGCGGCTAGGTTTCTGGTTGACGGCACTCGTTGTCCCGGCCGGAATAGTCCTTCGGTAATCGCTCCTCGGAACCAGCCATACAACTGTTGGTAGATCGGAATTCCCTCGCGCTTTTGGAGCGTAATCGGTGGAAGGTAGGTGGCCGGAGTCCGTTTCGCGCGCGTCGAACGCAAAGTGGCATATCGTATCACATCAAAGTGGCTATTGTGAGAGGCCACTCCTCGGGTTAGTTTTTCCCGCGCGACGCCGAATCACTTACGAATGAGCGAGGGCAATGATGAACATCAAACACATTCGGAATTACCTCATGGTGTGCGGCTTGGTGGTCACGCTACAGCCGAGTCGCGGGATCGCACAGCAAAACCCCGGCACGTCGGCAACAAGCGCCACGGAGCCTCTCGCGCAGCTGGAGGGGCAACACGATTTTGATTTCGAGTTGGGTGCTTGGAAGATTCACTTGAAGCGGCTCGTTCATCCCTTAACGGGTTCCACGACGTGGGTCGAATTCGACGGTACTTCCGTCACCCGAAAGGTTTGGGATGGCCGCGCTCAACTGGAGGAGTTCGAAACCGACAGCCCTGCCGGCGGCCACATCGAAGGACTGACTTTGCGTCTGTATGATCGCCAAACCCACCAGTGGAGCCTCTATTGGGCCACGAGCAAGAGTGGAACCATGGGCGTGCCCACGATCGGCGAATTCAAGGACGGTCGAGGCGAGTTTTACGATACCGAGCCATCTGGCCCGAATGGCAAAACCATCCTGGTTCGATTTATTTGGTCGAAGACAAATACGAATTCGCCCCACTTTGAACAGTCGTTCTCGGAAGATGGAGGGAAGACTTGGGAAGTAAATTGGATCACGGACCAGACACGGGTCAACGATGAATCTAACAAAGCGCACTAAACTCTTCGGTTTGCAGAGCAAGCAATCACTCCGTTGTATTCGGATTTGTTTCCTGGTGTGCAGCCTGATGGTCCTCTCGTTCCCCTTTCCGGAACTCGCACAGCAGAATCCAGACACGTCGAGCGCCTGCGTTCAACACACAGCGCAACGGGATGGGCAGCATGATTTTGACTTCGAAATTGGTACTTGGAGAACTCACCTAAGACGCCTTTTGCATCCTTTAACTGGCTCGACGACATGGGTCGAATATGAGGGCGCTACCGTCGTGCGCAAGATTTGGAATGGTCGCGCCAACCTGGTGGAGCTCAAGGCCGATGGCCCCACAGGTCACTTCGAAGGGCTGAACCTGCGCCTGTACGATCCCCAATCCCATCAGTGGAGCCTCAATTTTGCCAACAGCAACGGCGGCGGCATAAGCCAACCCACGGTCGGCGAGTTTAAGAATGGACGCGGCGAGTTTTTTGACCAGGAAACACTGAATGGCCGAGCCATTCTTGTTCGATTTGTCATTTCCGACATCACTCCCGATTCGTGCCGTTTTGAACAGGCATTCTCGAGTGACGGAGGAAAGACGTGGGAAATCAACTGGATCGCCACAGATACTCTGGTGAAAAAGTGAATGTGACCAAGGCCATGAACTCCACAAGAGTTTCGGTTCTGCTTTTGTCTTTCGCCGGCGGCACGATACGTCGCGAGCATTCTTCAAGCACGGGTAACGGAGGCTAAAAATTGAGCCGGGAGTGGAGGTCAGTAAGGTCCGGATTTTTTTGCTTCAGATGCTGGCGCGCATTACTGTTCGTGTTAGCGCTGCTCTTTGCGGCAGTCTCTGCGAGCGCGCAAGCGGAAATCCGTTCGCTTACACAGGCCATCGACGGCCACGCCGTCGGGGGTGTAACGGTAGATCTGGTGGGCAACATTTATGTAGCCGACTTTGGCGATTTCGTCTGGAAGATCACGCCGGAGGGCGAGCGTCAGGTATTTGCGTCGGGCCTTTATGGCGCGTCCGGCAATGCGATCGACAAGGAAGGCAACCTCTTACAGTCGAATTTCTACGGCGATTCCATCACGAAGATTGATCGAAAAGGCCAAACGAAGCCGTTCGTCACCAGCGGCCTGAGCGGCCCCGTAGGCATCGCAATCAACAGGCAGACAGGCGATGTCTTTGTCGCAAATTGCCGCGATAATTCGATCGCCAAGATTGCGGCGGATAATAGCGTTTCGTCATTCGCCAAAAGCGATCTTTTCAGGTGTCCCAATGGCATTTCTTTCGATCGCCAGGGCAATCTTTATATCGTGAATTTCAGAGACAACAAGATGTTGAAGGTCGATGCGAAAGGATCCGTAGGGCCCTTTGCGACAGTATCCGAAAAGGGGTTGGGGCATTTATGTTTTAAAGAGGATCGATTTTATGTAACGGCTTTTCACTCGCACGAAATTTACGAGGTAACGCTAGATGGAACCGTCAAGCGCATCCTTGGCAATGGCCAGCGTGGAGTTGTGGATGGAGTCGGCGAAAAGGCGTGGCTGTCTTTCCCGAACGGGATTGCCTGTGACCCCTGGGCCCGACGGCTTTATATCAATGAATATGTCAACGACTCACCGGAATCATTGCCGCGTCGTACGATCGTCCGCCAAATAGTTCTTGAGGCAGCCAAGTAGCTGTCCTTCCGGCGTTCCGGATTGCAAAGCGATTAGCATGGAGCGATAAGCGGCATTTCAGGAATCGGATTCCATTCTGAGGCGACCATGATCCCTTTTGTCTCAAAAACGATGAACCGCAAGTTTGCCGCTAGTGTGCTTGTTGGAATTCTTTCCTTTCTCGCGGTAACAACCCTGACTTCGGGCCAAAGCGACCGGTTCGCAAATAGCGAAGGCATGAAAAGTGTGAAGCACCTGAACGACTTTCAAGTCATCGAGTTTCGCCGCTATACCATCCGGGAAGGGGAACGCCAGCACTTCGCGCAGTATTTCGAGTCGTACTTTCCGGAAGCCTTCGAGCAGTTGGGAGCGCTTGCCGTGGGCCACTTCTTCGAACGCAAGAACCCGCTGGGCTTTACGTGGATCAGAGCATTCCACAGCATGGACGATCGCGCGAAGATCTCCGCGAATTTCTATTACGGGCCTCTTTGGAGAGAACACGCCATCACGATGAACAAATTGATGGTGGACAGCGACAATGTCCTACTGCTCCGCCCTCTCCGTCCGGAGAGGGGCGTGACCATCTTGCCCGCCGTTGATCCGGTGACGGAACCGAATGGAGCACAAGGTGTGGTCGTGGCTGAAATCTTCGCAATCAAGGCAAACGCGATCGATGAGTTTTCCCGCGCGGCGGAAACCACGCTTGCCGGCTACCGTAATGCAGGTGTCCGCGAGGCCGGAATGCTCGTCACGCTGGACGCACAGAATAACTTTCCGCAGCTTCCGATTCGCACCGACGGTCCGTATCTCGTGTGGCTCGGTATAGCCAGCGACGACAAGAAACTCGAGACGGGATTCAACCCATTGGCCGAGCGGTCGTCCAAAGCGCTTTTCGCTACTGGTCTCTTGCGAGCGGCACCCGAAATTGTGATTCTCGATCCCGCCAAGCGTTCGCGACTCCGCTGGATGGCCGAGGCTCCGAAGTGAATGACGAAACGTTCGCGTAATCTGCCATGCGCATGACAAGGCGAGAATTACCCCAAGAACGCTTACGAAAGCGGAAGCTGTGTCCAAAAAAACTGCGCCATCTTAGGGGTTCACCCCAGCTATTTCACTCCAACTTCGGTCCAATTCAAGGGCGAGATAAATGACGCGCCGCCTCGTAAGCGACACCAGAAGCGGCACTTAGAGTTTTGCCCTGCGTAGCTTCTAAGCAGAATGTTGCGTGTTCGAATCACGCCGGGCGCACCACTTTCTTTTCATCTTCATTCAGTTACGGACCTCACGAACTTGTGAACGTTCTCCGATAGACGCGCCTGTCACGGATAGCGGCGCTTCGTTTGCGATTCTGTGTCGCATCGCGCGCTGAAGTAAGGTCCCAAGCGGTACCGTGCTGCAAAGCGATGCACAAAAATATCCAAGAATGGTGTATAGTCATTCTATGAGAACGAACATTGACATTAACGAGAGTCTAGTGCGCAAGGCAAGAAAGCTCACACGTCTCAAAACGAAACGGCAGATCGTCGATAAAGCCCTGGAATTGCTCGTCCGTTCGGAGAGCCGGAAGGGCATTCTTCGATACTACGGCAGTGGCATTTGGAAGGGGGATCCCAAAGCCATGCGGAGAAACCGAGTTTGATCTTGGTGGATAGTTCCGTTTGGATTGATTTTCTCAGCTCGTCTCCTTCCTCTGCCGGAGCCGAGTTGCGCCGTATGATCGCCGACGCAGAACCCGTTGCGCTCGCTGGAGTGATCGTCACGGAGATTCTGCAAGGTCTCAAGCGTGACGTTAGTCGCCTGGAGCACTA
>WNFD01007143.1_pt1 | contig 11107 bp, 23 predicted proteins | sample 5400491 | NCBI WGS metagenome assembly WNFD01 (sample SAMN13153343, study PRJNA577476) | soil metagenome | isolation source: 120 cm saprolite under Douglas fir tree site 2 hole 2 replicate 2 | place: USA:California | collected 2015-04-18 | reverse complement strand
GACAGCGTGGTCCGGATGTTTACCGACCCGGTTCTTGAACTCGACACCGGCATGCTCGCAAAATTGTGGGAGTCGGAGAATACCAGGAAGGCCGAGGGCAACGCAGCACTTGGTGTGGACGGCAGCGATCTGCGATCGACCGAGTTGTTCTGCAAGCTGCTCGAGGATGAAGGGATAGAAATTGAATACAAGGACGGAAAAAAAAGACCCATCCCCGCCATCGCCAAGAACGACCCATTCATGCGGGATTTTCTGCGTGAGCACGACATCGAACGCGTTCGTGCGCTGGCGGAAGCGCGGCTTGCGGAAAAGTCCACCTTGCTGCAAACCCGCGCGGCAACACTGGGCTGGGTGGCGTCAAGGGGACCTGCACCTGTTTACCTATTTTACTCTGGAGCTGGCACGTTACGACCGTCGGGGGGAGACGGATGCAATTGGCTCAACTTCAAACGTGGTTCCCCTATTCGTCGAGCAATTAAGGCGCCGACTGGATTCTATCTCGCGCCGGTAGACGCCTCGCAAGTTGAGTGCCGCGTTGCACATTATTTGGCTGATCCGAACAATCCGATATTGCAAAAATTTCGAAATAACGAAGACCCATATTCTGATACTGCATCACAGTTTTATGGAGAAAGAGTCTACAATCCAAAGGAAGGCGATTCGCGCTACGACGAACTGAAAGCCAAGCGCGGCATGGGCAAGCAGGGGCAATTGATGTGCATTTATGGCGCATCCGGCAAACAATTTAAGTCCGCAGCGGCGGCCGGCACTTATGGTCCGCGTGTCGACATGACGATCGAAACCGCAAATGCGTTTGTCGATACTTTCCGAAAAAACACGCCTTGGATCTGCGCCCGCGGCACCGGCTACTGGGCCCAGTGCGAACGGATGCTGGCGCGACTTGGTGGGGGCGATCCAATTCAGTGGGGACCTCTGCTTGTAAAGGATCACCGCATCTGGATTCAAGGCGCTCCAATGATCTACGACACCATCAACTACCATACGCCGCAGCCCAATGATCCGTTGGAAATTCGCCCGAAAACCGGTTGGCGCGTTAGGAAACGGGACGGCTGGCGATTCATCTGGGGCTCGAAGCTGACGCAGAATATCTGCGAGGGCGTATCCCGCATGATCGTGTCGCAAGCCATGATCCGGATCAAGAAAAAATATAATATAAGGACCTTGAACTGGCCTTATGATGAGTTACTGTTGCTGATACCTCGTAATGGTCGTGAAGAGGAAATGCTACGGTTGTGCCTGGCCGAGATGACGCTTGAGCCGTCATGGCTGCCCGGCTTGCCGTTGGCGGCAGAGGGGGCATTGGGAGAACGCTATGACAAATAACCTTGTTGTGCGGCATTCGTTTGCTAACCCGTGCTGGTGGGGGGTGCACCGCGCTCTTTACTGGTGGCATTCACAAAACGGAGTGCGATACTGATGCCTTGGACTCTTACCGACGATAACGACATCATCAATATTCGCGCCATCATCGATGTCAAAACGCAGCAAGAAGAACTTCGTGAGCTGATCGCCGCGCTTGAAAAGCGCTTAACCAAGGAGAACACCGATGGATGAGATGCCTGATTTCGAGATGCTTCCCCCTGATCCCCCATCGCCTAAGAAGCCGCGGCGTAAGCCGATGAAGCAACGAGGGCGGCCGAAAAAGACTGCAGCTCTAAAGCCACCGAAAGCGGTGCCCGTGAAGCGAAAGAAGCGGCGGAAGGTTCGCGTGACGAAGCGGATTTCCATGAAGCCTGAAAAATCTCGAGTTGCAATTATGTTTCATGCTTGCGTGGAAATTTCAAGTGTTCTTCAGCCGCTGTCAATCGACGAGCGCAAGGCTGTTCTCGAATCAATAGGAGCAAGCCGATGAACAACTTTTCAAGCGAATTGCGTGATCTCATCGACAAGTGGCGGGACACACCCGGCTATGCATTGCCGGATATCGTCGATGAGCTCGAGGATGCGGTCGAGGCGCTGGTCGAAGAAGTCAATGCTCAAGCCTGACTTCCCCGATCTTCCCGATTTCCTGCGCCGGCCGAAAGACAACCGTATGCCCGTCCCATTGCCCAAACCGCTGGTTTACAGCTACACTTTTTTGAATACGGCGGACAACTGCCTGCACAAGGCATACCGGCAGTACGTGAAGAAGGACTTGCCATTCGTTTCGACGCCAGAGATGGATTGGGGCAACAAGGTGCACACTGCTTTCGAGCACCGTCTCGGCGGCAAGCCGCTGCCGCAAGACATGTTGCACTGGGAGCCGCTGGTGTCGGCTTACGCTGATCGCAAGGCGCTGCCCGAGATGAAGCTGGGGATCACCCGCGACGGCAAGGCCACCGGCTTCTTCGACAAGGATGTGTTCGTGCGTGGCAAGATCGACGCCACGATTACTACGGCTGACGCAGCATTTCTTCCTGATTGGAAGACGGGATCCAGTAAATACGAAAACCCGTTCGAACTCGAAGTGCAGGCGCTCCTGCTGCGTGCGGCGAGGCCCGGGCTGAAGAAGATCGCCGGTCATTACGTCTGGTTGAAAGAAAACCGGATTGGCGTAGTGCATGACCTCTCGGATTTCAACTCGACATGGGCGACCATCAACAACAAGGTCGAGGTGATCGAGGACTGCATGACGAGCGGGGACTGGCCGAAGAACAAGAATCCATTGTGCGGCTGGTGCCCGGTGAAGGATTGCGAGAATTGGTTTGACGCTAAGGCTAAGTGATGCGTTTTATTTTCCCACAATATTACCGCATCGAGATAAACACGCTTCGCCAACATCTCGACGAAGCCCATATCGCCTGGTGGAAAGAGTGGAAAGCGCAGCAACCGGATTTCGTTATCGAGAACGTCAGATTCAAGCACGATCCGAACTGGAACAAACGTTTTTTCAGCATCCAGTCGGCGCACGACGGATCGCATTGGATGTGGAAAGCGACGAAAGTCATTTGGGTGGGGATGGGAGGCGCGATATGATGAAGCGCTATTACAAATACACCAAGACGGAAGTCGACTATACGCCGAAGGCGATGAATAAGGATGAGCGGTGCGCGCTTTGTCTACATTATGAAGGAAATGAAATATGCGAAATCGTGCGCGGTGACATCAGTCCGCTAGGATGGTGTAATAAGTTTGAACGGGATGAAATATGAAAGGTCCTGAATTTTACGAAAAAGCCGAAATCGACGTTTTCCTAAAATCGCTTGGCCCTGCCCTTTGCTGGTGGTTTAATCCCTACACGGCCGGCTTCGGCAAATCGGGCGTCGGTGACAAGATCGTCTGCCTCAACGGCGCGTTCTGGTCGATCGAAGTCAAGCGTCCAGGCAAGGACCCAACGGCGATCCAGACACGCCGCATGAACGAGGTGCGAGCGGCCGGCGGGCATGCCGTGGCCGGTACCGCCGAGGTAGTTATACAGACGTTGCGTGACTGGTTGGCGGCGAGGGGGATTGTTGTATGACCGACGAAATTACATTTGGCGAGCATGAAATCCAAATGGTTTTTCTTAATCGAAGACCAAAGCAGGATTTGGAGCTCATTCGCGGCTGGCTAAAAAGCGGGTATATTTTGACTGCGTTGAATGAAGACAAAGCTTATTTCCAGCGTCGCGAGCAAAAGGGACTTTCTGCATAATGACACATTGCAATGCCGTCAGTAGCTTGATTGCAGGCTTGGTCGCTGGATTTGCACTGGGAATGTTTTTTTGCGCCATGTTGAGCATGGCTATCGGTCGATCGATATACAACCGCCGACGAGATCGTCTGTGATCTTCTGGCTCGACGACCAGCGTCAGCTCGTGATCTATCCAGGCCAGCCTGGCATCCTCACGCAATACATCCCCGAGCTAAAGACAATCAATGGGTCTTACTTCATCATTCCTCGCAAACTGCGACCGCTGATGACTGCAGCCTACTACAATCTCCCGGTCCCGCCAGTCATGACTGACAGTTCGTATGATTGGCCAATCGAACCCGGCAAAACACCTTTGCCACACCAGAAACTATACGCCAATTTCACCGTGCTGCATCCCCGGATGTTCAATCTCGGTGATCCCGGGACAATGAAGACTCTTAGCACTTTGTGGGCGATGGACTATCTCATGCTGCAGGCGCGTGAACGGTTCCGCTGCCTGATCGTCGCCCCACTCACCATCCTCGAAACGACATGGGCCGCCGCGATCTTTCGCAACTTTCTCAACCGCCGCACGTTCGAGATATTAACCGGCTCCCCCGAGCGGCGATTGAAACGCCTCGAGTCCGACGTCGATGTCTACATCGTCAATCACGACGGCATCAAGGTCGGCGCCCATATCCGCCGCAAGATCGATCCGCGACGTCCGAAACAGAAGAAGATCGAGCTCGACGGATTTTCTGCAGCGCTGGCGGCGCGCGAGGATATCAAGATGGTGATAGTGGACGAAGCGCACGGCTTTGCCGATCCGTTTTCCGGCCGTTCGGGTGTGGCCCAGCTACTGTTTGGCGTCGGGAAGCGACCGATGTTGAAACAACTCACCGGGACTCCCAACGCCACGGCGCCAACCGATGCCTATGGCATTGCGAAGCTATCGAACAATGCCTTCGGGAAATCCTGGACCGGGTTCCGGCTTGAGACGATGATAAAGATCAGCGATTTCAAATGGGTTCCCCAAAAGGATGGCTACGACAAGGCGCGGCGCTTGCTGACACCGGCGATTCGGTTCGGCCTTGATGAAATCTGGGATGGTCCGCCGATGACCGTGCAGCGTCGTAAGGTTGAGCTGACCGAAGGGCAGAAGAAGGAAATGGCCCGGCTCAAGCGCGAATTGCAAGTGGTAATGCAAACCGGTGGGGCGATCAGTGCCGCCAACGAGTCGGCCGCACGACAGAAGCTGATTCAACTCTCTCTTGGTGCGGTGTATGATGAAAACCACGTTGCGCACCTGATCGACGCCACGCCGCGGTACCGGGAGCTGGAGGCGATTGTCGAATCGACCGAGCGCAAAGTAATTGTGTTCGTGCCGATTACCAGCGTGATACACTTGGTCGTGAAGTATCTGCGCGCCGAATGGAAGAAGCACAAAAAACCGTGGAAGTGCGACTTTATCAACGGCGAGGTTAAAGCTGGAAAGGAACGGGATGCCGTTATCAATCAATTCGTCAGTGACCCTGACTTTAAATTGGTCGTCGCTGATCCGCAAACCGCCACCGAGGGGATCAACGAATTTGTTATCGCAGATACGGTTGTCTGGTTTGGCGCTACCGACCGGGCCAAGGCATGGATACAGGGCAATGCCCGCGTGCGACGACCAGGTCAAAAGTATCCATCGACCTGCTTCCAGCTGGTATCCAACAAGCTCGAGGAAGAAATCTTTGACCGACTCCAGAACAATACGTCGATGCAAGGGCTGATGTTGGATGCTATCCGAAAGGGCGAATTTTAGTTCGTAATAATTACGAACATCGCTTGACAAAAATTACGAACACATTAGAAACGTCCTAAAGGAATCGAAATGCCTCCTCGTACTAAGCGCCAGCCAGCCGAACTCGCCAAACCCGATGAGTATTTAGTGGGTATTACCGCCAAAATTGGCGATAATTCAACAGTCACTGACAATGACTTGATCGCCGAGAACCACAAAATCGATGATTTGCGAAAAACCGGCAAATTAAAATTCGATGAGTGGGAAAGACCGCATATAGCTCGACTGAAGGCGATCGAAGACGAGCTTTTCAAGCGCTTGTCCGACCGCGGCGCCGACTCAACTAAGACTGACGCCGGCACCGCTTACATTTCGAACCTTGCTTCAGTTAAGATCGAGGACGGCGAGAAGCTGTTCGATTTTGCTGCGGATCATTGGGAGATTTATGGCGACGAGATTAAGTTGTCGATCGGCATCAAGGCCGTGCGCTCCTACATGGATGAGCATGATGGCCAGTTGCCGCCTGGCGTGTCGCTGAGCAAGTATTCCCGCCTCAATATCAATCGGAGTTGAAGATGACCCTTCCTGCCCATCTGCAAAATCTGCAAACCCCCGACATCGGCGGGGTGCTGTCGGCCAATCTCGGCTCGGCCATGCCTCCGCATGTGTCTATTGAAGACAACCGATTCACCCTGATCGACGCTTCGAACAATGAGATCCCGGTCCCGACCTTCGATCCCGTGATCGGTGTATATCTCGATGCCGCTATCATCGACGTCAATGCGGTCATGAGCCGGATCTATTTCGCCAGTAATTACGACAAGGCGGCCAAAGGTACGCGTCCCGATTGCTTCTCCGACAACGGTGTCGGTCCATCGATCTCAGCCAGCAGCCCGCAGGCATCGACCTGTGCGGCCTGTCCGCGATCCGAGTGGACCAAGGTCAACGCCAACGGCAACAAGGTGCCATGGTGCACCCATAAGCAAAAAATCGCCCTGCTGATCCCTGGCTTCGACGTCCTATTCATGCTGGCGGTGCCGCCGAACAGCCATGGGCCGATGCGAGAATATGTTGAACGCTGCAAAGGCAATGGCGTCAATATGGCTAACCTGATCACTCGGATGTCGTTCATCTCGCAAGGCACCCTCCAGTTCGCTCCGATGTCCTATATCGACGCGCCGACGGCCGAACTCCGACAGAAGGCCTATGTTGAGAAGAAGACCGATGTACTCGTTGGGCGGAACGATGTAGCGCGCGGGCCCGGTTCGATCGGCGTAAGCGCGCCGCAACAAATCGCCGCTCCTAGCGCTGAGTTTCTTGCGCAGCAAATGCAACGACCCGCTTCGCAGATGTTAATACCCGATCCGCGGTACCAAGAAACAGTAACTAGACCTGCTATCCCGCAGCAGGTGCAACAGCCTGGCCCTTTCGTTCCTACCCCTGCGGCGACTGTGGGCAACCCTGGCTGGCCGGCGCAAAGCACTGTCCCCACTGCGGCAGCGACATCCCCTTCTGAACAGCCCGCCACGGGCCGCAGGCGGCGCCGGACAACGGCGGAGATGCAGGCGGCCAACCCGTCTTCGCCCGCGGCTACGCCGGGCACAGTGGCCCCACAGGCCCTATTCCCGCATCCAAGCGCTAATATTGCAGCGCAACAGGTCCCAGTCCAAACCGACATGGGATTCGGGATGTCCCAGGGCCAGCCAGCGGCGGGAAATCCGGAACTGACCGCCATGCTCGATGATTTCTTCACGAAGGACTGACAGATGAGCAATAAACGATGGCGAATCATCGAGAATGAATACAATCGGAGTTCAGCTCCGTGGGGCGGCACAATGGGAATTGAGGAAGCTGATGAAGAAGCGGCTGTGCCGGCTGTCATTTTATGGTTCACGCGCGGCTGGGAAGACATCGATTCGATGGCCCGATCGGTGGTGGATGCTCACAACAAGGCACTGAAATGACGTTCCAAAAGCGCTTGAAGGCAGCGATGCGACAACGCAATATGCGGATAGCTGATGTCGCCCGCTGCTTTGACCGTCCGTACACGACCGTCCGCGAGTGGGTGTTGAACGGGCGTATTCCCGACGGCACCGAGCGGGACCGACGGGCGATCGAACGGATACTGGAAGCTCTCGAGAGGGCGTAAGCCGTGACTAAACAACGCAGTTACGTTGATCGCGCGGATTCCGCTACTTCCTTCGATCCCGAGTTGCAATTCGATCTGGATATTGATCGAACATTGAAGGCCACCGCGCAAGCCGAGCGGGAAGATGCGCTAAATCGCCTGCGCGCCATTCACAATTTTAGGCAGCGGTATCCGTCATGAGCGATGTCCATATATTCATGATTATTATCGGCGGAATCTTTGCCCTTGTGCTTGGCGCTGCATGGGCGCTCCGTGGCGATCCCAGATTCAATCCTCCCGGTGAAACATGATCAGATTCATCGCCGCTACATGGATTGCTCTATCGATCAGATTTCGCCGGAGACTGCCGTGAAAAGGTTTCTGATCAGCATTCTCGTTTTATGCATCGCTTTCACCATCGCTGTTATTTTCGGGATGGGTAATTATGGACAGTGACCAAAAATGCATCATCAAGTCCGCAGCGACCTTTGGCTATCTGATCTTCGCAGTATGCGCATGGCCGGTCATCGGTGCCGCGCTGATCGATGCGCTGATTGCGGCGAGAGCGGAGAATAAGCCATGAGCTACGAACACGACGAAGCGATGCGGATGCAAGAAGCGACCGAAGACATGATACGAATGCGGCAATCTCGCGAGAAGCCGGAACAGACGCCGCGCGAAAAGATCGCCAAACTAGCCACCATGTCTCCCGAGGAATTTAGCCGGTTCATGCTCTGGAATTTTAATCGCATTTGCAAACAACCGCTGACCAAACCCGCGCCAACGGGCACGTCATGACCATAGAACAAGTAATGACAGAACTAGCGCCATGCCCGTTCTGCGGCGGGAAAGCCGAGCTTATCGATTTAGGTGATTCGAGAAACGACAGCTATGTTCATTGTACCACTGCTACATGCGAAGTGCAGCAGATCGCAAAATATGATGAGCTTGGTGCTACGAGAGCTTGGAATTGCCGTGCCGGGCATGCTTCATCCTCTAACGCCGGTCGCCGCAACCTCGCTGAAGCAAAAAAGCAGATCGAACGGCTCAATAGCAGGATCGACGATCTGTCGCGGGAACGGGACGCGTTGCGTGAATTCGCGCTCGCCGCCCTCGGAGCAAAGCCATGAACTCACGGGAAAAACTGCGCCATCTGGCCGACCGACTGCGTTGGATCAGTAACGAGCGAGTCATTTCTTTGAAGCTTGCGCAGGAAATTTGTGAAAAGCTTCCAGCAATCATTGAAGGCTTGGATTTCGCTATCATCAAACTGGCAGACGAGACAACGCCATGAAAATTATGAACACCGATAGGCTATGGTTCGTCTGGATTTTCTTCTGGATTACCATAGCTTTGGTACTGGCGGTATTGTGGATTAGTTCCGTGGCGCAAGCTTTCGATGGTATACCAGCCCAGTACGGCTATCCGGGTCCGCCAATGTGGGATCGTGGCCGAAATCCCGAGTATGACCGCGAACGCCCCCCATTCCCCCCGCCTCGCCGCTGGGGCCCACAAGGGGAGCCATGCATCTACCGTGGCGATTGCAGGGGACCAAGACCGAATAGCCCGCCCTACGGAATGCCTAGATTCCCCGGCCCGCCCGACAGATACGACATGTATGAGAACGACGACGACTGGAGCCAGTATCATCAAAACTGACGTATCGATGCCGATGTCTGTGATGATGTGCATATCGCCGATGATGCCCGCCGCCGTGCACGAATCGTAAGCCCGCTTCATGTCCGCCAATTGATATATGCACATGTCTGACACGTCGATAGTCAGTTGAATACCCGCCAGGCCATCCGTGTAGCATCGAGTAGATGCAGGATGGATTGCCGGTAATATCGACGGCGGTTCCGTTAGCATGCTGGCTGATATGATGTGTGCCGGCGACGTAAGTATGCCGCACTGCTGAAACGACTTCGGATCCGCAAGTCCCTACGATGTCGGTTACTTTTGTTGCGAGCTGAGGAACGACACCAATCAAGCTGACGCCTGCTGGCCGACGGCGTGGCATTGGTACTGCGGACTTTACGGCATGACGATGTCTGATTCGGGTATGTCGTATTTTAGGCGATCGATGTCGTACAACTCTAATCGCTGCCGCCGGCGCAAATAGGTTCGGCCATGCAAACGGCTGCATCGCAGGAGCTGTCACTACACGCCGATGACGAGCTTCCGCCGGCGAAATAAAAAATACGCAAGCGAGCGTCAGCAAGCCGATGCGAAGCATGGTTTTTACGACCTTTTATTCAGGGAATGTTCTGGATTTTTCCGTAACGATCGTACAATCCATCGACTTCGGGATTAACAAATCCTCGCCAATGGCGTAATTCCTCGAGGCGCTGACTAAGATGATCCATGCGCTGGGATTGCAGCGCTTGCGCCGTGATTATCGTTTCCAGCTTCTCTATCTTCTTGCTTTGCAATTGCATATCACGCGCCAGCATCTTCAAGTCTCCTCGCATGCTCCACGCAAAACCTAAACCCCCCAGAAGAAAAAAAAGCAGGGTCAGTAAATCGCCGATCCTGATTGAGGGATCGATGGTCATGACCGACCTTTCAGGATGTGCTATTTACCCGCGTCAGTATCTGCGGCGGCGGCATCGAAAGCATCATCCACAGTCTTGTCAAGTACTTGCAAAGTGGCAAGCTGAGCCGCCGTGGTTGCAGGCGTCGCACTTAGCGCGGCGATGATATTCTTGATCGGCTCGTACAGCGACGAAATTTCCTGCACGATGAACGGCATCATGCCGGATAATGCGGACACGATCGACTCGATCAAAACGACATTGGCCCCGCCACCGATCAGCGGCAGGAACTGGGTGATCATGGCCAATACGGCCTGAATAGCGAGCGTCATTTCGCGACTCCTGTGGTCGGGATTTGGGACTGCAGCGTGGTGATCGTGGCGACCAGCGTGTTGTAAAGCACCGCGGGGCCGGCGGCACCCGATACGATATAAGGCTCGAGCTGACTACGGGCGGCCCGGCCAATACGCACTGCGGTTACCACGGTCTTTCGGGTACTTAGAGCGCAATAGGAAGGCGCCGGTACGGTAGCCTTGCAATACAGCAGATATTGAGTGGCGCTGCCTTCAGCGGCATCGAAGGCGTTGGCCGCCACGATGATCTGGGTTGCCGAGACCTCAGTGCCAGTGACGACGTCCCATGCGGTCTGCAGAGAGGCGCAAGCACCGAGTGTCAGTAGTAGGGGAAAAACAAGAAAAAGGCGTTTCATTTGGGCACCACGGTTGCGGTTTCGGTCGTATTGACGTTGGAAGGCAAGGCTTGCGCGAGATCAGCCTCTTCTTTAGGCAATACTATCTGCGGAGCAGCTACTCCTGGCGCGGCCGGTTTCGCGGCAGAAGCCATGATCGAGGCGCGGGAGTTGGCGATCAGGGACCAGATTGCCACGACGAAATATGAAATCGGGCCGACGGCGGTCATAGCCATTGCTGTATAGGTGTTTGCTGCTGCCGAGCTCAGACCAAATGCGGAAACAATGGTGCCCAGGGCCGGGATAATCACCCGGAGCTGGCCCATGACCTGGTCTTGGGTTGGAACGGGAAGGGCCAT
>WNFD01013863.1_pt1 | contig 11109 bp, 11 predicted proteins | sample 5400491 | NCBI WGS metagenome assembly WNFD01 (sample SAMN13153343, study PRJNA577476) | soil metagenome | isolation source: 120 cm saprolite under Douglas fir tree site 2 hole 2 replicate 2 | place: USA:California | collected 2015-04-18 | reverse complement strand
CCCTTCCAGGTAAGAATGTCGGCCGCGCCCTGCAGGGCGGCCGTGTTGCCAGGGTCCTTCGCCAATACCTTCCGGTAGAGGGCCAGAGCTTCCTCCGCGCGCCCCTGCCAGGAAAGCAGTTGCGCTTTGCCGGTCATCGCATGGGTTTCATCGGGATTCTGCAGCAGAACGCGATCGTACCGGGCCAGGGCTTCCGCCCGGGTGGTGCGGCTCCACGAAAGCACTTCCGCGGAAGCCATCAGCAGGTCTTTGTTTTGCGGGTCGCGCTGCAGACCTTCTTCAAACAATTCCAGAGACCGCGGACGGGTGGCCGTGTTCCAGCTCAGTACCTGGGCCAGCTTGATGCGGGCAGGCACGTATTCGGGATGAGCGGTCACCACGGACTGAAGCTGCGCAAGCGCCTGTTCCCGGTTCTCGCTGCGCCAGCTCAGGGTGTCTCCGTAGGCGGTGCAGTATTCCTTGTTTTGCGCTTCCGCGCAGGCGCGCTTCAGAAGATCGAGCGCCTGTCCCCGGGTTTCCGCCTGCCAGCTTTTGATCTGGCCCAACTGATAGAGAGCGCCCGCATCGTGCGGGCTCAGTTTCACCAGTTGTTCCAGCACCGGAGCGGCCTCTTTCGAATTGCCCGAGGCCTGGAGCAAGTCAACGAGCGGTCCGAGGGCAGCGATGTTTTCCGGTTCACGCTGAGCGATGGCGCGATACATCTGAATCGCCTCGACACGGCGGCCGGCATCGGCTGCCGCCGCAGCCTGCTCAAGAGTCGGCGCCGTTTGGGCGACAAGACCGGCGTTCAGAGCGCACAGCAGGAGGATTCTATAAATGATTTTCATGCCCGCACTCCTTCCGCCTGGCTGGCGTGCGTGAGTTTCAGAAAGCGCCCTTCCTGGGGCGCAATATGGAAGAACAGGTATTTCGAAATCGCATCCTGATCGGTGGCGCTGATGCGCTCGAAATGGATGCCTGTTGAAATTCTGGAGTGACCGTTGTGGCCGTATTTCTGGTTGCGCACCGCCTTGCCTTCGGCCTGAACGATCTGCTCCGGCAGCTGCATTTCCAGCTGCACCGGTGTTCCGGGATCGATCGCGGATTCGAGAGTCACCGAGACACCCGACCGGTTCAGGTTGCGGGCGAACTGCTCGCGGGTCACGATGTTCCCCGTCGCGTCCTTAAAGGTGATCTTCATGCGAACACCGAGGCGCGCCGGAAAACGGTAGCTCTGGCGCAGTTCATGCCGCTTCAGCGACCGCGCTACCACGGTGCCGATCATGAAGGTGAAAATTACGGCCCAGAAAATGTTGACGGCCAGGGCCCAGAACGTATAACCCCAGCGCGGGACCAGATCGAGCCGCACGATGCCGGCCGCCGTGGACACCACCAGGAAGCCCAGGATGATCACAGGCAGCAAGACTTCCGAGACGCGGGCCGCGGTGGCCCGTGACTTGGGCGTCACCACAAATTTGCTGTCGCGCTGGAAGATGCCGGCGATGCTCCGCATCAGCACGTGCATCTTGAGCAGGTTGAAGCGTTCACCCAGCCAGAAGTTTCGCAACCCTCCCTGCAGAATGACCGAGCAGGCCAGGTTGAGCAGGAAGTACGGCAGGAAATTGCTCGCATAAGAAGTCGGATCGGTCACCAGGGCGAACACCCCGAAGAACAGGGAAATGATGGGGGTGAGCACCATGAACAGCTTCTGATAGCTCATCCAGTAGAAATAGAGCGAGCTGAAATAGCACACCTTCTGCGCGAAGGTGAAATGGCTGCTGAAGAGCGGCTTCTCGGCGCGCATGACCTGCATGTTGCCGTGGCCCCACCGCTGCCACTGCGTAGCAAAGCCGGTAAAGGTCTGGGGCGCCAGGCCGCGGGCCAGGGTGCGGTTGATATAAATGGTGCGCCAGCCGTTTTTCTGCAGGCGCATGCTGGTGTGCATGTCTTCGGTAATGCTTTCCGTGGGGAAGCCGCCGATTTCGTCGAGGGCCGCGCGGCGCAGCATGCCCGGACTGCCGCAATAGAAGGCCGCGTTGTGGCGGTCTTTGCCCGGCTGAATCACGCTGAAGAACAGCTCCTGCTGCTGCCAGCCCACCTTGCTGTCGAAATCCACCTGGTGCTGGAAGGAATCGAGATTGTAGAAATCCTGCGTGCCCTGCACGATGGCGACGTGCGGGTCGGCGAAAAAGCCGATCATCTCATCGATCAGTTCCGGCGAGGCCACGTGATCGGCGTCGAGGGTTACGATGAATTCGCCATTGATCTGCTTCAAAGCGTTGTTCAGATTGCCGGCTTTGGCGTGCTCGCGCTTTTCCCGCGTGATGTACCCGCAATTGAACTCCTCGGCCAGCTGCCGGACCTCGGGGCGATTGCCGTCATCGAGGACCCAGGTCTTGTGCGGATACCGCATATTCACCGCGCACAGGACCGTTTCCCGCAGCAGTTCCGTCGACTCGTTGTACGTGGGAATCAGAACATCCACCGCGCAGCCCTGAATCGGCTCAGGCCTTGCATACGAGGTCGGCTTCCACGTCACGAAATAAAACAGCGCGCTCTCAATGAAGCTCAGCACCTCGACCGCCAGGAACGTATAAAAGAAGATCCTCGCGGCCGGATTCATCGTGTGAAAAAACCGCCACCAGAAATAACGTATTGTGAAAATCGAAGCCGCAATGACCAGGATGCGGGTAATGGCCAGCTTCAACTGCCGGCTCGGCGAAAGCTTTTCAAGAGGCTTCGCCTCGTACTGCGCCGGCGCGGAAGGCGCACCGCCTCGCGTGGAAAGAGCGTCTGCTGTTGTGGTATTCATCTTTAATTTTTTGATAGAACGCTCCGGTGAAAAAAAGACCAACTGGGTCTTTCCCGGAAGTGGAGCGGTCGTATCGTCCGTCTCTCTTTTAAATTGGGGAGGGTGAAAACTGGTGAACCAATATTACATAAGGACATGTACTTTGCAACATATTTCACCACCACGTACTGACCCTTTGCACATCTTAACTATTGTACTTTTGTACATTCTAAGTATGTACTTTAATAACCACTAAGCATTTTCCGATATGTGCAGGATTTTGCGCTGTGATGACTATCACGCTCTAATAATCGAGGCCATTTCCCTAATAAATTAGAGAAAGCTAATGATTTTGGCGCAGTATTTTGTGGCACAAATATTTTTCTCCACCTGAGCAAAAGCAAAAACTTACCGCTGATCCCGCACCGATGAAACCGGGGAGGGGATAGGGAAAGTGATCAGAATTTGCGCCACGGAATCGGAGAGCATTGCGTCCCACCCTTCGCAAAGAGCGCGAAGGGTGGGGCACCCGGCTTTGGGAAATCCGTTACAGTTTCAGACGGCAGGACACTCTAGAGATGCAGAACACATCCTCCGCCGCCGGAGTTCTTCCACTGCTGCTGCAGCATCCAGTCGTTGCCGCCAAAGACCACGTTGAACCTTGCATGGGCGGCTTTGCCCGCGGCTGAACATACGCTGGTCGTACCGCAGGTTGAGGTGGTACCGAAGTTGAAGTTGCACTTATCGGAGTCTTCCTGGCCGCTGGAGTCGAACCAGGCGTTGAGGTCGGGATCTGTGATGGCTTCGAACTGCTCGTGCGCGAAGACGTTGATCAATCCATCGGCGCCGCCCACACCGGTGGCCGGGCTGTTGGGGCCGGTTGTCTGAATTTCACAACCGGAGGGGCAGCGGTCGGGATTTCCCACAAACGCATACTTAATGTCGGCGCCGTTGAGCGTGGCGCGCGTGTGGAAGCCGCAGTACTGGGTGCAGAACCCGGAAGTCTCGTTGATGTTCGAGGAACTCAGCACGAAATACACGCCGCCCGCGTCGGTGGGCAGCGCCCCGCTGGTGAGAGCGTTTTTAACCGTGGTCTGCAGACTCGTATCGGTCAGGTTGGTCGAAGAAGTCACAAACGTGTGGCCGCCGAGAGTCACGTTCCCGCTCACGTTGCCGGTGCTGTCTCCGTAGGTGGTGGCGATTTTCTCGTAGGGCGTATTGCCCAGAGTGTTGATGAAATGTTCCACCAGGCTGACGGTGGCGGCGGTGTTCGAACCTGTGCCCGACCAGTTGCCGTACCAGATCACATAGAACTTCACCGGATTGCCTTTCAATACCGGACCTCCGTGATAGTTGATTCCGTTGCCGGTCACCACCGCCTGGCCGATCGGGCTGGGCTCGACCGGGGCCATGCTCTGCGGAAGCACGCCGGGAACGTGACCGCTCGGGACCTGGTCCATCGCCGTCTGTCCGGGATTATCGACATGTTGTTTCAAAAGTTCCTGCGCCGTCAAAAATCCGGCGGCCAGAACGACAGAGAGTAAAGCCATTGGATATTTCATGTTTCCGGAGAAAAGTTTCATTCAGATGACCTCGTGATTTTGTATTTGCCGCATCCGCTTCAGGAATGAACAGAAGATGCCTCGATGGTTGAGCCGGCGCCCGGAATTGCGGATCAACAAGAGCCTGAAGGCGCGACTGAGGCGGGATTGTACTACCGTCTTTTTCGCAAAGAACTTTACGCTGCTATCTTCCGGAAAACCCGAAGTCTTCCCATTTTGGGAAAATGTTTTGTGTCGCACAAAAACTTCATCGCAAAAAAGAAGGCCGGCCACGAAGAGCCGGCCTTCCAGAGGGGGATTAAGGATTAGAGATGCTGCGCGCAGGCACCGCCGAGGGAGTTGCGCCAGTTCTGCTGCTGCAGCCACGGATGACCGCCAAAGGTCTGGTTGAATTTCGACCCTGCGCTCACCGCCGCGGGGGTGCAGCCGGCGGCCGAGGTACAGGTCGCGACCACGCCGAAGTTGAAGTTGCATTTGTCGGCATTTTCCTGGCCGCTGGAGTCAAACCAGGCGTTGAGGTCGGGATCGGAAATCGCTTCCTCGGTCTCATGAGTGAGCACGTTAATCAGGCCATCAGCTCCGCCTACGCCGGTTGCGGGGCTGTTGGGCCCGGTCGCCTGGCCTTCGCAGCCCGAGGGGCAGCGATCGGTGTTGCCTACAAAAGCCCATTTAATGTCAGCGCCGTTGAGCGTCTGGCGGGTATGGAAACCGCAGAACTGGCTGCAGAATCCATTCTCTGCGATGTTGGAGGCGGTCAACACCACATAGACGCCGTTGGGATCCGTGGGCAATCCGTTGGTGAAGGACCGGGTAATGATCGCCGAGAGTTTGTTGTTGGTCAGTCTGGTGCCCTGGGAACCGGTATCGAAGATCTGGCCGGCGAGATTCAGATTGCCGCTGACGTTGGCTGTGGTATCGCCGTAGGTGGTGTTGACCAGTTCAATGGCGGACCCGCCGAGGCTGTTGAGGAAAGTACCGACCAGGTTGACGGTCGCCTGTGTGTTGGAACCCGTTCCATTCCAGTTGCCGTACCAGATCACGTAGATCGGGACCGTGCCGTGCAGCACCGGGCCGCCGTTGTAGTTGATGCCGTTGCCGGTCGTCACCGCAAACGGAGTCGGAGCGGCTGCGCCGCCGGGAGCGACAGGACGAACGTCATGATCAAAACCTGTAGGCTCCATGCTCTGTCCGGAGTTGAGGGGTTTCTGCGCGACCATGAAGTTCACGGCCAGGATTACGAAGAGAAATACCAAGGCGAGCCTGGTTTTTCCAAAAGACATTTGCATTTGCTGGGACCTCATTCTTTAGATTTTGCTCACGTCTGCCAGGGATGAATGAACAGAGGAAGCCGCTTTTATGAATATGTCGTAACATCAAACTTTCGGTGGTCCGGTTGAAAATAAGGCGCAGGCTCCTTCCGTTGGTACGAAGCGGCCTGCGTCACGGCATGGTAACTTGAAAATCACCGATCACTGCTTTCCGGTGGGCTTGTGTACAGCTTTCACAGCCGCGGGAACCGAACTGGTTTTTGCCACCGAGCGGTTCGCCAGCTTCCAGGAATCGCCGGACTTCTTCCACAGATCGATCACAAAAAACCGACCGGAGTCGGCCCGGCCCTTCCACGCGGCCACCTGGCTGCGTTCAAATACGATCTGGACCGAATCCCCCAGATCGGTGGCGAAAAAACGGCGCACCGCGAAAGTCTTGAGACTGTAATCTTTCCCCGTCACCATGTCGAGCCAGTCGTCGCCCCCAAGCGACTCGGCATCGGGCATATAAATCGAAAAATCGTCGGAGAGCATCGATTCCAGCGCCGGCTTGTCTTTCTTTTGAATCGCCTGAAGCATCTGCAGTTCCAGCGCGGAAAATACCGTTACCTGCCGGGTGGCGGTCATAATGCGGGGACTTACGGGCGGTTTCACCGGCTCCTGCGCCCGGTTGAGCGCCGCGAGAAGAGCAACCATGGCATACAGGCACAGGGCCCTGCGGACAGTCATGACGATTCTCCAGGGACGAGAAAGATATGACATCTGTGTTGTTGACCTCTTAGTGTTGGGAACTGCTCGCATCTGTTGGCAAAAGTATGAACAGAGAAAGCCGAATATAAACATGGACCTGTCAACTCCGGAACAGATCCTGCAATGACGTTGGTTTGCGCTTCGAGCAAGCGGGTTTAAATCGGTTTTTCAAACGCGGCTAAGAGGGTCGAATGGATTCCCGGAAACTTCAAACGTGCTCTGCAATCTATCCTGAACCGGGCAAGCCGTGACATCAGGTCGCTAAAGTTTCCAGCTTTGGAAAATCTGATAAGATTGACAGGCAAAATGGAGATTTTTAATGTCGAATATAAAATTAAAATATATTAAAACTTTAGTAATAACTGTTCCATTGTGGAACTGATTTTCGAATTTTAATGTTCAACATGCCTGCGGGAAAGAAATTCCCGTTTTGGGACCAACTTCCCGCATGATCGTCGCCTGGGTCTCAACTTCGCCAAAATATTTGCGGCTCGGGAGGAATTTCGGGGATGGAAATTCAAATTCCGATTGCTTTTGCGCCGCCGGTTGCGGTCTAATGGGGATAACCATCGCGCTAATTCTTCTTTCAATGCAGCAATCAATCTTCCGGGTGCCATTGCTATGTGAGACGGATTGTCCCAGGCGCACTTTCTTTATAAGGCGGATGTTGATTATGGAGCCAACCCTCAAAACTGAAAAACTCATGGACCGCATAGGCTGGAGACTTCTGCACGAACTGCAGATCAATGGTCGCCTGTCATATGCGGAGCTCGGACGCCGTGTCGGGCTTACAACCCCAGCCGTTGTCGAACGTGTCAAGCGTATGGAAGAAGCCGGAATCATTCTCGGCTACCACGCGGACGTGGACCCCACCAAAGTGGGCCTGCCCATTACCGCATTCATTCGCATGTCCGTGGTCGGCGACGTATTCACGAAAATCACCACAGTGGTCGGCAATTCTCCCGAGGTGGTCGAATGCCACCGCGGAACGGGCGCCGACTCATTCATCATGAAGGTGCATGTTCATTCCGTGGAGCACCTTGAATCGCTGATCGACCGGCTCACCCCATACGGGACCACGTCGACCTCCATCGTGCTTTCCTCTCCCGTTGAAAGACGCGAGATCAAACAGCTGGAAGAGATGCGGCCCTCCGTGGCGCTGGTTTCAAACATGAAGTAACCCGGCTGCGATGCAGCCAGGCGGCAATCCCGCCGGCACTCTCCTGCCGGCGTTCCGCCCGCCCGATTCATTTGGATTTCGCGCGCTCATACTGCTCGGGCCATCGGATTTCATGGCCCAACTCCCGCGCCGCGCGCAACGGCCAGTAAGGATCGCGCAGAAGTTCGCGCGCCAGAATCTTCGCGCGCGCCACGCTGCCACCCGAAGAACAATCGATCGCGTCCACACCCAGCGGCTTAAGCGCGCGGGCCAGCGCGACCGACTCCTCGATCGACCAGCCTCCCTCTGTCCAGTCGGTGCATGAAAGTCTGAGGAACAGCGGCAGGGATTGCGGCCAGACTCCGCGGACCGCCGCAACGGTCTCCAGCACGATTCGTGTGCGGTTTTCGAAGCTGCCGCCGTAACCGTCGGTGCGCTGGTTGCTGAGGGGCGAGAGAAAGCTGTGCAGCAGGTAACCGTGCGCCGCGTGAAGTTCAGTGACTTTCGCGCCCGCGGCCAGCGCGCGCCGCGCCGTTGCGGCAAAGGCCTGCGCGGTCTGCGCGATCTCGCCTTCCGTCATCGCATGAGGTGTCTGTGAATCCGGCGCGAAAGGCAGCGCGCTGGGCGCGAGAATCGGCGTCCATCCCCCGTCGGAGGGCGCAACCGGCTGCCCGCCCTTCCACGGCGCCGCGGTGCTCGCTTTGCGGCCCGCATGGGCCAGTTGAATTCCGGGGACCGCGCCCTGTGCGGCGATAAAAGAGAAGATCTTTTTCAACGGTTCGGTATGAGCGTCGCTCCACAGGCCCAGGTCTTCGGGGCTGATGCGTCCATCGGCCGTGACCGCCGTGGCTTCCGCCATGACCAGGGCCGCGCCGCCCACCGCCCGGCAGCCAAGATGCACCAGATGCCAGTCCCCGGGGATGCCGTCTTTGCAGGAATACTGGCACATCGGCGAAACGAAGATTCGGTTTCGAAAACCGACTTCGCGCAGGTTGAAAGGCTCGAATAAGTGGGCCATATTTGAAACGTAATTGTAATTGCGGATGCCGGTTCCGATGGACGATGCACCACCAGGACCTCCGCGGGCCGATTTTAATGATTTTGCCTGTTGAATTTCGCTCCGAAATGCGCCAAAGTGGAATCATGACGCAGCCGCCCAAAAAGGTATATCAGGATGAGTGGGGCACTGGCTCGCACCAGCCCTACGAGGAAAAACCCAAATACCAGCCGCGGATCAAATCCGGCGGACGCCAGGGCAACGGATTCCTCCGCTCCATCGGCGGACTGCTCATGGTCGGCGGAATTTTCTGGGGCACCTATATCCTCAGTTCCGGCGGCGACTTTTCAATGCTGACCAAAGCCCCCGGCCCGGTCCATGTGATCGCCGCCGGCGTGGTGATTTCCATCATCGCGAAATACATCTGACGGCAGCGGGCAGCCCAAGCCCAAACCTTGAACCACAAAGGTCACGAAGGAACACAAAGGAAGCAAACCGTCGTTTTTCCTTTGTGTTCCTTCGTGACCTTTGTGGTTCAAGGCCCTTTTCCCGATCTGCTGAACGCGTTCAATTTTTACCTTGACAACACCCCGGCCTCGCACTATCCTCTATTTGAACATGTTCAATATGACTTGAACACGGAGGACACCATGTACATCGTCATCAGCTATGCCATTTACCTGGCCATCAGCATCAATCTCACCATCTGGGTGGCCCGCACGCTGCACAAACGGGGAGCGATTTTCCTGGTGGATGCCTTTCAGGGCAACGCGGAGCTGGCCGCTTCGGTGAACCATCTGCTGGTGGTCGGTTTTTACCTCATCAATATCGGCTTCGTTTCTCTGGCCCTCAAGAGCGATGCCGTTATCACCACCACGCGGGGCGCGATCGAAATGCTGAGCGACAAGCTGGGCTGGGTGCTGCTGATTCTGGGAATGATGCACTTCTTCAACCTGCTGATCTTCTCGCGCATACGGCATCGGGGCATGTCGCCCTCCAGGCCTCCGGTCGCTCCCGACGCATACCTGCGGGTTCCGCCACCGCCCTATCCCCAGAATTCATGAGGACGCCATGCAAACGCTCTACTTGCTTTACGACGAACGCTGCGAACTCTGCCGGCGGCTGAAGAACTGGGTGCTGAAGCAGGATTCCTGGCTTGAACTCAGAGTGTTGCCGGCAGGGTCGGAAAATGCCCGGCGACTGTTTCCCTGTCTCGAACAGGTCGCCGGCGGCGACGATCTGGTGGTTATCGGCGACCAGGGCGAAGTCTACCTGAACAATCATGCCTGGATCATGTGCCTGTATGCCATGCGCGAATACCGTGACTGGGCGAGGCGGCTCTCGCATCCGCTGCTTTTGCCCCTGGCGAGGCAGGCGTTCGATACACTATCGAAGAACCGGGCCGGGATTTCACAATGGCTGTCCGAAGGCAACCCTGAGGGGCTTGCCGACCGGCTGCGCCAGGTGACTCTCGAACCCTGCTCCATACCGGAAGGAACCCTCTCGGATTATCTGCGATGACCGAAACCACAAAAACACGCACCTCGCCCCGGGCCACCACCCAGCGCGCCGAAGACACGCGCCGGCGCATCTACGAATCCGCTCTCGCGCTTTTCCGCGAGAAGGGATTTGAGCAGACCACCATGCGCGATATCGCCGCCAAGACCGGCGTGGCGCTGGGCGGGGCCTACTATTATTTCGCCTCGAAAGAAGCCATCGTGCTGGCCTTCTACGATGAAATGCAGCAGAGCAGCCACGAAGAAATCCTTGAGGCGATGAAGGGCCATAAAAAACTCAGGGACCGTCTGCGCTGCGTCCTGGAGAAGCGCTTCGAACTACTGGAGCCCAACCGCTCGTTTTGCGACGCGCTATTCCGCCACGCTCCCGACCCCCAGGATCCGCTGTCGCCTTTCAGCAAAGAGACCAGCGTCATCCGCGAGCTCTCCATCGAGCACCTGCGTGTGGCGCTGGAGGGCTCGGAGGTCAAAGTGCCCGCCGATCTGCGGCCGCACCTGCCCAACCTTCTTTGGATGTATCAGATGGGCCTGATCCTGTTCTGGCTCTACGACCGTTCCCCGAAACAGGAGCGCACTGTAAAGCTCATGGAAAAGAGCCTGGGCTTTCTGGTCAACCTGCTGCGCCTTGCCGGCCTGCCTCTCATGAAACCGCTGCGCAGGAACGTGCTGGAATTGCTGGAAGCGGTGACGCCGTAATGGGCAAAGCAAAAGCTTCACCACGGAGACGCGGAGTCACGGAGAAGAACATAGAAAAAAATTTGCCGCAGAGCTATTGGCTATCAGGGATTTTCCTGCCGGTAATATCGATAGCTGAACCACACCAGCGTCAGCACCAGGCCCGCCCACGCCAGTAATCGGACGGTATTGCCGATCTGAATCGCGTGCGGAAGCACGCCGAGGCTGCCGAAGATGCGCACCCAGTCATGCTGCGCCTCGTCGGCGGGCGCGCCCACGGTGACCAGCGGCAGTTCGCGCCGCAGAGCGTCGCCCATGTAGGTGGCCACTCCGGTCAGGCTGTGAAAGAAGGCGATGGAGCAGAAGACGACGCCCGGCAGTTCGCGCCGCACAACAAAGGCAATCACGAGC
>WNFD01007864.1_pt1 | contig 11109 bp, 10 predicted proteins | sample 5400491 | NCBI WGS metagenome assembly WNFD01 (sample SAMN13153343, study PRJNA577476) | soil metagenome | isolation source: 120 cm saprolite under Douglas fir tree site 2 hole 2 replicate 2 | place: USA:California | collected 2015-04-18 | reverse complement strand
TGCCCTCCCCGTGAGGGGGAGGGAGATTCCTACTTCTCGTACTTGAAGGACACGTTGAGGCGCGTCCGGAAGCGGGCGACCTTGCCGTCTTCGATGGTGATGTCCAGCTTGACCACTTCGGCCACCCGGAGATCCCGCAGGCTCCCCGCGGCCGTTTTCACGGCGTTGCGGGCGGCATCCTCCCACGACTCCGCGCTGACTCCGATGATGTCCGTGACCCGATACACGCTGTCTGCCATCTGTCCCTCCTTCGTCTTGTTGGAGACGGTTAGGCATATTGTCTAGGACGCGGGCATCGTGGCTTTGGCGAAGAGTCGATCGAGGGCGGCCCGACCCTGCCTGGCCACCTCCAAGGGATCGCGCTCCCAGTAGCCGGGATTGAACGTCTCCAGGCTCCAGGGGCCGGCGTAGCCATGTTGGATGAGATCCCGGACCAGTTCTGGTAACCGAATCACGCCCTCGAGCGGGAGGATGCGATCCGCGTCTTCGATTTCCCGCGGCGGCTTGGCCGGCGCGTCGTTGAGGTGGACCATCCGAAGCCGCTGGACCGGCAGCTCCTCCACCGGACGGCTGCCACTGGCATCACCTCGGCCGCCAGGGCTGGCGAGTTGATTGGACAGTCGGCAAACCCCAGGAACTCGAAGGCGACCCTGATCCGGTGCTCGGCGGCCAGGTCTCGAGCCAGCACCAGCCCGGCCCGGATCCCGGCCAGCGCTTGCTCCGGCGAGAGTCCGGCGATCCGGGGTGGAACCGCCAGCAAGTAGGGCGCCCGCAGCTCGCGGGTAATGCGCAGCCGTGGGCCCAGATCCGCCCTCAGGGTGGCGGCATCGATGGTCCCGTCCGGATGCAGCGACAGGCGGACGCCGTTGACGCTCCAGACCTCGCCATCCCGGACCGCCTTCGCCGCGGTGCGCACTTCATCCGGACTGACCAGCAGCCGCTCGGCCCGGGCTTCAATGCCGGCGAAGCCCGCCTCTTTAGCCACCATCAGCGACCGGTCCGTCGGGGTGGTCATCACCGTGGCGCCGTTGAGGAAGACGCGCGGACTCACTTCTCGCGGATCACGCCAAACGTCAGGCCGGCCACCATGTACCGGCGTCCGATCACCATCAGCAGCAGAGGCACGGTCATGGCGATGACCCCGGCCGCGGCCATGTCATTCCAGATGATTTCGAACTGGGTCACGAGGCCCTGGACGCCGACCGGGAAGGTCTGCGAGTTCGGGGTCGCCGTCAGGATTAGAGCGAAGAGAAACTCGCTCCACGCAAACGTGAAGACGATGGTCGCCGCGGCCATCAGCCCCGGGCCGGCCAGCGGCAGCAGCACTCGACGGAACGAGGTCCATCGGTTGGCTCCGTCGACCAGGGCCGCCTCTTCGAGTTCGAGCGGGATCTCGGCAAGAAAGCCTTTGAGCATCCAGATCGCAAACGGCAAATTGAACAGGGAGTAGATGCCGATCAGTGCGATCGGTTGGTTGTAGATCTGCAGCGTGCGGACGATGGCGAAATACGGGACGACCACGGCGACCGGCGGCAGGAAGCGCAAGGAGAGCGCCCAGTTAAGGACCCCGACACGCAGGCGGGGTGGCACCGTCAGGCGGGTAATGGGGTAGGTGATCACCAGGCCGACCGTGAGCGTAACCAGGACGGTTGCGGCGCAAACGAGGACGCTGTTCTTGAGCAACACCCAGAAGCCGCGCTCGAAGAGGACGCTGTAGTACGGCTGCAGGGTTGGGTGTCGCGGGAAGAGCGTGATCGACTGGTACAGCTCGGCTTTGCTCTTGAGCGAGGTCGCAATCAGCCAGTAGAGCGGGAAAGCGTAGAGAAAAGCGGCCACGCCGAGACCGGCAACGATCAAGATGAGGCGAATGGCGATGGCGGCCTGCCGGCTGCGCATCAGGCGCGCTCCAGGGGGAGGGCTCGGGTCACGAGGGAGTAGAGGATGCTGATCGAGACCAGGACCATCACCGCGAGCGCCGCTGCCTGCCCGCCGTCGAAAAATCTGAACTCGATTCGGTAGATGTAGAGGCTCAGCAGCTGGGTCGCCGTTCCCGGGCCGCCGCCCGTGAGGATGTAGACGTGGTCGAACACGCGAAGCACGTCGGCCACCCGAAAGAACAGGATCAGGAGAAAGAGCGGCCGCAGATAGTGCAGCTCGATGTAGCGGAACTGCGTCCACCAGGTCGCCCCGTCGACCTGGGCGGCCTCGATCGATTCCCTGGGCACGGTCTGCAGCCCGGCAAACAGCACGAGATAAACAAACGGGGTCCATTGCCAGATGTCGACGCTCGCGACCGAGCCCATGGCGAGGGCCGGGACCCCGAGCCACTGGATCTCGGAGTGGGTGATGCCGACCGACTGCAAGACGTAATTGAGCACGCCATAGCCGGGCGCGTAGATCAGGCGGGCCACCACGCCGACCGCCACCGGCGGCACAACCAGCGGCAGCACGGCCAGCACGTACAGGGTCGCCCGCAGCCCGGCTTGCTTGACGGTGCGATGGACAAACAGGGCAAAGGCGAGGCCAAGGAGGATCTCGGTGGGAAGGACGATCAACGCGTACAGGCCGGTGGCGCGCAGCGCGTCGAAAAAGAGCGGATTGCCCAGGGCCCGCGTGTAGTTGCGAAAGCCGATCAGGGTGCCGTCGTCGGACGTGATCGACTGCCAGATGGCAATCACGAACGGGATCGTGACAATGAGGAACACGGTGCCGAGCGCGGGCAGGAGAATCGTATAGGCGAGCCGCTCCTGGCGGCTCCGCCGGCCCCGCCCGGTCCTTCCCGGCTGGCTACCGGTCGGGACCGGGAGTTCGGCGACCAGATGGCTCACATCGTCAAATGTAGGACGGGTCGATCAGGAGGGGTAGCCCGCGTTCTTCATCACCGTGCGGATTTCGCTAGCCGCTTTCTGCATGGCGGCCTGCGGGGTCAGCTGCCCGGCCACCGCCGCGTTCATGGCCGTCCCATACGAGGTCTCGACGGCACCCCACTGGTCGGTGCGTGGCCGCCAGTTCGGCACGGCGGCGAAGGAGGCTGCCAGCGCCTTGAAGTATGGGTTCGCTGACGCCAGCGATGCATCGTTGAGGATGCTGTTGCGGATCGGGATGCCGCCCTGGGCGACGTAGTTGCGCATGTTGTCGGTCTTGAGCATCCACTTGATGAAGTCGGCCGCAGCCGCGCCGTTCTTCGAGCCCTTGGGAATCCCGAGCAGCCAGTTGCCCATCATCCCCAAACCCTTGCCGCTGGGCCCCTGCGGAATCGGGATGTACGCGACCTTGCCCTTGACCTGGCTGACGCTCGGGTCCTCGACGATGCCCGTGATCTCGCCCGGCCAGACGGTCGACTGGTACGCCTGTCCGATCGCCATCAACCGAGACCGGTCGGCGGCGTCGGTGTTCTCCGGCCCCGGCTCGGCATACTTCTTGAGTTTCCGGGTGAGGAAGTCGACCGCGGTGATCGAATCGCTGGAGTCGAGCTGGACCTTCCAGTTGTCGTCGAAGATGTTGCCGCCGAACGACCATAGGATGGGCAGCGAATCGCTGCTGACGGGGTTGGTCGCCTTGCCGCGGATGACGTAGCCGTAGAAACTTGCCGCGTTGTATTTCGCCGCGTTGCTGAGGACTTCATCCCAGCTGGCCGGGGCCGCGGACTTGTCACTACGGTACATGAACATCTCCACGTTCCCCACGATGGTGATGCCGTAGAGGTGCTGCGTCTTTCCCTGCTCACTGGGCGGGACCGGGCCGTGCGGCGGCGGCCAGGTGCCCACGTCGTAGACCACGGTCGGAATGTCCGAGTCGCGCGTGAAGCCAAAGTTCGAGTCGAGCGGCTGCAGCGCGCCCATGGTGCCGAACTTCGGCATCCAGGGGTCGTCCATCATGCACAGGTCAAACGACGAGTCGTTCGCCTGGAAGGTGGTGACCAGTTTCGTGAAGAGGTCAGCGTACGGGAATTCGACGACCTGCACCTCGATGCCGGTCTGGCTCTTGTAATTCCCGACCACTTTCTTCAGTGGGCCGTCCTCGTTGCCCTGGACGGCCGCGATGGTCAGCTTGGAGGGCTTCGAGGACGACGGTGTCGCCGTGCCCGTACCGCAGGCGGCCAGGATCGCGGGCAGGGACGAGAAGCTGGCCCCCGTGATGGCTGCCTGGATGACGAAGTCGCGCCGGGTGAGCCGTTTCTTCATAGGCGTACCTCCTCAACGAGCGAAAGAGCGCCCAGTGTTCGATGGGCGCCGTGCCCCATTATGCCGCTTGAGGCCACGAGTTTGAAAGAATGAACCGGGCTAAGCCTGGTCGGGGTTGGGTACCATGACGTCGCGGACCAGCGCCGCCAGGTCCCCGCAGGCGGCGATGAACTGGCGAAGCGTGCGCAGCGTCGGCCCGAAGTGGTCGAACTCCTCGACGGCGAGGCCGTTCTCGGAGTAGGCGCGGCGGAAATCGGGGAAGTGCGTGAGGAGCTGCGCGACCACCTTCGGATCAACCGGGTCGTCAATGCGCGGTTTCACCTCGATGTCGCTGGCGTTGAACCGCTTCTGCCAGGCGTACGGCGGGGAGATGACCGCGTCCGCCCCGATCAGCTCACTCCAGTGCATGTGGTTGCGGAATGCCGCAGACAGCAGGCGCACCCGATAGCCGCGCTCGCGGAAGATGCCGTAGGTCTTCTTGAACACGGCCACGCCGGCCCACTCGAGATAGCCGGGGTCGACCGACAGGCCGTCCCGTTCCAGCAACACCTTCAGCCAGTCATCCAGCCGGCCCACCATGATGGTGCAGACCGGGCCCATGGACGCGATGTCTTTGCCTTCCGTCTCGCGCCGCTGCAAGCCTCGCTCCAGCGCCTCGGCGACCGCGATGCACTGGGGGAGCGTGAAGCACACAGTGGCGTTGATGCTGATTCCGCGGTAGGTCGCTTCCTCGATCGCCGGGATGCCGGCCCGGGTCACCGGGATCTTCACGATCATGTTCGGCGCCAGGCGGCTGAAGTCCCCGGCCTGCTCCACGATGGCGCCGGTGTTTCGGAAATGCCGGGGGTCGGTCTGGATGGACAGGCGGCCGTTGCGCCCACCCTCCGCCGCGAAAATCGGCTCGAGCAGCTCTGCGGCCCGCACCGAGAGCTCCTCCACCAGGCGCCATCCGATCTCGTCCTCGGTGGCGGTCGGCATCTCCCGCAGGAGGCTCTCGATGCGCGGCCGCCAGGTGGCCATCTCTTTCTTGAGGACCGTGACCGCAATCACCGGGTTGCACGTCGCGCCGACGGCACCGTGCTCCATGGAATAGGTGAGCTCTTCGATGGATGCAGAGTCGTTCCACAGACGGGTGGGGGTCGTCTGCGTCATCTGCTGGAGCGGGCTCTTGGATGTGACGCGCGTGTGGGGTACGGCCATACGACCTCTGCCTGAAAGTTAAGATTACCCCACCTCACGCAACGGGAGGGACAACGTGCGCCTGACGATGGCTCAAGCCCTGATCCGGTTTCTCGCCGCGCAATATGTCGAGCGGGATGGGGTCGAGCACCGGTTCTTTCACGGGTGCTTTGGCATCTTTGGCCACGGCAATGTGGCCGGCGTGGGCGAAGCGCTCTACGAGAACCGGGACCTGCTGACCTACTACCAGGGCCGCAACGAACAGGGGATGGTGCACGCGGCGGCCGGCTTTGCCCGGATGCGCAACCGGCTCTCGACCCTGGCGTGCACCACGTCGATCGGGCCGGGGGCGACCAACATGGTTACCGGCGCGGCGCTGGCCACCATCAACCGGCTGCCCGTCCTGCTCCTCCCGGGAGACGTGTTCGCGTCGCACCGACCGGATCCAGTCCTGCAAGAGCTCGAGGCGCCGGGCCGGGGCGACGTCTCGGTGAACGATTGCTTCCAGCCGGTGTCGCGCTACTGGGATCGCATCACGCGCCCGGAGCAATTGATCCCGGCGGCGCTCCACGCCATGCGCGTGCTGGCCAGCCCGGCCGAGACCGGAGCCGTCACCCTCGCCCTGCCGCAGGATGTGCAGGCCGAAGCCTTCGACTATCCGGAGGCGTTCCTGGAACGGCGAGTCTGGGCGATCGCGCGTCCGCTGCCGGACCCGACGGGGCTGGATCGGGCGGCCCGGCTGATCCGGGGCGCCAAGCGGCCGCTGATCGTAGCCGGCGGCGGAACCATCTACGCCGAAGCCACCGAGGTGCTGCGCCAGCTGGTGGCCGCCACGGGCATCCCGGTGGCGGAGACCCAGGCCGGCAAGGGCTCGCTGGCCTACGACCACCCCGCCAACCTGGGAGCCATCGGAGTCACCGGCACGTCGGCGGCCAACCAGGTGGCGGCGGAGGCCGACCTGGTGATCGGCGTGGGGACGCGCTGGACGGATTTCACCACTGCCTCCAAGACCGCCTTCCAGCACCCGGATGTTCGCTTCATCAACGTCAACATCGCCGACTTCGATGCCGCCAAACTGGGCGGGCTGGCGCTCACCGGCGATGCCCGGGCGGCGCTGGCCGCCCTTCCGGAGCGGCTGGCCGGGTATACGGTGGAGCCCGCGTACCGCGAGCTAGTTACCCGCCTGCACCAGGAATGGGACGCCGAGGTGGAGCGCCTCTATACGCTCGGCCACCGACCGCTGCCGGCCCAGAGCGAGGTGATCGGGGCCGTGAATGCGGTGGCGGGCCCCAAGGACGTGGTCGTGTGCGCAGCCGGCTCCATGCCCGGTGAGCTCCATAAGCTCTGGCGCACGCTGGACCCCAAGGGCTACCACGTGGAGTACGGCTACTCCTGCATGGGCTACGAGATCGCGGGCGGGCTGGGAGTCAAGATGGCAGCGCCGGACCGCGAGGTCTACGTGCTCGTCGGCGACGGATCGTACCTGATGCTCAACTCCGAAATTGTGACCGCCATCCAGGAGGGGATCAAGCTGACTATCGTGGCGGTCGACAACCACGGGTTCAACTCCATCGGCGGGTTGTCCCGCTCGCTGGGCACGGACGGCTTCGGTACCCAGTACCGATTTCGCAAGGACGGCTCCATCGGGCTCGACGGCGAAGCGTCACCGGGGGCGACGTTGCCGGTCGACCTGGTCGCCAATGCCCAAAGCCTGGGAGCTCACGCCCTCCGGGTGCGCTCCGTCGACGACCTGACCCGCGCACTGCGCGATACCAAAAAGGTGGACCGGACCGTGGTCATCGTGATTGAGGTCGATCGTTACGCCGCGGTCCCGAACTACGAGAGCTGGTGGGATGTTCCCGTCGCGGAGGTATCGAGCCTGGCCGGCGTTCAGCAGGCTCGCCTAGCGTACGAGAAGGCCAGGGAGCGAGAGCGCCCGCTGATCTAACACCTGTTTCCCTCCCCTGGCGATCACTCTCCCTCCCCCTTGCGGGGAGGGTCCGGGAGGGGTTCTCGTGGCGGCGTAGTCCTTACTTTTTTCCAGTCCATCAACCAGGCGTGGTCGGGGTCGGTTGTGAAGAGCCACTCCCGGACCGCGCCGGCCATGGCGTTCAGGTAGTAGCAGTCGTAGCCGGGCGCCGCCGAGACAACGTGGAAGCCGCGCGGCACGAGGACGAGCTGGTCGTGGCGGGGCCGCAGCGCCAGGTCCAGGCTCAGGTCAGCCGTATAGATCCCCTGGAAGGCGAAGCCTTGCTCGGGCCGGATTCGATAGTAGTAGAGCTCCTCCAGGGCGCGTTCTCGCGGCGGATCGTCGGTGTCGTGCTTGTGGGGGGGGAAGGTCGACCAGTGGCCGGCCGGCGTGAAGACCTCCACCAGGATCAGCCGGGCCGCCGGGTCCTGCTCGGCCACGATCCAGTGGATACGCCGTTCGGTGACGCCTGACCCCCGCGTCTCAACCCGCACGTCATCCGGGCGGATCAGGCGGGGCGGCAGTTCGGACTGGGCCGGCGCGGAGACGATGGCCAGGTCGCAGGGGCTCTCCGCGCCCAGGTCGTATGGGATTCCCGGGGGGAGCAGCAGGGCAAAGGGCTTGCCATCCCAGACATCTACGCGTCCGCCGACCGTTCCAAAGCCCTCGACGGTCGCCCGCCCTCCCAGCCAGATGAGGGCGGTCTCTTCGGCCTTGGTGTGAGCGGCCAGCCTGGCCCCCGCCTCCAGATGGACGATCTTGAAGGACAGGTACCGCCAGCCTGCGCTGTCTGGGGTTACGCCCTCGGCCGCGTTTCGCACCGGATCAGACGGGCGCACGGTCATGCCTCAGACCCCGCGGGCACGCAGGAATGCTCGGTTGCGGACTTGATCGCGCGCTGCGCGATCCGCTGGATCACTGGGGGCCGGGATGGTGTCCTGTTCCACGACCAGCCAACCCCGGTAGTGACGAGTCTTGAGGCCCTCGAGGACGCCATCGACGGCCAGGTCTCCCTCCCCCAGCGGGCAGAAGGCCCGGCGCCGCCAGACCTCCATCATGGGCGCCTGCTCTCGAACGATGGCATCGACAACCGACAGCCTGACATCTTTGAGGTGCAGGTGATTGATCCGGCTGCCCCAGTCGCCGAGGGCTTGCACGGGGTCGCCGCCGCCCAGCAGCAGGTGACCGGTATCGAGACACAGGCCGACCTCGGTGCGCCGCAGCAGCTCCTCGATCTCCCAGGGCGCCTCCACGTACGTGCCAGCGTGATGGTGGAAGCTTGGTTCGTAGCCGCGGCGGCGACAGGCCTGGACCGCCTGGGCGACGCCCTCCGCCAGCCGCGCCCAGCCGGCCGCGTCTAACCCCAGCGAGCGGTCGCGGTGAGCTCGGCCCGGCGCGGAGCGGCGCGCATGCGAGCCCGCGTCAGCCAGGGTCGGTCGGGAAGGCGGCGCACCGTCGGCGCGTGATCCCGCCGCGTCGAAGATGTCCAGCAGCGCCTCCAGCTCACCGATCGCCCCCGGCAACCCGTCCGGCTGGCTGAAAGGGAGCGCGGCGTAGCCACCGGCCAGTCGCAGGCGTCGGTCGGCCAGCCGGCTGGGCAGCTCCTCGATGGTCCCCAGGTATCCCGGCGGACCGAGGTCGATCCCGTCGTAGCCGGCTCGGGCGACGGCGTCCAGGACGGCGGTGCCGGGCGGGACGTTCGGGTTGACGCCAACCGTGACCTCAAAAGCGCCGAAGCTGACCGGCGCGTTGGCCACCATCACGCCAGAGTTTCGGTACTCGTCCGTCACGGTGTTTTCGCCAGCGGGTTGACCCCGCTTCGAGGTCGGAGTATAGTCGCCCGTTGAACTTTGGCCAATGGACGCGTGCGAGTCGGCGTGGTGGGGTGTGGCCTGGTGGCCCAGGTTATGCACCTCCACTATCTGCGCGAGCTGGCAGACCGCTTCGAGATCGCGGCCATCTGTGACCTCTCCCCCACCGTCCTGGACCGGGTGGGACAGGAGTATGGCGTGGCGCGGCGGTTCTCCGACTGGCGGCAGCTGCTGGCCGAGCCGCTGGACGCGGTCCTGGTGCTGACCTCGGGCAGCCATGCGCCGATTGCGATCGCCGCCGCTGAGGCCCGCCGGCACGTGTTCATCGAAAAACCCATCGCGTTGTCGGAGACGGAAGGCCAGGAGATCATCGAGGCCGGCCGCAAAGCCGGCGTTCACCTGATGGTCGGCTACATGAAGCGCTACGACCCGGCCGTCGAGCGCATGCGGGAGGAGCTGCCGGCATTGGCGGACCTCCGAGGCGTGATCACCACCACCCTGGAGTCGCCCTTTCGACCCTATGTCAGCCACTACCCGCTGGTCACCGGCACCGACGCGGACAAGGCGACCCTCAAGGCTCTCCAGGCGGACGATGATCGACGAGTCGGGCTCGCCATCCCCACCGAGGACCCCCTGGTCCGGCGCGTATACCGACGATTTCTGCTAGACAGCATGGTCCATGACCTCAACCTGGTGCGGGGATTGCTGGGCGAGCCCGATCGCCTCGAGTACGCGCGGCTGGCGGAGGAAGGGGTGGTCGCCGTCTTCGCCTTCGGGAAGGTGCGCTGCGTGATGCACTGGGTCAACCTCATGGACGGCATGGCCCGCTACCGGCAGGAGTTCGCCTTCTACAGCCCCAGCCGGCGCGCCACGCTGGTGTTCCCCTCGCCCTTCCTGCGCAGCATGCCCACCCAGCTCGTACTCGAGGCCGGCGCCAGTGACGGATCGAGGACCTGGCAGACGGTGGAGACCGTGTCCTACGAGGAAGCGTTCAAACGGGAGCTGGTGGAGTTCTATGAGTGCATCGCCGCCGATCGCGAACCCCGCACCACGGCCGCGGACGGCGTGCGCGACGTCGCGCTCTGCCAGGCGTTGGTGACCGCGCACCTGAACGGCAGAGGGATGGCGCTCTCGGCGAGTTGATCAGCGAACCCGCGCGCTCCGCAGCTCGGGCAGGGCTTCCGCGGCGGCCGTGGCGGCGCGAGCCGGCTCCGGTCCGGCCAGCCCGATGATCTGCTCGGTGAACCCCAGCTCGAAGTAGCGAGCCACGGTGTCCACGAGCTGGTGACGGTCGCGGCCGTCCCACATGTGTTGGGCCGAGCGGCGGACTGCGGCGGGGTCACGGCCCGCCTGCCGGCAGGCCTCATCCAGCCTGCGGTTTCGCTCGGCGGCCTCTTCCAGGCTGGACGCGCCGGTGACGTTCCAGACATCGGCATACTGCGCCACCACCGCCATCATCTGTTCGCCGCCGGCGCCAATCCAGATCGGCGGGTGGGGCTGCTGCAGCGGCTTGGGGTTGGCAATGGCGTCCTTATGGTGGTAGTAGCGACCGGTGAATGTCGTCCGGTCCTGGGTCCACAGCGAGGTGATCACCTGCAGCGACTCGCGCAGCCGCCCGACCCGGTGGTCGAGCCCCTCGATGCCGTACATCTGGTGCTCGATCTCGGCCCAGGCCGCGCCGATGCCGAACTCCAGCCGGCCACCGGAGAGGTGGTCGACGGTGACCGCCATCTTGGCCAGCAGGGCCGGGTGGCGATAGGTGTTGCCCGTGACCAGGCAGCCGATCCGGACGCGGCGGGTCGCCTGCGCCATGGCGGCCAGCAGGGTCCAGCCTTCGTAGACCGGCCGGTCGGGCCCGCCCGCCCCGATAGAGGCGAGGTGATCGAAGTCCCAGACATGGTCGAAGCCCCCTTCGTCGGCGATCCGCCAGACGTCGCGCAGGGCCTCGATGGTGGTGCCCTGCCCG
>WNFD01008261.1_pt1 | contig 11110 bp, 11 predicted proteins | sample 5400491 | NCBI WGS metagenome assembly WNFD01 (sample SAMN13153343, study PRJNA577476) | soil metagenome | isolation source: 120 cm saprolite under Douglas fir tree site 2 hole 2 replicate 2 | place: USA:California | collected 2015-04-18 | reverse complement strand
TGTAGAGGCCGATGGTTTTGAGAATTCCGATGCTTATCGGCGCCATCTCGAAAAGTTACTCCTCAAGAATGAGATCAAGGCGCTGGTGGCGACGACGGCGTTAGGCATGGGCTATGACAAACCAGATCTTGGCTTTGTCATCCACTATCAGGCGCCTAGCTCGATCATTGCCTACTACCAGCAAGTGGGGCGTGCTGGCCGAGCGATCGATCATGCGTTTGGTGTGCTGCTCTCTGGTGGTGAAGACGAGGAGATTCACAGCTATTTCCGTGCAGGTGCCTTCCCGGATGAGCGCCATGTTGAGGCAATTCTCGCGGCGCTCGCAGCGAGTGACGGCCTGACTGAACGTCAACTCGAAGAAGCTATCAACTTGCGCAACGGCCAGATCGATCAGGTATTAAAGTTCTTATCGGTCGAGAATCCCGCATCTGTGTTGAAAGACGGCTTGCGTTGGAAGAGGACGGCGGTCGAATACCAGATGGACCACGATCACATTGAGCGTCTGACGCATCAGCGCGAGCGCGAGTGGCTGGAAGTGCAGGACTATATCGACAGCAGAGAATGCTTAATGGCGTTTCTCGCCAAGGCATTGGATGATGAACATGCAGAGCGCTGCGGTAGATGCTCTCGATGCCTGGGACACCCACCTGTGCCAGATGAATTTGCCCATCAACTGGCAGTGGCAGCGGCGCGCTACCTCAGGCATTCCGAACTGCCGCTTGAATGCAAAAAGCAGGTGGCCAGCGGTGCCTTTCCGCAGTATGGCTTCCGTGGCAATCTCCCGCAGGCTCTGCGCGCCGAGGTTGGCCGGGTATTATCGCGGTGGGGCGATGCGGGCTGGGGGCATGCGGTAGCAGACGACAAGCGCGCCAACCAGTTCCGTGACGAGTTGGTCGATGCGATGGCCGAGATGATTCGTGAGCGCTGGAAGCCGCAACCAGCTCCGACCTGGGTAACATGCGTGCCTTCCCGTAATCATCCGGAGTTAGTGGCGGATTTTGCCCGTCGCTTGGCTGCACGCTTGGCCCTGCCTTTCATTGAAGCCGTGAGAAAGGTGCATGATAACGAGCAACAAAAGCTCCAGCAGAACCGGTATCATCAATGTCACAACCTCGACGGGGTGTTTGCAGTCGCCGCAGGAATTCCAAGCGGCCCGGTGCTGTTGCTCGACGACATTGTTGACTCGGTTTGGACAATGACAGTGGTAGCCGCTTTGTTGCGCCGGGCGGGAAGCGGGCCGGTGTGGCCCTTCGCGCTTGCCGCAACGAGCACGGGCGATTGAGATGAATATAGCGCCACAAACGCAGGCGGTTTTGCTGCTGACGGCGTATCTTTCAAAGCCTATGGGAAGCAGCCCGCGACCGCTGTCACCTATCGAGTGGGGCCGCTTCGCACTATGGCTGAAGGAGCGTGGTGTTGCGCCGGAAACTTTGCTCGGCGAAGACCCTGCGCACGTGCTGGCGGGTTGGAAAGATAAGTCGGTGACGGTAGATAGGATTCGAGATCTGATCGGTCGGGCTGGTGCGTTAGGATTCGCGCTGGAGAAGTGGCAGCGCGCGGGGCTGTGGGTGATGACACGTTCGGACACGGACTATCCGATTCGTTTCAAACGGCGCCTTAAGACGGAATCACCTCCGATACTGTTTGGTTGTGGAAATCGCAAGCTGCTCGGTGGGCAATGCGTTGCGGTCGTGGGCTCGCGGGACGCCACGGAAAACGATTTGGCGTTTGCGACTCGTCTCGGTGTTATCGCGGCGGCGCAGGGACTCTCCGTTGTGTCCGGAGGCGCGCGGGGAATCGATGAAGCGGCGATGTTAGGGGCGTTAGATCGCGAAGGGACCGTAATAGGCGTGTTAGCTGACGGGCTGCTGCGCGCGGCTATATCAACCAAATATCGCAAAGGTCTGATGGCCAACGATCTCGTGCTGATCTCTCCCTTCAATCCGGACGCGGGTTTTGATGTCGGCAACGCCATGGGACGAAACAAATACATCTATTGCCTCTCCGATGCCGCCATTGTGGTCTCGTCGGGCAAAGAAAAAGGAGGCACATGGAACGGGGCCATCGAAAACATCAAGCAACGCTGGGTGCCTGTTTGGGTTAAAACGAATAGTCAGAGTTCAGGTAATGCAGGTCTCGTTGAGCGAGGCGCACGCTGGCTGCCAGAGGATGATTTCGATTTGAGATTGCTCTCGCGGTCACCCAACGGAATGCAACCAACCCAGCGCACAAGTGGCCTTTTTGACGGGAGTCGACAGGCGTCTGATCTCAGAGTTGACCTAACTGGCAGTTCTTCAGAGCCCCATGTATCTGAGGAAGTTGAAGTCAATACGCGGCGCGCGAAAGCGACGGAAAGAAATGTCGAAGAGCCGGGTGTTTCTTCAGGGGACAGTTCAGAGACCTTGAGTTTCTATAGCCTGTTTCTGAACAGTCTCAAGATACTGGCCGCGAAATCCCCCGCAACGCCTGGTTATCTACTAACTCAGATGGATATCAATAGAACCCAGCTTCAAGACTGGCTCAAGCGGGCTTTACAAGAAGGGCGGGTCAAAAAGCTAAAAAGCCCCGTCCGCTACCAGTGGCAAGCGCGAGAGCCTGAACAGCGTTCGATGTTCCACAGCAATTGAGCGTGCAGTGCGATTGCGAAGCATGCTCGCGAGGTTGTTCGATTTCGCTTAGCCTGCAGAACCCTGGTCCGCGATATGATCGTCTGCTACCCGGCCACTCTTGGGAGCGCTTCAATAGCCGCGTGCCACATCGCCGATGAGTGCCCGTGCTACCAACAGCTTCATGATTTGGGCGGTGCCGTCGCCGATTTCCAGGCCGATCACGTCGCGCATCCGCTGTTGATGCGGCAGGTCGAGGCTGAAGCCCAGATGGCCGTGTAACAGCAGACATTGATGTAACACCTGGGCAGCGAGTTCCGGCGCCCACCATTTCGCTCCCGCCGCTATCCATCCATGCGGTTTGCCCTGGTCTTTGAGCCACAGCGCTTCGTAGCAAAGCAATCGCGCCGCGCGCAGCTTCACCGCCGCTTCAGCCAGGGGAAACGATATGCCCTCGAAGCGTGCGAGACTGCCGCCGAACGCCTGCCGCTCGGCGACATATTTGCAGGTTTCATCGACGCTCTGCTGCGCGGCGCCGATGCACATCAGCCCGATCAGCGCGCGGCTAAAATCAAACCCCTGCATCACCTGGACGAAACCGGCACCTTCCGCTCCAATTCGATTCTCGGCCGGCAGGCGTACTGAATCAAAGAAGATTTGGCCGCGGCCGATCGCTCGCGAACCCAGGTCCTTGAATCGATTACGGGTGACGCCGGGCGAATGCAGATCGACGTAGAAGGCGCTGACGCCGCGCGCGCCCTCCTCATAACTGCCGGTACGCGCCATCACCAATGCAGTGTCGGCCCATGATGCGAACGAGATCGAAGTTTTCTCGCCGTTGAGCACGTAACTGTCGCCTTCGCGCCGTGCGGCAAGCTTGACGTGTGCCGCATCGGAGCCACCGCCGGGTTCGGTTACCCCCAACGCCGCGACGTGTTCGCCGCGGCAGAGCGGCGGCAATATTCCCCGTTTCTGACTCTCGTTGCCATGCGACGAAACGATCGCGCCGACCAACGCACTGAGCAGCAGAACGTAGGCGGCATTGAAGTCGCCACGCGCGATTTCCTCGTGGGCGATGCCGAGCGATACGTAACCCAATCCTTGGCCGCCATACTGCGGTTCCGCCATCGGGGCACACAGTCCCAACTCTCCGAGTTTGCGCACAATCTGGCGCGGGAGGTCCTGATCGGCATCACGCTCCATATAATGGGGCGCGAGTTCGCGCGTGGCAAAATCGGCGAGCGTCTGCCGCAGCAGTTCCTGTTCTGGATCAAAAGCAAAATCCATCGGCTCGAATCTCCAGCAGCTATGCGACCCGGGGTGGTTCACAAATAATGATAAAACCGCGATGGTTTGTGAGTGCCGTCCGGGTTTACTTCATGACCGCAGCTTGGTCCGGCTTTCTAGCGCGATCTGCCCCTCGCCCGCTCTTTTGCGGGAGTTCTCCATGGGTCTGCGACCCACCCGCGCTGAGGTGAAAATCCAATCCCTCCCCCTGACCAGGGGGAGGTTAGGTGGGGGTTGTCTTCTATTTTCACAACGGAGGGTAGGGCGAGGGTGCAGTCTCGGCCGTGCGAAAAATCCCGGCCCTCCTGGTCTTTTGTGCTGAATCACCATACTTGCAAGCATAGAGAGAACGTGCCTGTCGAATTCGGCTAGGTTCGAACGACTATGGGGTGATATCAACCTCAGGCTTGCAAGTCTGTTTAGGGAAGGGTGAGAGCAATGCAATACATATTGTTGATTTATGAGGACGAGAAAATTTTCGGGCCGGACAAGAGCGGACCCGCACTGCAGGAAATTGTGGCTAAACACATGGCTTTCAGCCGCGAGCTGGGTTCCGCCAGGCTCGGCGGCGCAGGTCTGAAGGGGACCGCTTCCGCAACCACAGTGCGCACCAACAACGGTAGGCAGACAATTCACGACGGCCCGTTTGCCGAAACCAAGGAGCAGCTCGGCGGCTATTATCTGGTCGACGTGCCCGACCTCAACGCGGCAATTGAGATTGCGAAGAAACTGCCTGTCTTTCGCGATGGCTCAGTGGAGGTCCGGCCTCTTCTTGGCCCAGGATAAACAAGCAACTCAATCGACGCGCCCAATCGGCGGGCAGACGCACTAGTCGCTATGCCCGCCGCCTACTTGGGTTGGTCTGTGCCGCCGACTAGTCAACCTCTGACAGAAGCTTGCGGAACTCGGCCTCGGTGAATGCGCGATGGGTCTCGACTCGGACGTTGCCCTGTTCGGCGATATACAGGGCAAGTTTGGCAACCGTCTCATCGTTGGGCGCCTCGACGATGAAGAGCGTGTCGTACTGACCCAACAGTGCATAGAAATCCTTTATTTTCGCGTGATGCCGCTCGAAGAGCTTCCGCAGTGTATCGATCCGGCCGGGGCTCTGCTTGACGTGCTCGATTCCCTGATGGGTGAAGTGAAACAGCATTACGTACGACGCCATCTTTGTGCCTCCACTTTTGCTGAGCTTTGGTTGCCCACCTCGGCCGGCGATCATGATTAATAGAAGCGCGCGCCGAGGCAGTCTACCGTGACGTTTGGCTCTTGCTCAGGCATGTCGGGCCGCAGCGCTTGTCGCTGAATTGCCGTGACTATTCCAATAGGATCATACGCGTGGCGAGGCCGATGCGAAATTTGTCCGTTCGCTCATCTCAGCGCGATGCTCTTCCGCCGGCATTCGCGCCGCAATTGCCGACGCTGGTCAAATCGCCGCCCACCGGCCGTCAGTGGGTACATGAGATCAAGTACGACGGCTATCGCATCGGCGCGCGGATCGAGCGCGGCAGCGTGACTCTGATTACGCGCAACGGCAACGACTGGACGGCGACTTTTCCGGAAATCGTCGTGGCGGTGAAAAAACTGCCGTTGGAGCAGGCGCTGATCGACGGCGAGGCGGCTGTGGTCTTGCCCGATGGCATCACCAGTTTTCAGGCGCTGCAGGGAGTTTTGAAAGCACACCAGCGCGGCGGCCTGGCATATTTCGTGTTTGACCTGCTTCATCTTGATGGCCGTGATCTGACCAGCATCCCCCTCGAACAACGCAAGGCGACCCTCGCACAGCTCGTTGGTGAGACATCGGCTCCCCATGCGGTCATCCGCTACTCGCGGCACTTCGATGGCGACGGCGCGGAAGTGCTCCGCGAGGCGTGCCGAATGGGTCTCGAAGGCATCGTCTCGAAGCGCCGCGACTTGCCATATGAACCTGGGCGCAGCCGCAACTGGCTCAAGACCAAGTGCGTCAAACGCCAGGAGTTCGTGATTGGCGGTTTCACCGACCCCGAAGGCTCGCGCGCCGGCATCGGCGCACTGCTGGTAGGCATCAATGAAGGCGGACATTTGCGGTTCGCGGGCAAAGTCGGCACAGGCTTTACGTCGGATGTGCTGACGGACTTGCGCAGGCGGCTGGATCGCCTGGAGCAGAAAGAATGTCCCTTCTCCCCCAAACCGTCGGGAAGGCTCGGACGCGATCCGCACTGGGTAAGACCCGCGCTGGTGGCGGAAGTTGCGTTCACCGAATGGACCGAAGACGGCAAGATCCGGCATCCATCGTTTCAAGGTCTGCGCGAGGATAAGCCGGCGTCAGAGATTACTCGCGAGGAACCGGCGCAGTCCCCGACCATCCGCGCGCGGACGGGAGCAAAAAGTACTGATTGACTAGGTCGTGACCTGAAAACCGGGGATATCGATCGTCGCGCGAAAGTTATGCCGGGCGCGAAACTCATCGGGGGCGGGATGGCGGAGAATTTCGTCCAGATAGGGCTGCCATGTCGAGAAATCCGGATAACCGGTTAGCGGCAGATGCATCCATTCGGCGGAATCGATGAACGGCGGATTTGCACGCCGGGCGGCGTCCAATGCGGCGTAGCGCGCGCGGGCGGAATCGGCGAGCGCGGCCAGTTCCGTGGCATTCAGACCGCGCTGCCGTACACGAAGGAATGGCTGTTGGGTCCGATCCATAGACGCTGGTTGCCGACGCGGGAGTGGAGATCGGTAAAGGCCGCCAGCACGCTCGTCTGGAAAATATCGAACCAGTAATTTTTCTCGTCGGCGACCCACGCGCGTGGCGAATAGAAGACCGCCGGCTCGCCCATGATCTGCGTGCGCGCGCCCTTGAGCCAGTGATCGAACCACTCGAAGTACGGATCGCGTGGCCAGAAGTTGCGTTCATTGCCAATGATTGGCGCCATTCGGAGAGCTGGCCGCCGCCCGGAACTGTTCAGCAGAAGTTCTACCTGACCGGCGATGGCCGCCTCAGCGCCGACGGTCCAGATGGCGAGGCCAGACGCTACCGCTACGATCCCAACCGGCCGATTCCGACGCTCGGCGGCCGCAATATGCTGATCGAGAGCGGCCCGCGCGACCAACGCCCGGTGCAGGCGTTGCCGAACTACGGCCTAAGCTATCGCAGCGAGGTCCTCGACCACGACATCACGATAGCCGGTTCGGTCGATGTCACGCTTCACATTCAGTCGAACTGCCGGGATACGGACTTTGTGGCGAAGTTGGTTGAGCTGCAAGCTGATAGCAGTGCGATGCTGCTCATGGACGGAGTGGTGCGGGCGATGTATCGCGACGCTGCGGCCAGACCGCAGCCCTTGGCGCCGGACCAGGTCTATCCGCTGACGATTCATCTCGGCGATATCCATCATACCTTTATCGCCGGCAGCCGCCTGCAAGTGGACATCACCAGCAGCAATTTTCCTCGCCGTGTCCGCAACACCAACAGCGGCAACGCGATACTGGCAAACGACACAGCGGCGGACATCCATATCGCCAGCAATGCAGTACACCATCGCGCAGGGCAGCCATCGTTCCTGGTGCTCCCGGTGCTGCCTGTCTCACCACGAAAGCTTGGGTGATCCAGCGCATGTGCGCAAGTGCCAGACCACCAAGTTAAGACAGCGACCGGAACGCGCCGTCAGAGGTTTGCGATCTTCTCGGATCCGACGCCTTACCGGCCCACGTCAGGATCGCGTGGAACACGGGATTCAGGCGTCGCGCTTTTGATGTCATCTCGTACTCAACGCGTGGCGGCACCTCCGGATAGACCGTACGCCTGACCAATCCGTCCGTCTCCAGCTCCCTCAGCTTGGCCGTGAGCATGTGCTGAGTGATGCCTGGAATCGCGCGGCGCAGTTCGCCAAATCGGTGCAGCCGCTCATTCAGCAGCCAAAGAATCTCCAACTTCCACTTGCCCGTTAGGATGCCCAACGCGTTTCTAACTTCAAGACGCAACGTGGTGCACTCGGAGTTGGAACCGGCTCGCGCCCTCTGCTTAGTATGCTTTTTCATACTGCTATGGTTTATCATATTAGATATGCAGATCCATTCTAGTTGACGACTCGGCATTACATCAGGAATCATTCCACAATGCGAGACAGCACGGCCTCGGATACAAGTACGGACCTTAAAGGCTGCCTCTCTGGCTCACGCTGGCCGCCATCTATCAAACGGACAACCGTGGTCTCGTGCGGGAAAAGATCCCCGGATCGCCTGCGAGATCGCGTGGTGCCGGCGGGGAAGCTTAGGCAACGAATGGCACGCTCCGTCACAGACTGCCCAAATGCCAAATCATGAGCAAGATCGTTCCGAGTGGATATCAGGGTGGAAATTTTTGACACCAACAGAGGATAGAGTGATGGCACAAAGAGGATTTTCTCACATAGGCCTTGCGACCCTGGATCTCGACAAGACCCGCGAGTTCTATGAGGGCGTACTCGGCTTCAAGCCGGTGGTTTGCGACACCATCACTGTGGAAGAGGGCGGTAAAATCCGTCACATCTTCTTCGATACCGGCCATCAGCAACTGCTGGCCTTTATGGAAATGGGTAACATACCCGGCGTGCCCCGCGAATACGACGCCGGGATCAACCGCGGCCTCGGACTGCCGGGCGGCGTCTATCATTTCGCCTTCGAGGCTGGCAACGAAGCGGCACTCGCGCAGAAACGAGAGGAGCTGCTGAGCAAAGGCGTTCAGGTCAGCGGTATAGTCGATCACAATTGGTCAAAATCGATCTACTTCAAGGATCCTAACGGCATATCGTTAGAGTTTTGCTGCTTGATACGGGAATTCAACGACAACGACGCGCGCATGCAGGACCGCTTTAGTATTCCGCTCAGAGCGCTCCACGATCCTATTAATGCGTTTCGTTCGCCGTCCAAGACCTGAGCGCGCGCCCTCCGGGCTTTTAAGGAGTTAGCGTTGCAGAAGCTCGCGGACGTATCGCTAGGCGCAAATGCTGGAGGATCGGAACGCGAGTTCGCTGCGCTATTGGACCACCGGTGGTCTGTGACTCGCCATGTTGCCATCGGTGAACGGCTGAACGGCGGCCGATTAAGGTCACCCCAGAAAAGGCCTCCCAGTCGGCAGCCGGCGGCAAGTACAAGGCAGAGGCCTAAGCCTGTTGAGAGGAGCAGCAAGCGACATGAAAGTCGGGTTGTTTTGTATCGTCGACGATTGGCTTGAGGTCAAGCCGGTCCAGCAGTACTTGAGCGATTTCCCTCGAGATTACCCAGCGGGCGGACGACGTCGGGTTCGATGCAGCTGAGAGGGAGACAGCCTATGCAAGATTTGACTTTTTACCAGGGGCGAAGGGAAGCGCTGAAAAAAACCTACCTGCCGGGTGGAGAGGCCGCGCCCCAACCGGTACAAACGGCTGGTGTCGATCATCTCGCACTTATTTGTTCCGATTTGGAACGAACCATCGGCTTTTATAGTGAAGTGCTCGGGATGCGCCTGACGCGGATTGTCCAGAATCGCGACGAGCCAACCTCCACCCATATCTTCTTCGATATGGGCGGTGGTAACCAACTGGCGTTCTTCGACTTCCCGGAAAAGGGGCCGGGGCGTTCCGTGCGCGGCGTTGGCAGCATGCATCACGTCGCGCTCAAGGCGCAACCGGAGCAGATGCGCGCCATTTTAGCCAGGCTCGACGAACGTCAGATCTCCTACTCGATGCATGGGACGCCGGACGCTGGTTCGATCTACGTCCGCGACCCGGATGAAATCCTGGTGGAGCTGACAACGGGTTATTGGTAGGCGGTGGTGGTCATCCGATGGTTTGCGGGGGAGTCCCCACACAGCAGCCTGTATCTGCAACGGGGGCAAAGGAGGACTTTTGTGGAGCGCAAGGTGCAATTTTACAGTGAGGGTATCCCGGTCGTCGGGATCATGGGAGTACCCGATGATTATCGTTCAGGTGAGAAGCGCGCGGCAGTGATCTTCTGCCATGGATTTACCGCTATCAAAGAGATGTGGCTGCCGAACAACGCCGAACGACTGCGGGCCGAAGGCTACATCACTCTCAACTTCGACTATCGCTACTTCGGCGAGAGCGGTGGCGAGCCGCGCTCGCGGCTGCTCCCGCAAGCACAAGTGACCGACATCCGCAGCGCCATCACCTTCATGCAAAATCAGCCCGAGGTGAATCCCGCTCGTATCGGTCTGTACGGTACCAGCTTCGGCTGCGCCAACGTCAGTTACACCACGGGCATCGACAAGGTGCGTCAGGCCAAGACCGAGTTCATTCTGACCGGCAAAACCTCATACTTGCAAGCTACCCGCATTATGGCTCGCGATCCGGGGGCCGCCGCTGAGATCGTAAAAACACAGAAGTCCTTCCCACAGTGGACGGCGGAGGTATCGCTCGAATCGTTGCTTGATGTTGTGGAGTTCAAGCCTGAGAGTGTGGTGGACCGGATTTCACCACGAGCCATCATGTGGATCCATACCGATAAAGATAGGCTCGTACCGTTATTTGAAGCGCAGAGTATGTATGCTAAGGCGAAGCAGCCGAAGAAACTGATCGTCTTGGAAAACATGGTCCATGAGGATGTCTACCATGATGGCGGCTTTGAGCTAGTAGTACAGCACACCAACGCCTGGTTTAAGGAGCATTTGCCGGCGCGGTGAAAATGCCGCCCCAGAGAGCCATTTTCTAAAGGTGAGGCGGACGTTTTGCCAGCATTCGCGGGAGTTACAACCGGCGATTTGCGCAACGCGACCCGTTACACTCCGACAGCTGTCGGGCCATTAGCAGATCTTCCGCCGGATTTCGCCGAAGTGCACAAAGTCGCGCCCAATTGAATTATCAACCGGCAGCGCAATTCGCTCAAGGCGACGAATGCCGGGGAGACCGGCCTCATCTCAGGCAGGAAGCAAAAGCAACGGATGAAACTCAGCAGCAGCAACTAGCAGAGCTATTCGCTCAGGAGCATGTGGCGGTTATCGTAACACAGGGAGAGGAATGGCCGACCGCGACGCTGCAGGCGTTCGCCGAGACACCAGGACTCGACCTGTTGTTCATCATGGGCGACACGGCCGAGAAGTTCCAAAATCTGCTCCGGCGCCCGAAGGTGACCGTGATCGTCGATACCCGTGACGTTGGTGATGTGGACACATTTCGGGTCAGCAGATCCGTGGTGCATGGAATCGCCGGCGAAGTTGCCAAGGGAGTCGAGTGGGACTCGCTGAAGGACATCTTTCTCAAGAA
>WNFD01007141.1_pt1 | contig 11110 bp, 10 predicted proteins | sample 5400491 | NCBI WGS metagenome assembly WNFD01 (sample SAMN13153343, study PRJNA577476) | soil metagenome | isolation source: 120 cm saprolite under Douglas fir tree site 2 hole 2 replicate 2 | place: USA:California | collected 2015-04-18 | reverse complement strand
CGGCGGGGACTTCGCCATTGGCGCGTTGAGCTGCGTCCGATAATCGCGTTTCATAAAAGCATCCTGAGACCTACGCCGGTGAAGCTCGTCAAAGCGTTGGTATAGTCAAGGAATGTATTGAGCTGGATATGCAAGATTCATTTCGAAACACCGTCCGCAGCCATGGCCGAACTCGAACGCGCCAGGCGGGACTCGAACCCACGACCCTCGGCTTAGAAGGCCGATGCTCTATCCAGCTGAGCTACTGGCGCAATATTCTCTTTTCACCTACTTACACCACTGCTCGAAGATTCAGCGGCTGCCTGCGTAACCACGGCGTAACCAACTGTACCGTTTTCGGCCTCTGTTTGCCCAATCGCGACCACTTCCGCCGAAGGCCTCAACAGGTCGACGTCGAGCAGCTGGTAGTCCTCATTCCGGAACAAATCCGGCTTAAGGTGACTGTACCTCTGGGTCGTTGTGATCGAGCTGTGCCCCATGACTTTCGCCAGCTTCTCCAGCGACCCTCCGCTCAAAACCCACCAACTCGCAAACGAATGCCTCGTCGATTGGTACCACGACAGCGCTGGAAGCTTGCAGGCAGCGAGCGCTGCAGCGAGGTGTCGGCGCAGAGTGTGTTGGCGCATGAAAGCTGGTGGACGGTCCGGCCCCCCTCCGCGCTTCGAGCAGGTTGGTTTGAATAGCAAGCCGTCGCCACCCGAGCGTAGCTTCCAACTGGACAGAATCGGCATCAGGGCCTTTTGGATCGGAACTACCCGGCTCTCGTCGTCCTTTAGTGGCGCGAGTCGCGCGTTCTGAACTTGGCGTCGGACGTGGATGCGTCGAGCGTCCATGTCGATGTCTCGCCAGCTCAGCCCCAGTAGCTCAGCTGGCCTCAAGCCCGACAGCGCTCCGAGCGCGAAAGCCACGTTGATAGGTTCTGGCAACGCTGCGAAGACGCGCCGGATGTCATTTAAAGACTCCAGAAACGGAGTTTGGCGGGGGTCGGTAGTCGGTCGGAAAAGCCGCCGCGTCGACCGAGGCAGGGTCCGGACCGGATTCTCCGGTGCCAGCTTGCGCTCCACCAGGTCGGTAAACAGCGACGAGAACAACCGCACGCAATGGCCGACCGTCGAAGCGTTCAACCCGGCCGCGAGCTTGGCCTCGACGAACTTGCGCAGCGCAGCCGCATCGACAGCGGACGGCGGCAGCGCGCCGAACACAGGCTTCAGGTGTTTCCACCAATAATCCCAATCGATGTCCATTTGCGCCCCAGGACGCTCTCCCAGGCGGGAAACGCGGGCGACACGCCTGGGGAACGTGGCTTCGCCTGGCCGGCCTAGCCCGCGACACCCGACGCTATACACCCGATCCGACAGCTAATCCCGCAGCCGGTAGTCTGAGCAACATTCGCCCGCGGGTGCTATGCCGCTGAGCAGGGCGGACCGAATTCGACCGTTCGCCTAATTCCTGGGGAGGGAATCCAACATGACCTTGCGAAAAATCTACGGTGGGACACTTCGCTTTTCAGCTCTGCTTCTTATTTGCGGCCCGCTTCTCCCTGCAGAAGCGCAAGACGTTGACGTCCAGGGCAATCTCACGATGCATGATTCTACGGATGCGACCGTGGGCAATGTCTTGAAGGAGGGCGTACCCTTCATTCACAATTTCGGCACTTCCAACACGTTTCTAGGGAGCGGCGCCGGTAACTTCACGATGACCGGCTTCAACAACACCGCCACCGGGAAAAGCGCGTTCTATTCGAACACAAGCGGTAGCGACAACACCGCCACTGGGTTCAGCGCGCTTGGAAGCAACGATATCGGCAGCCGCAACACCGCCACCGGGCGAACTGCGCTTTTCAGCAACACCTCCGGCACTGAGAACACCGCGACCGGGGGCAGCGCGCTCTTTTTCAACACCACCGGCAACTTCAATACTGCCAGCGGCTCCAACGCGCTCCGGAGCAACACCATAGGCAGCGAAAACACCGCCAGCGGAGCCGGTGCGCTCTCCAGCAATACCGAAGGCAGCTTCAACACCGCGAGCGGCACCAACGCCCTCTTCAGCAACACCACTGGCAACTACAACACTGCCAGCGGGCGGGATGCGCTCTTCAGCAACACCACCGGCTCCTACAACACTGCCAGCGGGACCTATGCGCTCAACTCCAACACCACCGGCAACGCCAACACCGCCACCGGGTACGGCGCGCTCCAGCTCAACACCACCGGCTTCCGAAACACCGCCAGCGGGTACGGCGCGCTGACCTTCAACAGCACCGGCAACGCCAACACCGCGATCGGGTACAGCGCGCTCAACTTCAGCGGCGGCAACGACAACACCGCCATCGGATCCAACGCGCTCACTTTCAACAGCGGCAACGACAACACCGCCATCGGATCCAACGCGCTCACTTTCAGCACCGGCAATGCCAATACCGCCAGCGGTTCAGGTGCGCTCACCAACAACACCACCGGCAACGCCAACACCGCCAGCGGCTACCAGGCGCTCCAAAACAACACAACCGGCGGCAACAACACTGCCAGCGGGACCTATGCGATGCTCAGCAATACCACTGGCGGCGCCAACGCGGCCTTCGGGGTGAATGCGCTAGAAAGCAACACCACTGGCGACCGCAACAGCGCTATGGGGCTGGGTGCGCTCTACAGCAACACAACCGGCAGCAACAACACCGCCAGCGGGATGGCGCTCGTTAACAACCGCACCGGCAGCTACAACACCGCCATCGGGTTTGCCGCGGATGTTTCCGCTGGCAATTTAACCAACGCCACCGCTATCGGCTACGGTGCCATCGTCAATACCAGCAACAAAATCCGGTTGGGCAATACGGATATCACCGTCATCGAAGGCCAGGTGCCCTACACGTACACCTCCGACCGGGACGAAAAGGAAGACTTCCGCGCAGTGGACGCAGAAGCTGTGCTCGCCAAGCTTCGCGGCCTTAGCGTTACGAGCTGGAACTACAAAGGCCAGGACGCGAGGCAATTCCGCCACTACGGACCGGTGGCTCAGGACTTCTTCGCCGCCTTTGGCCGTGATGCGGTCGGAACGATTGGAACGCCAACCACCATCACCTCTGGCGACCTCGACGGAATTCTGATGATCGCAGCCCAGGCGCTGGAGAAGCGGACGGTGGAACAAGAGAAGCAGATTACAGACCTCAAGGCCGAGCTGGAGGAGATCAAGCGCAGGGTCGGCGGCGAAGTCGCCGCCAACGTGGCATCTCCAACACGTTTCTAGGGAGCGGCGCGGGCAACTTCACCATGAGCGGCTCCAACAACACCGCCGCTGGGGACAGCACGGGAGGTAGTCGACAAGGGGATCGCCAATGGCTGGACCTGATGCACTGACTGGTAAGATCGCCAAGCTGACACGAAGACTTAGGGTCACTTGGGTCGTCGTAGCGATTCTACTATTCGGCGAGATTGCAACATTGCTCGAAGCTTCAAATACACGCAATCGGGTACAAGGCCTGAGCGTGCAAGTGGCTGAGGCTCGCTCCGGCACTCTTAACGTAGGCAAGGTTCGCACGAGGCAAATCGAAGTGCTCGATGACAAGGACATGGCTTCGATCTACGTGAGCGGCAGCAAGGGTCGGATCGAACTGCTGACCGAATTAAACGCGCCGTCTGTTACGCTGTCGGGCCGGGGCGTTGGTTCTATCGGTGTAGCGATTTACGATGGCTCTGGCCTGTCGTCCAACCTGCACGCCGGCTATCTCCGCTTGGGGGGGATGTTCGCCGAGCCTGCGATTCCCTCTGTGTTGTTGTCCGTTCTCGATGGTAGCTCCATCGAGGTCGCTGATAAGCAGGGGTTCAGGACGATCGTAGGCGAAAGCGATGTCCAATTTCCCCGAACGGGCCAGTCAACCCACACCTCGGCCGCGACCGTCTACATGTTCAACAAGGATGGCAAAGAAGTTTGGCATGCGCCGGCTGCTTACTAAAGGCACATGAAGCAGCAGCCGCTCGTGCAGCGGATCCTTAAGGGACTCGGTTACCTGCTCGGCGGGGCGCTTTTTCTCGGCGAAATCCTGAATGCGATCATCAATTCACAGCAACTCATCCGGGACGTCTCCTCAGCAATCCGGCTTAGCGTGGCCGGATTGGTGATTTGGGCGTTTTTGGAGATCCTTGCTTGGCGGGGTGTGATCCGCTGGAGGACCCCTGAAACGACAGCTGTGATTAGGAGCCTTGGATGGGGACTACGGTTTGGAATCCTTGGCGCATTTGGGCTAATTTGGATCCCGCAGGCTCTTCGGGTCAGGCACGCAACCGAATCTGTGGTGCCGTCGTCTGAGGTAACGAAGATCGTGGCGGCGCCTGTGAGCGGCTGCGCCGCTGCCTGCTCCGGTTGGTGCAATGGGGAAAAATGTGTCCCGCCCGTCACGCTTGCGGATGCGCAGCTGGGCGCACAGGGGCTGGCTGTCAACGATGGTCAACTATTTTGGGCGACAAAGGGCATCCCCGACTGGCCCATCATCCAATCGATCAGCGTGGCCGGTGGAGCAGCGAGAGTGCTGGCGGTCGGACCGGGATGGCCGTCGATCGTCGCGGCTGACTCCGAGAGCGTTTATTGGGTCGAGCCTCAAATTGGTAGTGTTCTCGCAGTGCGGCGCGATGGTGGTCGCCCACGGACGCTCTGGCGCGGAAAGGGCACTCCAAACGGCCTCGCACTGGACGCCACGCACGTCTACTGGACGGATCAGCGCACCGGCATGATCGCTTGCGTTCCCAAGGAAGGCGGTCGTCGTCGTGTGCTTGCACAGGCCCAGGCGTCTCCACTTGGCATCACCGCTATCGGCGAGCACGTTGTCTGGGCGAACATGGGGACTGAAGCAATTAACTACACGGACGGGTCCATCAAGTGGATTCATGGCGACGGTACCGACATGGAAACGCTGGCGCTCAATCAGAAGCAGCCTTCAGTGCTAATAGCGGTCGGCAATAGGCTGCTGTGGGTGAGCCTAAGAGGAAATAACGTCCACCTACTCATGTCGCTGTCGCTTGATCGTTGGCCCAATTCCGCGCCGGAGCAGCTCGCCGAGATTGGACGAGCGCAACCGCTCAGTCTCGCTGGCGATTCAGAACACATTTACTGGACGCTTCGCGACAGCGGCCCGGCGGGGCAAGTCGTAGCACTAAGCCTCTCCGGAGGTTCGCCCTTCGTGGTTGCGAGAGACCAGGAGCTTCCCTGGGGCGTAGCAGTGGATTCCACGGCCGTCTACTGGACAACGCAAGGTAGCGGCTCAAAATCGCCCGGCACTCTCATGAAAATCGAAAAGCCAAGAAAGTTACGTTGAGGCGGGCACCCGGACTGCCTATAGTCCAGCTCTACCGTCCGGTAGTGACGCCCGCGCCGAACTTACGCTCAAGCGCCCGAGCCGCGCCCCCAGTTGGGCGATCTCCTTCTGCTGTTCCACCGTGCGCTTCTCCAACGCCTGCGCAAGTGGCGCCTTTACGTCGTCTTGGATGAGTACAACACCTAACCCGTCCAGTTGCCGAAGGGCAGAGAGGTTGGCGGTAGCACGGCGCAAGAGCCTGCGGCGCTGTGCCCATTCTCGACAGCGGATGGCTGAGTCGGCGCGTCTTCAGGTGATTGCTTCGATGATTGTCCCGAACCCAGTTCCTGCGAACGAGGCAACCCATCCTCTGGATCGGGCTCACGAAGAATCCGCAGTGCAGCCTCGTAGCGACTAAGTTCAGGCGGTATACGCCAGCCTTGCTTCATGTGGTTGTCGATTGTGAGGACCCGCTCCATGTACCTGAATTCCTCTGGCGTGACTTCCCGTTCCTGCTCTGGCTCCGGCGGCAATTCCACTTCCGTCACCTTGCCTAATCCGCGGTCCAGAATGAGCTTCGCTGCCGCAATCCGCGCAAAGAGGTCCTGCTTCTCGTCGTTCATGGTTTCAACCAGGAACTGAATGGCGCGCGGCGAATGCTTCGCCGCCTTCCGCAGCGCCAGCCGTATCGACTTCGGCCGTCCTCCCGCCGATCGTCACCTCCCTGCCGCTTGATGCCGGTGGGGAGTTAGGAATCGGGATAACGACGACGTAACGCATTCTCTATGGTGTCGCCAGTGCGCCAGTCTCTTGGTCTCCCATTGCTACTACCGTGTTGGGACCAATTCTTCTCGACGGCCTGATACTTCTCTGTCGTGATCGTTCCTTCCCCGATTAGAATATGCATTAGGTCCAACATGTCTCGCGGCTGTGCTCCAAGCTCGAGCGCAGCCCCCACCATGGCTAGCTCGCATGTCCAAAGTTCATCCCCCTTTTGCGCGCTCTCTAGGCAGTCCAGATCCGTATCGGACAGGTTACGCCAACTTCTGAGCCGCCTTCGCAAATGAGCCCGCTCAGATTCAAAACCCCGCACGCGTCGCCGAAGCAGCGGCTTGATAATGATCCCAGCTGTTTGCCGTACCTGCTCCGCGGCGACATCGGACGTGCCCGTGAGCTCCTTGAGAGCTGAATCGGGCAGCACAGCTCGGTACCGCGAGAGCACCGAGAGCAACTCAGAAAAGAGCTTCAGCTGTAACGATGCAGTGAAGATGCTTTGGTCGACAACCGAGGCCAAACGTTATGGCTGGGCAATGGTCTCTTGAACAGGACTGTCCAAGAGAGTGGATGCCAACGCATCGATGTCACGGCCCGAACCTGCGCCGAGAAGCTCGCGGGTTCGCGATGTCGTGATCTTGCCGGCGCGCCAGGATTGCAGTGCTGTCCTTGCAAACTCGCCGCGCCTTTCTTCCGGCACTTCTTTCCAGAGAAACTGAAGGACATCCTCGGGACGTTCCTGCTTAATCCACCCCTCGTCCGGTAGGTAGTCCTCCACTTGCACCGCTTCCACCTCCTCCTGGCTGGCGATGGCAACATGCCGGAGGTGCAGCTTCATCGCTTGAAAGTGCATTCCGAAGTGAACCATCGCCTCTCGCGTGAAGTGGTCCAGAGTTGCGGCCTTAAACTGCTCGCGAAGCGACCGCATACCTTCGTGGGGGGCAAGAAAGTGCGCCGCAAAAGCGTTTGCGCGCTTTTCCCTCGCCTCAACGAGATTGGTGGCGAGTTCGAATCGATCTAAGAACACGCCTCGTAGATCGTTGCCGCGGTCAAAGAGTACGTGGCACAACTCGTGAGCCAGATGGAAGCGCAATGTCCACACATTCTCGTTTCGTCCTCCCAGGTTAACCGCGATGGTGGGGACGATGTCTGGATCCACAAGGGCGAGCCCCGAAATTTCCAGTGGGGGTCGCGCGTACGATACCCAGATCTCCGGGAACTCACGGCGTAAGAGGGTTCGCATAGAGGGAATCGGCCTCGTACCGAGGCGTAGCTGCTTCCGCAGCTCCGTCGCGAGTCGTATACCTTCCTCATGCTCCTCACCGGCGTTTCCCAGTGTCGGATCTGGAGTGAAGCGCCGTCGTAGCTGTTGTGACCTACTTTCCTGTTCTCGTTCGGAGAGTAGGAAGGCGAACTCTCGTGCAAGGCCAGCGATCCGGAAAGTGGCTAGGCGGACGTCCGCATTTATAGGTTTATCCGCAAGCTTGTACAGAACGCGTGGCGGCCTGGCTCGTGAGGGGGGCTCGAGAAGATCATCGAACCTCATGCCGAACAAAGAAGCGAGCGCCTGCGTTTGCTCTCGGGTGGGCGCAGACCTGCCTGATTCCCACCCCCTTAACGCCTTTACCGTGACACCGAGGGACAAGAGGTGATCAACAACAGTCTGCGGGGTTAATCCGAGGGACTTGCGTACCACCCTCAAGTTTTGTGAAAACGGCCCCTTGTGTGCTGGCCGAACCGAAGTTTTTCGAGTTGTTCCGGGCATAGGGTTCACCTCACGAAGTCCCTTAGTCCAATCTAAGGCTCCCTTAGCATGAGAACTTTCGTGGGTAGCAAGGAGTCTGCCAGTTACATTTCCTACAGAACATCTTTAATTGTCGCAGCCATCGCAAAAAATCCCGCCCGGGAGAGTACCTGGCGGCTTGGCCAGGGCTTGTAGGTAACGGTCTCACGGCGAGCGGTATCGTTGCCTCGAGTCTTTCGGGCGGACGATGAGGAGGCAGGTATGGGAGGGTGGAACACCCGCTTAGGTTGTAGGGCAGACCGTACTGGTCAGTGCGCCGAATCTGGCATAGCCCGTGCGCCGAATTGGGTTCGTTTCGGAAGCATTGTAACCGCCAGAAACGTCACGCCACGGAGTTGGCCAAACGGATAGCTAAGTGACCGTGCCTCCACCGTGCACTATCGCGCAGCAATGATGCTCTTTTTGGACTAGTACCGGTCCCGTACGCGCTCGCCGATTTCCTCGGCCTGCGCAAGGTTGCGCTGAATGCGTGACTAATCGTTATCACCCGGCGCGGCCTCGGCTTACAGGGCCGCTCCGGCGCAACTTTCCCGTGCGTAACCACCGCGTAACCAGAGGTTGCGGCGAACGCAGGTGCGACAAGTTGGCACGTCCGAGCAGCGGCGGCGCAATCGCCCGAAATGAGCGCGCCTGACCACGCACGATGATCAGCCGCGATCGCAGTCTGCCGAATTAGAAGGCCGATGCTCTATCCAGCTGAGCTACTGGCGCAGTTCTCTTTTCAGTCACTTACCTTAGCACTTGCTGGTTGCGGCAGCTCTAATCGAGGGTGGCTTCGTGAGACGCGCGCTTGCGGCATTCGCCCCCGTTTACCGAGATCGAGAGCAAGAAGCCGTGTCACCAATCGGGGCGAGAGGATTCGAACCTCCGACACCCTGCTCCCAAAGCAGGTGCGCTACCAGGCTGCGCTACGCCCCGGAAAAGTTGTCATTTTTAGCGGATCGGCCTGCCCTTCGCTAGGGACCGAAGTTGCCGCGGATCGATTTGCCCTCCGCGAGCGCCACTAGATGAGGCTTCATCCGCCGAAACGCTTCCCCCCGATGAGATATTTGAGACTTCTGATCCGGCGTCAGCTCGGCCATCGTCTTACCGAGTTTCGACAGAACGAAAATCGGGTCATACCCAAAACCGTTCTGCCCTCGAGCCGCAGTGGCAATTCGGCCCGCACATTCCCCGGTTTCAATCACCTGCTCTCCATTCGGCAACGCGAGACAAAGAGCGCAGCGAAATTCGGCGCCGCGCTGCGCTTCCGGCACGCCGCTCATCTCCTCCAAGAGCTTGGCGCTGCGCTGACCATCGCTCCCTGACGCATAGCGAGCAGACTTCACGCCGGGCCCGCCTCCCAGCGCATCCACGCACAGACCGGAATCGTCGGCCAGCGAAGGCAAGCCCGACGCGCGAGCGCAAGCCACCGCCTTCTTTCGTGCGTTGCCCTCGAAAGTTTGCTCGTCTTCGACAATGTCCGGCAACGCGGGCACGTCCGCGGGTGACACGACCTCGAACAACGAACCGACGAGCTCGCGCAATTCGCGCAGTTTCCCGGCATTACTCGTCGCAAAAAGCAGCTTCACCGCTGCTGCAGAACGCGCTGCTGAAGCGCGATCAGTTGCCGTATCGACGACAGCCCAGCATCAAGCATGGCGTCGAGCCTACTGCGGTCGAACAGCTTGTGCTCCGCCGTCCCTTGAATCTCGACGAATTGATTCTTTGCCGTCGCGACGATGTTCATGTCGACTTCGGCGGCTGAGTCTTCCTCGTAATCGAGATCCACGTACACCTCCCCACGGACGACTCCGACCGATACCGCGGCGACCGAAGTCAGAGCGGGCGGTGCAAGCAACCCTTGACTGCTCAACTTCCTTAACGCCAGCGCGAGCGCGACAAAGCCGCCGGTGATCGAGGCGGTCCGGGTGCCGCCGTCAGCCTGCAAGACATCACAATCAAGGGTGAACGTCCGGGGGCCCAGGGTGGCGCAATCCACGGCAGCCCGCATCGAACGGCCAATCAGCCGCTGGATCTCCAACGTCCTGCCGCCTTGCTTGCCCTTCGCCGCTTCCCGCGGGCTTCGGGTGTTCGTCGAACGAGGCAACATCCCATATTCGGCGGTCACCCACCCTTGTCCTTTGCCGAGCAGATGAGGAGGCACCTTCTCCTCGACCGAGCAGGTCACCAGCACTTTGGTGTTTCCGAACTCAACTTGCGCCGATCCCTCGGCGTGGAGAGAAACATTGGGCGTCAACGTGACGGGGCGAAGGTCGAGAGGACTTCTGGAGAAGGAGCGCACTGTCCCTGATTACCGCGACGTGCCTATCGCAGTCGAGGTCCGTTGCAAATGAGCTTGCGGTCCCTCGCGCGCTTGGAGGTAGCGGACGAAGTCGCGGACCCCGTTGGCAATACCTGAGGCGATCGTTTCCTGGTACTTCGGATCGCGAAGACGCCGGCTCTCCCCCGGGTGAGAGATGAATCCAACTTCCACCAGGATCGCCGGAACTTCGATGCCCATCAGCACGTAAAAAGGGGCCTGCTGAACGCCGCGATTGGTGGCCGCCGTCGAGGCAATCACCGCTTGGTGGACTGCGTAGGCCAGCCGCGATGAATCGGCGTGAGCCTCGGTCCGAGTGAGGTCCGCCAGGATCTGCTGAAGCGCGTCGTCCGATCGAGCGGCGGAACGAGAAGAATCGGCATTTTCGAGATCGGCCGTTCTGCGGGCCTCGGCACCCGAGGCATGCGCGGAGAGGAAAAAGGTTTCGATCCCCTGAGCCCGGCGCCGTTGATTCGTCGTCGGCATCGAGTTCGCATGGATCGAGATGAACAGATCAGGCCGCTCGCGATTGGCGAAGGCCACACGCTCGGCCAGAGTAATCGAGCTATCGGCCTCGCGAGTGAGTAGCACCTTCGCCCCAAGCTCCTTCTCCAGCGCCTGCCGAGTGGCGAAGGCTATTTGCAAGGCCAGCTTCTTTTCGCGAAATCCAGCGGGCGCGATGGCGCCCTCAAGGGCGCCGCCGTGCCCAGGGTCCAGTACGATTCGAGGAACTTCGGCGGCGCGCGCCACCGCTGTCAGCGAGAGCGCCACCAGCAGTGCGCCCGCACGAACCTGGTGCGTTCTTCCCATCGGTACGCCGATGCTAGCAAAACGGCGCGGCCCGGCGCAGAGATCAGCTATTGACCTCGATACCTACATCTCCCCTCACCACTTCACCGATCCTGACGGCGTCGATTCCGGCGCGCTTGAGCGCTCGGAGCGCGGA
>WNFD01024569.1_pt1 | contig 11111 bp, 14 predicted proteins | sample 5400491 | NCBI WGS metagenome assembly WNFD01 (sample SAMN13153343, study PRJNA577476) | soil metagenome | isolation source: 120 cm saprolite under Douglas fir tree site 2 hole 2 replicate 2 | place: USA:California | collected 2015-04-18 | reverse complement strand
TCACTTCCAATACCGGTCGGGCGAGCGGATGATGCCGTTGCCCGAATCCGAGTCCCGATGCGTCGAGATGAGCCACGTCTGGCCGCCGGTCATCTTCTGACGCATGACGGCGCGATACGGCGAAAGATGGAATGCATCGCCCCTCCTCCAGCGTCCGCCCGGTCGCTCGGCGCTTGAGGCGGGTCGCGTCGCGAGCGTAGCATCGACGCCGCGCTATCATCAAACGGGGCGACGGCTCGCTGCCGCCGTCACCGCTGCATCCGCTACGCGATCGGCTGGTAACCTCGGTGATTGTCACCCGGACAATAAACCGGTTGCCGCCGCGACTCCGCCGCTCTTAGCCTCGCCCTCGCATGGAGCCGTTGACCGTCACCGCAATTGCCGTCGGCGTACTGTTCATTGCGACGCTGGCCCGCTCGACCTTCGGCTTCGGCGACGCGCTGATCGCGATGCCGCTGCTCACGTTGCTGCTCGGCATTCGCAGCGCGACGCCGATCATCGCGCTGGTCGGGTTGACCGTGACCCTGCTCATCGTCTGGCGCAGCCACGCGCGGATCGACCGGGCGGCAATCACGCGGCTCACCGTCAGCGCCCTGTTCGGCATTCCGGTCGGAATCTGGCTGTTCACCGCGCTGCCCGCGGGGCTCGTCACCGCCGCGCTCGGCATCAGTCTCATTTTCTTCGGCGGCTACGCGCTCTGGCGGCCTTCTGTCGCCGTACTCACGGATGCGCGCTGGGCCTATCCGTTCGGCTTCATCGCCGGTGGGCTCGGCGGCGCCTACAACATGTCGGGCGCGCCGATCGTTGTCTATGGCACGCTGCGGCAGTGGCCGCCGGCTGAATTCCGCGCCAGCATTCACGGATTCTATTTGCCGACCGGGCTGTTGACGCTAACCGGCCATGCCGTCGGCGGGTTGTGGACGAGCACGGTGTGGCTGGTGGCGCTGGCAGCCTTGCCGGCAACGCTCGTCGCCGTGCTGCTCGGCGAGCGGCTCAATCGCGCCATCCCGAGCGAGAAATTCACCCCGGTCATCCACGCCGCCCTCATCCTGCTCGGCGCGGCTCTCCTCGTCTGAGCGGAAGTCGCGGGCGCAGCCGGCGACGCGCGCAGGGACCGACCGAGAGGATCGCGTCGATGAAGGCTTGCAGCGCGACGGCGGCTGACGGCACCTCCCATCGCCGGCACCTCGGTTGGTGACGGAGCCGTATCAGATGACGTGGAAGATATAGAGCAGAATAATTACCGGGATCGGGATTCCGACCAACCAGAGCAAGACGCCGCGCATCTGCTTTCTCCTATCCGAATATCACCCTGGCGCGAAACCGCGCTGTCGAGTCGATCCGATCAGGAGCCGCTGATCACGGACAGCCGCTGACCGGCGGACCGCGATAGTCGGTGCCGCCCGGCAAATCCTGGTGGAGCGGATCGGCGCAACGAACGACCGCCGCCGGGCCATTGTAGGGTACGGCAGCGCTATAGGGTGGCGGCGGCGCACTGTAGGGCGCTGCATTGCTAACACGGCTGCCGCCGCAGGTGTAGGTAGCCAGACTGCGCGACCCATTCGGCTGGACACCTTGCAGATTCGCGTACTGTCCGTATTGCTGACAATAAACATCCGCCTGGCCATTCGCCTGGGCCAAGTCATTGCCGTAGAATTCATAAGACACGCTCGGCGGCGATGTCGCGACCGCCTGAGGCGGCGGCGTCTGCGTGGCGCACGCGGCGAGCGAGCCCAGCGCTGCGAGGAGTGTGACGGTGGCGCGCATGGCGTTATTACTCCGAAGACGGTTCCATCACGAGTTCCACCCCGCTAACGCGCCTTACTCAGCGTTGTTCCCCGGCCCGGCGCGGCGGCAACCAACGACTTGCCCAAATTTCACCATTTTCTCTTGCAACCCTGGATCGCGCCAAGGAAGACGATACCTACTCATGCGATCGCATCGATATTCGGCGGCTCTTTGCGAGGACAACAAGAGCAACGGGTGATTTTACTTATTGATATATATTTCCGGGGATGAAATTCGCGCTTACGGCGTTATCAATGTACAAGCACCGGTTCGTGAATAATTGGATTGCGCACCTACCACTATGGAGATCTGCTATGAAACGCGTTGGATTTAGGCTGGCGATGGTTGTCGGCGTGCTGGCTCTCGCTGCCTGCGGCGAAACCACCGGAGACCGTGGCCTGAGCGGCGCCGGGATCGGTGCGGCGGTGGGTGCGGTCGGCGGCGCCCTCGTAGGCGCCCCGCTCGCCGGCGCGGCAATCGGCGCCGGTGTTGGCGCCGCGACGGGCGCCTTGACCAGCCCAAGCACCGTCGACCTCGGTAAGCCGGTCTGGGAACGCTAAACAGCAGCGTGCCGGCCCGCTACAATCAGCGGGCCGGCACGTTTTAGTTTTAGTTGGAAAAGAGGCGCTAGGTGCCTGCCGGCACCGCCCGCGAGCACTTGCGAGTTTGCAGCCCCCACCTTCCGTCGTGGGCCAAGGCCTCGCCCCCGCAACTTTTCGACCACACATATGCCCTAGGACCAATCGTCCGAATATCGCGTTAGTGAGGGACGAGCGTCTGTTCACGCAAGCGAACGGATGGATCTTGTGTGGAGATGAGCCATGGAACGCACTGCGATCAAGCTGACGACGGCTATCGGCCTGCTGGCCCTGGCCGCGTGCGGCCAAACCACCGGGGATCGCGGCCTGAGCGGCGCCGGGATCGGCGCCGGCATCGGCGCGGTCGGCGGGGCGCTGCTTGGCGCGCCGCTCGAAGGCGCGGCGATCGGCGCGGGCGTCGGCGCCGCGACGGGCGCGTTGACCAGCCCGAGCACCGTCGACCTTGGCAAACCGGTGTGGGCACGCTGAGCAGACCGGACCACCAGCGATCATCCCGGTGGGCCGAACGGGCGGTCACCTGCCTGTCGCCCGTTCGGTGACCCCGGGATCCGCGGTCGCCTTCTCGGTGCCACCGCTGCGGCGCCTCTACGCTTAGCCGAAAGTCTGGCTGACGCGCTCTGGACGGGCGCGCTCTGGACGAATGGCGCGACGCCTCTTCCTTTGCCCGGAGCAAGCTGGTAGGAACTGCCGAACGGCCCTTCCCTTCCGAGCAATCCGAGACCGATCGCATGAAGATCAACGCCATCGACATCAAACCCGGCGCCGTCCTCGAGCACCAAGGCAAGCTCTGGCTGGTGATGAAGCGCGAGCTGGTGCAGCCGGGAAAAGGCGGCGCGTTCGCCCAGGTCGAGATGCGCGATTTGCGCGGCGGCAACAAGACAATCGAACGGTTCCGCACCCAGGAGACGGTCGAGCGCGTGCGATTGGACGAGAAGGAGATGCAGTTCCTCTATTTCGAAGGCGATGTCGCCACCTTCATGGACAATGAGAGCTACGAGCAGATCACCGTGCCGCGCGAAATGATCGGCGAGCCAGCGGATTTCCTGCACGACGGCATGATCTGCAACGTGATGATGTACGAGGGGGCGGCGCTCTCGGTCGAGCTGCCGCAGACGGTCACCATGGAGATCGTCGAAGCCGACCCGGTCGTCAAAGGTCAGACCGCGTCGTCATCCTACAAGCCGGGCAAGCTCGAGAATGGCCGCCGCGTCATGATCCCGCCGCATGTTGGCGCCGGAACGCGGATCGTCATCAATACCAGCGACGGCAGCTACATCGAACGCGCCAAAGACTAGCGCCTACCGACCCGCGCCGCTTTACCGGATAAATCAATCGATGGCCGTTCGTTCCGCGACGATCAATGTCATGACGGCCGCTGCGCTCAAAGCTTCGCGCGGACTGAAGCGCGATTTTGGCGAGGTCGAGCAACTCCAAGTCTCGATGAAGGGACCGGCCGATTTCGTCTCCAACGCCGATCTCAAGGCCGAAAAGATGCTGCGCGCCGAGCTTGCGAAAGGCCGACCCGGCTACGGCTTCCTGATGGAAGAGTCGGGCGAAAGTCGCGGCAGCGATCCGCGTCACCGCTGGATCGTCGATCCGCTGGACGGGACGACCAATTTTCTCCACGGCATCCCGCACTTTGCCATCTCGATCGCGCTTGAGCGCGACGGCGAGATCGTTGCCGGCGTGGTCTACGATCCGACACGCGACGAGATGTTCTGGGCGGAAAAGGGCGCCGGAGCTTACGTCAACGAGCACCGGCTGCGCGTTTCCGCGCGGCGCGGGCTCGGCGATGCCGTCATCGGCACGGGCATCCCCTTTCGCGGACGCGGCAGCCATCCCTCCTATCTCGCCACACTCGGTGCCGTGATGGGGGCGACGGCGGGAGTGCGTCGGCTCGGCGCCGCCGCGCTCGATCTCGCCTATGTCGCCGCCGGACGCTATGACGGGTTTTGGGAATTTGGCTTGTCGCCCTGGGATCTCGCCGCCGGCATCCTGCTCATCCGCGAGGCCGGCGGCTATGTCAGCGACCTCGCCGGCGGCCATGACATGCTCAACTCAGGCACCATCGTTGCCGCCAACGATCATTTGCACCTGCCGCTCGCCGCACTCGTCAAGGACGCGATGCGGCGCCATGCCGCACCCGGTTGAGCGGCGGCGCCCCACCCACAGGATCTCACGCGACAGCGCCCACGCAATTGATTGTCGGCCGTGGCGGGGCGGAGTATTTTGCCGGCGCCCAACAATGGCACGGGATGAAATCCAACGGAGTGCGGCGGCAATGAGGAGCCTGACGAGGCAGCGTCCGCGCCGTTGCGGGACATTCGGACGCAGCCTCGCATTCTGGTTCTCGCAACGACCGGTAAGCACGGTTCAGCGGTATTGGTGCCGCCCATTTGCAGCTTTGATTTGCGCCTCGGCATCGGCTTGCCTGATCACTAGCGCGGCGCTGGCGCAGCGTTCCGCCGTGACCGTCGATCTCGGTGTACTCGATACGCTCGGGCCAGCCGATCCGACGACGAATCCCGGTGCTCGCATTCGACTGCACATGCCGGAGCACAGCGCTCAGCGGCCGACCATGGCGCCTGCCGGAAAATCCGCGTCGGTTCAGCCGACGCCCGCCCCGGTCGCGCCGAATCACGCCGCGCCGAACCAGGCCGCGCCGAACCAGGCCACGCCGAACCAAGCCACACCGAACGAGGCCGCGCCGGCCCCGCCAAGCGTGCAGCGCCCGTCGGCCGCCATACCGGCCCCGACGGCGCCGCCCCCGGAGGCGCCAGCGCAGACGGCGGTTGCACGACCGCCAGCGGCAGGCGCGCCGCCCGTCAATACGGCGCCCGCCGAACGCATCCTCTTCCAGCCTGACGAGACGAGCCTCGCCGATGCGGCCAGGCGGGAACTCGATCGCCTGGCGAGCCGCCTCAGCGCCGACAGCCGGCTTTACGTCCAGCTCGTCGCTTATGCCGGCGCCGGCGGGGGTGACGCCAGCCAAGCGCGACGCCTGTCGCTCACGCGGGCACTCGCCGCACGCAGCTATCTCGTCGACCACGGGGTCGAGATCAAGCAGATCGATGTCCGACCGCTCGGCAATAAGTTCGAGCCCGGCGGCGAGGCCGATCGCATCGATCTTGTCGTCGCGCAACGCTAGCCCGGCCGCGCTTGATGCGGGCCAATCCATCGTCGATCGGGTTATACTCTCCCCGGCAATGGGCTTAAACGTAGGAATGCCGACTTGACAAGACCGCAACGTTTCCTCAACCGAATGATCCTGTTCGTGATCGCGGTCATCGTCGTTTGCGCGGTCATCGCACCCGAACGGCATCATCATGGGTGCCATGTTGGTGGGCATCATCTTCATCTTCCGCCAGGTGCTCCTGCTGAATCCGGAGGTCGCCTGGATCGAGAGCTATCGGCGTGACAAAGGGGTGACGTCGGGCGCCCCGCCGCGCCTGCTCTCGCCGATGGCGACGATGCTCGGCGAACGCCGTGGCGGACGCGTCAGCCTGTCGGCCATTTCGCTGCGCACGCTGCTCGACGGCATCGCCACGCGGCTCGACGAATCGCGCGAGACCTCCCGCTATTTCATCGGGCTTCTCGTGTTTCTTGGCCTGCTCGGTACTTTCTACGGACTGCTCGAGACGCTGCGCTCGGTCGGCGGCGTCATCAGCACGCTCTCGATCGGCGCCGGCGACGTCGGGCGCGCCTTCAACGATTTGAAGAATGGGCTGCAGGCGCCAATCGCCGGCATGGGAACGGCGTTCAGCGCTTCGCTGTTCGGTCTTGCCGGCTCGCTGGTTCTCGGCTTTCTCGACCTGCAGGCCGGGCAGGCGCAGAATCGGTTCTACAACGATCTCGAGGAATGGCTGTCGAGCTATACGCGGCTGTCCGGCGGTGGTCCGCTGTCGGAGGCGGGCGATGCCTCGGTGCCGGCTTACATTCAGGCGTTGCTCGAGCAGACGGCGGACAGTCTGGAGAATTTGCAGCGGATCACCGGACGCGGCGAGGAGAGCCGGATCGCCGCCAATGCCAGCATCATCACGCTCACCGAGAAGCTCGCCATGCTCGGCGAGCAGATGAAGACCGAACAGAACCTGCTGCTTCGCCTGGCCGAGAACCAGATGGAATTGAAGCCTGTCCTGACCCGACTGGCCGACGGCGCCGCCACGCGTAGTCATGATGAAGCGCTGCGCGGCCACATGCGTAACATCGAAACGTATCTTGCCCGCCTCGCCGAGGATCTTTCGCAGGGACGCAGCCAGACGATCCAGGAGGTGCGCAGCGAAATCCGTCTGCTTGCCCGCACGATTGCCGCGCTCGCCGAAGAGGCGGATCGGGCGTCGTAAAGCACCATGTCGATCGCCCGCCGCTCCCGCCGCACCGAGGTCAATATCTGGCCGGCCTTCACCGACGCGCTCGGCCAGCTCGTCATCGCCATCATCTTCCTGCTGCTCATCTTCACCGTTGCGCAGTTCCTGACGACCGATGCCTTGTCTGGCCGCGACCAGGCGCTGCAGCGTCTGACGCAGCAGATCAACGAGCTGACGGAGTTGCTCAATCTCGAGAAGCGCAGCAACGAGGATCTGCGCCTCAATGTCGCGCAGCTCTCGACCGAGCTGCAAAGCTCGAGCGCGGCGAAGGATGCGCTGACGACGCGGGTCGCCGAGCTCGCGGCGAAGGCGCAGGATGAGGCAGCGCGCGCCGACCGCCTCAACGCGCAGCTCGCCGATGCCAATCAAGTCGTCGCCGCCGACAAGGAGAAGGTCGAGCTGCAGCTGCGCGAGCTCGAGAGCCTCAGACGCGACATCGAGGCGCTGCGCAAGGTGCGCACCGACCTCGAGGCCCAAATCGCCGGACTTGCCGCCGGGCAACGGAAATCGCAGGAGGAGCTGACCACCGCCCGCGACCGCTCGAAGGAACTCGAGGCCAAGCTGGCGAGCGAGCAGGAGCGCACCACGCTCGCTCAGAAAGAGGTCGACAAGCGCGACATCCGCCTGTCCGAACTCGCGGCGCAGGGCCAGCAGGCGGTCGAGGCGCTCGCCGGGCAGCAGAAATTGACCAAGGAAGCGCAGGACCGCGTCGATCTCCTCAACCAGCAGATCGCCGCATTGCGCGAGCAGTTGCAGCGCGTGTCGGCCGCGCTCGAATTGAGCGAGGGCAAGAGCAAGGACCAGCAGGTGCAGATCGCCGATCTCGGCCGTCGCCTCAACCTCGCCCTCGCCAGCAAGGTCGAGGAGCTCGCCCGCTTCCGCTCCGAATTCTTCGGCCGGCTGCGCGAGGTGCTCGGCGACCGCCCCGACATCCGCGTCGTCGGCGACCGCTTCGTCTTCCAGTCGGAGGTTCTTTTCTCCCCTGCCAGCGCCGATCTCGGCGACGACGCCAAGACCCAGCTCAAGCCGGTCGCCACGGCGATCCGCGAGCTCATCCCGAAGATTCCGAGCGATCTCAACTGGGTGCTGCGCATCGACGGGCACACCGACCGGCGGCCGATCACGACGCCGCAATTCCCCTCCAACTGGGAGCTGTCGACGGCGCGCGCCATCTCGGTGGTCAAGTACCTGGTCGACCAAGGCGTCCCGGCGGAGCGGCTTGCTGCCGCCGGATTCGGCGAGTTTCAGCCGCTCGACCCGCGCTCCGACGAAGTCGCCTATCGCCGCAACCGCCGCATCGAGATCAAGCTGACCGACCGTTGAGAGGTTGCGTTGCGCGGCGCACTTGGCTATAACCCGCGCCTCTCTGACGGAGTTGCGGCGATGAAGGACGGCATTCACCCCGATTACCATGAGATCACCGTGGTGATGACCGACGGGACCTCGTATCAGACGCGCTCGACCTATGGGAAACCGGGCGACACGCTGCGCCTCGACATCGATTCGAAGTCACACCCGGCCTGGACCGGCGGCCAGCAACGCCTCAACGACAGCGGCGGCCAGCTCGCCCGCTTCAACAAGCGCTTCCAGGGTTTCAACCTCAAGAAGTAGCTCACGCGACCTGCCGGCGGATCATTTCGTCGAGGCGAGCGACGCGGATATAGAGCCGGTGGCTGCGCTCGAGCAGGGCGCGGAACTGCGCCGGCAGCAAGGCGGTGTCGCCGCCCTCGTCCTCTGCCATGCAGATGGCGATCTGCGCCAGCGGATCGTTGCGCCGGATCACCTCCTCGTTGCTCAGCTCGCCGGCATGGACCGCCTTCTGGGCAAGCAGCCACGCCATGAGCTGGGTGAGCCGCGCGGTGACGCGCAGCGCCTCGCAGCTCAGGCGGGCGCCGACCGCCGGCGCCAGCGCGACGCGATCACGCAGCTCGCCATCGGCAACATAGTCGCGTACCTCGACGAGGAGCCCCAGAGTCTCGTCATAGGTCTTGCCGAAGAAAGCCGTCGGTTGGCCGCTGAGCACGCAATCCTCTCCTATTCGGCCGCCAGTATGACGCCGCCAGTATGACTCAGGCGCGTTAATCTTTTATACGCGAAAGCACGCCCGACGCGCCCCTTGAACGCCCGGCCTTGAACGCTGGGCGCGGATGCCTATCTCCAGGGCGTCGGATGCCCATCGCGGGTCCGGCTCCCAGCTTGGTGCAAGGCCATTCCGGCAAGCACCGCAGTCCATGTTGCTCACTGGAGGATATGGTATGACGACCTTCGATTTTGGCCTACCCGCCCTACAACATCGAGAAGACCGGTGAGGATTCCTATCGCCTCAGCATGGCGGTCGCCGGTTTCGCGCCGGCCGATCTCGATGTCCAGGTGCAGGAGAACGCGCTCCTCGTCACCGGCAAGGCGAGCAAGGAGGATGACGCCAAGCGCTACCTCCATCGCGGCATCGCCCGCCGTGCGTTCGAGCGCCGCTTCCAGCTCGCGGACACCATCAAGGTGGTCGGCGCCAGCTTCGACAACGGCATGCTGCATGTCGAGCTCGTGCGCGAGATCCCCGAGGCGATGAAGCCGCGGACGATCGCGATCAACGCCGGCGCGCAGCCGCAGACCATCGAGCAGAAGGCGGCGTAAGCAGCTTTTCCACAGCCTCTCCTCACTTCCCCCTCTCCCGGCGGGAGAGGGTCGGGGTGAGGGTTGATGGCCGCGCGATTCGCCGCAGCCAATCCGCAGCGAAGAGCCCTCACCCTGCCCTCTCCCGCAGGGAGAGGGTTGTTTGTTCTTGTGGGCAAGCGCTTCGCCGCTCATACCGCCAGCCTTTCCAGCGCCGCCCTGATGCCAGGCGGGATCTCGGCCGGGCGGCGCGTCTCGCGATCGACGAAGACATGGATGAAATAGCCGGTCGCCGCCACCGTCGCGTCGCCCTGGCGAAAGAGACCGATCTCGTGGCGTACGCTCGAAGTGCCGAGCCTGCCGACGCGCAAGCCGGCCTCGACCGTCTCGGGATAGGTGATCGGCTGGTGATAGCGGCACAGCGTCTCGACGACGAGGCCGATCACCTGACCGGCATGAATGTCGAGCCCGCCGGCATCGATGTAGTAGCGGTTCACCACGGTGTCGAAATACTCGTAGTAGCGCACGTTGTTGACGTGGCCGTAGACGTCGTTGTCGATCCACCGCGTCGGGATGGCGAGGAAATGCCGATAATTCGCGCGGATCTCGTCGGAACCCTCGCCGGCCATCAGACGACCTCCTTCAAGGCCGCGAGCGTCGCCGCGGGATCCTCCAGCATCATCATGTGGCCGGCGCCGCGCAGCACCGTGCTGCGCCCGGCGCGGAAGGCGGCGGCGAAGGCGATCGCCTTGCCGGGCGGCGTCATGCGATCATCGCCGCCGAGCAGCAGCAGCGTCGGGCAGCTCACCGAAGTGGCCGCGCCGGCGGCGCCGCGATAGGCGTCGCAAGCAGCGAGGTCCGCCGCCAGCGCCGCGGCATCGGCGCGCTCGAGCAGGCGCAGCGCCGCGCCGGTGAGCCACAGCCCGGGCGCCTCGTTGGCGCCGCGTTGCGCCGCGCGGCCGATCGCCCAGGTGACCATGAGATCGACCGCGTTATGCGCGCCGCTCGCCGCTTGCGCCAGCAACTCGGGATGCACCGGCATCAGCGGCGCGACGCCGAGCAGGGCGAGGGCGGCGATGCGGTCGGGCGCGCGGGCGGCGGCTTCCAGCGCAACGAGGGCGCCCATGCTGTGACCGACGAGCGCCGCCCGCTTCGCGCCGACGGCAGTCAGCGCGGCGAGCAGGCAATCGGCGATCGCCGCGATGTCGGTGAGGACCGGCCCCGCGCTGCGTCCGTGACCGGGCAGATCGACGGCGAGAACGTTGCGCCCGTGATGGGCGAACCAGCGCGTCTGCAGCGCCCACACCGTGTGATCCATGCCGGCGCCGTGGATGAAGGCGACGGTCGGCTGCGCGGGAGAGAAGGGTTTGCCGCCGGTCGAGGCGTAGAGGGTGCCCGTGGGAGTGACGAGCTCCATCTAGATGTGCTCCGCGCGGCGAGAAGCGAGGCGCCGCAGGACACCCCCCACCCTGCCCTTGGGCAGGGCAACCGCATTTGGCGACGTTGCGCCCCTTTTCCTCCTCTCCCCTCGGGGAGAGGAGGGGACCCATCGCCGAGGCGATGGGGAGGTGAGGGGGAGCATCGGCAGCCGCGTTTGCTTCAGGCGACAATGCGAGACCGGCGCGTCCCCCTCACCCTCCCGCGCCTGCGGCGCGGGTCCCTCCCTCTCCCCGTTGGGGCGAGGGGATCTCGACGCGTCCGTCAAATGCGATTGCCTTCCCCCCTTGCGGGGGAAGGCTGGGATGGG
>WNFD01016540.1_pt1 | contig 11111 bp, 9 predicted proteins | sample 5400491 | NCBI WGS metagenome assembly WNFD01 (sample SAMN13153343, study PRJNA577476) | soil metagenome | isolation source: 120 cm saprolite under Douglas fir tree site 2 hole 2 replicate 2 | place: USA:California | collected 2015-04-18 | reverse complement strand
CCAGAATTAAGTCGTATACTCGGCATGATTAGTTAGCTCCTACCACCAGTTACCAGATTGGCCGATGCGAAGATTACTACGATGGTACGCATTTCGCCCAGACGCGAGTGCCAGCGACTCATTGTGGATAATCGAGCACTTCGACGGTCTTACAATTGCCGCGCTGAGCCTAGCAGGCTGCGGAAAAAGGCCTTCCGCACCCTGCTTTCCCTCTCTGTAATCTCCCCCAGGGGGGAGACCTAAACACTAGCGGAGCCGAAAGGCGGAGCGAGCTAACGAGTCCGCGAGGTGCGATTCAAAAAGGAAAGAAGCCAGTTTTATCGCAGAGTGCGGAAATTTTTCATAAAGAAATTGGTTTTTCCGCACCCTGCTGGACTCAGTTGCAATGGCTATCGACACACCGAAATTCGTCCGGCTTGGAGGAAGCGGGCGTGCCGCCGAACCAGGCGGAAGCCGAAGCGGCAGCAAATCCAGCAAGCGCTTGAGCGGCCACCCCAATGACCGCTCCGGCCGCTTAGAGCGCGCCCTTGGCAGCGAGCGTGTTTATCTCGGCGGTGTTGAAGCCGAGTTGCGCCAGGACTTCGTGATTGTGCTCACCCAAATGAGGAGCACTTCGTTCGAAAGCGGTTAATGGCCTATGGCCGTCTGTCCCTAGCGAGGCCGGATAATAGAGCGGGCTGCCGGTTTCGGCACCTTCGAGCGCTTGAAAGGTGCCGCGGGCTTGAAAATGTGGGTCGGCGATATTCTCTTCAGGAACTCTGACGCCGGCCCACAACAAGCCCTTCGCCTGCGCCCGGTGGAAGAGTTCCTCCGCGGTCATCGACGCGGCCAATTTATCAACCAGGGCGTTCAGATGAGAATGGCCCGCAGACGGCGAACGCTCACATAACTCGCGGTGAGCATCAGAATTCAGATCCTGCTCAATCCCAGCCTCATCGAGCATTTCGCCAATTACCCTGGCTTCGTGGCGGCTCCAGAACATGAATGCTTTGACGTAGCGGCCGTCGTTGGTGCGGCGGAGCCACGGACGTGTCGGATGTTCGGCTGCATGCCGTCCGGTCTGCCTCCGCACGATCGCGTGGTTGTAGATATAACTCGGCATCGCCACTTCGGTGCAGTTGCTTACGGCCTCGTGGATCGATAGGTCGATGAAATCGCCCTGGCCGGTAAGCTCGCGAAAATGGAGCGCAGCGAAGATTGCCAGGACGGCGTGCTCGCACGCTATGTGATAGGCCTGCCACATCGCGGGCGCGATCGGGGGCGTATCGTAAGTGCCGTCGGCGCGCGGATCATAGCCGCACGACGCCATCACGCCGCCCATCGCAAGCTGGGTCAAATCGGTCATTTTGAGATCACGATAGGGACCGTCGAGACCAAACGGGGTGATAGCGCAAACGATTAACCGCGGCTTCGACTTCTGCATCTCGCGATAGAACTTCAGCCGCCGGTCGACGTCATCCGCCTCACCGGAGTCGAGGACAATCTCCGCGTGCCGCCCCAGGCGTTCGCGCACGATGCTGGCGGCGGGATGCTCCAAGTCGAGGCTCATGCTCCTCTTGCCCAGGTTGTACCGCGAAAAGCACAGACTTTGTTGTCCACCGCGCTCGGATTTTGAAAACGGCCCCATGCGGCGTGAGCTTGAGCCTTGCCGTCCCTCCAGCTTAATCACTTCGGCGCCGAGCATCGTCAGCAGCAATCCGGCGAATTCGCCGCGCTCGTCGCCAGCTTCTACAACGACAGTTCCCTCGAGTGCTGAGCTCAAACCCGCTTCGATAGTCAAATTACCCAATCCTCCTTGAGCGCCGCGATTTCCTCGGGATTGAGCCCAAGCAGTTCGCGATAGACATAATCGTTGTCTTCACCGATTAAGGGCGCGGCACGGTCCGGCGGTCCACCGACGTCAACCGGCGTATTTTGAAATTTCGCCGGAAAGTTCTCGATTGGCCAGGTTCCAATCTCGCTCTGCGGCAATGGTATAAAATAGCCCCGCTGCTTGAGCTGCGGATCGCGCTCGCATCGATCGGCTGCGTTTTGCACAACTCCCGCCGCAATGCCGCGCCGCTGCAGGCGTTGCATCAGCTCATAGCGATCCTGGCCCTGAGTGAACTCGGCCACCAGCCGTTCCAAATCGTCTTCATGAGCTTTTCGTCCCGACGCGTCAGCAAAGCGTGATGTACGCGCCCATTCGGGCGAGCCTATCTCATCCACTAACTGCGACCACTGCTCGTCGTTTTGAATAGCTATTGTGATCCATTCGTCGGTGCCGCTACATGGAAAAGCGCCATGGGGAGCCCATTCCGCAAATGGCATTCGGTTGCCGTAGCGTTCGGTGGGTCTGCTGGTAACTTGCGCTTCGAGGACGGCGGTGCCGGAAAGCATGAGACCGGTTTCGGTCTGCGACAGGTCGATATAACAGCCGCGTCCCGTCCGCCGGCGTTTCATCAGGGCCGCGAGCACGAAAATCGCGCCATAATAGCCGGTCGAATGGTCGAGATACGAATAACCCCATCCGGCGGGAGGCCTCGGCTCGGGCAATCCCGACATCTGGGTCAGACCGGAGAGCGCCTGGGCGGTCGGTCCGACGCTCCGATAAGCGTTGTAGGTGCCCGACTTGCCCATCCCGGTAATCTGCAAATAAATCAGCTCCGGATTGATCTCGCTCAGCGCTGGATAGCCGAGTCCCCAGCTCTCCATCTGCTCGGGACTGTAGTTTTCGCACAGCACCGAGGCTTTGGCGATCAAACGTTTAAACAGGTCGCGGCCTTGAGGAAGGCTCATATTGAGCGTGATGCCGTACTTGCCGGCGTTGAGATTGTTGAACAAACCGCTACGATTCAAACTGTCGGGATCGCCGCCGGGAACGCTCGGTCGAATCATTCGCAGCATGTCGAGTGCGCGTTGATCGTGCCATTCGACCCGAATCACTTCCGCCCCCATCGTCGCCAGCATCCGCGTAGCGTTGGGACCGGCCACGATCTTGGTCAAATCGATTACCCGAATTCCTTCGAGCGGCCGCCGCCTGGTTGGTTCGGACTGTTTCATTTTTTAAATGACGTCTGCTTCCGAGGGCTGCACTGACTGCTCCCTCAGCTCAATGCGGCCACTGTTTGCCGTAGCTGTCGAGACAGGCCACTTCGCGCAGCGGTCTGCGCTTAACCGGGTAATGATGCCCTTGCGGATACCCAATCGGCATCAGCGCGTAGGTTTGGACATCTGCCGGCAGCTTCAGGATCTCTCGCACCTCCTCCTCAAAGAAAGCGTGGATCGTGGTCAGCACGGTACCGAGGCCAAAGGCGCGGCAGGCGAGGATCACATTCTGCACCGCGGGGTAAATACTGGAGCCCGCCAGCCTCGCCGTACTTGCCATCCGCGCTTTCACGTCAGCGGGAAGATTGGAGGCGCCGGTCCACATCGAGGCTTTCAAGCACGGCACCAATAATACCGGCGCATCGCCCATATGCTCGAACAGGTGCGTAACCGCCTGCATAAACCGCTGGTACTTGTTGTCGTCCATATGTGGCGGACGAGCGGCCCCAGCGTAGAGCTTCATCAGGATGTCTGATGCCTTTTTATAGACCCCGCCTAGTTGCCTGCGGGTTTCAGCGTCTTTGACGACGACGAATACCCACGATTGGGCATTACTGCCGGAAGGAGCGCGGACCGCGGCGTCCAGGATTTTGCTGATGATTTCATCGGGGACGGGGTCGGAGCGCAACCGCCGGATCGAGCCGGCGCTATACATAACCTCAAACAGATCCGTGTCGGCCATGGTTCATCCCCTGCAACTATGTGCAGCCTGGCCCCGCCGTTCAGGCGTACGTAGCAGAAGCCACTGCGAGCATGAGACGCGCGCAAGCGTGGTGAGGCCTGACTGCAAAAGTGTTCCGCAACGTTGGTCGCATCGTTGTTTGCGCTGATGTTAAGCCGGACGTGGCTGCGGCCGTCCCATCAGCTTATCGCGCACTTTGCGGGCATCCTCGGGATTGCTGACCATTGGTCCCGGCTGCTCGCGGTGTTTCATGATCTTGTCGTCGTCATTGAATGCGCGGACGGTCGCGCAGAATTCGAGCAGAAGTCCATTCGGATCGTTGAAATAGATCGAACGGCACCATTCATGGTCAACCACCGGAGTGACGTCGACGCCCTTCGTGAGCAGGTCTTCGCGCTTTCCTTCGAGCTCCGCAAGCGAATTACAATTGAAGGCAAAGTGATAGAAGGCCGGGGGCAGATTTTGCGCGCTGTTAATATCAGTCTTGAATTCCTGTGGAATGCCCTGGACTTTCTCGGGACACATAAACGCCACCAGTGTGCCATCCCCGGTATCCATGAATGCATGCTTAATCCGGCCGCCACCCGGCGGCTCCAGAATGTCACACCATGCCACCTTCCACCCGAGGATTCTGGTGTAAAAATCCATCGTCCGATCAATGTCGAGCGTTGCCAAACCGAGATGATGAACTCCCTTGCGTTCCATCTGGTTATTTTCCTCCGGCTAAGTTCTTCCCGTTCACTATCACTTAATTTGCACCGGTGGAAAAGCCGTGAAGCGAGCTACAGCCGCGTGAAAAACTTCCGCGGAGCGCAAAGCCGGGACAGGCGTCAGACTCTCGTTTGCATGGCGCGAGAAGAGCATCAGAGGCTCAACCGCGGCCACTCAAGCGGCGCGGAAAGCGCCGGGATCGCCTCGCACCGCCGGCTTTTCAGCGTCATTCGCCGATCGTCCCTAACGCAACCAGGATCGCGACAGACAACCGTATCGAACTCTCGAAGGTTGTATCGTATCTTTGACTAAGGGGAAATTGTCCAAACTAGCCGACCACCAGGCAGAAAAATTTTCTTGAGTAGACGAGCGATTTGAATAAAACTGAATCCAAAGCCGTCGAAACGATTGGTTTTGACCATAACCGGTACTCTCGCCCCGCGCGCTGAGCACGAGCATTCAGACGGTCGAAATTGGTCAGCAGGGAACGTGAGCTTGGGCTATCAGAGCAGAATAACCAGCGAGAGATGCGCGACCACTTCACCGCTCGAGGTACCGGTGACTGGACGGTGTTGCTTGCACCCTATGGGTATTTTATAGTCTTAATAGCGTGTGTTAGGAAATTTAGAATAAGGACCATAAACGATGTTGTCTGATGCGAAGGTTCTGACCGTCAGTGAGCTGTCGGAGTATCTCCGGGTTCATCGTTCCACCATTTACCGTCTCCTGAAGAAGGGCCAATTACCCGGCTTCAAGATCGGGAGTGATTGGCGCTTCAACGTCGAGGCGATCGATCAGTGGCGCATGCAGCAAGGCGCCGCGCAGTTGGAAGAATTGCGCCACAGCAGCGCTGGAAATTGACTGTTTGAGATTTCTCAGGGGCCTTTGATTCGGCGCCCGCGGACTTGGACGTTTTGAGGCCGCGGGTACGCCAGATATCAGACTGAGCCGGCGGGGGGAACAGGAAAAACTGGCGGTGGTGGAGCGCATCGCTCGCGGATGGCGAGGCGGGGCAGATTGTGCTCGCACCCAAACATGTTCCCCTGAACCGGTTGGCCGTTACCGGAGTTGGCCTTCGCCCGGTCTGATCCACTAAACTGGGCGCTCGATGCCAACCGACGTTTCATCCAAGACCAGGTTCTTTAGCGAGTCGGTCATCCGTGAGATGACACGCCGCGCACTCAAATGCGGCGCGGTCAATCTCGCCCAGGGTTTTCCTGACTTCCCGGCGCCGGGGCAGTTGAAAGAAGCGGCCAAACGCGCGATTGACGAGGACTATAATCAATACGCCGTGACCCACGGCTCGCCAAATTTGCGGGCCGCGATTGCGGAAAAAGCGCACTCTTACAACGGGCTCGAATGTGACCCAGACCTGAACATTACCGTCACTTGCGGTGCGACCGAAGCGATGGTCGCCTCATTGCTGGCCGTAATCAATCCAGGTGACGAGGTCGTTATCTTCGAGCCGTTTTACGAGAATTACGGTCCCGACACGATTCTGGCGGGCGCCACACCGAAATATGTCGCGCTGCATGGCCCCGGCTATTCAATCTATCCGGCTGAACTCGGAGCCGCTTTCGGTCCCCGCACCAAGGCGATCATCGTCAACACACCCCAGAATCCCACCGGCAAAGTCTTCAACAGGTTGGAACTCGAAACCATCGCGGCTCTATGCTGCCGGCACGATACGCTGGCGATCACCGATGAAATTTATGAGCACATAATATTTGGCGACACCCGCCATCTATCGTTGGCGACAATGCCGGGGATGGCCGAGCGGACAATCACGATCAGCGGACTCTCCAAAACCTACTCGGTCACGGGTTGGCGGCTGGCGTACACAATCGCGGGCGAGCGGCTGACTTCGGCGATTCGCAAGGTGCACGATTTCCTGACGGTCGGTGCGCCGCATCCGTTGCAGGAGGCTGGGGCGACGGCGCTTCGCCTGCCGGCATCTTTCTACACCGAACTTGCCGCAATGTATCAACGCAAAGGTGCGGTGCTGTTCGAGGCGCTCAGTGCAGCCGGACTCAAGTGTCGCGCGCCGCAGGGCGCCTATTACATCATGGCCGATATCGGCCACCTGGGCTTTCGCGACGATTTCGAGGCGGCGGATTTCATGCTCGGCGAGGTCGGCATCGCAGCAGTGCCGGGCTCCAGCTTCTACCATCATCGAGAACTCGGCCGAAGCATACTGCGCTTCACATTCTCCAAGAGCGACGCCACCCTCGCGGCAGCCGCCGAACGGTTGAAATCGCTCGATCGTAAATTGGCGCTGTACCGCAATCGCCAGGGTGATGCCGTTTAGTGTCTGCGCGCCCGCGGAAACGCACAGCCAACCTCGGATGCAAGTGCGGGCCCCAAACGCCCCTGGCACTCTGGGGAAGGGACTGATTGGCCCACTCGGCGAGCTCGGCGCTTATGTCGCGCGCCGTCGCGATTCCCACGATGGAAGGCATCCGAAGCGGGCGCGAGTCGTGATGGCATGGTCATCAGGTCTACGGTGTTCCCGGCGGAGCGGTCGGTAACGGCGAGGGTGTCCCGTGCGTCGGTTGCGACCTCCTTGTCTGTATCTTTGGCGAGCGTTTTCAGATAGGCCAGCGCTTCAGAGGTGCCGATGTCGGCAAGGATATCTGTGGAGAACACCCGGTCCGCCGGATTAGCTCATAAATCACCGGATACACAGCGAAACAATGGCTCGCTCCCACGTAGTAGGTGAGGGGGGTGCCAACGATCAATTCAAAATTGCCGTTGCTGTTAATATCCTGCACGACCTCGTTTACGTCGTCGTTTACGTCTCGGATGGAGTCCACATCATACCATTGAAAACCTGATGAGGTCCGGTCCAGGATGGTGAAGCTACCACACGTCCCGGGGCCTCCGACGGAAGCGACTAATGATAGGTTGCCGGTGTGGCGAAGGTCGGCGAAACCGAAGGAGCAGACGCTGTCGAACCCTCCCCCATTTTCCAGGTTATTTACAGCAGCCGTGACAGCGCCGATTGGCGGTGGATTAGCGGCCAGGTTCGGAGCGGCGCTCACTGACCAATTGTACGAGGACAAAGACGCCGGTGTTGGCGTTGGCGTAGACTGCGCCAACAAAGGCAAAGCGTATATACATGACGCCATGAGAAGCGCGGCTAGTATCGTGATTTTGCTCATGACCGTCTCCCAACCGATTAGCATGGGGGCATGGCCCGCATTTGATTGATACGCTCCGCCGACATGTCTTGAGCGCGTTGACGATCGTTCCCGGAGGCGTTGATCGCTCGATCGTAAATTGGCGCTCTACCGCAATAGCTAGAGCGTTCGGGCGGAAGCTAGCCAAAAAATACTTCGCTCCGCCTTGATTTCTTGACCCCGCCACAAATGAATGCGACTCCCTTCAGACACTCACTGGTCCCCTGGACCTGCCACGTTGGACGAAAGTGCAAGAGATACATGTCCGCCATCCCGAGCATAGTCGAGAGATCGCGCCCCGTCCTCACGGCGCATGATCGGATCTCTGCGCGACCGGGGCCTCCTGGCAGGTCGAGAGGCCCGTGCCTGCGCGCCGCAGACGGCGCGCGATCCCTCCACTTCGGTCGGGATGACAGATAGTGATGCCGCCTCCGCAAAGCCCTTCTTTCATGGGAGAATGACAAGGGGAGGCGGCCAACTATCCGCCGAGGTAACGGCGGTGGACGAACACTGCGAGCAACAGAGTTAGCATTGCCAGCGGCAGCAGTAGTTGGTCGATTGATTGATAGGTGGTAATCGTTGCACCGGAGCGCTGGACCAGCTTCGCAATTGGCGCGTCGAACTCGCCGCCGGTGTCGGCCGCGATAGTGCGCAGCAGCGGTTCGTTGGCTGCCCGCAGCCTCAATTCCGCCGCGTCCAGCGCCTGCGCTCCTTGGGACGCAACCTCGCGCCGCAGCAGCACCCGTTCCGTATCGCCGGCTTTGACAATCAGGGCGAGTCCGTATTTTCCTCGCCTGAGCGGTGGCGACTCAGCCCGGTAAGTTGAAGTACCAATCTGGCTCATCGCCACATCGGTATCGAGCCCGGGCCCAGTGATGCGGCAGAACAGATTGTTTACCGGAAACGGGTCCGCTTTCTGCGCTTCGAACGTCAACGACCCTTCATCAGAGTCCCTGACCCGCAGCGAGAACGGGCCTGAATCACCCTCGCGCGCAACCCAACTTACCAGTTGCGACCAGAACTGCGCATAGCGGTCCCATCGAATCCATGCGAGTGAACCCAGCGAGTCCGGGTCGGCCGAAAAGATCGCGCTGCGCCCGAGTTCGTACTGCCATGTCGCCAGCAGTGGAGCGCTACGCGGGCCCTTGCGGACCAGCAGCGGTACTTCAGCCCCATCTTTGGACTGGGTCATGGCAAAGAAATCGAGCGGCGGCAGGTCGTTCTGCCCAATCCCGTTGAGAATCGCACTGCGGCTGCCAAAAGCGATATGCGAGCGCTCATGCAACTTGAAATTCTCGGCTTCATGAGTCAGGTGAACCAGTAATTGCGGCAGTTTGGTGATGTCTTCGACCCGGTAAAAAACCCCACCGGTGGCATGGGCGAAATCCTGCAACAGCCGCAGATTCTCGAGGTCGGGACCGATCCGGATGGTCGAGACCGGAATTCCATCCTTGGCGTAGTCCGCCATCTCCTGGTCATGATCGTGATACTGACGGTTAGTATCACCATCGGTCAGCAGGATCACTTCGCGCACGGCAATCCCGCTCTGATCGATTTCCCGTTCGGCGATTTCGAGCGCTTCCTTGAAATCGGTCCCGCCGCCTGGTTCGAGCCGTTGAACGCGCGTGACGAGCTCGTCACGTTGCTCGCCCAGTGGACGCAAGTGGCCGAGGATATACGGTTCGGAATCAAACGCGATCACTCCGGCATAGTCAGTATCGTCGAGTTGGTTGAGCAGGGCGACGGCGGCTTGCTTGGCGTAATGGATACGCTCGCCATCCCTGACCGCCGGATAGCGGGAGTTGTAGCTCATCGAGTTCGAGCGGTCGATAAGAAGGTACACCGCGATCGGCTCGCGTGACGGCGGCGGCGGTTGTGGCTCGAAAGTGACGGGCAAGGTCTTTTCGAGGGTACTGCCATGGAAGTGCGCATCGCGCAACGTGTCGCCAGTTACGACCAAACCACCGCCGAAATCGGCCACGTAGCGGTTCAACGCCGCCTGTGCCCCCTCATCCAGAGCCTCGGAAGGCACGTTGGCAATTATCACGGCCTGATATGCGAGGTAGTCCCCCGCCTGAGCCGGCAAGCCGTGTGGTGGCGCGGTTTGCACCTCGTAATTGCGCTTGTGCAAGGCCTTGATCAGACTGTCGGGCGGATTGGGCGAGACCAGCAGGACCCGCGGCGGCGCGATCACGGAAAGCGCGGTCTCCGCTGAAGGATTTGCGGCAAGCAGCGGTGGTGGCACCTCGATGCGCGCCTGCATCAAGTACGCACCGCTGTGATCGACTCGATAAGGCAGCACAAAGCGGTTTAAGCCCGGTGCCAGCGACACCTGCTGAGCGCCCAGTGCGATGCGGTCGCTGGACAGGCTGAGCTGCGTCTGAACAGGTGCTGGTGCTTCGCTCTGAATGTCCAGATGCAGCGCAAAACTGGTCTCGGCGCGCACTACCTCAGGCGCTTCAAACGAAGTGATTGCAATGCGCGCAATCGCCGAGGGCGGCGGTGCAGCGGTGAAGATACCTACACCCGCCTGTGCCATCGCCGGCAGCTCGTCGAGTACCTGTCCCTCAGTTTCGTTGCCGTCGGTCAGCAGTACCAGTCGTTTTTCCTCGGTGTCGGGAAAAATCCCCAGTGCCGTAGTAAGCGCGCCAGCCAGGTCGGTCCCATCGGGGTCGACTCTGGCCACATTCAGAGCCGGCATCCGCGGATCTTGCAGCGGCGCCAGCAGACCGGCATCCCGTCCGAATCCGACTATTGCAACCCGGTCCAACGGGCTGACGCGACGGCGGATTTCGGTGATACGGCGTTGCATCCAGGCCGCTTGATCCGGTGCAATTGAGCGTGACTGGTCCACCGCGATCACCATTGCCATTCGTCGAGCGGCAGCTCGTACCGGGATGCGCAACCCCGCCAGCATCAATACCAGCGCGGCGAAGGTCGCCAGCCGCGTCACGGTCGAAATCGCGGCGGCCAGCACCTTGCTCCCGCGCGCAATGGCCAACAGGCCGGGCGCCGCAACCAGCGGTGACGCCAGCAGAAGCCATAATAAGAGCGGCCGTTCAAACATGACCCACACCCCATCGGATGGCGCGTTGGGCGATCAAAGCCGATTCGGCCAGGAGCAGGAAGGTCGCTGCCATGATCAATGCTAAACCTACCGGCTGTGGATAGTTCTCGCGATGAACCGGGGCTGCCGGCTGAACCGGCCGGTCAAGTGCTGAAGGTGCCAGTGCTGACAGCAGGTCAGATTCAGCGGCGTCGTAATAGTTAGCGTAGACTTCGGCGTCGCGATGGCCGCCCCTCACTACGTAGCGGCCGGCTTGCAGCGGACGAAAGCGCACCCGCCCCGATTGATCGGGCTGCAAGCTGATGGCCGAACCGTCAGGCGCGATTAAGCTGCCGGCGGCAAAGGTGGAGACCGAAACGAAGGTGCCGGTTGGAACCACTTTAAG
>WNFD01007138.1_pt1 | contig 11113 bp, 9 predicted proteins | sample 5400491 | NCBI WGS metagenome assembly WNFD01 (sample SAMN13153343, study PRJNA577476) | soil metagenome | isolation source: 120 cm saprolite under Douglas fir tree site 2 hole 2 replicate 2 | place: USA:California | collected 2015-04-18 | reverse complement strand
TGGCTTCAACAGATAGTCGACCATGTACAGAACGAGCAGTGCCCTCATTCCGTAATAGGAAAAGCGTTCCCACATCTCGGTTGCGAACAGAAACGAAAGACCTTTTGGGTGGCCAAACAACTGATCGCCGCCGGCGCCGGCGCGAGCAGGGTCGCCCGATGTTGGATCGGCCTGAGCCATGACTCTCTCCCGTTCGGCGACCTCACGGCGGAGCCTATCATCGGGCGCGCATTCGCGCGACCCGCTGGCTATACGGCGCTGCGCGCCGTCTCGGCCTGGTTCGGTTGCGGATAGAGCTGCAGGAAGGCTGCGGTAGCGGCGCTCGCACGCCGCGCGATCTCGCGGGGGCTCGGCCGGTCGGTGACGCGAAGCAGCAGGCTCATCATCAGATTGCCCCACAGCAGCCCGGAAAAATGCTCGGCCATCTCGGCAGGCTTGCCGCTGAGAACTCCGGCCGACTGAGCCCGGGCCATTAGCTCTCTCAAGGCGGCGCGACCGGTCTCGACGCCGATGGTATTCAGTGTCCGCGCCACCTCGGGCGCGCGCACCGCCTCGGCGATCGCCAGTTGAAATACCGCTACCACGGTGGGATCGCTGACTTCGCGCAACAGCTGTGTCCCGAACTCAGTCAGCACGCGCGCGAGAGTCTCCCGGTCGTGCGGCTCAGGCAGGTCAGCAGGCACCTGCAACCGTTTGGCGCGCGCGCCGATGCATGCCACCAGCATATCCTGTTTGCTGCCAACCAGCGCGTAAAGCTCGCGTTTTGAGACGCGCGCGCGCGTCGCAATCTCGAGCGTGCTGGTCTCGGCAAAGCCGCCCTCCATGAACGCCGAGAAGGCGGCGTCGAGGATGCGCTCACAGGCCGGGGTTTCGTCTGCGGCTTCCCGGCGCGCATCCGGCGTCGATCTCGTCGCCATCATCTCCCCCTTGACATGGTACCGGATGGTACCGTAGGTTCAACGCTGATGGTACCACATGGTACCGAACCAGGGAAGCGTGTAAAGGAGCCATAGCCATGGCAAAACCAGTTCTCGTCACTTCCGCGGCCGGCGGCAGGCAAGGCAAGACCGGGCGGCATGTATCCGAAATGCTGCTTAAGCGCGGAATTCCGGTTCGCGCCTTTGTCCACAAGATCGACGAACGCTCCGACCAGTTGCGCGCGCTCGGCGCCGAGATCTTCGAAGGCGACTTCCTCGATGTCCGCTCGGTCAAGCGCGCGGTGCAGGACGTTTCATCGGTCTATTTTGCCTACCCGGTCCAGGACGGGTTGCTCGACGCAACCGCGGCCATGGCCGTCGCGGCGCGCGAAGCGGGTATCTCCCGTCTCGTCAATCTCGTGATGCTGCAATCGTCGGTCGATGCCCCTACCCCGCGGATGCGACAGAACTACCTGTCCGAACAGGTTTTCGAGTGGGCCGGTATTGGAGCGGTGCACGTCAGGGCGACGGTGTTCTACGAGAATCTCGGCTCCCAGGTGCGCTTGAGCCTGCCGGCGCAGGGGGCCGTCCGACTGCCTTGGGGCAAAGAGAACACGGTACTCCCGCTCGTTGCGGCCGAGGACGTGGCGCGCGTTGCGGTCGGCCTGCTGACCAGCCCCTCGTTGACGGCGGGCACCGCCTATCCGGTGATCGGCACCGTCATCTCGCTGAAGGAAATCATCGCGACCTTCGGGCGCATTCTCGCCAAGGACGTGCGCTACGAAGAGATCTCGGACGACGAGTGGCGCCGCGACGCACTTGCGCGCGGCTACAATGCGCACGCGCTCGAGCATCTCTCCGCGCTCTGGAAGGCGCTCCGCGCCGCCGGCCTCGATCCGGAGCGGGCACGCTTCGCGGTGACCGATACGATCGAGAAACTCGGTGGCGCCAGACCCAAGACGTTCGAGACGTTCGTCCGCGAGGGCCAAGGCGAATTGATGGCGAAAACCGCCTGATCCGGCCTGCAAATGGAAGCCACCATGGATAGGCGCCGTGCACGGAGCGCGGTAGTATTGCCGCTGTTGCGCGGCCCGCGTTGAACGTCTTTCATTCCAAGGCGTTCGCAAATGCCTTTTCGCAAACGCCTTGGAGCGAGGAAAAAAACATGAACGAACCGACCCAGCGAACGATCGAGAGCAACGGCATCCGCCTCAACATCGCCGAGCAGGGCAAAGGACCGCTGGTGCTGCTCTGCCACGGCTTTCCCGAATCCTGGTATTCCTGGCGCCATCAGATTGGCGCCCTCGCCGCGGCGGGCTTCCACGCCGTTGCCCCCGACATGCGCGGTTACGGCAAGAGCGACGCACCCGAGCCGATCGATCAATACACGATCTTTCACTTGGTCGGCGACCTCGTCGGCCTGCTCGATGCGCTCGAGGCCCAGACCGCCGTCATCGTCGGCCATGACTGGGGCGCCAACATCGCCTGGCAAGCCGCGCGCCTGCGCCCCGACCGCTTCCGCGCCGTCGTCGCCCTCAGCGTACCGTTCCGGCCGCGCGGCCCGGTGCGCCCTACCAGCGTCATGCCGCGGACCGCGGACGCTCAATTCTACATGTTGTATTTCCAGAACCCCGGTGTCGCCGAGGCCGAGCTGGAGCGGAATCCACGGGCGACCGTGCGCAACATGCTCTATGGCGCCTCCGGCGATGGCGCTGCAGCCCGCGCCGCCGCGGCTAGCGGTGGAGCTGCTCCGGGCATCGGCATGGTGCCGAAAGGCGGAGGCTTCTTGCGCGGCTCCGGGGCGCCGGCGACGCTGCCGGCGTGGCTCAGCGAAGCCGACATCGATTTCTACGCCGGCGAATTCAAGCGCTCGGGCTTCCGCGGCGGCCTCAATTATTATCGCAACATCGACCGCAACTGGGAGCTGACGGCGGCTTTCGCAGACGTCAAGGTCACCGTCCCCGCACTCTATATCGCGGGCGACCGCGACATGGTGGTCGCCGCCCCCGGCACGGCCGAGCATCTCGCCAACCTCAAGCAGTTCGTCCCAGCGCTGCGTAACATCCAGATGCTCTCCGGCTGCGGCCACTGGACCCAGCAGGAGCGCCCCGGCGAGATCAACTCCGCGATCATCGATTTCGTCCGCAGCCTGCCGAACTGACGATGGTCGGACGTTCGCCTGTTCTAAGGTGAATCGCAAAAACCCTCCGTCCAGCGGCATTGCCGGTAGACGGGGGCCCGCGAGACCTGTCAGATACGCGCATAAAAAAGGTTACCGATAAATCGGGGAAGCGCGTTGATGTTGGAAAGACTGGGGCCTTCGGCCGAAGAAACCGTGACGCAATGGGTGCGCGCCTTTGGCCATGCACTGACCGGCGGGAACGACAAGGCCTTAGCCGAACTCTTCCTGCCCGATAGCCACTGGCGGAATCTGTTCGGGATTTCCTGGCAGCTGGCAACATCGAGCGGCAACGAGACACTCTGCCATGACCTGAGCCGTCGCGCCTCGGAGGTTCGCACCACCGGCTTCCGGGTGAATACCGCGGCACTCGCGCCTCGCAGCGCCGTAGTCGCCGGCCGTGAAGTCATCGAAGCGATCATTTCTTTTGATACGATCAATGGACCCGGCATCGGAACCGTCAGGCTGGTATGCCCGGCGCACGCTTCTCCCGTCGCTTGGACGATTTCGACATCGCTCGACTTCAACAAGATCTGCGACGCGCGGTCAGGGAACAACGCGCCGGTTTCGCATGCGCGTGATTTCGCAGGCAGGGACTGGTTCGACGAGCGGCGAGCCGAGATCGCGTTCGACGATCGCGAGCCGGACGTTCTCATCGTCGGTGGCGGCCATGCCGGCATTTCGGCAGCGGTCGAACTGAAGCGCATCGGCCTCGATGCGCTGGTCATCGATAAAGCCGGGCGCGTCGGCGACAATTGGCGGCTGCGCTACCGCGGCCTCAAGCTCCACAACAAGACGCCGGTCAATCATCTCCGTTACCTGCCATTTCCGCCGACCTTTCCGGATTACATCCCGAAGGACAAAATCGCGAACTGGCTCGAGAGCTACGTCGACATCATGGAGATCAATTTCTGGACCGGAACGACATTCGACGACGCCGAATACGACGAGACCGAACAGCGATGGACGGCGCATGTCCGAAGAACCGACGGCACCGCGCGCACCCTTCGGCCCCGGCACATCGTGCTCGCAACCAGCGTCAGCGGCACTCCCAACATTCCCAAAATCGAGACGCTGGAGAATTTTGCCGGCAAGGTTCTGCACTCCAGTCAATTCGCCGGCGGCAAAGAATGGGGCGGCCAGTCGGCGGTCGTGCTTGGAACCGGCACCAGCGCGCACGACATCTGCCAGGAATTGCAGGCTCATGGCGCCGAGGTCACCATGGTGCAACGCAGCCCGACCATGGTCGTCAACGTCGATCCGAGCGCACAACTCTACGACCAGTCCTATCTCGGCGACGGCCCGCCGATCGACATTCGCGATACCCTGAACTCGGGCATGCCGCTCGCGGTGATCAAGGCTTCCCACAAGCTGATCACAAATGAAGTGAAGAAACTCGACGCTGCGTTGTTGCAGCGGCTGGAAAACGTCGGCTTCAGGCTGGAATTCGGCGAAGACGGCACCGGCTGGCCGCTGAAATTCCGGACGCGCGGCGGCGGCTATTATTTCAACGTCGGATGTTCCGAGCTGATCGCGGACAGGAAAATCCGTCTCATCCAGGCGACCGATATCAAACGCTTCACGGCAAACGGACTGCAGCTCGGCGATGGTTCAACGCTGAGCGCCGACCTGGTTGTTCTGGCTACCGGCTACAAGGGCCTGGACCACGTCGTGGCCTCGCGCTTCGGCGAAGCCGTCGCCGCGCGTGTCGGACCGATCTGGGGCTTTGACGACAAGACGCAGGAACTCCGCAACATGTGGACCCGCACACGACAGCCGGGCCTGTGGTTTACGGGCGGCGCGTTTTCTCAATGCCGTATCTATAGCCGCTACATCGCATTGCAGATCGACGCCATCGAAGCGGGGAAGCTTGCAAAATAGCCGTGATCAGGGAGCACCGCGCGTCACCATGCTCCATGTCTTTCAATCTCGCTTCCCAAATGTCATTTCGGACTGCCGGGTGGATCGACAAATCTGCGTCCGCTCGGGCCCATGCCGCTCACCTGCAGGACGGTATCTTCCTCGATCGCGATATAATGGGGAATGTTGGCCGGCTCGGTGTAAAAGCTGCCGGCCGGCAGGATTTTCAGGTTGGCGGCATCGAACTTCTCGCCATAGCCGGTTGCGAATGTCCCCGACAGGATCGTGACCTCGCGGGAATCCCCACATTCATGATCGCATTCATGGGAACCACGTTGGTCTGTCTCGTCCTCGCGGGGGGCTCGTTCTTCTGGTGGGGCCGGACCGGCGGAATGCTAAGTCTCGCCGCGAGCCTCATCTACATTGTCGGCTGCTTCGGCGTCACGGTGGTCTGCAACGTGCCGCTGAACGATCAGCTCGCCGCGGTGGCGCCCGCGCAGGAAGCGGCGCTGTGGTCACGCTATCTCGATGTGTGGACCGCCTGGAATCATGTCCGCACGATAGCGCCGATCGTGTCGGCGATCCAGTTCACCGCCGCGCTGTGCCTGGCCTGAACAAAGGAGACGGCTTCATGGGCCGCCGTTTCCGATTTGAGCCAGGCTCGCGCGTCGCATTGCCGCCGTCGCGGCCTTCGGCGTCGCATGAGCGGCATGCAGGGAGCCGCCTGCTGGCCGGCCGCTATCCGTACTACATCCCGGTCATTGGGAGAGCTTCGCGAATGTCGACGGAAACAATTTTGGCGGATGAATTGGCTGCGGTCGATGGTCTGCCGGCAGAACGCCGGGGCTGGGCCGCGGCCGCGATTTTCACCGCGCTGGCGATGGCGTCGCTCGATACCGCGATCGCCAACATCGCTCTTCCCGCCATCGCGGCCGATCTGCGCGTCGGCCCCGCCGACGTCATCTGGGTGGTGAATGTCTACCAGATTGCCCTGGTAGCAACGTTGTTGCCGCTCGCAGCGCTTGGCGAAATCGTCGGTCACCGCCGGATTTATCTCGCAGGTCTCGTGCTGTTCACCGTGGCGTCGCTGGCCTGCGCCTGCGCCTGGTCGTTGCCCAGCCTGCTGATAGCGCGCGTGCTGCAGGGTCTGGGCGCCAGCGGCATCATGAGTGTGAATACGGCGCTGGTTCGTTTCGTTTATCCGGGGCGCCTGCAGGGCCGAGGTTTCGGACACAACGCGCTGGTGGTCGCGACCGCCTTCACGCTTGGCCCGACGATCGCCTCCGGCATTCTCGCGATCGGGCCGTGGACCTGGCTGTTTGCCATCAACATTCCCTTCGGCCTGGTTGCGATTGTGATCGGCCTGAAGACGTTGCCGCGCACCCCGCGAGCGACGCATGCCTTCGATTTTCCCGGCGCGGTGTTGGCCGCGGGGTGTCTTGGCCTTCTCATTCTCGGGATCGGAAGTGCGGCTCATCACGCGCAGGCTGGACTGGTATTGATCGAACTTGCCGCCGCCGTGCTGCTTGGCTGGGTTCTGATCCGCAGACAGGCGGATCATCCGGCGCCCGTGCTGCCGATCGACCTGTTTCGCCGGCCACTTTTTGCGCTGTCCACCGCCACCGCGATCTGCTCGTTTGCGGTCCAGGGCCTGGCTTTCGTCTCCCTGCCGTTCTACTTCGAGGACATTCTCGGCCGATCGCAGGTCGAGACCGGCTTCTTCATGACCCCCTGGCCTCTTGTGGTCGCCATGATGGCGCCGATCGCGGGACGCCTGTCCAATCGCTACCCCGCGGGAATCCTCGGCGGTCTCGGTCTGGCATTACTCGGCGTGGGGATGGCCCTGTTGGCGATGCTTCCGGCCAGCCCGCACGTTGCCGACATCGTTTGGCGCATGGCGATCTGCGGATGCGGATTTGGCTTTTTTCAGGTTCCGAACATGAAGGCCTTGATGTCCAGCGCACCTGCCGGTCGCAGCGGAAGCGCGAGCGGCATCGTGGCGACGGCACGCCTGACCGGACAGACCAGCGGCGCGGCGCTGGCGGCGCTCTGCTTTGGCCTCGCCGGCCGTGAAGGAGCCACGGCCGCACTGGTGCTTGGCGCGGCATTCGCCGCCGTCGGATGCGTGATGAGCAGCCTGCGTCTGATCGCAACTCCCGCAAGTTGCTCGTCGAGCGAGCCGTAGACATTCCCGTGCGACGCAATTGCCGATCGGGATAGCAAGGCTCTGCGTATCCCCCGAGCGTGCGATGTTCGACTGCGACCGTCAGGCCCACTCGCCCTTGCGAAACACGGGGACGCGTCTGCCGTCGGCGTGAACGCCGTCGATGTCGATGTTGTCCGAGCCGATCATCCAGTCGATGTGGATCAGGCTCTTGTTGCCGCCCTTGGCGGCGATCTGTTGCGGCGTCAGATTGGCGCCGTCGAGGAAGCATTTCGAATAGCATTGGCCAAGCGCGACGTGGCAGGCGGCGTTCTCGTCGAACAGGGTGTTGAAGAACAACAGCCCGCTTTTCGAAATCGGCGAGGAATGCGGCACCAGCGCCACTTCGCCCAGGCGGCGCGCGCCCTCGTCCGTGTCCAGCACCTTGTTCAGAACTTCCTCACCGCGCGTGGCCTTGGCCTCGATAATGCGGCCTTCCTCGAACCGCACCGCGATGCCGTCGATCAGCGAACCCTGATACGATAGCGGCTTGGTGCTGACGACGTGCCCGTTGACCCGCCGGGCATGCGGCGTGGTGAATACTTCCTCGGTCGGGATATTCGCGTTGCAGGTGATCCCGTTCTTGGCCGTGGAGGCGCCGCCCTGCCATTCGTGACCGTCGGCGAGCCCGATCTCCAGGTCGGTGTCGGGGCCGGAATAATGCAGCGCCCCGAATCGCTGTCCGTTCAGCCATTCGGTCCGGCTGCGCAGCGTGGCGTTGTGCTTGTTCCACGCCGCGATGGGCTCATCATTATCGACCCGGGAGGCAGCGAAGATCGCGTCCGCAAGCTTTGCCACCGCGACATCCTCTTCGTCGTCCGGAAAAACCTGCTTCGCCCAGGACAGGCTCGGATAGGCGATGATGTTCCAGTTGATGTCGAAATTGACGATCCTTTCCAGCGCCGGTTGATACGCGATCGAATTGGCTTTGCTGGCGCGCGAGACCTTGGCCGGGTCTTCGCCGGCAAGCAGCATCGGGTTATCGCCGACGATGGCGAGCCGCGCGGTGTTGCCGGCAAACGCCTTCGACATTCCCTCATAGAGCCATCCGGCCGCGCGGTCGAAGCTATCGTCCGGCGCGAACCGATAGCGCGACAGCGTGACCGCCTCGTCGGACAGAATGGGAGTAACAAGGCCTGCGCCAGCCCGGTAGGCATGCTCGGCGATCTTCCGCACCAGGGGCAGCGCCACGGTCGGCGCCGTCACCAGCAGGTCCTGTCCTGCCTTCAGTTGCAGCCCGACCTTGACGGCCACCTCGGCGAGACGGTCGAGTTTGACGGGATCGATCGATGCCGAGACGTTACGTTCGTGTACGGTCATGGGTGTTCAGCCTCTTGCTTGCGGGTGCAGACACCGAGCTTATCATCCGGCGCGCATTCGCGCGACCCATTGGCTACTTTGCCCACACGCCGGAAAAAGCCCGAATCGGGTTGACTCTCGGCGAAGAGTTGCATGAACGAGGAACTGAAACTGGCGATCGGTTTGCTGTTGATTGCGAATCGCGCGCCTGCCTTGTCATGGGGAGATTCGCAATCAGATAACCACGCTCAACCGTTGCGGAATGCATAGGCGTAGCCGTTGATCGCCGGTGCGCCGCCAAGATGAGCGTAGAGAACCTTCGATCCTTCGGGGAAATAGCCCTTCTTCACGAGGTCGATCATTCCCTGCATGGATTTGCCTTCATAGACAGGGTCGGTAATCATGCCTTCGAGGCGCGCGCACAGGCGAATGGCCTCCTTCGTCTGCTGCGACGGAACACCATAGACGGGATAAGCATAGTCCTCGACCAGGACAACATCGTCTTCGACGATCTCCTTGCCGAGTTCGACGAGCTTTGCGGTGTTCTGCGCGATCTCAAGCACCTGTGCTTTGGTCTGGACCGGCGTGAAGGAGGCGTCGATCCCGATCACCTTGCGCGCGCGGCCGTCCTTGGCGAAGCCGACCAGCATGCCGGCGTGGGTCGAGCCGGTAACCGTGCAGACGATGATGTAGTCGAAGGCAAAGCCAAGCTCCTTCTCCTGGGCACGAACCTCCTCGGCGAAGCCGACATAACCAAGGCCGCCATATTTGTGGACCGAGGCTCCCGCCGGGATCGCGTAAGGCTTGCCGCCCTTGGCCTTCACGTCCGCGATCGCCTCTTCCCAACTTTGCCGGATACCGATGTCGAACCCTTCGTCGACCATCTGGACATCGGCCCCCATGATCCGGCTCAGCAGGATGTTGCCGACACGGTCATAGACGGCGTCCTCATGCGGCACCCAGCTTTCCTGAACCAGCCGGCATTTCATTCCGATTTTCGCCGCGACAGCGGCAACCATGCGCGTGTGGTTCGACTGCACCCCGCCGATCGAGACCAGCGTGTCGGCGTTGGAGGCGATCGCATCGGGAATGATGTATTCGAGCTTGCGCAGCTTGTTGCCGCCGAAAGCCAGTCCCGAATTGCAGTCCTCGCGCTTGGCGTAGAGTTCGACCTTGCCGCCCAGATGTGCGCCGAGCCGCTCCAGCTTCTCGATATGCGTGGGTCCGAAGGTGAGTGGATAGCGTTCGAATTTCTCCAGCATGCGAGGTGCCCTTCTGTCAGCCGCTCCGATGCCTTGAAAAATAACATTTCTCATGAGAAAGGTGCTCTCGAAGTCACCCGATAAGTTGCCTTGTTTGGATTGATTTGGTGTCGATAGTGCAGCTATCTTCGGAATTGGTATCAAGATATGAAAGATTCTTCCGTGCTCGAGCTCGACCGGATCGACCTGAAAATGCTGCGCCTGCTTCAGGGCAATGGACGGCTCACCAACGCCGAACTGGCGCAGCGGGTCGACGTCAGTCCCGCGACGTGTCACCGCCGAACCCAATCGCTGTTCGAGCAAGGCTACATCAGCCGCGTTCGAGCGATGATCGTGCCGCAAAAGGTCGGCAGGGGCGCGCTGGTGATGGTCGGCGTCGTGCTCGATCGCTCGACACCGGAGAGTTTCGCGGCGTTCGAAAAAGCCGTCGCGAAATTGAAATTCATCCTCGATTGTCACCTGGTCGCGGGCGATTTCGACTATTTCCTGAAAATCAGGGTCGAAGACATGGCGGATTTCAACCGGATTCACGGCGAGCAGCTGATCGCACTGCCCGGGGTTCGGCAGACCAGAACGTTCTTCGTGATGAAGGAGGTTGTCGATAACGCGCCGCTTGAGTTCTGATCCGCAGGCCACGCCGCTTACGTCTCATGCCCTCCATCGAAATTGTCTTCGAAACGCAAATGCTTGACGCTGCGTCCACGGCGCCGCACCAGCTTCAAGGCCTCTATGCCGATTTTGATATGCCCTTCGACATAGTTCACGGTCACCGTCAGATCCGACGCTTCAGTCTTCACACCCTCGGGGATCATTGGCTGATCGGACACCAGAAGCAGCGCGCCAGTCGAAATGTGGTTGGCAAATCCCGCGGCAAAGATTGTCGCAGTCTCCATGTCGATCGCCATGCTTCGGGTACGACGCAACACCTCCTTAAAGCGATCATCGTGTTCCCAAACACGACGATTGGTCGTGTACACAGTACCTGTCCAATAGTCGTGACCGAGATCGCGGATCATCGTTGACACCGCGCGTTGCAACTCGAACGCGGGCAGCGCGGGCACCTCCGGTGGCAGGTAATCATTCGAGGTACCTTCGCCCCGAATGGCCGCGATCGGCAGAATCAAGTCGCCAACTTTATTTTTGCGTTTCAATCCGCCGCATTTGCCAAGAAACAAGACGGCTTTCGGCGCAATGGCACTTAACAGATCCATCACGGTGGCGGCATTCGGGCTTCCCATGCCGAAGTTAATCAGGGTGATTCCATCGGCAGTCACGTTGGGCATCGGTCGATCTATGCCCCTTACCAGACCGCCGTGCAGCGCGGCGAACCATTCGACGTAATTGTCGAAGTTGGTCAGGAGAACATATTCTCCGAATTCAGCAAGCGGCGTGC
>WNFD01007135.1_pt1 | contig 11114 bp, 8 predicted proteins | sample 5400491 | NCBI WGS metagenome assembly WNFD01 (sample SAMN13153343, study PRJNA577476) | soil metagenome | isolation source: 120 cm saprolite under Douglas fir tree site 2 hole 2 replicate 2 | place: USA:California | collected 2015-04-18 | reverse complement strand
TCCGGCTCGGCAACCGCGGCCAGCAAGTCAGCCAGCCGCAGCGTGCCACGAACGACGGGCGCCGGCGTGGCTGGGGCGGAGTATTCCGCCAGCGATGTGATGATGATGTTCTCGATTTTGGTTTGATCGAGCACGGACAACACAGCCGGCGCGAGCGCGTCGAGCGTCAACAAAGCACGCATCGCTGAATCTTTCGCGACCACCAGCACCTCGCGCGGAGTGTAAAGGGGATTCGTGTTTACCACCGTAGCGCCAAGGCGCAGGACGGCGAAGGCAGCAACAACGTACTGCGGGCAGTTCGGCAGCATGATGCCGACGCGCTCGCCTTGCTTGATGCCGAGACGTGCTAAGGCGGTGGCGAATTTGTCCGCTTGCTCTTTGATCTGACTGTAGGTGAGATGCGCGCCGAGGAATGCAGTCGCCGGGCGGTCAGGTACTTCGGAAGCCGCGATGCGCAGAATCTCGTGCAGCGGACGGCACGGGTAATTCATGTGCGCCGGCACCCAGTAGTTGTAATGATTGAGCCACGGTCTCGCGGCATAGACCGCCTCTGTCACTGCCACAGTTGGTTGCGCTTTGATCATAAGAGGCCGTGTGCTCAATTGCCCGTATGAACTAAACGATTGTGCGGCCACCGTCGACGACGATAACCTGGCCGGTGATGTAGTTTGAGGCGTCAGAGGCAAGAAACACCGCCACACCCTTTAGCTCTCCTTCGCTGCCGACTCGGGGAATTGGATTGCGAGCTTTGATCGAGGGTTCGGCTAAAGGAAGAGCGGGATCGGCAAGACGGGAATGGAAAAAGCCCGGCGCGATGCCGTTGACGCGGATGCCTCGCCTTCCCCACGACGCGGCAAGTTCGCGCGTCAAGCCAAATAGCCCCGCCTTGCTTGCGGCGTAGCCGGCGTAGTGCGGTCCATCGGTCGAAGCCTGCAAGCCCGAGACCGACGCGATGTTAATGATGCGCCCGTAGTCGTGTTTCAACATTTCGCGTCCGGCTGCCTGGGCAAACAGAAACGCACCCGTAAGGTTGATGTCTATCACCTTCTGCCACTTGTCGAGTGGCATAGTCTCAGGGTGCTCACCCCATGACACGCCCGCATTGTTGACGAGGATATCGACCTTCCCGTATGCGGCTACAGTAGCATCCACAACTGCCTGGACTTGCTCCGGGTTCGCCACATTACAGGTCATTCCCTCAACGCGAAACCCGCCTGCGCGCAGCTCGTTCACGGTCGGCGTCAACCACTGCTCACGCCGCGCGCACAGCATCAGCGATGCGCCTGCTTCGGCGAGCCCAACAGCCATCTCCTTACCCAATCCGCGCGAGCCACCAGTGACGATCGCGACTCGCCCGGAAAGATCGAAAAGCTCTTTAATATGAGCTGTCATGTGATTGCTTCCGACAATCAACCGCCGTCTTTGGCTCTCTTGCTACGCAGCGCCGTCAATGATCATCCGCGCGATACGCTCACGGTGAAAGGAACCATCGCCAAACATCACTTCAGACGCCTTGCTCCGTTTGTAATAGAGATGAAGGTCGTGCTCCCAGGTAAACCCGATCCCGCCGTGCACCTGCACACCGCGATTGCCCACTTCGCGATAAGCGTCCGAGCAATAGGCTTTCGCTATCGAAACCGCGCCGCTCGCCTCGGGTGCGTCCTCGGTCAAAGCCCACGCCGCATAATAGGCCGCCGAGCGCGCGCTCTCCGTCATCAACAACATGTCGGCGCACTGATGCTGAACGGCCTGGAAAGCACCGATAGGGCGACCGAACTGCTGCCGCGTCTTCGCAAACTCGACGGTCGTGTCAAGCACCCATTGCATCCCGCCAACCATCTCGGCACACAACGCGGCCGTTGCCGTTTCCAATGCTCCCCGGAGCGCGCCGCGCGCATCGCCATCAGCACCCAGCACGTCGGCGTCGGCCACCTCGACACGATCAAAGACGGCTTCATAGATTTTACGCGTCCCGTCCATCGAAGGCATCGGCTTAACACTGAGACCACCTGTGCCTCGCTTAACGGGCAACAGTGCGAGACTGTCTCCAACCCGCGTTACACAGATCAGGAGATCAGCTACGCCGGCATCGGGCACGAAGAGTTTGCTTCCCGTGATTGAAAGGCTGCCATTACGACGGTTCGCCTCCAGTTTCACGCCGTCCAGATCCCAGTTCGCAGTTTCTTCGAGAAAGGCTACGGTCGCTTTCAGCGCTCCTGCCGCAACCGGCGCGAGGTACTTTGCCCGCTGCTCCCGACTGCCCGCCCGCTCAATGAGCGCGGCCGCGAAAACTGTCGAGAGGAAGGCGCTGGGCAGACAGGCGCGCCCCATTTCTTCCGCCACGACCGCCAACTCGACCAGTCCCAGACCGAGACCGCCATGCTCTTCGGGAACGACCAGCCCCATCCAGCCTTGATCGGCGATCGCTTGCCAGAGCTGGTCGTCGTGCGCAGTGTCGGTCTCGATCAATTCGCGCACGCGCTCGGGCTTGCATTCGCGCGCCAGAAAGTCACGCGCCGTGTCCTTTAAGAGTTTCTGTGGTTTGCTGAGATCAAAGTCCATAATAGTCCGTGGTCAGAAGTCAGAGGTCAGAAGTCTGAGGTCGGAGGTTAGTAGAGTACAGTTCTTAACTGATCTCTGACCTCTGACCTCTGACCTCTGTCTTTAGTAGCTCTTCGGTAAGCCAAGCACGCGTTCAGCGATGATGTTGCGCTGAATCTCGCTCGTGCCAGCTTCGATCGTATTGCCCCGCGCGCGCAAGAAAGCGTATTGCCAGCTACCGCGATCGAAATCGGAAAGCTGCCCGTAAGGCCCCAGGATTTCCTGCGCGGTCTGCTGCAGGCGCTGGTTCCATTCGCTCCAGAAAACTTTCTGGATCGAGCCTTCGGGACCAGGGACGCCGGTCTTGCTTATTGAAGTCAGCGCGCGGTTTGTATTCAGGCGTAGGATTTCCAGCTCCAGGTATGCTTGCGCGAGTTTTTGCCTGACAACCGGATCCTCGCTCGCGCGCCGACCGTTCCGTTCGACAGTATGCGCACGGGCGATCAGAGCCTCGAGGTTGCGCTTGAAAACAACCTGGATCCCCGCCCCGAGATTCGCGCGCTCGTTCATTAGTGCCGTGATGGCGGTGGTCCAACCCTGGTTGACCTCCCCGAGTACTTGCGAGATGGGCACGCGCACATTCGAGAAGAACATTTCGTTAAAACCTGAGTCCCCGGACATCTGCCGCAAAGGGCGCACTGAAATACCGTCACTGCGCATGTCCAGCAGGAGGCAAGTAATGCCCTTGTGCTTACGCGCCGCGGTATCCGTGCGCACGAGCAGCAAACACCAATCCGCCAACTGCGCAAAACTCGTCCAAATCTTTTGACCGTTGACGATGAAATCGTCGCCGTCGCGGATTGCCTTCGTGCCGAGCGAGGCAAGATCGCTGCCCGCGTTCGGCTCCGAAAAGCCCTGGCACCAAATCTCCTCGCCAGAGAGAATCGGCGCGAGGTAACGTTCTTTCTGCCCCTCTGTGCCCATCGCAATAATGGTTGGACCGACCAACGAGAGACCAATCGTGCCGATCAGTTGCGGGGCGTTGGCGCGTGCCAACTCTTCCTGAAAAATAGCCTGCTCCATCAACGCCGCGCCGCGCCCACCATATTGCTGCGGCCAGGAGATACCGGCCCAGCCGCCTTCGTAAAGCTTGCGCTGCCAATCCCGCAGGTACTTGAGGTAATCCGCCCGGTCTTCCGCATTCGTGTCGCCCGTCCACTCAGGAGGCGTGTTGGCCGCGAGCCACGCGCGGAATTCGTCGCGGAACTGTTGCTCATTCGGTGTTAAGTTTAGATCCATAGCGCTGACCTCATGTTCTTAACTGCTCTGCCGCGCGCGGCTGTGACGCCTCCCACAGCAATTCAGAAACATCCATTACGCGAACATCGCGTGATCCTTTGCGCGCGTTGATGCCATCTTCCAACATCGTCATGCAGAACGGGCAGCCGACCGCCACCGTGTCGGCCCCGGTCTCAAGAATTTCACGCGCCCGTTCCTGATTGACGCGCTGGTCCGGAGGTTCTTCCACGAAACTCATGCCACCACCGCCACCACAGCAAAAGCTTTTCTCGCGGCTGCGCTCCAGCTCGACCGGCGTCCGGCGCGACGAAATCGTTACCAGCGTGCGCGGCGCATCATACACGCCGTTCTGCCGGCCCAGGTAGCAGGGGTCGTGGAATGTGATCCTTCTGTCGGACTCTGTCTGTGGCTTGAGCCTACCATCGCTGACCAACTTCGCCAGATACTCACTGTGATGGTAAACCTCGAACCGGCCGCCGTGCTGTGGATACTCGTGGCGAAACGTGTTGAAACAGTGAGGGCAGGCGGTGACGACTTTCTTGACGCCGTACTTGTTCAGCTTTGCGACATTCTCTTTCGCCAGCATCTCGAAAAGAAATTCATTGCCAATGCGGCGCGCGGGATCGCCTGAACACTTTTCTTCACGTCCCATGATGGCAAAGTCGACTCCGGCCTGCGCCAGTAGTTGGGCGGTTGCGCGCGTCACCTTCTGATTGCGCTCGACGAGTGCGCCGCCGCAGCCAACCCACAATAGGACCTCGGCGTCCTTCGCATCATTGACGTGCTTGACGTTCAACCCTTCGGCCCAGTCAACGCGTGTCGCCTGGGTGCCGCTAAACGGATGCCCGCGCTTCTCCAGTGAGCTGATCGCTTCCTGCATCGAGTCCGGGAAGTCGGCCTCTTCCATCACCAGGTGGCGTCGCATGTCGACGATCTTTGGCATCTGTTCGATAAAGACCGGACAAGCCTCCATGCAAGCGGCGCAGGTCGTGCACTGCCAGAGCGCCGCAGGCGAAGTGGCCGGCACGGCGCCAATTATTGCGGATTGCGGATTGCGGATCGCGGATTGACTTGTATGCATCAAGTCGCGCAACTGAAGGATGATATCGCGCGGCGAGAGTTCCTTACCGACAGTGTTGGCCGGGCACACCGACGTACAGCGCCCGCATTCCGTGCAGGCGTCAAGGTCGAGTAGGTCTTTCCAGGTGTAATCAGCCAGCGCGTTGACCCCGAAGGTTTCGGTTTTTTCGAAATCAATGTTCCGGAGCGTCGCGCCGAGCGGAGCGAGGCTGGCAGTGTAGATGTTGAGCGGCGCGGTGATGGCGTGCATCATCTTCGTGTACGGGGCCCAGGCGATGAAGCCGAACACGGTCACGAGATGAAACCACCACACTCCCAAATGCGCCGTCTGCATTTGCCCATCTGTCAGCAGCGCGCGCGAAGCGATTGCGAGTAAGTTGCCGAACGGCGACCACGCCCCCCAGGGATCGCGCGTGACCGCGATACGCCAGCCCTCTACCAGAAACCCTTGCAGGCAGATAGCAAAAATCGCGACTAGAATCAGCGTCGCTTCATCCGTATATATCAGCTTCTTGGGTCGCTTGAGGCAACGGCGCGCGGCGGCCATTCCGACCCCGACCATGACCAGCGCGCCGAACAGGTCAACGATGAGCGACTGGAAGTAAAGATAAAACCGCCCGCGCATAATGGTCGTGCCGAAGTCTGCATCCAGCGCGACGACGGTCGTGGCGATCGTGAGAATGACGAAGCCGTACGTGATTAGCCGATGAAAAAAACCCGCGAAAGCGTCCCGTGCGGTTCGCCGTTGCGCGACCGCGTGATTGAGCACCAGTTTGAGGCGATCGGCGGGCCGATCAAAACGTGCGGCACCCTGCCCGCGCCGCCAACGGTTCGTATGACGATAGACACCGTAGCCAGCTATCGTGGCCGTCGGCAAAAGCAGCGCGTACATCACCCAGATGTGCGAGATGTTCCAGTAAATCTGACGTGTAGCTTCAGCGGTGTTCATTTCTGTAGCGCGGCGAGTTTCTCGCGCAGCAACGGCACGACTTTGCGATAGTCTTCAACGATGCCGAACCGGCAGTGCTTGAAGATCGGAGCGTCAGAGTCGGTGTTGATAGCCACGATATTCTTGGCCTCGGAGATACCCGCCAGGTGCTGGCTCGCTCCCGCGATGGCGATCGCGAGATATAAGTCAGGCGCGACCTTCTTGCCCGTCTGACCGACTTGCCACGTCGGCGGCACCCAGCCGGCATCGCACGCTGCTCGCGATGCCGCCATCTGCGCGCCCATTAGATCAGCGAGCGGCAGCAACTCGGTGGTGAATGGCTCAGGCCCGCCGATGCCGCGCCCACCCGAGACGATCACCCGCGCATCCTCCAGCCGCGCACTGCCAGTCTCTTCGCGCTTGCGCTCAACTACGCGCGTGCGAGAGTCGGCGTTGATTTCTAATGCGGCTCGCGTGATATCACCGGCAGCCTCCCGGCGCAGGGCGGGGGCGAACGAGCGTGCACGCAGCCAAACGACCGCTGGCTTTCGCTTCAACTCGATGACGGCCTGAGCCTTGCCACCGTAAACTTGACGGACGACACGCAAGTATTCGTTCTGCACGCGCATCTCAACGCCATCACCCACGGCGCTGCCGTTGAGGCGATGCGCGAGACGGGGCGCAACCTCCTGACTGTACGCATCGTTACCTAACAGCACGGCGCGCGGCGAGAGATCGCCGCACAGCTTCGTCAGCGCACTCAAACAAAGTTCCGGATGATATTCAGCTAACTCGGCCTGATCAACGACAGTCGCGGAATCAACGACGCCGGCGACTTCGGCAGCGAGCGTCGCGGCGCCGGCGCCCACCACAATGGCGCGCAACCGCCCACCAAGCTCATCCGCAAGGCGGCGTCCTGCGCCGGCGAGTCCCTGGGCGCTCTTGTCGTAGCCCGCCGCGCCAAAGAGACAGATGACAACGTCGTTCATTGATACCGTTTCAGACATTGCCAGTCTGCGGTCCGGGCATGTCAGAGTATGAGAGCTGGAAATAAAGCTCCGTTAGCTTCAAATCGATCCGGTCTAAAGCGCGCTCGTCACCGCGACGATGCGCTGGGCAAAAGCCTCAGTTCTTTCATCCAGCGTGTCTCCCGTGACGAACTCACAGCGCGTCTCTTTTTGCGGAATGGACAGGTCGACTACCTCGTAATAGGTAGTGCCCGCGCGCGCTTCAGCGACATCGATGCCGAGATCGTCGAGCGTCCACTGCAGAAGTGGTTGGCGATACGACATCATCACGTCGCGCACTTTCGGAATGCGCGGCACGTTGTGCTCATCATTGGTGATTGTGACGACGACGGGCGGCTCAGCTTCAAGAATCTCCCAGCCGGTGTCTGTCTGACGTCTGAGCCGCAGCTTACTGTCTGCGTTCTCTATTTGATCGACGAAAGACACGCAGGGCAGCCCCAGTTCCTCCGCCAGAAGCCCCCCGGTTTGCCCCGCGCCCCAGTCGCCTGCCTCACGCCCGACCATAACCAGATCGAAACCACCGAGCTTGCGGATCGCCGCGGCGAGCACACGCGCTACCGTTAGCGGATCCGGGTGAGGGTGGCCATCGTTGAGAACTAGCGCTGCCGCATCGGCCTTCATTGCCAACGCCTTCCTTAAAGAATCTTCAGCCGTTGCTGCACCGAAAGAGAGCACCGTGATGTTGCCACTGCCGATCCGCTCGCGAAACTGTAGCGCCGTCTCGAGCGCATTCTCGCAGAAGATGTTGGTGACGAGAGTCGCACCGCCGCGCTCGGCCTCACGTTTGACCTGGTCGACGCGGAAGTCGCGGGCCGGTATCTCCGGGTCAAGAATCTGCTTCAGGCAAACGACGAGGTTCATGGACTAATACTGCTGCAGGTTTGAAACCAAAGAGTGTCGGCCGCGCGCTGATTTCGTCCAACGAAAGCGCAACCAGGGGCTTTGACTGAGCAGGCCACAAGGCCGAAGACCTCAGTCTCTAACCACCCGCAACCTTGTTTGCGCGGCGCGTGATTTGGGGCGCAACAACCCGTTAAGAGCGATCTTGACGATTTCCTCGGCAACCTGCTCCTCTGTGAGAGCGCCATCTTGCCTGAACCAGCGGGAAAGCCAATTAATCATTCCGAGGAGGCTGAAAGTTGCCACCGTCGTATCCACGTCGTGCAGCATCCCTTCCGACTTGAGTGTATTCAGTACTGCACGCAGACGATCAAAATGTGCTCTCTTACGGCGCGTGATTTTTCTATTCTGAGCAGGCGTGAGCGCCGTGATCTCGTCAACGAGGATGGTGATAGCTCCGTCCCCCCGCGTCACTAACCGCGCGTGGCTGGCGATAATAAAGCGGAGCCGGGCGGCCGGATCAACGATTGAATGCGCGGGTGTTATCACCTCTTCCTCAAGCTCGTCCAAACCGAAATTCATGATGTCAAAGAGCAGTTCTTTCTTGCCGTTGATGTAGTGATACAAGCCTGCTTTCGTCATGCCGAGCGCGTTAGCGATATCGTTAATTGACGTCGCATCGTAACCCTTGCGCAAAATAATCTGAGCCGCCGTACGGTAAACTTCAGCCAGTCGATCCTCATTGGGAACAGGTTTCTTTTGTGCTTTCATATCGTCATTGTCTTTGACAATCGGTAAGACGCACACAACTCGGCACACCGATCGCTGCAGCCTTCTTCTTACCGACCGTCCGGTAGGTCTTATACATCCTAATTGTGTCTCTCGTCAACAAAGGCGCTGACCACGGTTGTTCTCGGCCAGCGCGTCAATGGTTGCTACGCCCTCTTCGCAAAGGTGCTCACAACCGAAGGTGACAACGAAGCTCCTGACTATAACAGATCTTACTTCGCCATCCGATATTAGGTTGAGGCACGTTAAGTATCTCAAACGATCGGACAGGGCCATCGAGCGATCCGCAGAGGTGGCGAGCGTGTCAATCCTTCCGCGCCTTCAATGCTTGAACCATTATCCTAGTTCTTCTCCAGATTCTTTTGCTTGACGATTCTTCAGGGTCGGTGGTACTTTACCGACCGTTCGGTAGGCCACAATGCATTGATAGTCCCTTTTGGCATAGTTTTTGTGTTTCCACTTGAGCAATCGTCTGTGGAAAAGCGTTTGGCCCCTGTTTCGGCCCTATTCTACCGAACGTTCGGTAGGGCAATGTGAGTTTCGACCATGAATTTGGAAAGTAATTGAGAATCTTGGATCGAATCTTCTGTTGCGGCCTCGATGACGTCCAGCTTGATTTGAAATACGAGACTTCCTGACGCTTTGTCTCGAGCGTAGCTGTCACACGCGAAGCGTTAACAGACCTTGGCGGTGACAGAGTCGGTTAGCAGGATGGTACCGGCTCTGTGGAGGGCGCAATGGTAATTAGGTCACGCCATCAACGATTCGCAATTGACAGGAACCATCTGACCGTCATCCTGCGCGCCGGCGCGCGGCAGCCAAGTGCTGTTCCACTCCTAGACTCGCGGGATTCATCTTCTGGCATCTTTCTGCAGGTTCGAATAGAGACCAACTTTCTACAGAATTTCGCGAAAAGGAGACATCACCAATGCGCACTAAAGGCTTAGCTTTCCTGGTTCTGGTCGTCGTGTTGCTTTGGGCAGTACCAGCGTCGGCACAGGTCGATGTGGCCAGCGCTACACTAAAGGGCACCATAACCGACCAGCATGACGCACTGGTTGCGGGTGCGACTGTCACGGCAACCAGCATCGACAAGGGGATAAGCAGGACCGCCAAGACCGGCACTGAAGGTACCTATCAGATTCCGGCCCTTCCGCCAGGAGTCTACAAGGTCGAAATAGAGGCGCAAGGATTTAACAAGGTAGTCAACGAGAAGGTCTTGTTGACCGTAGGCCAGAGTCTGGTCTACGACGTTAAGTTGGGCGCAGGCGGTATGACTGCTACGGTTTCAATCACTGCCGGCACGCCGCTGATCGAAGTTGAGCGCACACAACAGGCCAACACGATCTCAACCCAGCAGGTTGAGAACTTGCCCAACGCGGGCCGCGCCTTCCAGAATTATGTTTACACGCTGCCGGGCGTGGGAAACTCAACGGCCCCGCGGGCCCAGCTTTCGGGTCGCATTACTGGCTTCCAAAGCTCCGGCTTCTCGATCGGCGGCAGCAACGGGCGTAACAATCTCATCACGGTTGACGGCGGTGAGAATGAGTACGGCTCCGGCCAGCCCCGCTTTGATATCCCCACCGAAACGATTCAGGAATTTCAGGTCAACCGCAATTCCTTCACGGCGGAGTTTGGCTTTACGGCCGGCACCGCGGTCAACGTCGTTACCAAGAGTGGCACGAACGGTTTTCACGGCAGCGCCTATATCTTCTACCGTTCGGACGGGACTTCCGCGCGTAATGCTTTCGATAACGTCAACCCCGGAAAGAAATCCTCTGATCGGACGTACTTCCCTGGCTTCACTTTTGGCGGGCCGATCTCGAAGAACAAGCTGTTCTTTTTTACGAACTACGAACGCAACAATGTGGACGCTGCCCGTTTTCGCACCTACACCAGCGACCCGCTAACGTCACCCAACGCCAACCCGTCCCAATCCAACCTGCTCGCCCTGCTTGATGCCTCGGCCGATGCAAACGTACGGCGAATTTCAACCAATCTCCGTGCTGCTCTGACGACGAACGCGACTAGCTATCCGGCGATCTTCAAACTCCTAAAGGATAGCGAGGGCCTGTTCAATGGTGTGGCGCGGCTAAATACCTGGAGCACGCGGCTGGATTACCAAGCCACAAAACGGGATGCCATCAACGCGCGTTTCACGTTGACGCGAAACTTTACAAACGATATCGGTACCAGTAACGGCACGTCCCCTTCCGTTAGCACCAGCTTGACCTATCGCGACTATTCGACGGTTGTCACGTGGACGCACAGTTTCGGGAGCAATCTGATCAATCAGATCCGGGCACAATTCTCGCCTGGTAACTCGTCGGTGACCGCCCCGCCTGAGCCAGCCGTGACGGGATTGATCGTATCGGGCTTTGGGGGTGGCACTACGGGTTTCGGGCGCTACTTCGGCGCTCCTTACATCGTTCACCAGCAGCGCTATCAGTTCGAAGACAATGTGACCCTACTGCGGGGCAAGCATACCTTCAAGTTTGGCGGGTCGTATCGCCCTGTCAAGTACAACTTCAGGAATGACCTCTGGTTCGCCGGAGAATACCAATTCCAGGCTAGCGCCGCCTACGCTGTCACGCGGGCCGTACCTTTGG
>WNFD01007134.1_pt1 | contig 11114 bp, 4 predicted proteins | sample 5400491 | NCBI WGS metagenome assembly WNFD01 (sample SAMN13153343, study PRJNA577476) | soil metagenome | isolation source: 120 cm saprolite under Douglas fir tree site 2 hole 2 replicate 2 | place: USA:California | collected 2015-04-18 | reverse complement strand
AGGCGGCAGCCGGAGACCCCGACACTGTGGCCCGTGTACACGCCCGGGTGCCCGCCTCAAAACTTCCCCTGTCGCTGCGAGACGCCCAGTTTGTGCTGGCCCGGGAATACGGCTTCGCGGGCTGGCGGGACCTTCGCGCGGCGGCGCTCCGCCAGGAAGGCGGGGATCCGGAGTGGGCCGCCGCCGAGGCGGAGCGCGCCATCCACCACAACAGCCTCGAACGATTGACGCAACTGGTCCGGGAGTATCCCGCGCTTCTGTCATGGCGCGGCGATTCCGGAGAATCGCTGCTCGGCTTTGCCACCGGCTCGTTCGGCGACAGCGGCGATGCTTACCGGGAGCGGATGTTCACGCGCATCGAATGCGCCGAGTTTCTCCTGGATGCCGGGGCCGCGGCGAATCCGGCGATATGGGAAGACGCAATTCGCGCCCGCGCCCGGGGAGTATTGCAGCTGCTTTCGCGCAGGGGTGTTCTGCCGCGCAGACTCGATATTCTGGCGGCACTGGGCGACAACGACGGCGTGCGGGATTTTCTTGGCGCAACGCGGGCCCATCCCGGCAGCGACGTCGCCGCTGTGACCCAGGCTTTCATCCAGGCCTGCCGGTTCGGGCATCGGGCGGTCGCCGCCCTCATTCTCGCTCGTTGTATTGAACTCGACAGTGCCCTTGGAGAGCGAGTGGAGAAATGGCGCGGACGGAGCGGCTTCATCGATTACCTGGTCGAACATCCGCGGACATACGGAAGTCCCTGGCAGACGGTCGTGATGACCGAGCTTCTCAGGACCATCGATGAAAATAACCTCCAGGAGTTCACCCTGTGGCTGGAGCGAGAGCCGGACCTGCTGGGCGAACCCGCGCTGCAGGTGGAGCTGTTGGAGCATGCGGTATTGAAAGACCGTGGGCCCTTTATCACACGGCTGCTGGAGTCCGGTCCGGCGGTCCTGCGAGGGGCGACGCGCCCTTCTTCATCCGCGCTGGAGTTCGCTCTGGAATACGGAAATGTGCATCTCATCCCTCTGTTGACCCCGATTTGGCCGTTGCCCAACGATCTCTGCCACGCGGCCGGCACCGGGGACTTCTCGCGGGTGCGAGGTTGGTTTGATGAGGCCGGCCAGCCGAGGCTGGGAAGCCTTGGTCAGCATTACCCCGCCAACAACCCCTCCATTTTGCGGAACCTGCATTGGATTCCCGCCAACGCCCAACACGTCCTGGACGTGGCGCTGGCCTGGGCGTGCGTGAACCGGCAGTTTGAGATTGCGACTTTCCTGCTGGAACGCGGGGCCAAAATCAATACCGACTGGAGCACGCACGAGCCGGCCGGCATTCTGCATGAGTGCGCCGTCAGGGGCAATTATGAAGCGGCACAATTCGCGATCGACCACGGCATCGATATGACCATTCGCGATTATCGCTGGAATGCGACCGCGGAAGGATGGGCCCGCCACGCCGCCCAGGACAGTAAGATGGCGGAGTTTCTGGCACGCGCCGAGCGGGCGAGGAAAGAGAAGTCGTAGCGAAGAGAGTACGCCCTGCGGTCGGGGGCCAAACGATTTTCCGATGTCCGGATGTCCGGATTTCCCGATGTCCCGATCTTTTAGGTAATGCTCACTTCTTCATATGTCCCGTAAACGTCTTTGAGAGCCTCGCAAATTTCCCCCACCGTCGCATAAGCCCGCACGCAGTCAATGATAAACGGCATGGTATTCGCGTCGCTGATGTGGCCATCGGTGCGTACGACCGGTTCCTGCGCGGCAGCGATCTTCAGCGCGTCGAGACGGCGGCGGACTTCATTGTTATCGCGACGCTCCCGCAACGCCCTGAGCTTCTCGCTCTGATGGACGGCCACCGACTCATCGATATAGAGAGTCGAAATCTGTTTTTCCTCGATAGCGAAATCGTTGACGCCCACTGTGACCTTTTCGCGCGCTTCGTTGGCGCGCTGGAACTGGTAGGAGGCTTCCGCGATCTCTTTCATGGGATAGCCCAGTTCAATGGCCTTCACCATGCCGCCCATGGCATCGAGCTTGCCGAAGTAATCGAAAGCGCCGTTTTCCATGTCGAGGGTGAACTTCTCCACGAAGAACGAGCCGCCCAGCGGATCGACCGTATTGGCCGCGCCGGATTCATGCGCAATGATCTGCTGGGTGCGCAGGGCGATGCGGGCCGCCTCGGCCGTGGGCAGCGCGAGGGCTTCGTCGTAAGAGTCGGTGTGCAGCGACTGGGTGCCTCCGAGGACGGCGGCCAGGGCCTGCAGGGCCACGCGGGCGATGTTGTTGAGCGGCTGCTGGGCCGTGAGCGACACTCCGGCGGTCTGGGTGTGAAAGCGCATCAGCCAGGTGCGTTCGTTCTTCGCGCCAAAGCGGTCTTTCATCAGGCGATACCAGATTTTGCGGGCGGCGCGGAACTTGGCGATCTCTTCGAAGAAGTCGTTATGCGAATTGAAGAAGAAGCTGAGCCGGGGGCCGAATTCGTCCACGTCCAGGCCGCGGCGGCGCGCCCATTCCACATATTCAACGCCGTCATAAATCGTGAAGGCCAGTTCCTGCAACGCAGTCGAGCCGGCTTCGCGGATGTGGTATCCGCTGATGGAAATGGTGTTGAAGCGGGGCGTGAACTTCGAGCCGAATTCAAAGGTATCGATGACCAGCCGCATCGAAGGCGCGGGAGGATAGATGTATTCTTTCTGCGCGATGTATTCCTTGAGAATGTCGTTTTGAATCGTGCCGGAAATCTTCTTCCAGTCCGCGCCCTGTTTTTCCGCGACCACCAGATACATGGCCCACAGCACCGAGGCCGGGGAGTTGATGGTCATGGAAACCGTGATCTTTTCCAGGTCGATGCCGCTGAACAGGATCTCCATGTCTTCCAGCGAATCGATGGCGACGCCGCACTTGCCCACTTCACCTTCGCTGGCCGCGTGGTCGGAATCGTAGCCCATGAGCGTGGGCAGGTCGAAGGCCACGGAGAGTCCGCCGCCACCCTGGGCCAGCAGATATTTGTAGCGCTCGTTGGTTTCCTCGGGCGAGGCGAAGCCGGAGAACTGGCGCATCGTCCACAGGCGGCCGCGGTAGCCGGTGGAGTGAATGCCGCGCGTGTACGGCGGCTGGCCGGGCAGGCCGAGATATTTGTCGGTATTCCAGTCTTCGGGCAGATCGGCCTGGGTGTAGAGCCGGCGGATCGGCACGTTGCTGATGGTGGTAAAGCGGGCGTTGCCGTGCTCATCCACATTGATGCCGGAAGCTGCGCCGATGGGCTTTTCCGGAGACTTCTCCAGGGTCTTTGCGAGAGTGGTCGCGGCCCATTGTTTTTCCGAGGCGGAAGGATGGCGTCCTTCAAAAACTTCAGCAATCGGGCTTTCGGCGAGCCCGCCCTGATCTTTCATCTTCTTTTTTATCGGATCCGGCATAAAGGTAATGATAGAAGAGGCCATGAACAAAGGCAAAGGAAGTATCCGAGGTGCCCCACCCTTCGCGTTTTTTGCGAAGGGTGGGACGCATACGGTCTGACTCGACGGAAACTAATTCTTTTTCAGGACCGCCTGGGCTTTTTCGTCGATGTTGATGCTGCTGAAAAGCTTCGCCAGGTCCGAAATGCGCTCGAATGGTACCTGAGTCGTAGTTACTCGGTACTCGCGATGATATTTGAGGATGTTGCCGACGTTCTCCGCGCTGCTGGTGTATGTGCCAAAGGGGAAAGAGGCTTTGGCGGGATCGGGCAGTTCGTCCACCTTGAAGCCGTCGGGCAGGGAGATTTCCACCTGATCGCTGGAAAGAAAGGGCGCGGGAAAATCATAAGCGTAATGCCGGGGTTTGTTGGGGTCCCATCCGCCGGCCAGCTCGCCCAGCACCCTCGGACGCACCAGCAGCAGAGCCCCTACGGTCTTGGCATAGTGATCGGCGGTGATTTTGTAGCGGATGATCAGGTCCTTGTCGGTATCGTTCGCGTTGACCAGTTCGAGGTTATCGACCTGGACGTTGCTCAGATTGCCGCCGACAAAACGCTCGATGAGTTTCTTTCGGTCGCTGTCGGTCTCGTGCTGAAGGACGCCCCTTGCCGCCATGGCCATGAATCCGCTGTGTACCTCTTCCACGTCGCCTAGCAGAGAACCGTCGGGCAGCAGCTTCAGCCGCGATATCCTGCGAACGCCGTTCGACTCAGGACTGCTCAGAGGCAGATGGATCAGCTCGCCGCCCTGCTCACCGACTAGCAGGCCGTAGTTGTCCTGTTCATAAAAAGGAATCTGGCCGAAGGGCACATGCTCGTTCGTCGGATCGAAGATCAGCAGATGGCCCAGTGCCGGGTGCTCATATACAGCCGGCATTGATTTCCCGTAGCTGGCATCGGGCAGAGCAATGGCAAGGATCATATGGTCGAAGCGTGCCTGAGGGGGCGAATTCGCTTTGAAGGTGCCCCGCTCTGTGTTCACCAGGACGTAGTAAGACTTCACGCCGATCTGGGTCAGCATGGAACTAAGCACGGTCGCCTTGTCTTTGCAGTCTCCGTATTTATTGCCGAGGATGTCGCCGGCGGCATGAGGCCGCCAGCCTCCGATTCCAATGCTGATCTCGACATATCGAACGTCATGCTGGGCGAAATGAGCAAGCGCCTGGATGCGCTCCATCGGAGACTGGGTTACGGGCGCGAGATCTTTGACCTTCTGTTGCAGCGCCGGGGTCGAATCTCTCACTCCGCTGGAGAGGCGAGAGTACCAGGAAGCGAATTCCGGCCAGTTCTGGTAGGTCTTGTCGGGTGCTTTATCAGAAAGGAAGGTAACCACCATCAGGCCGGCCAGCGCATCGGAAGGCGGCCGGTGCGGTTCCAATTCAATGCGCGGAATGTCCGATAGCTGCCAGACAAGGTCGCCTTTCTCCTCTGTGGGCTTATTCTCCTCATGATTGAGCCACTCGGCTTTGAATCGCCAACCTGAACCGAGATGCAAGCGGTAACGGGATTTTTCCACCGGCCAAAAACTCTGGAAGTCCCAGAAGTCCTGGAAAATGTAGGGCCGGGACTGCTGTTCATACTCGAAACCCACCACGGTGCCCACGTCGCCGCCGGGCACATGAATCATCTTTGCCTTGATGTCGGCATAGACTTCGTAGGAGGAAACGCTGCGCTCCGAGATATCTTTGGCTTCGTACTCCTGCCCTTTGCTGGTGATACTCCAGCCGTGAAGGTAATTTACTTTGGAGTCAGATCGATAATGGACTTCAAAATCCGCCAGACGGCGGCCCTCGGCACGCAGTATCTTAATGATCCGGCGACCCTGGTTCACGATCTCGCCGTTTTCTTTCACCGTGGTCGTCTGGTCATCGAGCAAAACCACGGCGTTCACGTCATCGGCATAGGCCCGGGCAGGCTGTTTGGCCGTGACCCGCAGCCAGTCCGGAATCTCGACGGCGGCGGCAGCCGGCAGCCACAGACATGCTGATAGAAAAACGATTGCGCTAATTGCCTTTTTGAGCATTGACATTGCCTCCGTGCAGGACCGCCTGCTGTTCGTCACCCACCTGAACTTTGCCGAAGAAGCCTTTCAGCTCCGGATATTTGTCGAGCGGGACATACACTGAGTTCACCATCAGCCTGCGCTGGGTCACGAGCTGATGGCCGTCGAACTGGCTCAGGTTCTGATATTTGGCGTAGGGAAGACCCGCTTCCAGTTTGGGCGGGACATTCTCGACGGTAAAACCGGCAGGCACATCGGCGGTCACAATATCGTCTTCCGTAAAGGGATACGCGAAATAGAGAGGGTATTTGCGCTCCGAGCGCTTGAACGCGTCTTTCTGGCGTTCATGGAAAAGATAGGTCGGAACCAGCAGGCGCTTTCCCGCCAGAGAAGCATAGGCCGGAACCTCGACGCTGAAACGGGCCACGAGGGGTGTCTCGCCGTTCTCCCAGCCCTGAACAGCCGTCATCTTCACCAGGGCCCCCACGGGCAGCCACTGCTTCAACTCGTCTTCCAGTTCTTTCTTCCTTCCGGCCTCATCACGGTCAATCGCGTCCAGACGGTGCTCCAGTCCCTCATAGCCCCGGAACTCCAGCGTGATTTCGCCTTTGGCTGTCCCATCTTCCGTAAGGACCATTTTGGCGGTCCTGCGGGTCACGTTCTTGTCATAGGCGGCGGCCGGCGGATTCACGAAGGCACCGCCCTTTTTGCTGAGTTTCAGGGCCTCGATCACAGTATGGTTCCAGCGCAACATGCCGAACGGGCAGAAGCGCGTACCCGGATCCAGGTAAATTTCCTGGTCGTTCAGTTTTACGACCACTACCACATCGTTCATCTGCACGAGGGAGACGAAGTCTTTGCTGAAAAACCTCCTTCGCCGGTCCGAAGCCTGGAGCAGCTGAGCGTCAAATCCGGCGGACCTGGCCATGGCAGCGAACAGCATGCTGATTTCATCGTCGATGCCATAGCCGTGCGCCAGCACATCGCCGACACTCAGATTCGGCTTGATGTTTTCCTTTTTGCGTTCTTCACTGGATCGGTCACGCTCATACGTAAGATTGCGAAGGCTCTGGGTCCGCTGGTACAGCTTTTGCAGTTTTTTGAGCGGGTCGGTCTCGCCGCCGATGGCCTGGATGGCCGCATCCTTCACGCCATGGTCCTTGGAGATAAACTCCTCCAGAAAGTTGTAACGGTCCTTGCCCAGCTCCTGCCAGGCCTTTTCCGACACTGAACTGGTGCCTCGGCGGGCATAGTAGAACCTGACGTTGGGTTTGAAATCGTCCTCGGGAGGCATGTTGTCTTCCGCCTCAAAGGCCTGCACGTTCTGAAGCTCCAGTTCAGACTCATTTCCGTGTTTTTTAATCGGCTCCTTCAGGTTGGCGCTGACCGTCTCAACCTGGGCGCCATCCCATTCAGAGGACGCCCTCGATAAACTCTGGAAGGTGCCGGCCTCGAAAGGCTTGAAATACAGATGTTCCTTCACGGTAAAAAGATCGCTTTGAATCACCCACTCGCCGGGCGGGAAAAAATCGAAGGGCACAAACGGAAGCCTCTGAGATCTGTACTTATACTTGTACTCGATGATGCTGCCCACCGTGACATCGGGCATGGTGAAGGTCTTCGCCGCAAATTTGAATCCCCGGCCCTTGAAAACCGTTTTGTCGAAGGGCTTGCCGGTGAACTCCACGATGGAGCCGTCGGGATGAATGGTCCGCGCCTTCAGCTCGGTCAGAAAAACCAGAAACAGCGGGTTTTCCTGGAACGGTATCGCCACATCGGCGGGTCCGCCCGACTGCAGACCTTTTTCGTTAAGAATCTTGATGCGAGTATAGTTGAACTCCGACAACGTGTTGTCATCGATAAAGTGAGCGTAATAAAGCCGCACAGCGTAAGCGCCCGCATGGCCTGGGACCTCTTTCATCTGCAGGTCCTGCTGGGTAATGGGAAGCCAGTCTTCACTTTGAGCAAACGACAGGACGGCGGAGAGCATAACAGCCGTGAATATCAGGTTTTGACGCCAACGCATAGTTCACCTCTGAAAGTACAGCTTTGAAGTATAGCAACATATGGACACAACAATCAGTGACCATACAAAATCCATCGCAAACTAATGTCCCGGGCCGCAGTCACCACAACTATTCCGGCTTCTTTATTTCGACAGCCTTCGATTCCGCCGCCATCGCACCAGTGCGCAACACCACCTGGCCCTCATCGCCGGCATGCACCTTCCCGAAGAACTCCCGGAGCTGCGGATAAGCAGACGGCTGGAACAGGAATTGCTTCACGGCGAAGCTGCGGCTGTTGATGATCTGCTGGTCGGCCACTTTGCCGCTGTTGGTGTACTGGGCAAAGGCCGGTTTGGCGGTCTGGGGGTCAGGGAAGGTTTCGAGCGCAACTCCCTCGGGCAGTTTGATCACAACGGTATCGATCTCGGAGAACGGATAAGGATAGTAAACGGGATACTTCCTTTCCGGACGCTGGAACAGGTTCTTCTTTCTTTCAATGAACAGATTTGCGGGCACCAGCAGCCGTTTGCCGGCCTGGACGGCGTAGGAAGGAATCTCAACCTGGAAATTCGCAATTAACGCCGCATCTCCGTTGTCCCATCCCTGAGAGTTGGTCATGGAGACGACGGCCAATTCCGGTAGCCATTGTTTCAGCTCCTCTTCCATGGTCTTCTTACGGCCCGCGTCGTCGGTCTGCAGCGCGGCCAGACGGTGCTCCAGGGCCTCGCCGTCTTCGTACCGCACCGTGACGCCGCCTTTCAGGACTCCATCCGCCGAGAGTTCGACCCGCGCGGTCCTGGCGAGGGACGCCTGATCGGGGCGCGCCGGGGGCAGCGTAAAGAAAGTGCCGCCGTAGCTGCTGAGCTTGATTCCCGCAGTGGAGGTGCGCACCCAGGGAACCAGCCCGTAGGGACAATAACGCGTGCCGGGATCGAGGAATACGTCCCTGCCGTTCATCAGCACCGCGGCGATCATGGAGTCGTAATGTCCGGGCGTGAGCGACTCTTCCTGAAAAAAGGTTTCACTGCGGGTGGCGACCAGCACGACGGAGGCACTGAAACCCGCCTGACGCGCCAGGGCGATAAAAAACATGGTCACATCGTCGCGGGATCCATAGCCGCGCTTCAGCACATCGACAACATGCTTATTGGGTTTGAGCTGTTCCTTTTTCTCTTCGGTTTTGGTCCGGTCGCGTTCATAGGTCAGATTTCTTATCTGCTGGGCCCGGGTATACAGGCGGCGAAGTTTTTCCTCGACATCGGTTGCGTTGCCGATCGCCTCGGTCGCGGCGGCCCCGATTTCCTTATGATCGCCGATGAACAGATTGAAGCTGGTGGCCAGGTACCGAGCCACGATTCCCCAGTCGCTCTGAGTAAACTGCATTCCTTTGGAGAATCTGACCGTGGCCCTATAGTTATCTACCGGAGGCATTTGCTCCTCCGCTTCAAAGCGGGGCACATCGGTCAGGTCGAGTTCCACCTGTCCTCTGGTCTGCTGCGGCCGGGCTTTGGACCTTGTCACGACAAAGGAAACCGTTTCTTTCGCGCTATAACGGAAAAGGAAATGCTCGTGGACGGTATACAGATCGTCTTCCAGAAGCCATTCCGGTCTGCGCCAGTTCTTCTTATGGACGACCGTATACCGATATTCGACGATGCTGCCCACGGTTACTTCCGGCAGGGTAAAAGTCTGGGCCAGAATCTTCACGCCCCGTCCCTTGACGAGGACTTTCTCAAAGGGGTTCACGGGCAGATCGATGATCGTCCCATCGGAGTGAATCGTACGGGCCTGGATGTCGTGTATCTCGGTTTCCGGAAAAACCACCAGTTCCACATTTCCGCGCGAGCGTCCGGCTTCATTGAGCACCTTGATTCGCCGATAAACGAAGTCGGTCTTCTGGGTATCGTCAATATTATGGGCGTAGTAGAGCTGCACGGCGGCGGCCCCGGGATCGGAGGGCACCTCTTTGAATTTAAGATCCCGATCGGTGACCGGAAGCCAGTCCTCACCCGGAACGCCCGCATGGCAGCAAACCGCAAGAAACAACACCACCGCGAAACAACGAAACCCTTGCATAACGAAACAGTCCCCCAGTTCTTCGATACTTCAGCATTTCAGCACTTAGCACTCAGCACTCAGCAATCAGCATTCAGACTTCAGACTTCGATCTTTTCGCTCAGTTGGCCCTTTTCAGGATGGCCATATTTTTCTCGTCCACGCTGATCGCGGAAAACAGCGATTTCAACTGGCCGGCTTTATCCAGGGGAATGACGGTGTCGTTGATTCGATACTCGCGCTTGTATCGGAGCAGATTCCCTGTGACCTCGGTGGCGCTGTGATATTCGCCAAAGGGATAGCTGGCTTTGGCCGGATCGGGCAGCTCATCCACCTTGAAGCCATCGGGCAGGCTGATTTCGACGACATCGCTGTGCAGTTCCGGCACTTCCAGTTCGTAGGCATACCGACGGGGCTTATTGGGGTCGAAATAATCGCTTTTTTGTCCGACCACGCGCGGACGAACCAGCAGAAGTCCGCCCGCGCTCTTGGCGTAATGCTCGGCGGTGAACTTGTAGCGGATCACGAAGTCCTTATCGATGTCGTCCTCATTCTCCAGGCTGAAGTTGTCGAGCTGAAAATTCCCCATGGCCAGGCCGAGGAACTTCTCGATGGACTTCCTGCGCTCCTGCTGGGTCTCATCCTTCATGGTTTGCCGCACCAGCATCGCGTTAAAGCCGGAACGGACTTCCTGTACATCGCCTTTGAGAGTGCCGTCAGGCAGCAGTTGCAGGGTCGCGGTCCTCTTTATGCTGTTGGCTTCGGGCAGGCTTACCGGGAGATGAATGAGTTCACCGCCGGTATCGGTCACCAGCAGCGCATAGCTATCCTGCTCGTAATAAGGCAGTTGCCCAAACGGCACCAGATCGTTGGTGGGATCGAAAATCAGCAGCCGGCCAAGCTTCGGGTGAACATACACCGAAGACAAAGGCCACGCGGCGCTCGCCTCGGGAAGCTGAATGGCGATGATCACGTGATCGAAACCCAGATCGGGAGGAGACTTTTCAGTAAAGACGCCGCGCGTAACGTGAATCGGCATCAGGTAGGCCTTGACGCCAATCTGGGTGAGCATAGCGCCCAGCAGGTTGGCTTTGTCCTTGCAATCTCCATAGCGATGAGTGAAAGTTTCCGATGCCTGATGCGGACGGAACCCTCCGATTCCGATCTCGATGGCGGCATAGCGAACATCGCGCTGGGCAAAGCGAGCCAAAGCGCGGACGCGATCGAGCAGGGGCAGACCGGCGGGCGCCAGTTCCTGTACTTTCTGCAGCATCGCGGGGCTTGAATCGCGCGCGCCGGCGGCAACCTGAATTTCCCACAGACCCAGATCGTTCCAGGTCCTGTAAGTCTGGCTTTTGATCTTTTCAGAAAAGAATGTCAGCACCATTCGTCCCGCCAGCGCTTGTTCGGCCGGCATGCGATATTCTTTTTCGATTCGCGGGGTGTCCCGCAACTCCCAGATATAAGCGCCACCCTGCTCCACCGGAGCCTGGGCCGCGTGGTTGACCCACTCCGCGCGATATTCCCACCCCTGCGGCAGGCGCAACTCGTAGCGGCTCAGTTCCGCGGGCAGACTGCGCTGGAAGCTCCAGTCGTCCTGAAAAGCG
>WNFD01021142.1_pt1 | contig 11116 bp, 12 predicted proteins | sample 5400491 | NCBI WGS metagenome assembly WNFD01 (sample SAMN13153343, study PRJNA577476) | soil metagenome | isolation source: 120 cm saprolite under Douglas fir tree site 2 hole 2 replicate 2 | place: USA:California | collected 2015-04-18 | reverse complement strand
GGCGGGGCCGTGCCCACCGTCTCGTTTGTAATTCCTGAGATGGGCACCGCGCGTTCCGCACCTTTGCCCACCCTACAAGCGCTCACCGCATCGCCGCACCGGCAGCGATGCGCTGCGGCGCATAGCCTTCCGCCGCGAACGCCGCGAGTACCTTTTGCGCGTGCGCCCGGTCGCGGGTCTCAACCGTGATGTCGAGCTGCGTGCCCTTGGCGGGAATATCCAGCAGCAGCCTTTTGTGCTCGACCTCGAGGATGTTGGCGCCGAGCTGACCGAGCCGGCTGGCGATGTGCCCGAGCACGCCCGGCTGGTCGGGAATGGTCAGTCGAAAGGCGATGATGCGGTCCTCGCGCTCGAGCTCGCGCACCATGATGGTTGCGAGAATGCGCGGATCGATATTCCCCCCGGTCAGCACGAGCCCGACCTTCTTGCCACGAAACCGCTTCGGTTCGGCAAGCAGCGCTGCCAGGGGCGCGGCGCCGGCGCCTTCCGCCATGGTCTTTTGCAGCGTCGCATAAGCATTCACCGCGCCTTCGAGCTGGGCTTCATCGACCAGCACGATGTCGGCGACCAGCGCGGCGACCAGCGGCAGCGCCAGCCGGCCCACGTTTTTCACCGCGATACCCTCGGCGAGCGTGGGTCCGCCGATGGGCCGGCGATCGCCCTTGATCGCATTCCACATCGAGGGATAGAGCGCGGCTTCGACGCCGATGACGACGATTCCCGGCTTGACGGCCTTGGCCGCCACGGCATTGCCGGCAATGAGCCCGCCGCCGCCGATGGGAAGTATAAGGACCTCGAGCTCGGGCCTTTCCTCGAGCATCTCCAGCGCGATGGTGCCCTGGCCGGCGATGACCTGCGCATCGTCGTACGGATGCACCCAGGTCAGATGCCGCTCCGCGGCGATTTTCGCGGCAAGCGTTTCGCAATCGCCCAGCGTTTCGCCCTCGAGCACCACCTCGGCGCCGTGGCGCTCGGTCGCCGCGACCTTGACCAAGGGGGTCGCCGCCGGCATGACGATGGTGGCCGGGATTTTCAGCAGACCAGCGTGGTAGGCGACGGCCTGCGCATGATTACCCGCCGACATGGCGATCACGCCCTTGGCTCGCGCCGCGGCCGGCAAGACCGCAAGGTTCGCCAGCGCGCCGCGTTCCTTGAACGAGCCGGTCACCTGCAGGTTCTCGTATTTGATGGAAACGTCCGCCCCGGTCAGGGCCGAGAGCCGCGGCGCCGGCAGCAACGGCGTGCGCAGAATCGCGCCGGAAATGGCGCGGCGCGCCTGCTCGATGGCCGCGAGCGTGATCTCCATCGGCTCCTCCTGGCCTGGACCCCGACGCCCGAACGCGCATGCGTCCGCAATCCAAACCGGCAACTTTGGCCGCTTTGCAGAGGCGCAAGCTTGCCCCGCCCGCCCGGTTCGGTCCACGCGCCCCTTGCGTGAAACTTCGGCTAGGCCCATTTTCGCCTGCCGAATGTATCCGGAGGATAGGAAAGCGCCATGCCGGACAGCGATCCGAAGCGGGTCGGCGTCTCGTTCGAAGTGAAACCGCACGCCTACGACCCGGCGACCAGCCCCGAACTGTTCGAAGGAGTGCTGGCGCGGCGCGTCCTGGCGTTTTTCATCGATGTGTTCCTGATCGCGATTCCCGTCGTATTCGCCGGTCTGTTCATCTTCGTGTTCGGGCTGGTGACGTTCGGGCTGGGCTGGGCGCTGTATTGGCTGCTCAGCCCGGCCGCGGTGATCTGGGCGCTGGTCTATTACGGCACGACGTTCGGAAGCCCGGCGTCGGCGACGATCGGCATGCGGGTGATGGACCTCGAAATGCGCACCTGGTACGGGGCGCCGATGTATTTCCTGCTCGGCGCGGTGCACGCCATCGTGTTCTGGATCACGGTTTCGGCGCTGACCCCGCTGATCCTGCTGGTCGGGCTGTTCAACGATCGCCGGCGCCTGCTCCACGACATGCTGGTCGGCACCGTCGTCATCAACAACGAGGTTCGGGCCAATGCGTTGCGGGTATTGTCGCGCCGGGAACCATGACCGTCCGCGCAGTATCGGTAATGCTCGGCCGGGACCCTGATCGGAACTTTGGCAAGAGAAGCACCCGCCCGTGACTCGGCACTCGCGCGACACGCCGCAGTTCTACCTCACCGCGCCCTCGCCGTGCCCCTATCTCGCCGGCAAGGAGGAGCGCAAGGTCTTCACCCATCTGGTCGGGGAGCGCGCTTCCGAGCTCAATGATCTGCTCACCCATGGCGGTTTCCGCCGCAGCCAGTCGATCGCCTATCGGCCCGCTTGCGAGACCTGCCGCGCGTGCGTGTCGGTGCGGGTCGTCGTCGAGGATTTCCGCCCGAGCCGCAGCATGCGGCGCGTGCTCGACCGCAACCCGGACCTCTCCGCCGAGATGCGCGTGCCGGTGCCGACCTCGGAGCAATATTCGGTGTTCCGCAGCTATCTCGATTCGCGGCATCGCGACGGCGGCATGGCGGACATGACCGTGCTCGACTATGCGATGATGGTCGAGGACAGCCACGTCGACACCCGCATCGTCGAATACCGCAGCCAGGACGCGGAGGCCCGGGCTTCCGGGCGCGGCGCCGGTCCGCTGCTCGGCGTCGCCTTGACCGACCTGCTCAGCGACGGCCTGTCGATGGTGTATTCCTTCTTTGAGCCCGACGCGCATGGCCGCTCGGTCGGCACCTTCATCATCCTCGATCACATCGCCCGCGCCCGGCGCCTGGGATTGAGCTACGTCTATCTCGGCTATTGGGTGAAGGGCTCGAAAAAAATGGACTACAAGGGCCGCTTCCTGCCGCAGGAACGGCTGCTGCCCGACGGCTGGACCCGGTTCGAGGCTTGACGCGGAACGGCCGACCGCGGTGCACCGCGCGATCCGGGGCGTGTGCGCACAAAACAATATCGGTGGAGACCAGGGAGCCGACAAATGAATGTGCGCAATCCCGCGCGCGAGCGCTTGCAAAAGGGCGAGCTGTGCCTCGGCATCGGGCTGCGCCAGGCCCGCACCGTCGACGTCGCCGCCGCGATGGCGAGCTGCGGCTTCGACTGGCTGTTCATCGATCTCGAGCACGGCACCATGCCGCTCGACACCGCGGTGCAGATCTCGGTGGCGGCATTGACGGCGGGGATTTCGCCCGTGGTGCGGGTGCCCTCGCGGCAATATTCGCTCGCCACCCGCGTGCTCGACGGCGGCGCGCTCGGCATCGTCATGCCGCATGTCGACACCGCCGAGGAGGCGCGCGCGATCGTCGGCCATCTCAAATATCCGCCGCTCGGCCATCGCTCGATGGCGGGCGGCATGGCCTATTTCGGCTTTCGCGCCGTCCCGACCGGCGAGGCCGCCGCGACCATGAATGCCGAGACGCTGGTCGTGGTCATGCTCGAGACCCCGCAGGCGATCGCCAACGCGGAGGCCATTGCCGCGGTCGAAGGCGTCGACGTGCTGCTCATCGGCACCAACGACCTGATGATGGAGATGGGCTTCCCCGGCCAGTTCGGGCACGCCGAGGTCGCGCGCGCCTATGACAAGGTGATCGCCGCCTGCCGCAAGCACCGCAAGTGGCCGGGCATGGGCGGCGTCTACGGCGAGGAGCTGTTGGGGAAATATGTGGCCATGGGGATGCGCGTGATCATCGCCGGCAACGATCTCGGCATGTTGATGGCCGGCGCCAGCCAGCGCGCCAAATTTCTGCGCGAGCGGCAATCATCCTGAGCGACGCGGCGTAGCCTGCGGTCGAGGCGCCGCCGGCGCTCGCGTCTTGGGCTTGGCCCGGCTACGGACCGCGCGCGCCTTGCTCTTGCCGCTCGAGGCTTTGGTCGCGACGCGCGTGCCTTCCTTGATCTCCACCAGGACGCCGCGCAGCTCCTTCTCGCCGTCGTTTTCGGCGGTCGATTGCGAGGGCAGCAGCGAGACCTCGCCGGCTCTGAGCAGGAGCTGATAGGGCATTTTGCCCGGGGGCGAGAACACCAAGGAGCCGTCGGTCAGCATATAGATGAATTGATACGGCTGGCCCTTGAGCTCGAACTTGGCGCCCGGCTTGACCCGCACCTCGGTCACGCGCACGCGCTCGGTGTCGAGCAGCACTTTCGGCGCTTCCGCGTCGGCTTTGCGCTGCTGGGCATGCGCAGCCAAGGGCAGGACGAGGAAGATCGCAAGGGCGAGCAAGCTGCGGCGGACCATGGGCATCTCCGGTGTTGGCCCCGCCCAGAATGGGCGATCCGCCGAAGATAATCAAAGGTTTACGCCGGTCGGCGGACTCTGCGATTCAAGCCTGTTTGCGGGTTGCCGGGAGCCAAATGCGGTCGGCTCGAGGCTACCCCGCGGACAGCCCCGCGACCGGCATCCCGAACGTCTGCAGGATGAGGATCCCGTTGAGCAGCAGCACCAATGCGGTCCCGACCAAAGCCGCGACCGCGGTAGGCCGGCGGTTGGCGAACCGGCCCATGATATCGGCGCGTCCGGTGAACAGCAGCAGCGCGATCATCGGCAGCGGCAGCGCGATGCTGAGCACGACCTGGCTGGCGACGAGTGCGTCGGTCGCATTCACGCCGAGTGCGACGACCACGAAGGCGGGCAGCATCGTCACCAGCCGCCGCACCCAGACCGGAATGCGGAAGCCGACGAAGCCTTGCATGATCAGCTGGCCGGCCATGGTTCCGACCGCCGAGCTCGAGATGCCGGAGGCCAGCAGGGAAACCAGGAACACGCCCGCCGCGCCCGCTCCGAGCAGGGGGGTAAGCGTGTGATAGGCCGTCTCGATCTGGGCGACCTCGCTGTGTCCCGCATGGAACGCGCCCGAGGCCATGATCACCATCGCCATGTTGACCAGGCCGGCGACGGCCAGCGCGATGACGACCTCGTGGTTGGAGATGCGCACCAGCTTTGCGCGCCTGGGTCAAGCCGGAATGCAGATAGACGGCGTGCGGCATGACGGTGGCGCCGATGATGCCGACCGCGAGCAGCAGCGCCCCGGCGTCGGCGATCTGCGGCAGCACGCTGTGCACGGCCACGGCGCGCCAATCGACCGGAGCGATGAATATCTCGACCAGATAGCACAGCGCAATGACGCCGACCAAGGCGCCGATGATCAGCTCGAACGGGCGGAACCCGAACCGTTCGAACATCAGGATCCCGTAAGTCAGGATCCCGGTGACGACCATCCCGGCGAGCAGCGGCATCCCCGTCAGCAACGCCAGTCCGATGGCGCCGCCGAGGAATTCGGCGAGATCGGTCGCCATGGCGGCGATCTCGCTGACGACCCACATGGCCCAGACGATCGGCCGCGGAAATTCATCGCGGCACATTTCCGCGAGGTTGCGTCCGGTGACGATGCCGAGCTTGGCCGAGAGGGCCTGGAACAGCATGGCGATCAGATTGGCCAGCAGCACGACCCAGAGCAGGCCGTAGCCGTATTTGGCGCCCGCCTGGATGTTGGTCGCGAAATTTCCGGGATCCATGTAGGCGATCGAGGCGACCACGGCCGGACCGGCGAATGGCAGATAGGCGCGCACGCCCCGCCGCCGGCCGGCCAAAACCTCGCGCGCCGCCGCCGCCGTCCGCTCCGAGAGCGAGCCCCGCACGGCGATCGATTCCGTCAGGGGATGTCCGCAAGGGTTCCGCGCTTCGGCCATCTGCACTACATAGCCAATTGCGAATCGTTTGCAATTCGAACTTGGCAACCAAGACTGGGCGTTTGCAGTCTCTCTGAGCCCGTTCTGTTCGTGAGATGAATCGGATAAGCAACTGGAACCGCAGGCAAATCCCGGCAATCCCCAACCGGATTTCGTAACCGTTCCAGCCAGGCAAAATCTCGGCAACAGCGACCTAGTCCTTGCCGTTCTCCGATAGCGGCCCGAACCGGTTGGTTTTCGGAAAGCCCTTCGGCGCCAGCCTCCCGGCGTCGGCGCGATTGCCGCGCCAATCGGCGAGGTCCTTGATGGATAGCGTGTAGGTCCGCCCCGCCGGATCGATCCAGGTCAGCCCGTCGGTTGCCTGGAAGGTTTTGACGTCCGAAAGCCCGCCGTCCTTGTAGCGCTGCAGCCGCACCCCCCGCCCGCGCGTCATCTCCGGAACCTGCTCGAGCGGAAAGATCAGCATCTTGCGGTTCTCCCCGACGCCCGCCACGAGCTCGCCGCCCACCGGCGCGATGGCACGCGCCTCGTCGGGCAGATCGACGTTGAGCACCTGCTTGCCCTTGCGGGTATTGGCGACACATTCGTCCTCCGGCACGACGAAGCCGCGTCCGGCACGGCTCGCGACCAGAAACTTGCGTCCGCCGCGGAACGGAAACACGGTGACCACATCGGCCTCCTGCTCGATGTCGACGAACAGCCGGATCGGCTCGCCGTGGCCGCGGCCGCCCGGCAGCTTCGAGGCCTCGAGCGTGTAGAAGCGGCCGTTGGTGGCGAACACCAGACATTTCGAGGTCGTCTCGGCGAAGAACCAAAGCTTCAGCCGGTCGTCGGTCTTGAACGCGACGGCGGAGAGATCGGTGACGTGGCCCCGCAGCGCGCGGATCCAGCCCTTCTCGGAGACCACGATTGTGACCGGCTCGCGCTCGATCATGGCGGCCTCGACCGCCGCCACATCGTGCTCGGGCGCCTCGCCGAAATGCGTGCGGCGCTTGCCGAGCGCGGTCGCCGGACCGAAGGTCTTGCGTACCTCCTTGATCTGGGCGGCCACGCTCTTCCACTGCAGCTTGTCGGACCCGAGCAGCTTCTCGATCTCGCCCTTCTCCTCGCGCAGCGACTTGTCCTCGCGCTTGATCTCGATCTCCTCGAGCCTGCGCAGGTTGCGCAGCCGCATGTTGAGAATGGCCTCCGCCTGCACGTCGGAGAGCTTGAAGCGCTTCATCAGCACCGGCTTCGGCTCGTCCTCCTCGCGGATGATCTTGATGACCTTGTCGATGTTGAGATAGGCGACCAGATAGCCGCCGAGCACCTCCAGGCGATGCTCGATCGCGGCCAGGCGGTGGCGCGAGCGGCGCAGCAGCACTTCACGGCGGTGGTCGAGCCATTCGCGCAGCACCTCGGCGAGGCCGACCACCTGCGGGACGCGGCCCTTGACCAGCACGTTCATGTTGAGCGGAATGCGGCTCTCGAGCTCGGTCAGCTTGAACAAAGATTCCATCAGCAACGCCGGATCGACGGTGCGCGCGCGGGGCTCGAGCACGAGGCGCACGTCCTTGGTGGATTCGTCGCGCACGTCGGCGAGCAGCGGCAATTTTCGCTCGTTGAGCAGCTCGGCGATGCGCTCGATCAGCCGCGATTTCTGCACCAGCCACGGGATCTCGGTGACGACGATCACGTAGGTGCCCCGGCCGGTCTCCTCCTTTTCCCAGCGTGCCCGCACCCGGAACGAGCCGCGACCATTGGCATAGGCTTCGGCAAGGGCCTCGGCACTATCGACGACGATCCCGCCGGTCGGAAAATCGGGACCCGGCACGAACCCCATCAGCTCGCGGCTCTTGGCCCGCCTGTGGTCGATCAGGTGGAGCGCCGCATCGCACAGCTCCGCGGCATTGTGCGGCGGGATCGACGTCGCCATGCCGACCGCGATGCCCTGCGAGCCGTTGGCCAGCAGGTTGGGGAAGGCCGCCGGCAGCACGACCGGCTCCTCCAATTGACCATCGTAGCTCGCGCGGAAATTGACCGCGTCCTCGTCGATCCCATCGAGCAGCAGGCGGGCGACTTCGGTCATCCTCGCTTCGGTGTAGCGGTGGGCTGCCGGATTATCGCCGTCGATGTTGCCGAAATTGCCTTGTCCGTCGATGAGCGGATAACGCTGCGTAAAATCTTGCGCCAGCCGCACCAGCGCGTCGTAGATCGCCTGGTCCCCGTGAGGATGGAAATTGCCCATCACGTCGCCGACGATCTTCGCGGACTTCTTGAATGCCGCGCCCGGATCGAGCCGAAGCAGGCGCATGCCGTAGAGGATGCGCCGGTGCACGGGTTTGAGCCCGTCGCGCGCATCCGGCAACGCCCGGTTCATGATGGTGGAGAGCGCATAGGCGAGATAGCGCTCCTCGAGCGCGTCGCGCAGCGCGATCTCCTGCACTTCGGAGGGTTCCTGGGGGGGAATCAATCGTTTGCCCATGGCCGATGGGTAATGCTTGGATCAACCCCGAACAAGGGGCGAACCGTAACGGGCGAGGTCCACGACAGGAGAATGCTCATGCGAAGTTTGATGCTCGCGGCGATCGCCGCGTTGGCTTTCGGCTGGGTCGGCCCCCCGCCCGCCTCGGCCGGCCCCGCGAACGCGCCGGCGATCCGCCAAGCGGTCGGCGCCGGTTCGCCGGCAACCGAGGCCTGGTGCCGGATTCGCCGCTGGTGCGGCCCGGTAAAGTGCCATCGCCGCCTGTGGTGCCGGTAGGCCGGGGAGCGGGGGCGCGGCTGTTGCCACGGAGCGGTCCGTTGGGATAGGCGTGCATTGCTGCGGATTGGGGCTTGGCTCACCGGGAGGGAGCCGCGGGAGGGGGAAATGCGCAAGTTCGGTTTCATCGTGATTGCGGCTGGAATTCTGGCCGCGGCGGCATTGGCTTCGAGCAAGGCCGAGGCGTTCGACTCCGCGGGGGCCCGGGCCGCCGTGGAAGCATTGAACCCCGTTGAGCAGGCGGCCTGCCGCGAAAAGCGCTGGGGCTGGCACGGCTGGGGCTGGTACCCCTGCAAGGAACCGGTGAACACCTGCGAAAAGTGCAAGTGGCGCTGGGGATACAAATATTGCTGGAAGACCTGTTGAGGCACCGGGGCGATAGCTTCACACTCAAAGATTGTAAAATTACCTGTTGCATCTCAAAGACGCGTTTTGACGAATTGAAATGCATCAACCCTATGATTCCGCTCGAAAGATTTTCAAAAATACCTCCAGAAAACCCGCGTTTTCGCGGCAAAAGCGTGTTGCTGGAGCAGGCGGTGGGGCTTCGCTGCGCTCGGTGATTTAGCCCGCCGCCCGCCTGGCCTGCAGGATCGCAGCGAGGAAATGCGCACGCGTTTCCGGCGCTGCCTCGCCGCGCGGCTCGAACACATAGCGGCCGAGGAAAAAGCCCGTCAGCGCCAGCCCATCCGCAAGCTCCTCCGGCGAAGGCGCGGTCCGGGGTTCTTCCTCGACCAGAAACCGGGGCAGGCGCAGCAGCTTGTCCTGCCAGGGCATCCCGGCGGCGCGAGAGACCGCCCGGCCCGATTTCGGCGAGACATAGGCGAGATCGGCGGCTTCGCCGGTGACGGCGCAGCGTTCGAGATCGAGGCCAAATCCGAGCTCGGCAATCAGCTGCAGCTCGAACCGTGCCACGTGTGCCCCGGCGAGCGCGCGATCGTGCATGCGGTCGAGAATGGCGACGACGGCGTCGTAAACGGCCGGGTGCGGATCGCGCTCGGGCAGCAGGCGGCACAGCGCCGCGAGATGCGTGACCCCGAAGACCGCATGGGAGACCGGCAGGAACGAGGCCGCGCGCAGCTCCAGGCCCTCGACCACGAAATGTCCGAGATGCTCGTCGAGCCGGGCCCGCCACACGGCGCGGACGGAGTTGCCCGGCTGCAGCACCGGCCGCAGCCGCGAGCCGGCCCCGCCGCGCACGAGACCGAGATGCCGGCCGTGCGCGCGGGTCATCAGCTCGGCGATGGCATTGGCCTCGCCGTGGCGACGCACGCCGAGCACGATGCCGCTGTCGATCCATTCCATTGCGCTAACCCGTCTTGAACGCCGTCAATTTTTCGGGAACTCCAATCCCATCCCGCGGTAGCGCTCGGGATCCTCGCCCCAGTGCTCGCGCACCTTCACGAACAAAAACAGGTGCACCGGCGCCTCGACCGCCTCGGCGATCTCGCGCCGCGCTTCCGTTCCGATCGCCTTGATGGTGCGCCCCTCCTTGCCGAGCAGGATTTTTCGCTGGCTCTCGCGCTCCACGAAAATGGTCTGCTCGATTCGCACCGAGCCGTCCTTCAATTGTTTCCATACATCCGTTTCCACCGTGGAGCGATACGGCAGCTCCTGGTGCAGGCGCAGATAGAGTTTTTCGCGGGTGATTTCGGCGGCGAATTGGCGCAGCGGCGCGTCGGTGAGCTGGTCCTCCGGGTAGTGCCACGGGCCCTCGGGAACGCGGTCGGCGAGCCAGCGCTTGAGATCGGCAACGCCGTCGCCGGTGAGCGCCGAGATCATGAACGTCGTTTCGAACGCGGCGGCCTCGTTCAGCTGGGCCGAAAGCGCCAGCAATCCGGGTTTCGGCACGAGATCGATCTTGTTCAGCACCAGGATTTTCGGCTGCCGCAACGGGGCGAGCCTCTCGACGATGGCGCGCGCCTCCTCGTCGAGGCCGCGCTGGGCATCGATCAGCAGAGAGACGAGATCCGCGTCCTGGGCCACGCCCCAGGCGCTGGTCACCATCGCCCGGTCGAGCCGGCGCTTGGGCGGGAAAATGCCCGGCGTATCCATGAAGATCAGCTGGGAAGCGCCCTCGACCGCGATGCCTCTGGTGAGGCTGCGGGTCGTCTGCGCCTTGTGGGTGACGATCGCCACCTTCGATCCCACGAGCGCATTGACGAGCGTCGACTTGCCGGCATTGGGCGCGCCGAGGATGGCGATGAATCCGCAGCGCCGCGCCGGCTTTTCGCCATGGGCCCGGTCGGGCGTGGAATCGTCGACACGTTTTGTACCCGCCATCGAACCAAAGGCCCCTCGCCGAGCGCCTGAAGAAGAGTCGATGGGAATTATGACTCGCCCCGGTGGATGCTGCCAGCATGCGGAGGTGGCGAGGAGAGCCTACGATGCGCGTCCCGTTGTTCGATTACCAACCACCCGGCCGTCGATGAGCCTGGGGGAGGCCCTGACTAGCGAGCGGCGCGAATTCGTTGGCTGCCGTTGCCGCAAGTTGGCGAATGCTCCGCTCGATCTTCTCGGCGCGGGCGAGAAGCGTCGGCGCTATCTCACTGGCCGGGTTGAGAGGATCCTTTGTCGAGGAACAATGGACTGCCAACCCAAGCCGGTCGCGAATCGGACCGGTTGGTCAGCCCCGACCCGGAGGATGGTCCTACGCTGAAATGAAATCCGGTGCCGCCCTCTCGGCTGGTCGTGCTTGCGTTCCCCGAGCTCTTGACCTGATCGCCGGG
>WNFD01041605.1_pt1 | contig 11118 bp, 8 predicted proteins | sample 5400491 | NCBI WGS metagenome assembly WNFD01 (sample SAMN13153343, study PRJNA577476) | soil metagenome | isolation source: 120 cm saprolite under Douglas fir tree site 2 hole 2 replicate 2 | place: USA:California | collected 2015-04-18 | reverse complement strand
TTACGTCCGAGCAGAACATGCGTCGTTACCTCCGCATGCATCGGATATGCTAACCACCCGCCCAGGCAATTGGTGGTATGGGGACTTGCACCCCACGAGATTCACAGCCTTGTCGGCTGCTCCAGTGTAATGGCGATTTCGCCAACTACCGTTTTGTACCGGGCTCGTCCGATTTGGAGGGCGCTGTCCAATCAAGTCGTTCTGGCCAGTAGCCCGCGTTCTTATTGGCGTACTCTTCATCAATGCTGCTCAAGCGAAAATGACAAATCAGCATGACGGCAATTGAAGCGACAAACACGAGCACCTGCGTTCCGGTACGCAAAGGGCACAGCCAAAAGACCACTGCGGACAGCCCCGCCAAATACTTGATAGCAGTCACCACGAACCGCTTCATCGAGCCAATAGAAGGCGCGTTGGCATCGTGGTCGCTTGATGGGATCAGGGAAGAAGGCACTCTAAGTGCAGCCCCACACTTGGCGCAAAAGATTCGTCCAGCATCAGCGGGAGTACCGCATTGGCGGCAGGTCGTTCCGGCGGTGTTTTGATCTGTGCCGTCCATCCACGAATATCATACCCTCAGCTTAAATGTTGTTAGCAGGCGTTTACACCAACAACCGGGTCAATGAGTGAAATGGCGATGTTTCAACAGTTACGAACGTGTGGGTTGCGGAACTCGCCGTGGAACAAGCCGTCGAGCCATTCGGTTGATTCCAAGTCCAGCAAGTACTCCTGAAGCGATGCCCACCGCTACACCGACGAGCATCACCGCGATGGTGAGTGCCCAAGCAGGCCACACGATTGGCGAGAGCCCGTAGTCGTATCGGTAGAAGTAAGGCCGCGCTAGTCGTATTCCCCCGATAAGGCCGCCGATCAGCCCTGACATTCCGAATAACGGGAGAAGAGCAGAGTATGCCGCAAGAAACCTAAGACGGGGAACGGACAGGAAGAACAATCCTGCTACAATACCGCCCACGATTGGGAGGATAAGCAGGGCAAGAAAAACCACGCCGAGGCCTCCAAACATACCCTTCCTTTCACGCCAAAGCTCTCTTGGGCGTGTAGCCAAATATCATAGCTGATGTTGAGAACAATCGATTACACCAACTACGGGGGATTCTCGTCTCGATTTGTGGCGGACTAGAATCCACCACGAAGCTGCGACCGACTGAAGGGTCGTGGCATGCCTTCTTGTCGAACTCGTGCGTGACGCGTCGGGTCCAACAGAAGGTTATAGAAGACGCTAAAAATGATGGTTGCCGAACCAATCCCCAGAGCGAGCGCGAGAAGTGCGGTCAACGCAACGCGGACATCCTTTTTAAGGCTCCGCAGTGCGAATCGAATATCACACAGAAAGCTCTTCAACTAGTTTTCCCAATACCGTTCCGCATCAATGTGCGACCCGTTTGGCCCCCAATCGTTGGAGTGGATTCGGTTCAAGACCCTTGCACTGGCGATGAGATTTCTTGGGTCTGAATTGCAATCCTATCGACCAGGCAGCGACGATATGGGTGCTAGTTTCTGGGCGCGGGTGCAGGCTGCGATTTCGGTTGGCTCAGCAACGACGAGAAATACGCGCCTCCTGAATACGACACCCCCCGAATGAAGGGAATCGTGAATAGAAAGAAGTTCCGACAGCCGATGGATCGCATTCCGTTAACGCAATCGGTACCTGAAAACTGAGACCAGATGCTTTCGCCTGTAAAAATGCCCTGGCCCACCCGCACCAGCAATGCCAGGACTAAACGCAATCCAAACCAAACACTAGGAAGAATCCAAGTCCACTTTGCGGCGCTCATTCTCCAAGTTCGCAAAATGAAAAAGCCGAGAAGTGCAGCGCACAACAGGCTCAGACTCCATTCTTTCCAGAGAATGGCCGCGAGAGATTGCGGACGGAATGCCTTCCCCATCGTGTTCTCCAGAACTGCCGAACCAATGATTGCAACGAAACTATTGAGAATCAACGCCCCACAGAATTTGAGTCCCCGTAGCATGTGCGGATATTCCTCCATGTTGGGAAGGTCACACCTTCGGATCGTACGTGACAATGCATTCCGAAGTGTCTGCCCTCCATCGGGTAAACGGCGTGGATCTTCCCGAGAGTCTTTGAGATCGAGTTGGAGCGCTAGTGATCCTGCGCTGCAAAGTGAACCCTCCAACAGCAGACCAGATCGCGCCCACAATGACGAGCCACTGACCGAAACTGATGGCATTGTGGCTTTCGTGACTTCCCATGTGCCTGACAAAAATACAGGATGCGACCAACAGTATGCAGCCGACCTGCACGAGACGAAGCTGGCGTTCGGGTTTGTTCATTTACCCGCTAGCGCGGCGTTCCTGTGTCGCTGTCACTGGATACGTATGCGATCTGACAGTTCATTGTTCCAACTCCGCACACGCTAGTTCACAAGTTTGCCAGACGCGTTACGTGATCGGTATGTATTTACCTTAAACCAACGACGCTGATTCTTCATATGATAGTGCTTGGATCACGTCTTGCCTAAGAGATTGTCGTGCGCCAAGGTATGCCCCCAGTAGAGCGCCGACCGCTGAAATCGCTCCGGCTATTGGGCCACCATTTGTATACGGTTTCCTGCATCAGAAAATCGGAAAGCACATACATGACTAGCCACTTGGTCCCATATGTCATTGCAATTCCAACCATCGTTCGGGGATGGCGATGATCAGAGCCTCCTGAAATAACCAATTGAGGATGTACGCCGACGATGCTCCGAGGACCTTGAGTATCCCGATCTCTTGACGTATAGGAAAATCAAAATCTCGTGCTTGAAACCCCACGCAACACTGTACAACCTCGAAGCCGAAAGCCAGATTCAAACCAAAATGCGAGAACCGTCTGAGTTCTTTGCCTCGGTTTCCGCCGATCCAATCGGCAGGGGCGCAAAGCCGACGCAGAGCGATAGGTTCGGCATTCTCAACTCAAGCTGACTGGCGAAGTGGCTTCGGAGATATGCGTCGCACCCACTGCATCCTGTTACCATTGTCGCCAGAGCACTACCGGAAACACTTGATTCCCGCGTCGGAGAACGGAGATTCCCGAAAGCGGGCGAGTCGAGCTAGCCCGCTCGTGACTGAGTTCTTGAGGCGGGTACAGAGTTGCTAGAACTGCCTGCGGGGTCGCCCAGTCGTAGGCCTCGCCGCCCGGAATCGCGAGAATGATTTGGGCCGGCGTCGTGCGAAGTTGGGCTATGCCAGACCGCTGACTACTTTGCCTTTTTACTCTTTCAAGGTTGCTAGAATCAGTCCAGCCCGCCTATGCCCCGATCACGCAAAATCAACCACAGAAAGTGCTGGCATCGCTGGATATCCGGCTCTACTTCGATCACTGATCCTGGCCCCTATCCAACTAGGTAAAAGGGGGAGGGGGAGGGAGGGGAGCGTAGCTTGCCGTCCGGAGGAGGGGGAGCGCCCCTCGTTCCCGCATGCTTGAGCGGCTTGCAGCCTGAAAGAGCACGAGCTACCGACGGGATTCCGTCGGAATGGCTTCGGCTGAATTTTCCACACACGCCATGTGCTAGCGTCCGTCCGTGTCTCAACGCCCTGCAAGGAGAAACACGAATGCCGAAACGAAACTGCCTTGTCGTTCCACTACTGGTTTCCTTTACTGCGTCGCTCATGTTCGCAGCTACGGGGACGATGGAGTTTCGGATCAGAGACAGTCGCACTCATTACGCAGTTAAGGCGGTAACCAAGGGAGACGGTCCTCAACCTTTCTCACTGAGCACCGATGGCAAGGGCTACGGCAAAATCGACTTGCCGGCAGGCGAATACCGATTGGAGATATCCGCTCCGGGGTATGGGGCGCTGAGAACACATTACCTTGTCGAGCCTGCCAAGACCACAAGAGCCGGAGCCTTTCTCGACCCGCAAACTTTGCCTGAAGAGGAGAGCCCGCAGGTTCTAGACCGGCTTCTGCGTCCCGGTTACACCCTGTTGCATGAATATGTCGTAGACGCGGAAACGGGCGAACCGCTTTCTGGTGTGAAGGTACGTTTCGTGAATGCTGACGTGGAAGTGCAGACAGATTCGACAGGGCATTTTGAGTTGTCAGTGCCAACGCCAGAGCCGGATATTCCAGGCGGCATCGGAACTGACACCTTGATCTACGAAAAACCGCGATACAGGACGATAGTTTTAAGAAATTTCGGTATTGGCTCGGAGGAAATGGGATCAGCCGTAGATCTGCAAAAGGGTGTTGGCGTTGTCGACCAGGACGCCACCCACAAGCTGATGCGGAAGGGATTTGAAGATCAAGGCAGCCCCCAATCATCAATTCCGGGGATGAAGCTATCACCGAAACTGTACGCCTGGCTTGGAACTACTGGGGGAACCTTTCCAGTAGGCGCGGCAGTGACGTCCGGGACGCCTACGCCCCAGGCGATAACAGTGCCAAGCAGCATTAAGGTGGGTCACAATTGCACGGTATCTGGTAACCAAATTGTATGTACGACATGGGACCCTCCGATATCACTAGAAACGTACGTCAGTAATGGCTTGCTCGGTGAGTGGTCGAGCACATGGGTTGACGACTCGCTGGAAGCCGGGGCCGTAGCGTATCGGAGCTACGGTGCTTGGAGGGTGGCCCATCCTTTATCCGCAAACTATGACATCTGTGACAACGCTTTGTGTCAGGTCTACAATCCGACGGTTTACAAGCCAACCAGAGCCAGCAAGGCCGATGTCATTGCCACGGCTGGAGTTGTGCTATCACAGGACAATATCAACGTCTTCAAGGCCGAATACGCGGCTGAAAGTAATCTCGCAAGTGACACAGCTAACGCAACCTGCGGCGATGGCTATGTAGGGGAACCGTCGCAGAATTGGCCGTGCATGAAGGATTTCGTCGACACTGGAAAAACGCAGGCCTTCACTCATTCCCGAGGCATGTGCCAGCGGGGCTCGCAGCGCTGGGCATCAGGCCTGGACAAGACCGGAGCGCCTGGAGACACAGGTCTGCAGATTAAAAACTCTGACGGAGTGGCAATCACTCCGCGGGATTGGCGATGCATTCTGGATCATTACTATAACGCAAACAGTAATAGCAAAACGGTAGATCCTGCCGGAACGGGAAACCCAGGGGCAGGGAGTGGGCTTAGAACAGCATTCATGCAAGGCCAAGCGACGTATGGGAAAGTGGCGTACGAAGCGATTAGCAACGGAACCGGCACTAACGGTATACGCCTCGCCAATGCGTCGGACGGCTCGTCGGATTCTCTTTTGGTACAGACTGGGGCCTATCCGACTTGGGAACCTGGTGGTAAGAGGCTGGCGTTCGATAGTGGGAATGGCATCTCAGTCATAAACGTAGATGGAACCGGGCTCGCACACATCACCACAAACGGTAATGACTTCGCACCATCGTGGTCGCCATTAGGCGATAAGATTGCCTTCTGCTCATCGCGTGCCGGCAGCACAATCGACGTCTGGATGATGAACTCTGATGGATCGGGTGTGCAACGGATCACTAACGGCGTTCTGTTGCAAGACCGGAGCTATGAGACTGAGGGCTGCTACCTAAGGTGGTCTCCAGAGGCAACAAGGCTTGGCTTTACCGGTGTGACCGCAAGTATTCCGTACGCCAGCAGGTACAACGTCTACACGATGAACTCTGACGGGTCAAATGTTACACAATTGACAAACTGTCAAATCAACAGTCCATACTCTACAGTATCTCTTTGCAGTACCCCAAGTTGGTCGCCGGATGGCAAAAAGATTGCGTTCTCGGACGGAGATACGCCGTTCGGCGACAGTCTCGGTGGTGGCGGAATTTACCTCATGAATCCGGACGGCTCTGGCGTCACTCCTGTCTTTCAGAACAACAACGCCAATAACATCCTGCCCCAATGGTCCAGTGATGGGAAAAGGATATTCTTCTCATATGCACCATCTGCTATCTGGGGCGTCTATTCGTTAAACATTGACGGTACGAACATGGTTCAGATAATACAGAGTACGAATAAGTACTATCCGATCGGCACAGATTGCAGCCACTGCGGACGCTTTGATAAATAGCGAATAGTCATGACGTCGCCCCGGGGGATGGTCGCGCGTCTTTTAGAAAAGAAGGGCCCCTCCTCCGGTACGGCAGGAAAACGCCCCATCCCCGGCGGCTAAACCAGAGTCTAGCCGCTTGCATACCCGATCTGCTTCTTTGTTCTGCACGAATGGCCCATCGTGCTGGGTATGGCTACCACCTCTGTGCCAATGAAAACTTATGCACTCCTAGATCGCGACGGACCATCGCGAGAATGCATCGAAACGCCCGGACACAAAAATAAAGCGCCCCAGACTCCGATTAGGATTCCGAGGCGCTTATCAGAGCCTGTCCCCTTTAGAGATCGCTTCCAGGAAAAGGCTAGGCTGCTTCATTGCACACGTAAACAGCTTATTCGTATAGGTCGAGGTGAACGAATTGTACGGTTCATAACTCCGCGATTCGTTTGGGAGCATGACGCCACTAACGCCCGGCTGATAGAATCAGCCCCGCTCATGCCTCGATCACGAAAAATCAACCGTGGAAAAGTGCTCGCATCGCTTAATAAGACCTGCCCGAAATGCGGACACTTAGACTCTGAGTGGATAGAGACTGCACGGCTTGAGCGTGATGATCCGCTGCCGTGACGTAGGCATCAAGCAGACGACCTTTTTCTTCGCAGAGCATCAGGCGTTTAATAGTTCCGACAGCTCCCAAACGTGACCCGCGATTCCAGCTTCCATTGTGGGGGTCACTCTCAACGAGCCGTGAACCCTGCAAAAGTTATAGTACGCGAAATGTAGAGCTAGAGCCGCCTTTAGATTGACCCACTTCCGAACAACCTGACACGAGGCCACCGCATCGCAAGTTTTCCGAAGTGGTCTGAGTCAAAGGGAGACTTTCCCCCAGGGGTGCACTCGTGGCGAAGACCGTATTGATCGTTGATGACAATGAGTTTATCCGTCAAGCACTCTGCGAGCTATTTCAACGCCAAGCGGACTTTGACGTATGTGCAGATGCAGAGAATGGGCGAGAGGCGATCGAAATGGCTGAGCAGATGCTTCCGGATTTGATTGTGCTTGACCTCTCTATGCCTGTGATGAATGGCCTCGATGCGGCTCGGGTTCTGAAGCGCATAATGCCTACGGTTCCGCTGATTATGTACAGCGCCTTCGGAGACAGATTCGTGGAGCAGCAAGCGCGACTGATAGGAATCTCCGACGTGGTCTCGAAATCTGATCCCTTCTCGGTGTTACTTGCGAAAGCGCGCAACTTGTTCTATTCCACAGCCGCCTGAGCAGAAACGGGCCGGTAGTTGACGAACACAGGCCTTAGCACTCACGACGAGGGGAGGACGGGTACAGAGTGACGCGGGGCGATACCTCGGATCTATCGTTAAGGATCATCATTCAAATGCCTGTTGCGCGTGGCATGTGAATCAGAGATGCCGCCCATGCCACCCGTTTGCTCGCGCTTATTCGGCGTATTTCCAACGTGCGAAAAAGCCTTGGTATGCCGTGCGGGCCTTGGGAGTATTCCCGGAGAGCCAGTAGTCGCGCCCCAGGCCGATCCCGACGTCCCCATGCTAAAGGTGGCCAAGGCGGAGTACGAGAAGCTGCAATGATTTCTGGCTTTCCGTTGACTCATCCGCAGTGTGACCCATAACATGGTCGCCCACGGGACAGACCTTCCCCAAATGATCGGCCAAACCATCTCGCACTACCGCATTGTCGAGAAGCTAGGCGGCGGCGGCATGGGTGTCGTCTACAAGGCTGAGGACACTTCCCTGGGACGGTTCGTCGCTCTGAAGTTCCTTCCCGACGAGGTCTCCCAAGATCCTCAGACTCTGGAACGCTTCCGTCGCGAGGCGCGTGCTGCCTCGTCGCTGAACCATCCCAACATCTGCACCATTCACGAAATTGGCGAGCACGAGGGCAAGCGCTTCATCGCCATGGAATTTCTGGATGGGCAGACGTTAAAGCATCTGATCGGGGTTCGACCGCTGGAGTTGGAAACTCTGCTCTCACTCGGAATCGAGATTGCCGACGCGCTCGACGCCGCTCACTCCGAAGGTATCGTCCACCGCGACATCAAGCCAGCCAATATTTTCGTGACCAAGCGGGGCCACGCCAAGATTCTGGACTTCGGGCTGGCGAAGGTGACCGCAAGCGGGGCGAAGCAAGGTTCCGACGCTGCCGAGACCGGTACGGCGGGGCCACACCTGACGAGTCCAGGAACGGCGGTGGGCACGGTAGCTTACATGTCGCCGGAACAGGCCCGGGGCAAGGAACTGGATGGTCGCACCGATCTGTTCTCGTTTGGTGCTGTGCTGTACGAGATGGCTACTGGCAAGCTACCGTTTCGGGGAGTCACGACGACTGACTTGTTCGATTCGATTCTGCACAAGGCCCCGGTGGCTCTGGTGCGCCTGAATCCTGACCTGCCGGTAGAACTGGAGCGAATTGTCAACAAGGCTCTCGAGAAAGATCGGGACTTGCGCTACCAGGTGGCTTCCGAAATGCGAGCCGATCTGAAGCGTCTGAAGCGCGAGACGGAGTCGAGCCGGACAGCAGTGCCTGCTGCAGCAGAGCAGGACCTCGAGATAGAAGCTGGAGCGGCTGTACCCGTGACTCGCAAGCCGTCCAGCGGTAAACAGAAAGCAGCGTCTTCCTCCGGGCGACCTGTTTCTGCGGAGCAAACGTCGAGCCGCCGATGGCGGATTCTGGTTCCCGCTGCCATGGTGGTCGTTGCGGGTCTGATCGCCAGCGGCATCTACTTCTTCCGGTCGCGTCCATCAACGCCGCTGACAGAAAAAGACATGATTGTGTTGGCCGACTTCGACAACACCACTGGAGATGCAGTCTTTGATGGAGCACTGAAGCAGGCGTTGGCTGTGCAACTCGGACAATCTCCCTTTCTCAACATCCTCTCCGACCGCAGGGTGGGTGAAACCCTGCACCTCATGGGTCGCCAGCCCAGCGACCGGATAACCCAAGATGTCGCCAGAGAACTCTGCGTGCGGACAGGCAGCAAGGCAATACTATTAGGGTCAATTTCCAACTTAGGCGGGCAATACGTGATTGGAGTGGATGCAGTCGGTTGCAGCACCGGAGATACGCTGGCGAAGGAACAGGAAGAGGCTGCGACCAAGCAGGACGTTCTGAAAACACTAGGTAAGGCGGCGGCCAGTCTGCGAGGCAAACTCGGAGAATCGCTTGCCTCCGTCAGGAGGTTTGACGTTCCGGTTGAAGCGACGACAACATCGCTGGAGGCACTGAAAGCGTTCAGCATGGGCATAACGACCTTCCGCACAAAGGGAAACGCTGAGGCTATTCCTTTCTTTAAACGCGCTATCGAACTCGACCCCAATTTCGCGGTCGCCTACGCCAGTCTAGGTGTCGTGTACGTCAATCTTGGACAGCCTAGTTTGTCCGCAGAAAATATCAAGAAGGCCTATGCATTGCGCGACCGAGTCAGCGAACGGGAAAAATACCGTGTCGCGTCCTTGTACTACTCCTACGTGACCGGGGAGTTGGAGCAGGCCAGCCAAGTCTACGAGTTATGGGCCAAGAGCTATCCGCAGGACATGGTGCCCCGCAACAACTTGGGGGATATTTACGCCCAACTTGGGCAGTATGAGAAGTCTGTGACTGAAACCCAGGAGGGCTTGCGGCTGGAGCCGAGCATAATTGGTCATAGCAACCTCGTAGGTGACTACCTTGCACGCAACCGTCTGGATGACGCCAAGAAAGAGATAGAGCAGGCTCAGGAGCACAAACTCGAGGGTGATCTCCTGCATTGGGGAATCTATCAACTGGCCTTCCTCAAGGGCGATGACGCAGAGATGGAGCGGCAAGTAGTTTGGGCTGCAGGCAAGCCCGGAATCGAAGATCTCCTACTCTCATGGCAATCCGATACCGAGGCATATTACGGGCAGCTCGGGAAAGCACGGGACTTCTCCCGGCGTGCGGTGGATGCAGCCATCCGTGCCGACTCGAAAGAGACTGCCGCCCTTTGGCAAGTGAACGCTGCTTTGCGGGAGGCCGAGTTCGGCAACACAGCAGCCGCGAAGCAGGATGTCGCGGCGGCTTTGACGCTGGCTCCGGGCCGGGATGTGAAACTGTTTGCTGCTCTCACGCTGGCACGAATCGGCGAAACCGCTCGGGCCAAGGCGATTGTCGCAGAACTGGAGAAGAGCTACCCGTCGCAGACGGTGCTGAAGGTCTACTGGCTGCCAACCATTAGGGCAGCAATCGAGCTGAATGCCAAAAATTCCACCCAAGCTCTCGTGTTTCTGGAGGCTGCTGCTCCCTACGAACTAGGTAAGCCGCCACAATTGCAGCTAGGGACTCTGTATCCAGCTTACATTCGGGGAGAAGCCCACCTACTGGCCCACAACGGCAGTACCGCAGCGACTGAGTTCCAGAAGTTTCTCGACCATCGCGGCATCGTAGTGAACTTCCCCCTGGGTGCGCTGGCCCACCTCGGCCAGGCTCGCGGCTACGCACTCTCTGGCGACGCCGCCAAGGCCCGCACCGCCTACCAGGATTTCTTCGCTCTCTGGAAAGACGCCGATCCCGACATCCCCATCCTGAAAGAAGCCAAAGCCGAGTACGCGAAGCTTCAGTGAATCTGGCTCAGAAGACACGCCACTGAAGCAGAGGTCTCCTTATTCTTAGGCACCGGAATCACCGACAGCGGCTGCCCGTCTCTATCATTGTGTTTTGCTGAGCGCGAAGCTTGCCCTTTCCGGGTGTGCAGTGACGTGCCGCCATTCATGCCGAAATCAGTCGAAACATCTTCCGGCGTCTCCGTGCTTCCCATTCCTCGCGGGTGAGTTCAACTAGGTTGGAATTGTCGGCGGGACTTGGTTGAAGGTATCGGGCGCGGTTACTCACAGTCCAGAATGGGCTATCTTTGGACAAGATGCCAGCAGCTTTTCGATTCTCCAATTCTTCCCAGAACTCGCGTGAACACTCCGGCCGGTGATGAAGGAACAGCCACCATAGGTCTTCATCGCTCATGACTCTCAGCTTCCGACGCAGACGGTAGGTGCCAAGTCCTATGATATTCATTGCTGACGCCCCGAAAGGCGGACAGTTTACCATTCTCTGAGGGGCAGAATC
>WNFD01034352.1_pt1 | contig 11118 bp, 10 predicted proteins | sample 5400491 | NCBI WGS metagenome assembly WNFD01 (sample SAMN13153343, study PRJNA577476) | soil metagenome | isolation source: 120 cm saprolite under Douglas fir tree site 2 hole 2 replicate 2 | place: USA:California | collected 2015-04-18 | reverse complement strand
ATAGTTCACCACGGAGTAGTGGTTCGGCCACCCATGTGGCCGCATTCGTCGCCGGCGCACTCTCGCCCCGACTCAGGTTGGGAAGAGGGCGGCGAATGAGGGGAGGCATTCGCCAAGAGGGACTTCTTCGCGCCTCCCGCAAACACATGGAGGAACCATATGGTTCGAGCTAGGGGACTCGGAGTCCTCATTGTGGCAGCGTTCGTCGCGTTCGCCTGCGGCGGCGGCGGCGGCGGCACCGGGTCGAAAGGCACGATCAAGATCGGGTCTGACCTTCCCGTTTGTACGGTCGGCGGCCAGTCGACCGCCAATGGCATCAAGTTCGCCATCGACCAGAAGAACAGCGCAGGCGGAATCAACGGATACACCATCGCCTACCAGAGCTTCGACGATTGCCGGCAGGCGGCCTATTCGGCTGACGCCGGGGTCGAGAACGTCCAGAGCATGCTGGGCGACAGCAAGTTCCTGGGCATGATCGGGCCCTACAACTCCGCTGTGGCCAAGGCCGAGATTCCAATCGCGGCTCCGCAGCACTTCACGATGGTCAGCCCGTCGAACACCAACCCCTGCCTGACCAAGGACCTGTCGTCGTGCAGCTACCACCCGCAGGACCTGCGAGCAGGTAACGCCAACAACTACTTCCGCGTCGTCACCACTGACGACTACCAGGGTCCCGCGATGGCGACCTACGCCTACAAGACCCTCAACGTCCACAACGTCGGCGTGCTGGACGACAGCACCGTGTTCGGCGTCGGCATCGCCGACACTTTCACGACGCAGTTCAAGACGTACGGCGGCACTGTGACGCGCAGCAGCTACAAGAAGGAGCAGACGAGCGACTGGCGCTCCATCTTGCTCAAGTTCAAGGCCGCGGGCGCGACCGGCGTTTACGTCGGCGGCACCGACGACCAGAACATCTGCATCCCTCGGGCGCAGATGAAGCAGATCGGCTGGGACGTCCCGTACATGGGCGGTGACGGTATCGAGACCACCGACTGTGTCGACCAGGCGGCGGGCAACGAGCTCAACATCAACGCCACCTCGGCGGGCGCCGACGCCACCCAGATCCCGGGCGCAAAGGCCACGATCGACGCGTTCCGCAAGGCCTTCCCGGGTCCAAACGACTTCGGCGGATACACCATGCAGGCGTACGACGCCGCCAACGCGCTGATGGCAGCCATCGGCCGCGCGGTCAACGACGCCAACGGCAGCACGCCAACACGTGACCAGGTCCGGGCCGAGATGGCCAAGACCAAGGGCTTCGTCGGCGTGATCGGCACCTACGACTTCGACGCGAACGGCGACAACAGCCTCAAGATCGTGTCCATCTACACGGTCGACGCAGTCGCCGACCCCGCAACGTCCACTGGCGTCTGCGGCAAGACGGCAAGCAAGGACTGCTTTGTCTGGAAGGCGCAGTTCGACTTCGCCAAGGGCTAAGCAGCTAACCTTCAGCAAATAAACTTTGGGGAGGAGGCCACGACGGCCTCCTCCCCGCAATCTGAAGGAGGCGACGCTGGACGCTGGCGCATTTGTAGCCGGGGCTGCCAGGCTCAGGAGCGCTTGGTTGGGCCGGCTCGGCATGAGCGTCGGCGACTTCGGCTTCTTCCTCATCGCGGCCGTAGCGCTGCTGCTACTCGCGATCCAGGCTGTCGAGCACCCCAGCCAGTTCGCCCAGGTCCTCGTCTTCGGCCTGGCCGACGGAGCCATCTACGCCCTCGTCGCGCTCGGATACACGATGGTCTACGGCATCATCGAGCTGATCAACTTCGCGCACGGGGACGTGTTCACGCTGGGGGCCTATATCGGGGCAACCCTGATGGGTTTCTTCGCAAGCACCAGCGAGGACTCGTTCCTGGTTGCCAACCTGATTGCCCTCGTGATCACGTTCCCGGTCGTGATGCTGATCATGGGCGCCGTCAACATCACGATCGAGCGCGTCGCCTACCGCCCGCTCCGGAATGCGCCCCGCCTCGCTCCGCTGATCACCGCGATCGGGATGTCCTTCCTGCTCGAAGGGCTCATGTTCCTCTGGCACGGCCCGGCCACAGTGCATGTACCCGACCTCCTGCCGCATGGCCCAGGCTTCCAGACCACGATCGGCGGCGTGTTCATCGCCTTCAAGGACGTCTTTGTGGTCATCGCTGCGGCGATCCTGGTGTCGCTGCTGGCCGTGTTCATCAATCGCAGCAAGCTGGGCAAGGCCATGCGGGCCACAGCCCAGGATCGCGACGCCTCACAGCTGATGGGCATCAACATCAACCGCACGATCGCCGCCACGTTCTTCATCGGCGCCCTCCTGGCCGGGGCCGGAGGCATGATCTGGGGTCTTTACTTCAACACGATCACAGGCGCAGCCCTCGGCGGGATGGTCATCGGCTTGACCGCCGCCTTCAGCGACTCCTACATCGGCTCCAAGTGGACCCAGGTGGTCATCTTCGGGATCCTCATCGGCGTGCTCGTTTTCCGTCCCACCGGGCTCCTGGGCATGCGGGTACCGGAGAAGTGAGCGAACCCACCACGGTGGCGAAACCGAGCTCTCTGTGGGCCCGGCTGCACTTGCGCGAGCGCATCAAGGACCGGGATACGGCCATCTACGGCGTCCTCCTGGTCGTCGCGCTGGCGTGGCCGATGGCCACGTTCTTCGTCAGCGGCAGCTCGTTTCTTACGGCGCAAGCCGCCCACGCCGGCACCTGGGTGCTGTTGGCCATCGGGCTGAACGTGGTGGTCGGCTTTGCGGGGCTCCTCGACCTCGGTTACGCGGCGTTCTTCGCGATCGGGGCGTACTGCTACGCGCTCTTTGCTTCCTTCCAGCTCGCCTCTTCGCCACTGCACCACGCCTTTCACCTGCCGTTCTGGCTGATGCTCTTCGTCGGGATGTTCGTCGCCGCAGCGGCCGGCGCCATCCTCGGCTTCCCGACGCTCAGGCTTCGCGGCGACTACCTCGCCATCGTCACCCTCGGCTTCGGTGAGATCGTCCCCCAGCTGTTCTTGAACCTCGACAACTGGACGGGCGGCATCAACGCGATCGGCAGCATCGACCAGCCTTCCTTGCCGGCCTGGATCACAGGACCCTGGGCGGGCGCCGACAGCATTCAGATCGTTCCGAATTACAACTTCAGCTTCGACCCCGTCGCGTATTACGTCCTGGTGCTGATCATGATCATCGTCGCGGTGATCCTGGTCACCAATCTGTATCGCTCGAGGCTGGGGCGGGCATGGATGGCGATTCGGGAGGATGAGGTCGCGGCCGCTGCCATGGGTATCAACACCGTCACGACCAAGCTGCTGGCCTTCGCGATCGGCGCGTCGTTCAGCGGCTTCGCCGGCGCCTACTACGGCGCCAGCTTCGGCCTGGTGAGCCCTGACAGCTTCTTGTTCGTGGTCTCGATCACCGTTTTGGTGATGGTGGTTCTGGGGGGCATGGGCAACATCCCCGGCGTCATCGTCGGCGCGATCGCCATTTACTTCGTGCTGAACAACCTCCTGGTCGCGCTGCCGTCAAACGTCGAGTCGGTGGCGAATGCGTTGGGGCTTGGATTTCTCAACAAGTCGAGTGGTGACTGGCCGGGCCTCGGGGGCGAGGTGCAGCGCCTACAGTTCCTCCTCTACGGGCTGATCCTGGTCGGGATGATGCTGCTGCGCCCGCAGGGGCTCTTTCCGAGCCGGGTGCGGGAACAAGAGCTCAAGCACGATGCGGTCGTCGAGGAAGAGACCGTGGCCGAGCAGGTCCCTGCGAGATGAGCGAGCAGCCCGGCAACGACAACATCCTCGAGCTGACCGACCTGACCAAGCGCTTCGGCGGCCTGCTCGCCGTCGACAGCGTGAGCCTTCAGATCCGGCGCGGAGAGGTGTTCGCCCTGATAGGGCCCAACGGCGCGGGCAAGACGACCCTGTTCAACAGCGTCACCGGCCTTTACCAGCCCACCAGCGGAACCGTTGTCTTCGACGGCAAGAACATCACAGGCTCCAAGCCCCACCAGGTGGCGCGCTTAGGTATCGCGCGCACGTTTCAGAACATCCGCCTTTTCGATTACATGTCCGCCCTCGACAACGTCCGCGTCGGCCGCCACGTGCGGATGCGCGCCAAGCTGTGGGACTCGCTGTTCAAGCTGCCTCGTGAGCGGCGCGAGGAGGAGCGTGTCACGGAAGAGGCGATGGAGCTGCTGCGGTTCGTCGGCATCGGGCGCCAGGCGAACAAATATGCCCGCAACCTGCCCTATGGACAGCAGCGGCGCCTCGAGATCGCCCGTGCCCTCGCCACAGAGCCGAAGCTGCTGCTGCTGGACGAGCCGGCCGCCGGCTTCACCCCCCAAGAGAAGGTCGAGTTGATGCAGCTGGTCCAGAAGATTCTGGCCCGAGGCATCACGGTCTTCCTGATCGAGCACGACATGAAAGTGGTCATGGGCATCTCGGAGCGGATCGTGGTGCTCGACCACGGCGAGAAGATCGCGGACGGGCCGCCCGAGGAGGTCCGCAAGGACCGGCGCGTCATCGAAGCCTACCTGGGCAAGTCCGCATAGTGGCGCTCCTCGAGCTCCGCGAGGTGAATGCGTTCTACGGGCGCATCCAGGCTTTGCGCAAGGTGACGCTCGAGGTCGACAAGGGCGAAGTCGTGGCGCTGATCGGATCTAACGGCGCCGGCAAGACCACGACGCTGCGAACCATATCCGGCCTCATGCACCCGACCGCCGGCACCATCCACTTCAACGGTGGTGAGATCACGCAAACGAGCCCGGAGAAGGTCGTTCAGCTGGGCATCTGCCAGTCGCCTGAGGGCCGCCGCCTGTTCGTCCGGATGTCAGTCCTGGACAACCTGTTCATGGGCGCCTACATCCGCAACGACCGGCCTGAGATTCTCACGGACATGGAGAGGGTCTTTACCCTTTTCCCCCGCCTGAAGGAACGCCGGACGCAAATCGCAGGCACGCTCTCGGGTGGCGAGCAGCAGATGCTGGCCATGGGGAGGGCCATGATGGCCAGGCCAAAGCTTCTGATGCTTGACGAACCGTCGCTCGGCCTTGCTCCGATCCTCGTCGAGACCATCTTCAGCATCGTGCGCGAGATCAATGCGCAGGGCACCCCGGTGCTGCTGGTCGAGCAGAACGCATCCAAGGCGCTCGAGGTCGCGCACCGCGCCTACGTGCTCGAAACTGGCTCGATCGTCAAGACCGGCACTGGCAAGGAGCTGGCGGCCTCAGAGGACGTCCAGAAGGCCTACCTGGGAATCTAGCTAACTACCGGTCGGGTGGTAGCTGACGACGAACAGGTAGATCAGGATCGCGGCGAACGCCGCGTATTCGAGGATCACGTTGCGAGTGAAACTCTCCTCGACCGTGTGGCGGATCAGCCCGCGGTTCACGTACCAGGCGAAAAACAGCATGACTGCCTTGGGCCCCTCGTTCACAACCAGCACGCTCGACAGCGCCTCGATTGCCCACAGGAGGAATGTGACGACCTGCGCCACGAAGAGAGCGAAGATGAACGCGCGCCTCGGCGCGATGGGGACGCCGTTGATACGAAAGCTTCGAAAGGACGCGAGGAACGTGACCGTGAAGATCCAGACCAGGCGCAGGACGATATTGAAGTGAATCGTCACCAGCACGAGGTAGGCGCCCGCGACGACCAGGACCAGCACCACCTCCTGCACCAGGATGTGGCCGCGCTTCTCCGCGTCGCGAAGGCGTAGGTAGTCGAGCCGCGCCAGGAGCACGAAGCCGAGCCCGAAGGTCGCTGTGAGGACCAGGTATTTCCACAGCTCGAGTCCGGGGAAGATCGACAGTCCCGCCAGGGTCACGGCGCCCAGCGCCACCGGGATGTAGTGCTCGATGCGCGGGAACTCCACCGTTCCGCGCAGATAACCGAGCAGGGCCGGGGCCGCGACGACGACCAGGCCGAGTGCGAGCACCCAGACCTGCCCCTCCACGAGCAACTCCGACTTGAAGCCGAGCGCGATCGCGACCAGGACCACCGCGGCGAAAACCAGGAAGCTGCGGTCGCGCTCCGTGGTGACCATCGTGGCGGGCCTCGTGTACCGCTCTTCAGAGATCGGGGGCGTCTTCATTGGACCCGGGAAGTTTAGCTTTCACCTCCCCACCACGTGGGGAGGTCGGCATTCACCTCCCCACCAAGTGGGGAGGTCGGCGCGCTCGCGCAGCGAGCCCGCCGGGTGGGGAGGTACTGGCGCCAATGGGGATGGAGAGAAGCGGACTTCAAGTGCCGGCCCGCCCGTACCGATCCTCGAGCCGCACCACGTCGTCGATCTCCGGTGTCGAGACCTCGAAGATGTCCGCGTTCTCGACCGCCGTGATGCGATGGCGCGTGTGCGGGGGGAGGTGCACCGAACGGCCGGTGACCGCCCAGCGGATCTCGTAGCCCCAGGGTTTGTCGACGCGCGAGTCCTCCGCGCGCGTGATCTCAGGCATGCGCTCGAAGCCCGACGATATCCTCCAATGCCGCGAGCCGCGCTTCGACCGCGGCCTGGTCGGCAGCCTCAGAGTAGATGCGCACGAGTGCCTCGGTGCCGCTGGCCCGGAGCAGCACCCAACTCCCGTCGGCGAGGTAGAACTTGAAGCCATCGTCTGAGCGGATTCGCTCCACCTTGACGCCGGCGACCTCTGTGGGTTCGTGGGTCTCGAGCGTGTGCAGGATTCGCTTGCGATCTTGGTCATACGTCTCACGGTTGAGGTGGATGTCGTGGCGCGAGTATGCGTGGGGGCCGACACGCTTCTCGAGGCCGGCAAGGATCTGCGACAGGGGCTGCCCGAGCTTCACGATCATGTCGGCGAAAAGCAGGCCGATGAGGATGCCGTCGCGCTCGGGAATGTGGCCCTTGATCGCGAATCCACCTGACTCCTCGCCGCCTAGCACCGCGTCGGTCTCCATCATCTTCGGCGCCACGTTCTTGAATCCGACCGGCACCTCATAGACGGTCGCGCCGAACTCGGCCCCGAGCTTCTCCGCCATGGCGGTCATGTTCACCGTCTTCACCACGGGACCGGTCATGTGGCGCACATCGAAGAGGTAGAGCATCAGCAGCGCGAAGACCTGCAGCTGATTGATGAAGCGCCCCGTCTCATCGATGATCCCCACCCGATCGGCGTCGCCGTCCGTGCAGATACAGAGGTCCTGCCCCCCACTCCGCATGGCCGCGATGGCCGCGTTGATGTTGGGCGGAATCGGCTCCGGGTTGACGCCTCCGAACAACGGGTTCCTTTCGTTGTGCAGCTCGACCACCGCGGTGCGGCCTCCATCGAGCAGCTCCTTGATGTACCCGTAACCGGATCCGTACATGCACTCGTGCAGGATGTGGAGGCCGGCCGACTTGATCGCATCGAGGTCCACCATCCGGGCAATCTGCACGTAGTAGGGCGAGCGCGGGTCATACAGCGAAACCAGGCCGTCGGACTGACTCCGATCCGGCACCGCCACCTCCTCGAGCGCATTGATGCGCGGCTCGAGCTGGGCGATGACGTCGCTTGACGCCGCGCTTCCCGTCTCCGATTTGAACTTGATGCCGTTGAACAAGTAGGGGTTATGGCTCGCGGTGACCACCGCCGCCCCCGTCGCCTTGCGATCGATGACCGTCCAGGACGCCACCTGGGTGGGCGACGGGCGGTCGAACATGAGGGTGCGCACTCCATTGGCGGCAAACACGTCGGCCACGGTGCGCGCAAAATCCTCAGAAGCGAAGCGGCAGTCGTAGCCGACCACTGCGAGCGGATCGCTCGAAAGGGAGCGGATGTACTCGGCAGCGCCCTGCGCGACGCGGCGGACGTTGGCGAAGGTGAAATCGTCGGCCACGATCCCCCGCCAGCCGTCGGTGCCGAACTTGATCTGGTCGGCCATCGCTAAAAGGTAACGCTCCTACAGATAGCGGGTCTTGCGGGCCCGCCTGAGGGCGTCCACGACCTTCTTCACATCCTGTGCGCGCGAGCGAGGACACACGAGGAGGGCGTCCTCGGTGTCGACGATGATCATGTCCTCGAGTCCGATCGCGGCTACCAGCCGCTTATCACCGAAGACCAGGCTGCCATGTGTGTCGACCAGCACGGCCTCACCGTCGACCGAGTTGCCGAAGGCGTCTGGATGCACTCGATCGCCGAGCTCTGCCCAGTTGCCGATGTCGGCCCAGTCGAAATCGCCCGGCACGAGCAGAAGCCGATCGGTCTTTTCCATGACCGTCCGGTCGATGACGTCGATCGGCAGCCGGTTGTACAGTCGCGCCGCCGCCTCTTCGTCGCCCGCCTGGCGAGCCGCCAGCACTCGCCTGAGCGCCGCCAGCCGTGTCGGCGCGTGCCTTGCGAGCTCCTCGATGAACACCGGCAGCCGCCAGGCGAACCAGGCCAGGTTCCAGTAGTAGCCGCCGGCCTTCAGAAACCGCCTGGCGGTGGCAAGGTCAGGCTTTTCGATGAACTTTCTCACCCGCATCGCCCCTGCTGACGGCCGCCCAGGCGCGTGGATGTAGCCAAGGCCCGTTGACGGGAATGCCGGCTTGAGCCCAACCGTGACCAACGAGCTCGTCTCGGCCGCCGCGCGCACGGCGGCGCGTAGAGCGGTGCGCGCCTTGGGGCCACCCCTCACGACATGGTCGGCAGGCATGGCCACCATCACCGCGTCGGGGTCGCGGGCAATGAGCGTCAGCGCGGCCAGGCCATAGGCGTTGGTGGTGCCGCGTGCCGAGGGCTCGAAGATCAGATGAGAGGCGTCGATCTCGGGCAGGACTGCTTCGATGATCTCGCGCTGACGAGTCTCGGTGAGAACCAAAACCTCGTCCCCGATGGCCCGCGCCCGCTCGTACGTCTCCCGCAGAAGCGGGCGGCCGCGCTCGCCTAGCGGAAGGACGTGCTTCGGCGTGGAGCGGCGCGATCGCGGCCACAATCTCGTCCCCGCCCCGCCGGCGGGGATGACCACGAGCGTCTTTCTCAACCGACCTCTTCCGCCAGCTCCTTGGCGCGCGCCGTCGATTCCCATGGCGCGTCGATGTCTGTGCGACCGAAGTGGCCGTAAACCGCGGTCTGGCGGAAGAGCGGCCGCCTGAGGTTGAGCTCCTTGATGATCCCGAGCGGACTCAGGTCGAACAGCTTGTTCACCGCCGCCGCAAGCGCCGGCTCTGGGACCTTCCCCGTGCCGAACGTGTCGATCCTGACCGCAACCGGTTTGACGACCCCGATCGCGTAAGAGATCTGGACCTCGCACCGCCGCGCGAGGCCAGCAGCGACGATGTTCTTCGCTACATGCCGGGCGCCGTAAGCTCCCGCGCGGTCGACCTTCGTTGGGTCCTTGCCCGAGAAGCAGCCGCCACCATGGCGCGCAAACCCTCCGTACGTGTCGACCATGATCTTGCGGCCGGTGAGCCCGGCATCCGCCACCGGTCCGCCGACGACGAAACGGCCGGTCGGATTGATGAAGGTGCGGATCCGGCCGTCCTTCAACTCGGCAGGGATCACGGCATCGATGACGTGCTCGCCGATGTCAGACCGCAGCTGCTCGGTGGTGACCTCGTCGTGATGCTGGGTGGAGAGCACCACCGTATCCACGACCGGCGGCTCGCCTGCATCGCCATATCGGATCGTCACCTGCACCTTGCCATCGGGACGCAAGTAGTTGAGCGTCTTGGTGCGGCGAACCTCCGCGAGGCGACGCGCGAGCCGATGCGCGAGCATGATCGGCAGCGGCATGAGCTCGGGGGTCTCATCGCACGCGAAACCGAACATCATGCCCGAGTCGCCGGCGCCGCCGACGTCGACGCCCTGCGCGATATCGGGCGATTGCTCGTCGATGCTGGTGATCACGCCGCAGGTCTCGGCGTCGAAGCCGTACTTCGCGCGCGTGTAACCCACCTCTCGCACGGTCTGCCGGATGATCCGGGGGATGTCGACGTAGCAGTCGGTGGTGATCTCTCCGACGACGATGACCAGGCCGGTCGTGATGACGGTCTCGCAAGCCACGCGTGCGAGCGGGTCCTTGGCCAGGATCGCATCGAGGATGGCGTCTGAGATCTGGTCTGCGACCTTGTCCGGATGGCCCTCGGTGACCGACTCGGACGTAAACAGGCTCGTGGCCATGAACGGGTCCTCCTTTGAATCTCCCGCGCCGGCAAGGCCGGGTCTCCGTGTGGGCCCGTCCCCAAGCGCCAGGTTCATACCTCTGGGACGACAGAAATATAACCCCCTCCCCATCGGGGAGAGGTCTGGAGAGGGGCGTGATTGGCATGTACCAGCCCTACACGACGGCTTTTTAGGTTTCGCGCAACTCCAGGTAGTGGATGCCCGAATGGCGCATGAACCTCGAGCCCCGCTGGGCCAGCATCACCCCGGTGGCGGCGCGCGCCGCCTCCACCACCGAGTCGATGTGCTCCCGTTTCATCTCCCATGTCGCTGTCGGTGCTGTGATCGGGCACAGGACCGTGATGCGGGCGCGGTCGCGTAGGCGTTCGTAGTCGCTCAGCATCTGGTGGTGCAAGGCAAGCTGAAGGGTGCGCGCGATCAGCTCCGACCAGGTGGTGGGCGCCTTCTCGTTTTCACCGCCCGCCATGAGGCTGATGGCGAGGATCTCCTTGGCACCGTCGGCGACGGCGATGTCGAGTGGCGTGTTGTCGACGATCCCACCGTCCATGTGCTCTCGCCCGTCGATCCGGACCGAGGGGAACACGCCGGGGATGGCGGTCGAGGCCAGCAGGGCCGGGGTCAACGCTCCCGCGCGGAACACAGCCGGCTTCCCGGCATTGAGGTCTGTGGCCACGATCGCCAGCGGGAGCTTCATCTGCTCGAACGTCGTGATGCCGGTCAGAGCTTGCGCCCGCTCGACCAGGCGGCGGACGTTGTCCTGGGGCAGGGCGCTGACCTGGCCGCGACGCAGGCCCGAAAGGATGACGCCGAGCGGGTGCGCATGGAAGACCTCCAGGGCCTGCCGCGACATCCAGAGCTCGCGCAGCATCATCACCCCGGCCTCGGACGGGTAGGCGGCGATGCAGCTGCCATTCAAGGCGCCGACGCTGACGGCGATCATCGCGACCGGCGGCTCCACGCCGGCCTCGAACAGCGCCTGGAGCACTCCAACCTGGGCGGCGCCGCGAGCGCCGCCCCCGCCCAGCACCCACGTGCGCCGAGCGGGCCC
>WNFD01007131.1_pt1 | contig 11118 bp, 11 predicted proteins | sample 5400491 | NCBI WGS metagenome assembly WNFD01 (sample SAMN13153343, study PRJNA577476) | soil metagenome | isolation source: 120 cm saprolite under Douglas fir tree site 2 hole 2 replicate 2 | place: USA:California | collected 2015-04-18 | reverse complement strand
ATACCGTTACGTGGGAGGACAGCTGCAACGTTCCAAGAAACCACAGCAACTGCGTGGGCTCAATCAAAATCACAATCATCATATGAAAACGATCTTCAAGAGTGCGGCGAGTATGGCCAGCAGCCGGGAGGGAGCGTTCCACGACTTCTACCAAGGCTTGCTCACCAAAGGCATGAAGCCAGCAATGGCTCGCCTCACCTTGGCGCGAAAGATTGCAGCGATCACTCTAATCCTGTGGAAGAAGGGAGCACATTTCGACGTTAAACAATTGAAACCGCAAGCAGCTTGAGCGTCTCGGACCAAGAGTCCGTTCCATCCCTTGGGGATCATCCTTGGCGGTGGCAGTCGGGTTTCTTTTTGAGACGCTCGGGTCGAGGGAGAGTATCTAGCCAGAAGTTAGGCGACAAATGGCGACACATACACCGGCTGCTTTGATCCCTTGGTTGCGGCATACACGGCGGCCGCTTGCTCCTGCGAAAAACACAGCGTCATGTTGACTCGAATATTTTTTTGGACCGACATTTGTGCGGCTCGCAAACCCTCATGCGTACAGGGATACTTGATGTAGGCATTCGGAATCCTGGAGAACATTTCCTGGCCATGGGCAAGCATTTCCTCCGCTTTCGTGTTGAGATCTGCAAATACTTCGATGGAAACCCCGGCGTCTCCCACCAGGGGTGAAATGCTCTGCACGATCTTCTTGTATTCGTTTTTCTCTTCTTCGGGGCTCAAGGTGTGGCCGGACTCGATGAGCTGTTGAATCTCCGGATTCTTGGCAATCAAAGATGGATTCGTGGTCTGGCCATCCACAAACCCGAGCAAGCTCTTGATCCGGAGAGTCTCATTGGGGTCGCCACCGTCGACCAGAATTTTCGTTTTAGGCCTGTTTGTAAGCATGCTGTTCACCTCGAAGGATTCTTCTTTCTGTTCGGCCGCCATCCCACCGCCGACTACGGCAAAATCTTCCGTTCGGATGTCGTCCTCGTCAATGTTGGCGGTCACAAGCATTTTCCTCAAGCCCGCAACCATGGCGGGAGGTCCGGCAATGTAATAGATGGGTCCCTGCAGGACGGTGAGATGTCTTGCCAACATCTCCTGTTTGATCAGACCCGTTTCTCCCAGTCCTTCTTCGATTTCGACATTTCGGTCATGGTGCATACCAACTGGAAATTCGGGTTGCTCTTTTTCAGCATCTGAAGAGCGTCGAGAAAAGGCGCATCCTCGGAGCGCCGGTTGGAATAGAAGAGATGCAACTTGTGCGAGAGCCGGTCGTGATCGGCTTGCTGCACAATACTGAGAAATGGTGTGATTCCAATTCCACCAGCGAGGAACACAGCCGGCTTGGCTGAATTCTTATGCAGCGTGAAGGAACCCATGGGCGGGTCAATCTTTACCTGTGTGCCCAGGGGCACTTTCTTCAGTGAGCACTTAAACGCCGTGTCGCGCATGCGGGTGGCGAATATCAAGTGGTTTTCAAAGGGAGGACTGGCAATCGAGAGAGTGCGCGTGTTCCCCTCAGCGTCAGTTTCTGGAGGGCTGGAGAGTGTCAGGTCGGCAGACTGTCCCGGCTTGAAATCGAATCGCGCTGGTTTCTCGAAATGGAAGGCCATGGTGCCTTCCGCAACTTCGACTGGCTCAGCAATTTGGATTGATAACCAGCTATCGGGACTTCGTTAGCAGCCATGCCGACTCCTCGACTTTCGGTCAATGCCGACCATTCATATAGCCTGCCTTCTTGTACCGTGCGGACTGTCACTGCATCTTCGGCGCGGAGGCGTTTGTTTTCAAGACGTGCTTCTGAATTCTTTCAAACACATTCCTAACAACTCGGTCACACCGCACGGCGTGAAAGTTGAAAGCTTCTTTCCTTTCCATTCCCGCTCGCGCATAAAGGCTTTTGCGTAACAACGCGCGCGCTCGATGGAGGCGGACCTTGACATTTTCTTCGCTGATGTCGAGAACGTGGGCAGTGTCGCTGGTGCTCATTTCCTCTACGTCGCGCAGCATGAAAATGGTCCGGTAAGCATCCGGCAGCTTTTCGACCGCTTCTTCCAGCAACCTGCGAGTCTCCGAGTTTGATGCTTGCTGTTCTGGATCCGGCGCCAAAGTGGCAAGCCTATCCATGGGGTCACCCTCCCGGTCTGACATTAAGTCCAACTCCTGATATCGGTTTCCGCGACGCTGTCGCGCCAAGGCTTCATGCACCGCGATCCGTGTAAGCCAGGTGGAAAACTTCGCTCTCCCAGCAAACTGGTCCAGACGTTCGTAGGCCCGCACGTAGGCGTCCTGCATGACGTCCTCGGCTTCGCCATCGTTGCGGAGAATAGAGCGAGCCACGCGGTAGAGGAGCTGGTTGTGACGGCGCATGACGATTTCAAACATCGCCGTCTCGCCCGCCAACACTCGGGCCACAACTTCTTCGTCACTCAAGGGCTCTTGCGAAGTGGCCACTTCCGCTGGGCTGACCATACAAACCCTCCATAGGATGGAGTCTCCACAGCAATAAACGTTACAGATCACACCTCGCAGCTCGGGGGAGAAATGAGCGATTCGAGCCGTGTAACCGATTCCCTGCTTCCAACTCTATTCTCGTGAAGGAGGCAAACATGCACAAGGGATTTGATTCACGACTGGATCAGGCCTGGTGGGTACTGCGGATCGGGCTTGGGTTAGGGCCCTTCCTCGCAGGTTTGGACAAATATTTCAACCTGTTGACCAACTGGACTGGATACATCAGCCCCCTAATCCTGAAGATATTGCCGTTCAGCGGGCAAACCTTCATGCACCTCGTGGGCGTTATAGAGATGATCGTGGGGCTGGCGATTGTGACCAAGTGGACGCGCCTAGGCGCGTATGTTGCTTCAATATGGCTAGTACTCATCGCCGTCAACTTGGTCTCGACAGGAATGTTCTTTGATGTCGCGGTTCGAGACGTGGAGATGGCGCTGGCTGCTTTCGTGCTTGCACGCATCACGGAGGCTCGTAAGGATGCGGTACAAGGTGAGGTCTTTCACGAAGGCGCTGTGAGAGGGCCTGTTGCTGCTTGATGCGATCGATCAGGAGTAGATGGGATTTGTAGAAACGCGCAGTGTTTCGCCTTGGAATTGTGCTCAGCTGTGGGAAGCTGAGCGGTCATGAAGCACGAAGGAGGAAAACATGAGGAGAGTTAGACTCATGATAACCATGGGTCTTCCGATGGCACTAGCGCTGTCTGCCAGATCGGAGCTCAAGCACAGACGACCAGTTCGACGGGCGCCCTCAGCCGTTACGCTCAGACAGGACATGCGGAAGCTGTGGACGGACCATACCGTGTGGACACGCGACTACATCATTGCCGCGGTCGGAGATCAACCTGATGCACCGGCGGCCGCGAAGCGCCTAATGAGAGATCAAGAAGACATTGGCGAAGCTGCGGCTAATTATTATGGCAAAGCGGCCGGAGACAAACTCACGAGCTTATTGAAGGAACACATCTCCATCGCAGTGGATCTCATCAAGGCGGCGAAAGCCGGAGATAAAGCCGTCCAACAGCAAGCCGACAGCCGCTGGCAAAAGAATGCTGTCGATATCGCAGACTTCCTGAGCAAGGCGAATCCGAATTGGCCGAAGGCAACACTCGTCGATCTGATGAAAACGCACCTATCGACAACCACTAACGAAGTCGTGGCACGGCTGAATAAGAACTGGGATGAAGATGTTAAGGCATGGGATGCTGTCTACAACCACATCTTGATGATGTCAGATGCGTTATCTGACGGAATCATCAAACAATTTCCCGACAAATTTCGGTCCTGATCCAAGGATCCGTGCAGGTAGGAACCTCAGCCTGCTGCTGCTCCAGGTTTTTTCTCGGGGATTTTCGAATTGAATGGCGGAAAAGCGATGCATACGATACTTGAACCCCAGTCGTCTGCCGATACCAGCCTGCAAGATCTCACACGGGAAATGTTGGTCCGTCTGGGCGAAGATCCAGAGCGGGATGGCCTGCGTCGCACTCCCGAACGCATGGAACGTTCGCTGCAGTATTTGACCAAAGGCTACGGAGAGGACCCGGAGAAAACCCTGCTGGGCGCGATGTTCGATGTAGCTTATGACGAGATGGTAATCGTCAAGGACATTGAGGTGTTCAGTCTGTGCGAACATCATCTGCTGCCCTTTTTCGGCAAGGTCCACGTCGCCTATATTCCACGAGGGAAAGTCATCGGGCTCAGTAAGGTTCCTCGCTTGGTGGATGTATTTGCGCGGCGGTTGCAAGTACAGGAGCGTCTCACGACACAAATTGCGGAAGCGATTGACAAGGCTATCAAACCGCTGGGCGTAGGCGTAGTCGTTGAAGCGAGACACTTGTGCATGATGATGCGCGGAGTCGAAAAACAACACTCTTCTACGGTAACGTCCTCCATGCTGGGTGCTTTCCGAGAAAAAGAGACTCGGGACGAGTTTCTTGCGCTTATCTGTAGAAGAGATGGTCCCTTGTAGCCTGAAAATCAGCACTGCCGTTGCCGGACCCGTAGCTGGCCAAAGCACGAAGAGTTGCCTGGGATCGTCGCATCGTATTTTACGGAAGTGGTTAAGCCGAGCAATGATTCGTTTCACAGGAGAAACCCCTTGCGCTTGATTAGTGGAATTCTGATTGGAATCGCCATCGTCTTGATCTTTGTTTTGTTGATCGCTGGGACAATGAGCGTAAGTGCAGATGCACCTGGACAACTCGAAACTCGGATCATGACTCGCATCAAGTATTGGCGAATTGGCGGAAAGGATGTGCCGAATCCAGAACCCGATACTGCGGAAATTAGGAGCGAGGGGGCGGAACATTTCCAACATCATTGTCAAATCTGCCACGGACTAGACGGCCAAGGTACGGGTGTTCCGCTCGTTAGTAAGATGTCTCCGCCGGTCGCCAATCTTGCCTCTCCTCGGGTTCAGGCATACAGCGACGGTCAGTTGAAATGGATTATTGAAAATGGAATTCGATCCACTGGAATGCCCGGTTGGAAAGGCACCCTCGACGATCAAGAAATGTGGCGTATCGTTCGCTACCTTCGGCACCTACCGGCAGCAGGGAGCCTGGGTGTTCCAGGTGTGTATAAGGAAGAAGAAGAGCAGCACGAGCATATGCGCGGCGGCGAGGAAAAGGAAAGACATCATTAGAAGGACGTTTCCGGTTTCCTCAATAGACGTGTGAGCCGGGTGCGTGCCCCCACGTTATGTTTGTGCGATGATCCGCTGTCTGCGGTCAATCATGGCGTTCCCGAATATGAGTCCTGGCCCGAGGAGGCTGACCGTAAGACTCGGAAAAGTGTCGTATCGCGCAGCGCGGGGTCATACCCTTACGCGGATTCCGGTCCCCGGGCTCCTGGCACGGTGTCACACCGCCAGCTCTGAAGCAACCTTCGGAGCAACCGCTAAGACCTCGGCAACCACCGCGTCAACGTCCGTCTCCTTTGTGCGATGGTTCATGACACAGGCGCGAAGGCAGAACCTTCCCTTCAATTCCGCGTTCGAGAGATAGACCTTGCCACGAGCAACAATACGTTTGAGTAATGCCAGATTGAAGCGATTGCGCACCTCTTCAGAAGCGTCCTCGATGAGAATGTGACGAAAGCAAACTGCGCTTAACTCAACAGGGGCAAGAAGCTCAAGCGAAGCAGAGCGTTCGATTGCCTTCGCCAGGCGTTGAGCATGAGCAAGGTCCTGCCGGATCGCGGCCCGGAAAGCCCGCAGCCCATGGTAGCGCAGCGAAAGCCAGAGCTTGAGCGCGCGAAAGCGGCGGGAAAGCTCGATAGACTCTTCGAAAAACGCGAAGCCTTCCACTGGATCAGAACTGAGCTGTCTAGCGTAGTCACCCGTGTAGGTGAAGGCGTTACGAGCCGCCCCGACGTCGCGATAAAGCAGACACCCGCAACCGAGCGGCTGGTAGAGCCATTTGTGAGGGTCGAGGGACAGTGAATCCGCCAAAGCTAGCCCATCGAACTTCTCGGGCGCAGCAATCGCAGCCAGGGCTCCGTACGCGCCATCCACGTGCAGCCACAGATCATGGGAGCGTGCAATTGCCGCAATTTCGCGCAGCGGATCGATGGCTCCAGTGTTTACGGTTCCCGCTGATGCGACCACTGCAATTGGCACCCGACCTTCCGCCTCATCCTGGCGTATCGCTCTTTCCAGTTGCGACGGTACCATGCGGTAGGAATCATCGCATGGAATGTAGTGGAGATTTTCGCGGCCGATTCCTAGCAGTGCCACAGCTTTGGGAACAGCCATGTGCACTTGCTCCGAGGCATAGATGACGCCCACTGCTCTGTTGTACAGACCGTGTTCGTTGCCTGGCATCTTCTTTTCTCGCGCCATGGCCAATCCCATGAGGTTAGCGGCGGAGCCTCCGCTAGTCAGCGTCCCGATGAAGCCGCGGCAGCCGACCGCCTCTGAAAGCCAGCGAACCACGGTGCGCTCGATCGCTACTCCCGCTGGCGAGGAGCGCCAGGCCGTTATGTTCTGGTTGAGAATTGAGCCCAAAAGGTCTCCCATCGCGGCAATTGGCTCTCCTGAGCCTTGAACATATCCGAAAAAGCGCCCATTCTGGGCGCGCGAGTTCTTAACGACTTCGATAAGGCCGGCAAAGGCCTCATCGCCCATGCCGTGCTCGGGCAGGTCGAGGTTGAAAAAGCGCTCGCTTTCGGGACCGGTCACCCGAGGAAAGGTGGAACGTCCATCAAGGGTGCGCAAATATTCAGAACAGAGTTCGACAACGTTGGTAGCCAGACGCCGAAAATCTTCGGTTGAAAGTTCAAGCGCTTTCATGCTGTGCTGAATTTAACCACAGAAGGACACAAGGGTGACAGAGGGCTCGGCGTATCGGACCTCTCTGAGATCCTTTGGTCGCTTTGCGGCAAGAGATGGCTAACTCCAATGTCCCTCCCAATGAGCATCCGCAGTCTTAGTCACGGCGGTGGAGTGGTAAGAAATCTATGGAAAATGCTCGACGGTCGAGAACCGATTGTCCCCTCATTGTATTTTTGATTTCGACACTATCTTTTGCCGAGATCTCCAGGTGCAGGACGCGCATCGCGCGAGTCTAGGTGCAGTTGAACGGCTGGACTGGCGGAGGCATTGATACTACCCCGATCGATTGGTGCTTGTTCTTCGTGATCGTGTGCGAACGCGGAAAACATAACGGATTTGAAGACTGGAATCTTCAAACTGGACCTGTTCAAATCGATCGCTTGGCGTTGGCCACTAATACTACGGGTGCGAACCCCATGTCGATTGCCAATATGGCCAACGCCGGCGTCGTTAGTGTTTTAGATTCCCGAGAGATTTCCGCATCCTGTTGATCTCCTCTGTGGCATCCAACCTCAATGTGCCATCTCGGTCATTGACGCAAGTCTGGACCGAGGTCATGGCACGCACCTCCAATGTTCTCGGTCGCGCCCGTCGACTTCGGCATTCCTAGGGCGCTTCCGTTCGCAGCAACCACACTTCCAGGTTGCGGTAGACCTCAACTGCAGCTAAGTGCAATTCGTCGCGCTGGATCTTCTTGAAGTCACAGGTGCGTTCTGAATTCCAAACCTGTTGAGTCAAACCGAGCGCCAATTCTTCGGAATGCCTTTCTATGAGACGCACCAGCTTAAGTCCTAACATTATTCTCCTCCTACCAGAGCGGATGGGGACGGTACGAGCCGGGATCCTGTTCCTGATCTTCTGCCTTTATCTACTGCCAGCGTTGGTCCGACGATTAGAGCTTCGCGGTGTCGCATACATCACCTCCTCGTCCGACATCATCCGTGAAGACGTGCGATGACTACTTCGTCTGTGCGTGGTTCACGAACGAGCGTCCAAATCAAAGCGCACGATGAGCATAACCAGAAAGATTCGATCTCTGGTGATACCTCGTGGTGCTTCGGACCCAGTGATCCGGAAGGATGTCCGTCGAATCCTCTCACTTCAAACTCAAAGAGCTTTCCTTCGTGAAAGTACCGGAAAACTGCGGGACACGCCGGATTAGCACATTTCGAGACCACAATTTTACGACCAGGACGTCTTCGTTGATACAGTATATCGTAATACGATATACTATTGAAGTGGAATCGGGATGTCCGTTTAATTGAGAACGCCGCGGGTGAAACACTGGGAAAGAGGTAGCCGTTAAGCAGATCACGGTGTCGAAAATCGCGCCCCGTGACGGAAGCGGAAGCTTCCTGAGGTTGATGTGTGTACGAGCTTGCATCGCGCGTACCCTGCGTAGCAGAGAAAAGTGAACTCTCCTCAAGAAATCGATCGGACCGCGGATCGGCATCCGAGATGGAAAGGTAGTTTTAATGCTTTTGGGAGCGACACTCACAGCGCGCGATTATCGGTCGCGGTTCGCTGCGCGGGACTCAATCCGCATCAGCATCAGCTCATGTTGGCATTGAAGGGGCTGCCTCCAAATCTTCGCCCAAGCATTCGAGAGCTGGCCGCACGGCTTCAAATCCGCCATCACAGCACCGTCGAATTGGTGAATCGGCTTGCCCGAAGTGGGCACGTGCGTCGCCAGCGTGGAGCCGAGGACCGGCGGGAAGTTGTGATATCGCTGACCGTCAAAGGAGAAAAGGTACTGAGTGAGCTTTCGTTGCATCACAGGACAGAACTTCGCAAAGCAGGTCCCGCGTTGATAGGCGCACTTTGGGCTGTTATTCGGGGAACAAAGAATGTGGGTTGTTAAGAAATCTGGAACGAGCAAGAACAGGAGAACGAATAAACGTGCTAAATGACAAGAGCGGGGGGCAACGAAATGCAGACTCGAGCCATGGCCAGGATTCCAGGGATGCGATGAACGGCGGTCGGCTCGCAGTCATGCCAACGGACGAGTCGGTGATTACTCCTCCCGCGCAGTTTCGAATGCTGCTGATATCGTTTCTAGCTGCTGGCATCGGACTCATTGCCGGATGCATAGCCTTTCTGTTGTACAAGCTGATAGGGCTCTTCACAAACATTTTCTTCTTTCACCGCTTCGCCGCTGATTTCAGCAGCGCACGCCTCAACCACCTGGGACCGTGGGTGATTCTCACGCCGGTCATCGGCGGTATCATCGTTGGTTTCATGGCAAAGTATGGCTCATCAAAGATCAAAGGCCATGGAATTCCGGAAGCGATGGAGGCTGTACTTGCCAATCGCAGCCGTATCGAGCCCAGAGTCGCAATTCTCAAGCCGATCTCTGCGGCAATCGCAATCGGGACAGGCGGGCCATTTGGCGCCGAGGGCCCAATCATACAGACCGGCGGGGCGGTCGGATCCCTCGTAGGCCAGGTTCTTCATACAACAGCCTCAGAGCGTAAGGTGCTGCTGGCGTGCGGCGCAGCGGCTGGTATGTCGGCTACGTTCAACACGCCCATTGCGGGAGTGATCCTCGCCATCGAGCTACTTCTCTTTGAATTCAAATCCCGTTCGTTTATTCCTTTGGTCGTTGCCAGCACCCTGGCGACGACAGTACATGTGCGCCTGCTGGGCGGTGGGCCAATGTTCTCGGTCGCGCCCGTCGACTTCGGCATTCCTAAGGCGCTTCCGTTCTATCTGCTGCTCGGAGTCATATGTGGATTTGCTGCGGTTGGCTTCAGTAAGCTGCTGTACTGGGTGGAAGATCAGTTCGAAAAGCTGCCCATCGACGAGCTCTGGTGGCCTGCGATCGGTGCTCTGGGGCTGGGCATTATTGGGTATTTTGTTCCCCGCGTTTTAGGCGTCGGGTACGACACGATCGGGGACATTCTGAACGCGAATCTTGCGCTGAAGCTGCTCCTATTGGTCATGGTGGCGAAGGCCGTGGCTTTAGTGGTCTCGCTGGGATCGGGCACATCGGGCGGCTTACTGGCGCCGAAGTTCATGTCAAGCGCAGCAATGGGTGGCGCTTACGCAATGGTGATCGACCGAATATATCCAGGTGCCCAGCTAGCTGCGGGCGCGTTTGCGCTCGTGGCGATGGGTGCCGTGTTCGGAGCGGCATCTCGCGCAACCTTCACGTTCATCATTTTTGCGTTTGAAATCACGCGCGACTACAACTCGGTGCTGCCGCTCATGCTCGTCAGCGTGATCGCGGATGGGATCGCTATGCTGCTCATGCCGAAGTCGTCGATCATGACAGAAAAGTTGGCGCGTCGCGGTATGCGTATCCATACGGACTACGAAACCGATGTACTCCAGCAGGTATCCGCTGGAGAAATGATGGATCGTGAACTACCCACGATTTCCAACGATATGAGCATAGGCGAGCTACCGGAAAGAATTGCCCGCCGAGATCCGCTGGTGAGTAAACACGAGGGACTGTTGATTCTCGACGCCACCGGAAAGCTCGAAGGTATCATCACTCGCAGCGACATCTTGCGAGCCTTTGAGAAAGATAGCGACGGCAAGATGAGCGTGCTGGAAGCGGGGACACGCGATATCGTGGTGACCTACCCGGATGAATTGCTGCACGATGCAGCAGCAAAGATGCTCCGGCGCAATGTAGGTCGCCTACCCGTGGTGGAACGCGAGGAACCGACCCGAGTAGTGGGGTACTTGGGACGCCACGGAATCATGGCGGCTCGGCTCCGCAGACTGGACGAGGAGCATGTTCGAGAACTCGGGTGGGCACATCGGTTTTCCAGGCGGCCTCCAGTACCGTGAAGCTGCCTGTCGGGCTGGTAGGAAAATTGTACAGTGCGCAGATCAAATAACAGGTGACCCGCATCGCCTTCTCTTCATCTTCGTCCGGAAACTGTTGCGCATGGGGCACGATGGAGAACCTCGCCAAGACCCCTAACGAACTCTACCTCTACTCATTTCGACGACCTGCAACGGTTCAAGGTTGTCCAAGTCAGTAAATATCGTGTTACGATATAACAAACTTGCCTGCAAGGGGAATCTGTTGATAGGTCTCGGAATAAAGCCGATTGAGGTTTCTCGCCCGGTCGGAAGCGAGACATCTGTGCATGAGATGCGCAGAGTCGAAAAGTAACACTTCTCTAGTCTAGTGTCCCATTAATGTATAGACATATGTGAGCTGTTGTGGTATGAAACTAAGCATGGCCAGAATCAGCCCGGTCGTAAGCTTATCCGCAGACGATCTAGCGCAGTTGGTTCGGTGGGAAGCGGCCCCCAGTA
>WNFD01007128.1_pt1 | contig 11119 bp, 14 predicted proteins | sample 5400491 | NCBI WGS metagenome assembly WNFD01 (sample SAMN13153343, study PRJNA577476) | soil metagenome | isolation source: 120 cm saprolite under Douglas fir tree site 2 hole 2 replicate 2 | place: USA:California | collected 2015-04-18 | reverse complement strand
GAGTTGGCTGTCACTGCAGCCGAAGCTGGCTGGGCGAGCGCCAGTAGACTCACGATGGTCGCTGGTATGGTCGCGAGGCGGACGAGCTTCATGGTCGTAACTCCTCTCTGTTTTTTCATGTCCGCGAGATTTCGCGGCACCGCTCACGTTCTCAGGCTTGTGTTACAGCCTGATGTCACCGGCTCGCACCTTAGGCGCTGCGTTCCTGGCGCCGTCTCCTATGGCGCCGCTCCCTAGCGATATCTCTCGCTGATCGACCGCCCGTGATGCCAAGCATCACCAGCGCTTGGCGGCTCCTCATGTGAGTCCGACGTACCCGGCCGCCGGGGTGCGGCCGGGTAGGGATGGCGCCGCGTCAGGCGTGGGCGTAGCGCCAATGGTTGGGATTCGCCCACTTCCCTCTGTTCGAAGCTCCCGTGGCTGATCATTCCTAGCTCGGCGCAAAGCTTCTAGCTGAAAGGTGGTCCGGCTGATAAGGGGTAGGTGTGGTGCACACAAAGTCCGTTGCGATTTCATTCACGCCCTCGCCGCGAAGCAATATCGGCCTGAGACGGAGGCACCTCGGTTGCCTGGCTACAACAACTGGCCTGGCTGAACCGTATGGTCCGCGCTTGTGCTCCTCGCGTCCATCTATTCGAGGGTTCGGCTGATCGTGGGCGCCATCGAACTCCACCGCCGCTCGTCCGAAGAACTGAAGCTTCAGGTTCTGGCGCTTCGGCACGAGGTCGCCATCCTGCGCCGCCAGGTCAAACGGCCGATCTCTTCCCAACCGATCGGCTAATTCTCGCCGCCCTCGGCCGCCACCTCCAGGCTGGCAAGTTGATGTTCGCGCCGGCCACGCTGCTGCGCTGGCATCGCGGGCTGGTCCGGCACAAGTGGGCGGCATTCCAAAGACGACCCCGCCGTGGACGGCCACCGATCGCTGAGGAGATCCAAGCCTTGATCGTGCAGTTGGCTCGAGAGAACCCACGTTGGGGTGATCGCCGTGTAAAGGGCGAACTCCTCAAGCTCGGCATCAAGGTCTCGGCCACCGCGATCCGAATGCTTTTGCGAAAGCATCGCGTACCCCCAGCTCCTCGTCGCATCGGCCCAACCTGGCGCGAGTTCATCCGGGCGCACGCCGCGGCGATAATCGCGACCGACTTTTTCACGATCGAGAGCGTGTTCCTGTGAACGATCTACGTCATCGTCTTCATCGAACTCGGATCTCGGCGTCTGCTCTGGGCCGACTGCACTACCAATCCAGATTCAGCTTGGGTCGCTCAGCAGGCGCGGAATGTGGCTTACGGGCTCCAGGATCTCGGTGTCCCTGTGCGCTTCGCCATTCACGACCGAGATGCCAAGTTCACATCCGGCTTCGACGCCGTCCTCGAGTCCGAAGGAGTGGAAGTCATCAGGACCCCGTACCGCGCGCCTCGGGCGAACTCACATTGCGAGAGATCGATCGGGAGCACACGCAGGGAGTTCTTCGACTTCATGATCGTGATCGGAGAACGGACCTGCGTTTGCTGCTCGACCTCTGGCTGGACCACTACAACCGCGGTCGACCTCACATGGCACTCGATCTCATTGCACCCGATCCAAGGCCAACACCGGCGGCCGGCACAATCGTGCGCGAGCGAATGCTGTACGGCCTCACCACCTAGTACTCACGCGCGGTATAGACTGCAGCGCGACGCCTTGTAATTCCCCGGGCCGCCGGACAAGTTCCGGCCTGTCCATCGTCGCTCGCGGCCTGCCGGAATACTTGCGCACCACACGTCCATAGCGCCACGCGGTTCATGGCGCAGATGGTCTCACCAGACCGGTATTGACCGCAACGTCGCCATCCTGCGGCAGGTCATTGGCCGAGGACGCGTGTATCTGTCGAACACGACTTTGCGCGGTAAGTTTGCGCTCCGTGCCTGCATTGTGAACCACCGAACGACCGACGACGACATCGCCGCCGTTGTCGAGGAAGTGCTCGCGGCCGCCGAAGAGACTGCCTGAGGCAAGGGTCTTTCCTGTGCTGCTCAAGTTGCGGGTCTTCGACTTTGGCCCTCTCGCGCATGATCCTGATTGCGACTGGCGTGTGCGGCCGCTCGCCCTCGCGCTTCAGATCGGCCTGCCGGTCATTTTCGGCGCTCGTTTGATGACAGCTTGTTTGACAGCTTAACCGTGAGACGCCCTGACACTCCCTAAGACGTCCTGAGACAGTTGCGTCATGTCTTCGAATACAGGTGAGACGCGCTGACACTCTGTGAGACGTGCTGAGACGATCAGTCGGGAGTCTCTTAATCCCAAGGTTCAGGGTTCGACTCCCTGCGCGAGCACCAAAATGCGCTGTCGATACCCCATTTCGGCCCATTCAGTGGGCGAATCAAGCCTTCCGTGGGGACCAGCGCAAATTCCTCGTCCGTTTGACAGCTTATCTGACAGTTTATGAGTGAATCCCCTACATCGCGCACTGCGTCATGTCAAGTGGTTCTGGCGGTCTAGGCGGAAGCACGGATCAGATAGTGCGAATCGCTGGGAGCACCATCTATTTGCGGTCATCCTTTCAGCGCGTATTCAATGGCACGCTCTCGCGGCATTGCACGGCCCTCAGCCCAGCACGCAGCCGATCGCTTTGGACCCAGCTCGCGACGGCTGTCTTCGATCCACCGTTCAACCAGCGGCTTCGTAAGGTTAACTGGAGCGGCGCCGACGGACTCAGCCAGCGACTCCGATGCGCCGCCAATGTGCAGCGCTCGAATCGGATGCGACTGTGCGGCGGCCAGTGCGGCAAAGTACATGAGGTTTGCAGCCATGCCGACTGTGAAGTCGAGCGTGTCCGCGATCGTCAAGGCTTTTTCCAGATGGGTACGAGCCGCGGCCAAGTCGCCACTCTCTATCGCATTCAAGCCCAGGTATCCGAGGTTTGTGATTATTGGTCGCTCGTTACCAAGGTGCTCACTCAGCGCAAGGCTTTCCTCCAGGCACATGCGCGCCCCGCCATGGTCTCCTTCTTTGATGGCCAACCGACCTAAGTTCCTGATGATCCACTCGACCGCCCTCGCGTGCTTCGCTTCCTTAGACATTGCCAGGCCGTCGTCGTACTGCTTGTGCGCCTTCTCGAGATCCCCTTGCCATTCCGCGAGGTGACCGACCCATACCAGCGCTTCACCAATTCCCTTCACGTCATCCAGCTCGCGGTAGATGTCCAGGCACTCATGCCAGCGCGCGGAGGCACCGCCGATGTCTTGGCGCCAGTAGGAGATCTCTCCCGCCAGTGCAAGCGCCTGCGCCCTGAGCTGGTTGCGGAGGGTATATGCGGCCAGCGACCTTGTGAACCAACCATCGCCTTCCTGAACGAGGCCGTGAATCTGCCAGAAGTAGGTCAGCGCATCGTTCAGCCGCAGGTTGGCTTCCGGTTCACGACCGCTACTCCACTCAAGCGCCGACCGGAGGTTGCCGATGTCCTGGGCAATGCGCGAGTGCCACGCCTGGTGCTCATGGCCGATGAGATGCGGAGCAGCGCCTTCGGCGAGTGACAAGAAGAACTTACAGTGGCGCAGGCGCACTCGCTCCGACTCCCCGCTTTCAGCCAGGCGGTCCCGCCCGTAGTGATGCAGGGTCTCGAGCATCCGGAAGCGGATCGATTCCGACACCTCACCGTCTGCGACGACCAGCGACTTGTCCACCAGGCCGCCGAACAAGCCCGTGATCGCCGCGCGCTCGAGGTCGTCGCCGGAGCAGACCTGTTCGATTGCCTCGAGGCTGAAGCTGCTGGCAAAAACCGACAGGCGCCGGAAGAGCGTTCGCTCCCGATCGCTCAGTAATTCGTGGCTCCAGTCGAGGGCTGACTGAAGGGACCGATGCCGCGCGGGCCCCGCCCGACTGCCGCCCGTCAGCACCGCGAATCGATCCTGCAGCCGACTCAAAATCTGGTCCGGGGACATCAAGCCGGCAAGCGCGGCGGCCAGTTCGATCGCCAGTGGGATGCCGTCCAGCCGGCAACAGAGCTGCGCTACGGCGGGAGCGTTCTCCTGAGTCAGCTTAAAGCCGGGCGCAACTAGCTGAGCGCGATCCAGAAACAGGTCGACGGCTTCGCACTGTACAAGTTCATGCAGATCGACAGGTGCGGCCGGATCGGGGACGGCCAGCGGGGCAACTCGCCAGACCGTCTCGCCGCTGATGCCAAGGGGCTCACGGCTGGTGGCCAGTACCGTGATGCCGGGACAGGAGCGGAGGATGCTGTCTACAAGACCGGCGCAGTCTTCGATCACGTGCTCGCAGTTGTCAACGACGACGAGGCTGCGACGCCCGTGCAGATGCTCTACCAAAGTCTGGGCCATGGGTTGACGTGCCCGCTCGTGAACGCCTAGCACGGAACCAAACACCCTGGATGCTAGATGGCCGTCTTTGATGGGAGTCAGGTCCACGAGCCACGTCCCATCTGCATACACATCCGGCGTTCGGGTAGCCACCTCGAGCGCCAGGCGAGTCTTGCCCGCGCCGCCGACCGCGGTAAGGGTCACTAGGCGCTTCGTCGCCAGGAGACGCTCGATCTCAGCGAGCTCGGTCCCGCGACCGACAAACCTCGTCAGCTGGAGGGGGAGGTTGTGTCGGTGCCCGTCAGACGAATCTGCTGTTGAGCCGATTGCCTGCTCGTGCGCGACCCACGCTGCCACTTGGGAGCGAGAGTTGAAACCCAGCTTGTTGAAGATCTGCTTGAGGTGCCATTCCGCCGTCCGGCGGGCGATGAAGAGCCTCTCCGCTACCTCGCGATCAGTCAGCCCATCCCTTACAAGCCGGGCGACCTGCAACTCGCGGGCTGTAAGTCCCATCTCGAGCTTTCTGCCCATGCGCCAAACCCGAGGCCAGTTTAGACGCCAAAGAACCAGTAGCCGACCCCGTAGTTCTCTTGGTGACGCTGGCCGCGAACAGTCCTAGGGTGCGAATTGGGACGCAGACATCCAGGGAGAAGGAGGTTCGAAGCACTCGTGGAACTCAGACAGAACATGCGCCGTGCAACGACCCGACCAATGGCGTGGGTCGTCGCAATGCTGCTTGCGCTGATGCTTGGACTCATGGTCGGGTACGTGCTCGCGAGCATCGCACCCGCCCACCCTACCGGTGTTGGCCAGGCGCCAGTCATCACCGGCGACTCCCCGCGAAATGGCGGCCCCGGCGGCCAGATCGGAGATTCGACGGAGCCGAATCAAACCTCGCGAGGTGGCGGCCCCGGCGGCCGAATCGGAGACGTTCCGTAAACGGATGCACGGCCACCACAGTTCACTCAAATGGAGAGTTAGTAATGAGACGCATTGCGTTGTTGTCGATCCTCGGTAGTCTGGGCATTCTCGTCGCCGTGATGAGCGCGGACACCTCGCTGGCAACGGCACCATCCGGGTTTAGCGCCAACTACACCTATCGCGCAACCCTCCCGCCGTTCCACTCCGATTCCAATGACTACAAGGTCTTCCAGAAAGATTCGGAAGATATCGTGATGCGGGAGCTGACCATAGTCCGGGGTGGCAGCAGTGGCTGGCATTTCCACCCCGGCCCCACCTACGTCATCGTTGCCCAGGGCACGGACAGTCTTTACGAGGCCAATGACCCGACGTGTACCGCACGCAACTTCGGGCCCGGCGATGGGTTCGTCGAGCCTGCGGGCGACGTTCACATCAGCCGGAACGAAGGGCCCGCCAACCTCGTGCTGTTCGTCACATTCATGGACGTTCCGGTCGGCGGGGCGTTCCGGCTTGACGCTCCGCGTCCGGGCAACTGCCCGTTCTGACTCCGACGACAAGGTGGTGTGAGGACGGTCAAGGTGTCGACCGCCCTTTCCCTTATTTGCAGTTCGGGTCGAAGAGGGCCGCCCCTCTCGGATCTTCCTGACACCTTAACGACACCTTTACGCGGAGACTCTCGGTCACCATAGCGATCGTTGACGAGGCCGGCATTGGGCCGATGGCGATGTCAGCCGAGAGCTCGTACGAGCCAGCGACCAGTTCGCCGAGGCCGGCCAATAGCATCGGAGTTCGACAGCTTGTTTGACAGCCTAACCGTGAGACTTACTGACGCTCCATGAGACGTCCTGAGACGACTGCGTCAAAGATCCGAATATCGGTGAGACGCCCTGATCCTCCCTGAGACGTCCTGAGACGATCTGTCGGGAGTCTCTTAATCCCAAGGTTCAGGGTTCGACTCCCTGCGCGAGTACCATCGACGGCGGTTTGAGTTCAAATCGACCCCATATCTGGGGTTGCTGACGCGACGTGTCATGGCCAACCGCTGTTTGACAGCTTGACTGACAGCTTGGCGAACAGCTGTAGGGGGCCAGAACGGCGCCGCCCAGGCCAATCCTGAATTCAGAGAAGACGCTTGGACCCCCGTGCAAGGAAGTCGAAATCCCCACGTACGCCCGCTTGGGCGAAATACACGCGGCGCTCCATTGTGGACCTAGGCTCACCGCCAGGTGATGCTGGCGGGGAGGGGCCAGCAGGCCCAAGCTTCGACTGCCAGTTGTGGGCCGTGGGCGATCAGTCGGCCCGCGCCAGTGCCTCGGCGGCACGGAACCGCGCATGGCTCACGACCAGCAAGTGCGCGGCCGAGACTGAGCGACAGTCGACTCGTGAGGGCCGCGGTCGCGCATCGCGTTCCAATCCAAGGTGTCGCCCGCACCGAGCCGGCCGGATCGGCCATCACGGCATGTGTCCAGCACGCCCGAAACAACGATGACGAACTGATGGCAGAGACGTCCCGGCTCGGCGAGCACGGTGCCTGGGGGGCGCACGCCTCGTCCAGGAATGGAAGCAGCCCGCGCAGCTGCGCGTCGTTCCAACCGGCCAGCTGAGCTCGTTGGTCGCGCGCAAAACGTAGGCGCTCGCGGTTACTCATGACCGTTCTCAGTCGCGAGCGGGATGACCCCTTCGCCAACGCCCCCTGAGAACACCAGCCGCGCGCCCGGTGCGATCCGCCTCAACAACCGCACCGCGCCGAAGTTGTCGCCCTGGATGGCAATCGCAAAGGCGTCGATACCTTCGGCGACGGCGCGATCGGCTAGAGCGGCGATCAACCGCGTGCCCAGGCCCTGCCGCTGCCAGCCGTCCGCGACGACGATCGCGAGCTCGGCGTGGCGGGCGCCCGACAGCCGCGAGTACTGCGCCACAGCGACGACCTCGCCTCCCTCCACGGCGGCGATCGCCTCGCGGTCGTGGTGGTCGACACGGAGAAGCAACCTGATGAAATAGTCCGGCTTCGAGATCGGGCTGAAGAACCGTCGATAGACCGATTCGGGTGAAAGGCGGTAAAAGAGGCGGCCCAGGAGCTCGCCATCTGATGTCTCCAGGCTTGCAAGTCCTGGTCGCCCATCGCGTCCAGATTCGATTTCGATCAATTTGCGGCTCCTCCTTTGATTGCTGACCCGGGTTCGGGCCGCTACCGCCACGCTATGCGTGGCCGGAGGAGTTGACCAGCGGGCAAATGGCCCGTTCAGGTACCTATTTCAAGTACCCATTTCTTTCAGATCTTGGCAAGGAACTTGGTCATGACCGACCCGAAGGTGGAATCCCAGTGCGGCTCTTCGTCTCGGTCGGGGGATGACGCTGATCACTATCGGCGTCCGGCGCCAGTCCGTGCTCGACGGTCCAGGCTGCGATCTGCGCCCTCGTGTTCACTGCCAGCTTCTCGCGGACGTGCTCGAGGTGGCCGTCTACCGTCCGCTCGGCGATGAAGAGACGCTCTGCGATCTGGCGGTTGGTCATGCCAGCGGTCACAAGCTTCACTACCTCCAGCTCGCGTCGGCTTAGGGGGCCGGCATCAACCCCAGGTTGTGGCTCGTTTTCACCGAGCGCGTAATCGATCGCCTGATCGGCGCTCAAGGCCCAGCCTTCCTTCCAAGCTTCTTCACTCTTGCGGGCACCAAGTCTGGATCGGGATCGCCTCCCAGCCGCCTCGGCCTGCCTTTGCAGCCAAGGATCTGAATGCACCGACCACTCGCCCGACAGGCGACCGGCAGCCGCAGCCAGCCGCAATGCGCGGTGGTCAGCCCCGGTGGCTGCGGCAACACACGACAAGCCTTCAAGGCCGCTGCCGATGCCGGCGAAGGCGTTAAGGCGGCGGCTGATAGAAACAGCTTCCTTCCAACTGACGATGGCAGCCGGGTGGTCGTTCATTCCCAATTGAGCGCGCGCAAGGTGGTCGAGATAGATGGCGAGCCAGAAGACGTCACCTTCCGCTCTGGCCGTGGGCACAGAGTCGGCCAGGATGGCCGAGGCGCCAAGGTAATCACCCGTGTCGATCGCGACTAACGCCCCGAAGTCCCTCACCACCCGCAGCAGGCGTAGGTTGGTGGAACCTCTGAGAAGGGAGGTAGTCTCACCATAGATCTCGGCCGCAGCGGCAAGGTCCCCGCGGAAGCGGTGCGTCACTCCTAAGCAGTTGAGCGCCCAGGCCTCCCAGTCGAGATCTCCCACCTCGCGGGCTAGCGCAACGGCGCTTTCAGCTGCTTGAAGAGCTGCCCCATAATCGCCTTGTGCCAAAGCAAGAATGGTGGCGTGACAGAGAGCGCCAACCCGCACCGTCCCCTGCGTTGGAGAGTGCGAGAGCAGGTTCGCCAACAGGCTCCTTGCTCGCGTGTAGTCCCTTGGACCGAACTCCACAGCGAAGCTGAGCCCCAGGTCTTCGGCATTGTGGCGTGCCCACCTCAGGGCGGCCCACAGGTTGCCCGACTCTTGAACAACCCAGTCCGCGAAGCCAGTCGGCGGGTTTGGAGTAGGCGTCCAGAGTGTTCTGGCGGCGAGGGACTTCTGAAAGTACTCGTAGTGGCGACGCCGGGCGAGCTCGAGGTCACCAGTCTCTTGCAGCCGGCCTTCGGCATACGCGAGCTGGGACTCGAGGAGTCGGTAGCGGCTGTGCGAGCCTTCAGATCGCTCGACCACCACCATCGACTTCCGGACCAGTCCGGCAAGCGCATCAAGCACGATTCCGGCAATTCCGTTGCCGCATACGGCCTGTGCACTCTCCAGTGTGAAGCCGCCCCGAAACACCGACAGGCGGCGAAAGAGCAGGGCCTCGTCTTCGGTGAGGAGCCTATAGCTCCAGTCGATTGTCGCCATCATCGTCTGCTGTCGCTCCGGTGCGGTTCGACTCCCGGCCTTGAGCAGACGGAAGCGGTGGGAGAGTTGGGTCAGCAGCTCGTGCCCGGTCAGCATGTCCAGGCGGGCAGCGGCGAGCTCGATGGCGAGGGGCAGACCGTCGAGCCGATCGCAGATCTCGGTGACTGTTTCCAGGTTGGATGACGTGATCTTGTAGTTGGGCAGGACCAGTTGCGCCCGAGCCCCAAACAGCTGCACCGCGTCGGTGGTCGGCATGGACGAGACGGACCAACGCACCTCACCAGGCACCCCCAGCGCCTCTCGGCTGGTGGCGATGACGGTGAGCTCCGGGCAGCTCTGGAGGGCCGCCTGGCAGAACTCGGCGCAAGCGGCAATCAGGTGCTCGCAGCTATCGAGGAAAAGGACTGCTCTCCTGGCCGCCAGCAATGCCCCGACCACGTCCTTCATTTGGCCTCGCCCAGGAAGTTGCAGCGCGGTGGCCACAACGCCGGGCACTTGGAGGGGGTCGTCGACCGATGCTAGCTCCACCCAACAGACACCTCCTGGCCAGAGACCGAGACACGCCCGCCCCAGCTCGGCCGCAAGCCTCGTCTTGCCCGAGCCGCCGGCTCCGATGAGCGTGACCAGCTGCGATGTGGCGAGCATTGACTCGAGCGCAGAAAGTTCGGCACTCCGCCCGACGAATGTCGTCAGGTAACGTGGGATTTTCGTCAATTGGTGCGGTAGCGACTGGATCGTGCCCTCGGGCAGGAGCGCCATGCCGCCATGACAGTACCTCAGGAACCAAAGGGATTCACGGTGGCTGGCTCTGCGTTTCTGGGGGCCAAACCAACCGATCTAGTCCGTGATTACTATGCGGCCCAGCAAGTCGCGGCCCGCGACAGCTGACAGCTTGTTTGACAGCTTAACCGTGAGACGTCCTAACACTCCCTGAGACGTCCTGAGACGGTTGCGTCAAAGGTTCGAATACAGGTGAGACGCCCTGATCCTCCCTGAGACGTCCTGAGACGATCTGTCGGGAGTCTCTTAATCCCAAGGTTCAGGGTTCGACTCCCTGCGCGAGCACCATCATCTAGTACCAGTCGCACGCTCGCGACCCATATCTTGGGGTCGGAATCGCGCACGGCGTCACATAAGCGGCATTTGACAGCTTCGTTGACAGCTTGGCGAGGACGCGAGTGAGCGAACACGCCCGAATCAATCGAATCAAAGCGCATTTTCGATTCACCCCTCGACTCGGGCCTACGCTAGCTGCACTATCAAGGCAGGCCGGTGGTTCGTTCACATCGACCAGCGATCATCGAGTTAGCTGGCGCATTGCTGGACCGCGCACGAGCGCAGCTGGTCCCTGGGTCGCCTTCGAAATCAGCGTCAGCGGCGACGAACTCGCCGGATTACTGGGTGGGCAGTTTGACGCCGTCCTGCGGACCCGAATCAGCCGAAGCTGGCGGATCGTCAGGCGCACTGATCGGCAGGGTGGCCCATGGGACGCGCTCGACCTGCCCCACCCATCGCGGCCAACTGAGCCGACTTCCATACTCGCCCTTAAAGCCGAACGTGGCGAGCAGCACCATTTCCACGTACCAGATACTCAGCTTCCACGACTGCACCCAGACTTCACGTGGCCGTACCTTGGTGCTGCGCTTGACGTGGATGACCTCGTTGCGCAACTCTGTGATGGCCCAGGGTCCAGACTTCCAGCCCTCTTGCGAAGCTACGTTGGCTAGCTCAGTGAATTTCGCGGGGATCTCTGTAGAGATTCCGTAGTGCTCAAGAAGACGTGCTATGCCTCGGCTTGGAGGCCAGACCTCGTTCTCGGTGTCGGGTTCGAAAATCACGTCAGGCGGCTGCCCGCATCCGGCGATAGTCACTGAGCAAGCCGCCGAGGCGTGTCGTCCGCTCGATTTGGCCCTCGGCCATTTGAATAGGATGGCCGCGGGAAGCTGGCGGTCGTAGGTTGCGGCTCCGATGCGGGCGCTCGCTGTTGTAGTGCAGGCAGTACTCGTCGACAACAGCCTGGAGGTGGCGCTGGTTGA
>WNFD01020786.1_pt1 | contig 11122 bp, 9 predicted proteins | sample 5400491 | NCBI WGS metagenome assembly WNFD01 (sample SAMN13153343, study PRJNA577476) | soil metagenome | isolation source: 120 cm saprolite under Douglas fir tree site 2 hole 2 replicate 2 | place: USA:California | collected 2015-04-18 | reverse complement strand
AGGCCCGACGAGAAAGAACTAGACACGGCGATGGAAGTGCTTGTTACCGCGGCCAAGTCTGCCTTGAAGAAGCCGGACAAGAAATGAAGAGCCGAGGAAAAGGTGGTCAGGAACCTTTCACAATCCGGAAAGGTCCTGACAGGCATGGTTCAACCGGAGGTAACAGTCGGCAGGGTCGCCTCTGGCCCACTGGCAAGTGGCAAGTCACTCGGTGTTACGGGCGCAACTGTCTGCGGGAGCAAAACTTCCGTGCGTTCGAGTGACTTGCCACTGTGGCAAGTCACCGTGGCAAGTCATACCGCCGATTGTTACCCCCAACCTCGCTTTATTGAACCAAGCCCGGTGGCAGCACCCCGCTTCTAGATCCTGCCGGCCACTTGACGTTGCAGTCGGAAACTTTCATCCGCTGGGCCGCCTTCAGAGCCGATGGGCCTTCGGGTCTTCCCGTCTGCGAGAATTCTCGCTAACGGGGAGCTGCCCCCCCTGCTTCAGGACGGCGCGTTGCCGTTGCTTCCAAGAACAGGGGCTTACCAGCGTCTGGTCGTGGATTTCATCCGGAGGCATCTGTGCCGGGGGCGGGCTTCTGCACAATAAGCCAGCATTCCTGCCAATAGGCGAGTCAGATAACCTCGGGTCCCCATCTTCTTAGGGGCTGGTTCACTTCGAACACTATTCATTATCCCACAATGACTTATTGCTCACGCCTCAATCAAAGGGATTTCGGCATAGCAGTTGCTGCCACGTCGGTCCAAACGATGCCGGGCTCCTCTCGCCAGATGTAATGCGCGCCCGCAGGTGGCGCTGTCGGAGGGAATCCCTTGAAGCGCTTAGCTCTTGCCTTGCTTGCGGCAACCCTGCTTGCACTTGGCAGCGGTCGGATTTCGGCTGCCGATCCTCCCGTGACGGATCAAAAGCCTGCCGAAACGTCGGCAGACAAGATCGATAACGGCGATACGGCGTGGATGCTTATGTCCACCGGGCTGGTCCTGCTCATGGTGCCGGGACTGGCGTTGTTCTACGGCGGCATGGTGCGCCGCAAAAATGTTCTGGGCACGATGATGCACAGTATGGTCGCCCTGGCCATCATCGGGATCCAGTGGCTTCTATTCGGCTATTGCCTGGCCTTCGGCACGAGCAGCGGCGGTACCATCGGCTGGAGCCAGGACTTCTTGGGGCTGAACGGGGTCCTCTCGGACAAAGTCTTTCCGGGGACGCATATCCCTATCTTCGTCCACTGCATGTTTCAAGGAATGTTCGCGATCATTACGCCCGCCTTGATTAGCGGTGCGTTTGCCGAGCGTATCCGTTTCGGTCCCTATTGCCTGTTCATGCTGCTCTGGGCGACGCTCGTTTACGATCCGCTGGCTCATTGGGTGTGGGCCGTCGACGAAAAAGGCCAACCCGCCGGCTGGCTGGGCAAGCTGGGAGCCCTCGACTTTGCCGGCGGCACCGTTGTGCACATCGCCGCGGGATTGTCGGGGTTAGCCGCGATCCTGGTGCTGCGCAAGCGGTTGGGCTACCCCGAACACGCCATTCATCCCAACAGTATGGTGCTGACGTTGTTGGGGGCGGGGCTTCTTTGGTTCGGCTGGTTTGGTTTCAACGGCGGTAGCGCCCTGAGCAGTAATGGGCTGGCCGGAGCGGCCTTAACAGCGTCGCAAGTGGCCGCGGCCGCAGCGGCCTTGAGCTGGATGCTGGCCGAATGGCTGCACCGAGGCAAGCCCACAGCGCTCGGCGTGGCCTCGGGTGTGGTGGCCGGATTGGTGGCGATCACGCCGGCCTCCGGCTTCGTTGCCCCCTTGCCGGCAATGGTCATCGGCCTGTTGGCGGGACTGATTTGTTACGCGGCCGTCTGCTTGAAGCCATTCCTCAAGTACGACGATTCCCTTGATGCCTTTGGCGTCCATGGTGTGGGCGGCTTTCTGGGGGCCTTGATGACTGGCGTGTTCGCCTCCGCGGTTCTCTGGCAACACGGGTCTGGCAGCACCGATGCGCTCGGCGTGCTGGCAGCAGGCCGACTGAATCAGATCTTGGTCCAGTTGCTGGCGGCGCTGGTTGCCGTGGGTTACTCGTTCGTGCTCACGGCGATCTTGGTGAAAGCGATCGATCTGACGTGCGGCTTCTGCCTGGCGACCAGCGCGGAGAACGAAGGGCTCGATCAGAGCCAACACGGGGAAGTCGGCTTCGATCTTGGACCGGCTCTGGAATCCCTCTCGGAACAGGAGTCCCAGGAGCCAAGACCCGCGGCCGTGCCACCAGACGGACAGAAACGCTTCACCGTTGTGGTCGAGGGGGCCGACAGCGGCGACCTGATCCACGCCTGGTCAGGGCTCTGCCAGGCCGGTGCCAAACCGCCGGCGCCCGAGTTCCGCGCTGTTTACCCGTTCGTCACAACCGTCCAGGGAAACCGTTTCCGTTTCCGCGGCGGGGACCCAAAACTCCTGAGTAAGAACCTCGAGCTCTTGTTCCAAAATCAGCTCAAAGATCGGCCGATCCGGGCCCGCGTGGAAAGCTAAGGCGTGCGTTTCACGCCCGCCTGCCCGCCCGGCCTGACTTACGGCTGCAGCGAGTGGCAGAAAACACAACGAGGTGACAAGGTGGGGGGTGATGCAAGTCCTCCTCACCTTGTCCATTTTTTGACAGGACCGTGCGGCATGAAACTAATCGTGGCCATCATTCGCCCTGAGAAACTCGAAGCGGTGCAAGCAGCTCTCAATGAGCGTGACGTGTACCTGATGACGGTGAGCGATGTGCGCGGCTGCGGCCGGCAGCGCGGCTACACGGAGGTCTATCGTGGCACGGAGTTTCAGGTACGTCTGCTGCCGAAATTAAAGCTCGAAATCGCCGTCAACGAAGCATTTGTGGAGGCCACGATCGAAGCGATCGTGCACGCCGCGCGAACTCCTGAAACCGGCCAGATCGGGGATGGCAAGATCTTTGTGTTGGCGCTGGAGGATTGCATTCGCATTCGCACCGGAGAGCGGGGCGGTCAGGCAATTGGACCATAGGTTCTTGCGCGGTAGCGACTCCTTCCCACGACGGGTACAATGACGATCACGGAACCCGGCACGGTTACGACACGCTTGATGCCGGGTCCTGAGGAGATCGCCAATGATCCAACAAACTGCTGAAGTGCTGCCGAGTTTGTACGAGTCCGACGAGACAGCCTGGTTGGAAGCAATGTCGGAACTGATCCACCAAGGCCGCCTCGACGAGCTCGATTATCCACATTTGCGTGAGTACCTGGCAGATATGGCACGGCGAGATCGGCGTGAGGTGAAAAATCGGCTAACCGTCCTGATCGCTCACCTGCTGAAGTGGACCAAGCAGACAGCCAAGAGAACAAGAGGTTGGCGCCGCACCATTGTTGTTCAGCGGCGGGAGCTGGTGGACCTGCTGGAGAGCGGCGTGTTGCGGAAGCATGTGGAAGCGGTGCTACCGGAGGTCTACGAGGCTGCTGTCGATGAGGCGGTCGCAGAAACGGGGCTGCCGATCGAGGCATTTCCCGATGTCTGCCCCTATACGCTGGACCAGGTGCTCTCACCGGATATCCTGAGGGAGTGACGCGGAACGTTTCAGACGTCGCGGCGGGAAAAGTAAGCCAAACCGAATAGGGCTAGTACACACGAAGCGACGGCCGACCACCCAATCAGCCGGCCCAGGGCGAACAGGTTGTATTCACCCCGGAGAACGTACGGTAGGCTGTTAAGAGCCTGATACGGTGACGGAAAAGGAATCGGCAGTAAGGACAGGGCGAAGCCGGCTCCGTACACGGTAATCCATAATACCGCGATACCGAGCAGGGTGCTGCTGAAAACGGCACTGGCCGTTACACCGCCACTGACCACAACGCCGAGGAGAGCAGCTACGGTCAACAAGGCAACGACGCTGCCGCTCAAAGACAGATCTTCATGAAGGAGAAAGAAGCCGCACGCCAGCGCCAGCATGCCCATCAACAAGAAAGTGCCCAAGACCGCCACGAGCCGTGCATGCCACTTGCCCAAGAAATACTGATAGCGGCTGATACCCCGGCTCAGCACCGAATCCGCCACGGTCCCGCGCTCCGAAGAGATACTTCCGGCTGCCAGCACGATGATCAGAGTCAAGCTCCCGAAGATGCACCAGCGCAACAAATCGCTGACTAACGTCGAGGCCTGCTGAATAATGCCGGCCTCGCGATACACGCCAACCCGATAAAGCAGGTAGCCGACCGCCGCAACCACCGAGACCAGGACCCATGTCCGATACACCCAACTTTGCAGGGTTTGGCGCGCGTCCGACTGGAACACCGCCCAGTAGGGAAGCCAGCGTTTGATCGTCACGGTCTTGAGCGCTTGGGGGGAGTCCACGAGATCCTCCTTGAGCCGCTGGCAGCGTCATCGCTAAGCCGCAAGCGGCAGCCGTGAGCGGCGGAGCTCACGCGGCTTCTTTCTCTTGATACGCTCGGGTGAAACCACGCGACTCCTCTTTTTCGACCAGTTCCAGGAACGCTTGCTCGGTCTGTTGGCCGACACTCCGAATGCTCACCAAGTTCACTTTGTTGTCGGCCAACGTCATGAACATATTCGCCAGCGCCGAAGTGTTGGGCGCTTCCTCGTTCAGTCGGATCTCCAGCCGGCGCTGCCGTAAGGTGACCAGCGTGAAGTCGGCGAGCCCCTTGATCGCCTGCGCTGCCTTGCCGATGGCCTTTTGATCCCCCTCCAGATCCAGCTCATAGTGATCACGGCGCATGCGCCCTTTGAGGTCCTGGAGCGAGCCGGAAAAGATGAGTTGGCCGCGGCTGAGGACCGCCGCGTGATTGCACACTTCATCGATGTCGCTCAAGTTGTGACTGGATACGATCAGCGTCTTTTCACCGCTCAGCGTCTTGATCAGTTCGAGCATGCTCCGCCGTGCTTCGATGTCGAGACCGTGCGTCGGCTCATCCCAGACGAGGAGGTCTGGTTCGTTGATCAGGCTGGCGGCAACGGCGAGGCGGGCTGTCATGCCATTGGACAACCCGGCAATCGGTTCGCCCGACACAGCCAGCAGATCCACGGCGCGCAGGAGCGAGGCGAGCCGCGGTTTGCGCACGTCGGCCGGTAGACCAAAGAGGCGGGCGATGTAATCGAGATAACGGATCGGGGACAGGCCGCGCGGGAATTGGGGGTTGGTCGGGATGTAGCCAATGCGGCGGCGGACATTCGCCGCATTGGGCGTCATGGTCTTGCCAAACACTTTCACCCAGCCGGCCGTCGGCCGATGCAGACCCAGGATGAGGCGCAGCAACGTGGTCTTGCCAGCCCCATTGGGGCCGAGCAGGCCCAGCACGCAGCCTGGCTCCATCCGCAACGTGACATCATTGAGGGCAATCTGGCGGTTTTGGTAAATCTTGGTGAGCTTGTAGGTCTCGACCACCAGATCGCTCGAATTCTCGGCCACGAGGCTCCCTCCTCGAGGGCGGACGAACAAGCCGGAGATTATACGTGGCCAGCCAACCGCTTCCTAGACCAATCCGAGGGCGGGAGAACGCCTTAGAGTGTGCCAGGCAGCGATTCCAAGGAAAGCCCGCATCGCAGTAGAGGCACCGCTCGAAAAATACCGATAACACAAAACAGCGCGGGCCCCACAGCTGCTCGCCGCTGCCCGTCGCAAAGGGAACGCGCCATCCTTGGATAAGGGGAGAAGCATGAGGAGTTTCCAGCGTCTAGCCTCGGCGGCAAGAGGAACGCTTTGGCTCCTGCGCGCCACGGGACTGCGCGACCACTTCTCGAAAGTAGAAAATCATCTGGATGATCTCGATACCAAAGTACGCCACGTCGCGTCCCAGAGCGCGACGGCGATCCGCGTGGCCGAGAACGTTCAGCGCCTGGAGAAACAAATTAGTGACGTCATGGCGGACGTGAGCTCCCAACACGCCACCACCGTGCGCGTGGCGGAGAGCGTCCAGCGACTCGGGAAACACATCGTTGACGTGGCCGCCAACAACCTCACCAATGGCCGACTGAGCGAACAATTCCAGAAATTGGAACAGCACCTAAACGAAATCGGCACCAATCACCTGGCGAACGGCAAACTGGCGGATCAATTCCAGAAGCTGGAAAGGCACATCAACGAGGTCGCTGCGAGCAGCCTGAACGGGAAGCTTACGGAACAATTTCGCAAGCTGGAAAAGCATATCGACAGCGTGGCCGGCGGGCAAATTCAAGAACTGGGCGAACGCTTGCAACGGTTGGAAAAACAGCTGCAAGCGGGGGCTCCGCCCGGCCAGCTCGCCGAGCGCTTGCAAGCCATCGAGCAACGTCTGACGGAGGTAACTGCTGGGCTCGCAGACATCGGCTCCAACGCGTGCCGGCAGCACGAGCAGACGCGCTGGCTGCAGGCGCAGGACCTGCGAGCTTATGAGCGACGGGCCCACTCTCCCAATGGAGAGGACGGCATCATTCAGGAAATCCTGCACCGGATCGGAGTTGAAGCGCGTTATTTCGTGGAGATCGGAGTCAAATCGGGCATCGAAAGCAACTGTGCCCGTCTCGTGCAGGAAGAAAACTGGAGTGGCCTCTTCGTTGAGTCGGACCATGCGAAATCCCAGCAGCTAACGGAGTTTTACCATTTGAACTGGCATGTCCGTTGCGTGCGCGCCTTGGTGACGTCCTCGAACGTCGAGGAGCTGCTGGCCGAATGCGGCGTACCATTCAACATGGCCGTCCTGTCCGTCAGCATCCATGGCAACGACTATTGGCTCTGGAGCGCGCTGACCCCGATCACAAGTGGGATGGCACGAGTTATTACGGAGCCAGTTTAGCCTCGCTGACCGCGCTGGGTCGGAAAAAAGGCTATACGCTGGTGGCGACGGAATCCAGCGGAACAACCGCCTTCTTTGTACGAGATGAACTGGCAATACCGGAACGATTTCTCGACGCCGTTGTTCATTACCACTACTCCCAACACAACCTCGGGCCGTTCTTGGGCGGCAACCCGCTCGGGTCAGGACCTCACGTGGAAATCTAAAGGCGCATCGCAAGTCCGCCGCTTGCGGCTTAGCGCTAAGCCGCAAGCGGCGGATCCACCCTTGTTACCGGGCCGTGAATTGGTAACTTAGGTCAGCGAGGACGCCGGTTGAGTTAAACACTTAAGAAGGGAGACATCATGAACACTTTCTGCGTAACGCTCTCGAGTCTGGCAGTAGTGGCAGTGGTTAGCTACGCGGTCGGAGTCGAACAAGGGGAAAAGAGAGCCAACGGGCGGATATTTGAGCTGCGCACTTACACCGCCGCACCCGGTAAGATGGCGGCTCTGAACGCCCGCTTCCGCGACCATACCTGCAAGCTGTTCGAAAAGCACGGCATGACCAATATCGGCTACTGGAACCCCGCGGACCCGAAGGAGACCGACAAGAAGCTGATCTATATCGTAGCTTTCCCCAGCCAAGAAGCGGCCGACAAGAGCTGGAAGTCTTTCGGGGCCGATCCCGAATGGAAGACTGTGCGCGAGACGAGCGAAAAGGATGGCGGGCTGGTAGAAAAGGTCGAACATGTCTTTCTGCATCCCACCGATTATTCGCCGTTGAAGTAACGGTTCATGAGGCAGCAACCGTGACGGGGGACGGCACGCGTGCCCGTGCCGTTTCCGCCTTCTTCGCCTCCCGGCGAGCCAGACTGGCCTGGACAAAGGCCCGGAACAACGGGTGCGCCTTGGTCGGCTTGGATTGGAACTCCGGATGGCACTGCACCGCCACAAACCAGGGATGGTTCCTCAACTCAATGACCTCCACCAGGTTGCCGTCCGGGCTGGTGCCGGAAACCAGGAAGCCATGCTCGGCCAGCTGATCCCGGTACTGGTTATTGAGCTCGTAACGGTGGCGGTGCCGCTCGTGAACCTCCAGGCAGCCGTAAGCTTGGTGGGCCTTGCTCCCGTCGACCAACAGGCAGGGGTACGAGCCGAGTCGCATCGTGCCGCCCATGTCCACGATGTCATACTGCTCGTCGAGCAGGCAGACGACGGGGTGGCGACAGTTCTGATCGATCTCGGTCGTGTTGGCATCCGCCAGCCCCATCACGTTGCGCGCGAACTCCACGACGCCACACTGTAGGCCGAGGCAGATGCCGAAGAAGGGCGCCTGGCGGTCCCGAGCGTACCGGACAGCCTCGATCTTGCCGGCAATGCCCCGGTAGCCGAAGCCCCCCGGAACCAGTACGCCGTCCACGCCGCTGAGCACCTGATCTGCTCCATCGCGCTCCAGCTCCTCGGCCTCGACTTTGCGGACCAGGACGCGCGTATTCAGGGCGATGCCGGCGTGGTCAAGCGCTTCATACACCGACTTGTAGGCGTCGTGGTGCTTGATGTATTTGCCCACGACTGCGATCGTCACTTCGTGACCCGGGTTCTTGATCCGTTGTAAGAGCTGCCGCCAATCGCTGATCTCTAGCGATTTGGCGGGCAGATTCAGCTTCTCGACAATCAGCTCGTCAAGCCGGTTCTCAACGAGGCTGAGGGGCACTTCGTAGATACTAAACTCCTTGTCGCGTTCTTCGATAACGGCCCGCGGCTCGACGTTGCAGAACAGGGCGATTTTCTCCGCTTCGTCCTTGGCCAGCTCGCGCTCGGTGCGGCAGATAAGGATATCCGGCTGAATACCGATCTCGCGCAGGCGGCCGACACTGTGCTGTGTCGGCTTGGTTTTGGCCTCGCCAGCGGCTTTGAGATAAGGGATCAGGGTCAGGTGAATGTACAGGCAATTCTGCTTGCCGACGTCGAGGGCAAACTGCCGAATCGCTTCGAGAAAGGGGAGCCCTTCAATATCTCCTACCGTGCCGCCGATTTCCGTGATGACGACATCGACGTCGTCGCTGACGAGCTTGCGGACGGCTGCTTTGATCTCGTCGGTAACGTGCGGGATGACTTGCACCGTTTTCCCCAGGTATTCTCCGCGCCGTTCCTTCTCGATCACGGATTGATAGATCTTGCCGGTGGTGTAATTGCAGTCCCGAGTCAGTGGGGCATTGGTGAAGCGCTCGTAGTGGCCCAGGTCGAGATCGGTTTCGGAGCCGTCATCCAGGACATAGACTTCACCGTGCTGATAGGGGCTCATCGTCCCGGGATCGACATTGATGTAGGGGTCGAACTTCTGCAGGCGAACTCGCAAGCCCCTGCGTTCCAAAAGCATGCCGATCGAGGCGCAGGTAAGCCCTTTCCCCAAGGAGCTGACCACGCCGCCCGTGACGAAGATGTGTTTGGCCATGTGCCGTTTTCCCTCGGACCGTCTATGCCAAAAACGATAGAAGCCCACGGGGAGACCCATGGGCTTTCACGTTCGCCCAGTTTTCAATATAGCGAAACGGCTGGAAGCCAGCCAAGCAGAGGCAGCGAGCCCGGCTCAGGCGGAGTGCAGGACGCCCTTTGCGCCGTAAAGCGAGTCCCAAAGAGAGCGCTCGCAGCTGCTCCAGTTTTTCCAGTTTCTCTAGAGGCTGCGGCGGCAGGGAGGCGAGCTCCATGAGGAAATGCCGCCGATAAGCGTACAGTCCCAAGTGCTGAAGGGCTGCTGCTGGCGTTTCCCGCTCGGAAGCTCCGAGCGAATGCGAAACGCAAGTATCACGCACAAAAGGAATTGTGCTGCGGCTGAAGTACAACGCCCGGCCGGCAGCATCGCGGACCACCTTGACACAGTTGGGATTGTGCCATTGTTCAAAGGAGGTGATCGGAACGGCCAGAGTAGCCATGTCCGTGTGCGGATCGCGCTCGAGCAATTCCGGCAACACGTCCAGGGCGGCGGGATCGACCAGCGGTTCGTCCCCCTGAACGTTAACGATGACGTCGGCATCGAGGCCTTGTGCCACCTCGGCGACGCGGTCGGTGCCGCTCGCGTGGTCACGGCGTGTGATGACCACCTGCCCGCCAAAGCTCTGGACCGCGGCCACAATGCGCGAGTCGTCGGTGGCAATGATGACTTGGCTTGCCCGGCGTGCCAAGCAGGCCCTCTCGTAGACATGCTGGACGAGATACTTGCCCGTTTGCCGGAGAAGAGGCTTCCCTGGCAGGCGCGTCGAAGCATAGCGAGCGGGAATGACGATAGCAGTTTTCATCAGGACCTCCGTGTCGTCACTTGTCATTGGTCATTGGTCATTGGTCCTTTGTCCCCGCCTAAGGCAAATGACAAATGACCAATGACCAATGACGGCCTGATGGTAATCAGGATCTGTTTTCAGTCCAAGACCATTTTCCCATGATGATTCTCGTACCAGCGGCGGAGCGCGCTCTCACAACGTGCCAAGGAGGCTCGTGCAACCAGGAGCATCACCAGCGCGCTGCACACCGCCCCGAAACACCAGGCAGCCGGCGCGGTCGTGACGGCGGCATGATGTACCGCTCCCGGCGGCAGCAGTCCGGCCAAGAAGGGCCAGCCGAGTTGTTGCAGCACAAACGTCAACGCGGGCAGGCCAATGGTTAAACTGAGTCCCCTCAAGTTCGCCTGAGTCCCGCGCGTGAACGCCTGGAATCCGAGCGTGAAGTACAATCCCCAGAGCAAAATCCCGGTTGCCATGGCCGTCAGTGCTTGCAAATAGTTGATACGCCCGGCCACGGCCGCGGCAAGCCAGAGCAGGAGAGCCACGCTGAAGTATCCCCGACCGCGCTGCCAGGCGGCGGCCGCGGCCGCTTGCCAGTAATCGATTCCCGATAAGCGCGTCAACAACAATAGCTCCAGCCGCCGGCAGCGCTCGTGCGGATTGTTATCCCACAACCCATACTGAAAGGCGGCCGGTACCGCGGACAGCACCACCAGGGCCGTCGCCCAAACCGGGACGCCTCCCGCCTCATCGAAGATCGTGAACACGCGCCGGCCTGCCCAGTTCGGCCAGTACGGTCCAGCCACGGTATAAATCGCGTACAGAATGCCAAAGCCGCCGGCCAGCCAAAGGTTTACCCGGCCGGAGTACTCGGCAACCCGTCGGACGGCCCACCAGGAGAGCGGCCGATCGCCCGGTGAAGGGCGCCCTGCTTGCGTTTCGCGTTCGCCCCAAAGAGCAAGCGAACGCGAAACGCAAGCAACAGCAGGCTCATAATGGCGTTCGTTAAAGTGTCCCCGCAGCCGGGCCGCGGTTCGCGTCAACAGCAGCCCTGTCGCCAGCGCTGCCGCCGCTTCCAC